>ERZ1673962.384-NODE-384-length-32303-cov-32.861573_pt1 | contig 32303 bp, 30 predicted proteins | sample MGYA00580188_ERZ1673962 | MGnify/ENA primary metagenome ERZ1673962 (study PRJEB41334, sample SAMN05608104) | rock metagenome | biome: terrestrial subsurface; feature: shale formation; material: shale | place: USA: Pennsylvania ... | reverse complement strand
ACATGATTTGATTTACTTAGTATAGCAAACCAACACAGAAATGGATCAGCGCCTTTTATATACAGTATTGGCGGTTTTTATGAGAAAAGAGTTACCAGCAAAATATTATTTGGCACATTTTAAAGAGCTAATAGGCTTTGTGAGCGATAAATGTATGCATTTACTTGAGCAAAAGCACATTACATTTATTAATAAAATAAACACCCTCGACGAGCAAAGCCAATGCATGCTAGCACGTATTTATTCTCGTAAACCTTATTTAGTGCAAACTCAGTCATTAAATTATGAAGAGATTATTTCGCCTTATCAGTCACTTTTTAATTTAAAAACAGCTGGGTTAATCTGTGAACCCTCACAAGCAGACGCTAAGCAACTGCTTAGCCATCTAACAAAGCCGGCCTTAATTGAGTTGTTAGCTCAACAAGACCTGCCACCACTATTTAAAAAAAGTGCTGCTAAAAGTTGTTTAGTTGAAGTCGCTATTTCATTTTTTGAATCTAAGCCAGAGCGTCTTTCGCATTTGTATAATCAGTACGTGATCAATAATAGAGATGAGTGTTACCAGTATTTTGAGTTTTTGTATATTGGCAGGCTCAGTGCCGGTGATGTGAATCATCAAAACCGGTTTGTACTAAGAGACTTAGGGGTAACCCCTGTTAGGCAAGGGCATAATGAAAGTTTGTCTCGCTTTGACTCAATTGAGGAAGCGCAATCTAACTATGTGTTAAACCGTTTTCGGTTAGCCGTTAAAAACGCGAAAGATGACAATGAAAATGAGACGTTAGCAAAACAGTTAATAAATGAATTAGCAGTAGGGGTTGTAGCTCGAGAGCTAAAGAATAAGTTATTGGTCATACTTTATAAGCAACTAAAAACAACTAACCCTGTATTAGCGTTTGATGTACTTAATGCCTGCGAAGACGATGCGCACGCACTAGAAATTCAAATAAGAGAGCAATACCGTTTAGGTAATAAAGAATGGGTAAAGGCGCAACTTGAGAAAATTATAGAAAATCCGCTCACCGATGAGTTACTGTACTTTGCGGATGACTTTTTAATGCGCAAATTTAACAAGCAAACACGCTCACGGCTTAGTGAAATGTTAGCCAGTACACGCTGTATTATAGAAGTTGATGAACTTTACCGTGGCGATGTTGAGTTAGGTGTAAGTGATCACTACACTCGTCAAGGCAAACAGGTTTTTTATACTGAAAATACTTTGTGGCAAAGCTTATTTGCGCTGGTTTTTTGGCAGGAACTTTTTATTGAAACCCCAACCCCCCCCTGCAACGAATTTGATATTTATCCGCAAGCCTTAAAAACAGATACATTTTATTTAAATCAATCCTCGCAAGTAGAGGCGCGGCTGGCTGCGTGTAATAGTACCCAAAAATTGCTGCGTTTAGTGTGTAACCATGCAGCGAAGTATTATGAGCAACCAAATGGCTTATTTAGATGGCACAAAGATGTATTAAAGCCATTAGAGATGCTTATTTTAAACAGCCCGATAAATGCGCTATTAAGCCATTTAAAAAACATGGCAAAAAACTACCGACAGCTAAAAGATGGTTACCCCGATTTAATGATTGTTGATAACAGCGCAGTTCATTTTGAAGAGGTAAAAGCGCCCGGAGACAAGCTTAAAAGAAACCAGCTAGTGAGCATCGATAATTTAAAAAACAGTGGTTTTAAAGTCAATATTGCAGCGGTGAAGTGGTATGTAGACCCTAACCGTGTTTATAGTGTAGTTGATATTGAAACTACAGGAGGCCTCAAAGGCGGTAACCGTATTACCGAAATTGGTATTGTTAAAATAAAGCAGGGCGAAATAGTTGATACATGGACCACATTGATAAACCCAGAGCGTCCCATCCCGCGTTTTATTACCTCGCTTACAGGCATTAACGATGCCATGGTAAGCAATGCGCCCATATTTAGCGAGATTGCAGCGCCGTTACTGAATCAATTATCAGGCAGTATTTTTGTGGCGCATAATGTTAATTTTGATTATGGATTTATTAAAAAAGAGCTTGAGAGGATAGGGATTAATTTTAAAATGCCGAAACTGTGTACAGTCGTTGAATCACGCAAAGCATTTAAGGGATTAAAGTCATACTCACTCGGTAATTTATCGGCACACTTTAATTTAGACTTAACCAATCATCACCGTGCATTAGACGATGCCAAAGCGGCCGCGCAGTTATTATTACTGGTTCAGCAAACGGACAGTCAGTGATAGATTTACGTCAGTTAAATGCATTGTGCGTAAAGTAAAGTACCTTGTGTATAAATACAGGGTATTAAAAAAATAGGTTTATCTATTTTTAATGGGCGATTAAAACTGCGCTTATAAAAATAATCGCTGTAAGCTTTGCAATCCCACATAAATATTAAATTTATGTTAACAGGTTTTAGGGCAGATGCTTTAAAAGTGGTTATGTTTCTGAGCAAAAAATAATAAATTAAGGATAATAATGAATCATCAACGATTGAGTGCCACTTTGCTGGTATTGGTGGCTTTAATAACTGGCTGTAATTCGTCACCAATAAGTCTTTACAGCGATAATACCATGAAGAAAAAAGAATATAATGGTGTTAAGGCATACAAAAAAGGGGAGTTTGAAGAAGCTTTTAACTATTTAGAAGAGCCTGCTGCATTGGGCTATAAAAGTGCACAATACACCCTAGCGTTTATGTTTTTAAAAGGGCAATATCTAGAGCAATCAACTAAGCTTGGTATGGGGTGGTTAGGTGTTGCAGCAGAAGCTGGCGTTGAAAATTGGTCACAACAATATGATACTTTTTATACTGCTGCGACAACACACGAGAAGCAAGAAATAGATGCAATTGTTGCCGTTTATATTGAACAATTTGGTGTTAAAGCTCAAAACATGACATGCCGTAGATCAACATCACCGAGACGAACATTCGGCGAAATTAAAATTGATTGTAGTAAACATGACGGCGCTGTCACTGTGTATGAAGTAGACACAATTGAATGAAGCTAGTTGTTAACTAGCTTCTTTTCAAAGTCACTTTTTACGATATCGAGCGCTTTTAATACTTCTTCGGGCTCTACATCGTGTTGCTCTAATATCATAATTAAATCAACAGCCAGTTTTATGTGTGTAGGGGCGTCTTCTAGCGGTTTACTCATTAATATCTTTCTTTTTAGCAATCTGATCAATCGCAAAGTTAATGGCAAGTTCAACGCGTTGCTGCATATCTAAACGATCTGTTTGAGTTAAATAAAATGCCATATCTACATCGTATCTAATATAGCGTGGGGGTAATTGATTGAGTACGGTACAGCAAAAGTCAGCCATTACATCGTCGTTGTAACGTTCATTAAGTTTACGTTTTTCTATTTCTTCTAAAACGAGTTTTTCGTAAAAATTATGTATGTCGTCATCTAATCGCATATTCCTGCCACTCTTTTTTATTGTCTTTGTTGAGTCTATACCAAGGATTGTTATAAATCGAGAGCCGCTTTAAATAGTTGCTTATGGACACTGACTAAATTGTTGATGTTACGCTGATAACCACCACCTAAAGCGCACATCAGCGGTATGTTTCGCTGCTTACAAAAGTTAAGAACCTTAAAGTCGCGCTCATATACACCAGCTAGAGAAATATCAAATAAGCCAAGTTCGTCTTTGGTATAAATATCGGCGCCTGCATTATATAAAATAATATCGGGCTGGTGGAGGCGAACACATAACTCAAGAGCTTGCTCTAGTGTTGTTAAATACTCTGCATCTGTGGTGTTTGCAGGTAAGCCAAAGTCGTAGTTTGAGTGCTGTTTTTGCCGAGGAAAGTTTTGTTCACAGTGAATTGAACAACTAATTATCTGCTCGTGCTGTTGGGTTATTTGTGCGCTGTGCCGTCACCTTGATGCACGTCACAATCAAATATTAATACGGTGTCGGCTTGCTCCGTTGCAATAAGGTGGGCTGCAGCAATGGCTAAATCATTAAAAATACAAAAGCCACTGCCGTAATTGCTGTAAGCATGATGATAACCGCCACTTAAATTAGCCGCTAAACCACTTTCAAGTGCTGTTTCAGCGGCTTGAATACTGGCACCAACAGAGTAAAGAGTTCGCTCGACTAGTTCAGGTGAGTGCGGAAATCCCATTTTCTTCACCGCTTTGTCAGTCAACGACCCGTTTAAAAAGTCAGCAATATAATCTGAGCTATGACACAATTTCAATTGCGCTGTTGTTGCTGGCGAAGGCGATATAAATTGGGTGTAGCCCAGGGTCTGTTGACCTTTCAAGGTTGAATTTGCAGCAGTCTGTTTGGTATTTAGGCAAGGCAGAGCCTATGTGGTGTGGTTATTCCCCATAAATAGGTGATAACGCAGCATCAATGCCAAACAGGCGCTGCCCTTCGGGTTCTGCCTAGGGGCGATTTACTCTTTGTTGCTCGGTTTTTACTTAGCCCACTAGGTTACAAACCTCGCGCCGCGATTAAATCGCCCCTAGTTTGAACAAATTTTAATCTGCAAAGGTCAACAGACCCTAGACATTCAACTTCATGCTTAAGCTGCTGATACTTTTTAATTGGAAATCGATGGCGGTCAGGTAATTCTAGCTGCGAGTACAGTTCGTGGTAATAAAGCTGCATTAGCGTAGCTGTTGTTTTTCTACTTGTTGAATTTTGTCTTCGGTGGCAGAAATCGCTTTTCTACAACGGCCGAGTCGTGCATGAGTGGTTAAAATTTCCTGGTTAAGCTTTTGTGCTTGCGCAGGCGATGCTTTTTCCATTTGCAATTTACGCTCTTCAATCATTAATACCAGGCGGCGTTCAAATTCATGGTTTTGTTTAAGTTCGTCATATAACTCGTGGGATGATTGCATGATTTTTTGCACCGCTTGTTTATAAACAGGCTGTTTAGCACGAGGCTTATAATGACTTTTATTTTCTTTCACCCAAATAGGGGTCGATTTAATAACATTAAATACCGCTTGTACCTGACTGGCAATACGCTCAAGTGCGTAAGTGTAGGCATGGCGGTGTTCGCTCGGTGGTAAGCTAGCTATTTCATCTTCTATTTCTACTACGTAGTCGGCTAAGTTCATACTTTTGGTGCTAAACACGGCTCTGTCAAATAAGCTTGGCTGTGCCTGCATATAACGATTTTTAGCAAATAATTTTGCTTTATCAAATTGCTCAGCTTGTTGCTTAAGCGTAGCAACTTGTTGGCGTAGTTTGTCTAAAGCAGCAGATTGCATATTAAAAGTATGCCTCGTAAATTAGTTTTAACGCTAAAAGTATAACCATAGTATTAAATACTGGGCGAATAAATTTACTGCCAAAACGAATAGCTGAATGTGCGCCAAACCATGCACCAAGCATGATAAAGAAGCCCATTGTAATTCCCAGTAAAAAGTTAACATGGCCAAGTGCAACAAAGGTGATCAGAGAGATGAAGTTAGAAACAAAATTCATTGAACGCGCCAAACCACAATTGAGTAGCAAACTCATTTTATAAAACATACCGTTTGAGGCAGTCCAAAAAGTTCCCGTTCCAGGCCCAGCTAAACCATCAAAAAAACCTAGGCTTAATCCTTGTAGCCACTGTTTTACTTTTATTGTGCGGGTTAATTTAGGCAGATCATCACTTTGTGTGGTACTTAAATTACCAAACAAGCTGTAGCAAGCCACTAAAATAATAATAATGGGTAAGAGCTTATTTAAAAACTCGATACTTAAATGATCAACAATAAGTGTGCCTAACAAAGCACCTATGGCGGTAGCCATAATAGAAGCAAACCAAAATCGTGGGTTAAATAGTTGTTTTTTATAATAGGTGATACTGGCCGTTAACGAGCCAAAACTGGCGGCCAATTTATTAGTGCCAAGCGTTAAATGAGGAGGTAATCCTGCCGTTAACAGTGCTGGTACAGTGAGTAATCCACCGCCGCCAGCAATAGCATCAATAAAGCCAGCTAAAAGTGCAACGCCACATAAAATAGCCCAAGTTGTTGGGTCGAGTGCAAGTTCAAACATCAGTAATCTATTTGTCTTTTAAAAGGTGGTAAGGTGTCAAGCATGGCTTTGCCATATCGTTTGGTGACTAGGCGTCTATCTAAAATAGTTATTGTGCCTGCATCACTTTCTTTACGCAGCAGTCTACCACAGCTTTGTACCAATTTCTTTGCTGCGTCTGGGACGGTTATCGATAAAAACGGATTACCGCCTTTACTTTGCACAAACTCTGCTTGCGCTTCTTCGATAGGCGAGGTGGGCACCGCAAACGGAATTTTGGTAATAATCAGGTTTTCTAAATACTTCCCAGGTAAATCAAGCCCTTCAGAAAGACTTTGGGTACCAAATAAAATACTGCCCTTGCCTTCATCAATATTTTTAATATGTAATTTGAGTAAAGCTTCTCGTGACATTTCACCTTGTACTAATAAGTTAAATCCCTTTGTTCTAAGAAACTTACTTACATGGTCCATTTGCCAGTAAGAGGCAAACAACACTAAGTTGGCTTTTTTAGTGTTCAGATATTCGGGTAATGTTTTAGCAATATGATCGCTAAATTCTTTATCTGTTGGCTCTATACTTGAGGCCGGAATGCGTAAAGTGGCTTGTTTTGGGTAGTCAAACGGAGAGGGGACTTTAATGAATTTTACCCCTTCTTCTTTGGCAAGGCCGCTTTCATAGGCAAAATGATCAAATGAACCGAGTGCGCTCAAGGTAGCTGAACATAACACGGCTCCAGCACATTCGCTCCACAGCTTATCTTTTAAATAATAACCGACTTCAATCGGGCAGTCGCTAAGCAGATGGTCGTGATGGCTTTTATATTCAAGCCGTTTTATCCAACGCGCATGCGGCGTACCTTCGCCTTTAGTGGCGTAACTAAACCATAATTTATTAAGTTGCTCTAATCGGTTTATGTATTGCCCGCTTTCAGCCAAAATGGGGTCGGCAACATAAGGTTTAATATCACCGTCGCTTACATCTTGGGTGAGGGTGTCGTGCATCTTATTCAAACACCGTAAAGCATCAAGCGTGGCTTCGCTAATATCTTTTGCTTTTGCGTGTAACGATTTAGGGATTTCACCATGTTCAAAGCGATAGGTATCGTCTTTAGAATATTCAAAATCGGCGTTGTCGAGTATATCCCGCACCACTTTTAAATCTTTGTTAGCATCGTTAACGCTATCGCATAACTTAAAGTTTTGCCCAATACCTTTTTGACCCACTAACACTTTGGCCATTTTGCCACTGAATTTAGTAAGTTTGTCGAGCCAATCTATCGTGCCTTTTATCGTAGCTGCAGCAGATGAAAAGTCGCGAGTAATATGTGCAAGGTGGTGCGCTTCATCGATTACATAAATGGTGTTGTCGGGCTCGGGTAAAATTTTTCCGCCTCCTAAGTCTAAATCGGCTAACAGTAACGAATGGTTTATAACCAATACATCCATTTGCATTAACTGTTGGCGGGCGAGTTGAAAAGGACATGTTTGGTGTGCTTTCATCTGGCGTTGGCAAGCATGCTTATCGCAAGCAATGAGCCCCCATACTCTATCAGGAATGGTATCGGCCCAGCTGTCTCTATCGCCTTGCCATTTTTTGTTTACATAGGCATCGTAAAGTTGCTTTAAGCATTTAGTTTCCATATCACTTAATGGCGATGTAAGGGTAGGCATAAACTCCATTTGAGTTTGGCTATCGCTGTTTAGCGCATTATGAAGTTTGTGAGCGCAAATATAACGTTGGCGACCTTTGACTAAATCAAATTTAAAATCGAGCCCTGAGTGCTTTTTAAAAAACGGCAGTTCTTTAGCGATTAACTGCTCTTGCAAAGCCACAGTAGCCGTAGAAATAACCAGTTTCTTTTTTTGTGCTAATGCCAGTGGCAGGGCGCCTAGGCAGTAAGCTAATGACTTGCCGGTACCGGTGCCTGCTTCAATAACACAAATACGTTGTTTTTTATGGTATTCACCGGCTAATGTTTTGGCGATTTCAGCAACTAAATAGTTTTGACTACTGCGAGGGCGGTAATCGCTTAGGTTATTTGCAACATGCTGGTGTACTTGTCTAATTGTTTTTTTAAGTGAGCTCGATAGCATGTGATGATTAACCTAAAATATGTATATAATTACAGTGTATATATTAAGTGGGATCGAACATTGACACAAGCAATCTATCAGGGCTTTATTTTATCAAGGCAACAATACGCGGCTAAAAATGCACAAGGGATCACCTTGTGCTATTGGTTGAGCTCTGAGCAAGGCCCGATAAAAGTGACGATTGAAAATCAGCAAGCGTTGTTTTTCATCCCATTGGCTGAGCAAGATACTGCAAGTGCTTTACTGGCTCAGGCAAACATAAAAGCGCAGTTTAATAAAGTTGAACTTTGTCACTTTAGTGGTAGTGAATGTGTGGCTTGTTACTTCAACGACATACATAGTTTATATACTGCGCGAACTCTACTAGAACAAGCAATGCCAATTTATGAGGCCGATGTACGCCACAGCGACCGCTTTTTAATGGAGCGCTTTATTAAAGGAGGTGTGTGGGTAACGGGTAACGCCACAACTAAAAATGGCTTTATTGAAATTAGTGACGCAAAGTTAAAAGCAAACAAAGATTACACGCCAACGCTTACGTCTGTTTCTTTGGATATAGAATGTAATGGCGATGGGGTGTTATTTAGTGTAGCACTGGTGGGAAATGGCTTAGATTGTGTATTGATGATAGGGGAGCCGCAGCAAAGTGATTCGACATTTGAAATAGACTGGTGCTATGACGAAATTAACCTGCTTACCAAGTTGCAGCAGTACATTATAAATAACGATCCTGATGTTATTATTGGTTGGAATGTTATTGATTTTGACTTTAGTTTATTGCAAGAACGTGCAGAGGCGTTAGGGCTTACTCTAAACTTTGGCCGAGATAATAAACCTTTATATATTAATAAAGGCAATTACACCCGATTAACGCTTCCTGGGCGGTGCGTCATTGATGGCATTGATACATTAAAAAATGCCACTTACCGATTTGACAGCTTTTCATTAGCCAATGTTGCAGAGCGGGTACTTAACGAATCTAAATTAATAAAAACCGACAACCGACTAACTGAAATTGTTCGTCAATTTAACGAAGATAAGCTTTCTCTAGCGGCTTATAATCGTCAAGATTGTATTTTGGTTAATCAAATTTTCGAAAAATTAAAGCTATTTGAATTTGCTATTGTCAGAACCCAAATAACAGGGCTCGAACTGGAACGCATGGGGGGCTCGGTTGCCGCATTTACAAACTTATATTTACCGTTATTGCATCGCAGTGGTTATGTTGCACCCAATTTAGGCGATCATGGGCTCTCATTTGAGAGCCCTGGTGGCTATGTGATGGAGTCGACCCCAGGGCTGTATAAAAACGTTTTGGTATTGGATTTTAAAAGCCTATACCCTTCAATTATGCGTACGTTTTGTATTGACCCGCTAGGTTTAATCGCAGGGTTAAACGCACCAGAGCAAGCAGTTGAAGGGTTTAATCAGGCGTTATTCTCAAGAACGCAGCACCATCTCCCCAAATTAATTGCACACCTCACCCAAACACGCCAAGAGGCAAAAGATACTAATCAACCTATGCTCTCACAAGCGATTAAAATTATTATGAATAGTTTATATGGCGTACTCGGCTCTAAGGGTTGTCGGTTTTACGACCCCCGTTTATCGAGTTCTATCACGTTACGTGGCCATGAAATAATGCAAACAACCCGTAAATGGATAGAAGCGCAAGGCTTTGAGGTGATATATGGTGATACCGACTCTACGTTTGTAAAACTTTGTGAAGATAAAAGCCCTGAGCAATGCAACGAAATTGGCTGCCAACTTGTTCATCATATTAATACGATGTGGCAAGCTGATTTAAAACAACGCTATGATTTACATAGTTATTTAGAAATTGAATTTGAAACTCATTACAGTCCGTTTTTTATGCCAACTATACGAGGTAAAAAAACAGGCTCTAAAAAGCGATATGTAGGGCAAGTAACCAAAAATAATGAAAAAAAGTTAGTCTTTAAAGGTATGGAAACCGTTCGTAGTGATTGGACTGAGTTTGCACAAGAGTTTCAAACCGAATTATTTGAGACGTTATTTACTGACAACTTCGAAATACAACAACTGCACGATATTATAAATAGCTACACTCAAAAACTTTATAATGGTGAGTTCGACCGTAAATTAGTATATAGAAAGCGGTTAGGGCAGCACCTTAACGATTACATCAAAAATATTCCTCCTCATGTTCAAGCTGTTAAAAAATATAAAGCGAATCATCCTGAGTTTGAAATAAAACGCGGGCAGGTGATTGAATATGTTTACGCAGTAACCGGCGCTGAGCTTTATAACGGTAAAAACATACTGAACTACCCACTGTACATTCAAAGACAGCTCGACCCTGTTGCGCAAATGATATTAAGCGCATTAAACACAACATCTGAATCTACACAAGCCTCATTGTTTTAGCTTAACTATGAGCTTAAAAAGTCTTTTATAGTTAATTATTCGCCTATAAACGTCAAAGGTGAATAAAAAATTTAAAGGTAAATTAACAATTGTGGCCTTGGTTACAATTTTATCTAAAAAGAATACAAAGCGTAATTTAAAAAATCATTTATTCAAACTCATAAAAATCAATTGGTTACCATGATGTTGTTTTTCATTCTCAAGTTTGTTTCTAAATCGTATCCATAAATTAATTTAAAAAACTAATAAAATACCACCAAAAATGATAATGAAAAGTCATGCAAAGTGCTTTTAAAGTTAATTTAATGTTGACCATCTTGTGTTCATAGTATTATCATCTGAAGCGTGATCACAAATTAATTAACAAAAAGTGGTCGAAAACGAAAAACAAATAGTATTCTAGGGAGAATCAAATGTTAAATAACAAAGTTTCAAAAGCAGTTCGCTTAGCGATCGCTTTTGGCGCAGCTTCTACTGCTGCTTTCTCAGCAAGTTCATTTGCTGCAGAAGAAGGCGCAGAAAAAGTTGAACGTATTCAGGTTACAGGTTCACGCATCAAGCGTACTGATTTAGAAAGTGCTAGCCCGGTTTTAGTTCTTAGCCGTGATGATTTAAATGTTAGTGGTCAATTAAGCATCGGTGACATTCTTCAACAAATTCCAGCTGCGGGTGCTGCACTTAATACTGCCTTTAATAACGGTGGTACTGGCGCAACAAACATGGATTTACGTAACTTAGGCGCACAGCGTCTTCTTGTATTAGTAAATGGTAAGCGCTGGGTTTCATCTTTAGGTTCTACAGTTGATTTAAACACAATCCCATCGTCAGCGATTGAACGTGTTGAAGTTGTTAAAGACGGCGCTTCTGCTATCTACGGTTCTGATGCTATTGCTGGTGTTGTAAATATCATCACTCGTAAAGATTTTGAAGGTGTTGAGGTTTCTGTATACGGTGGTGAAAACTTAAAGTACAACGATGGACGTCAGTATTCTGCAGATATCACTGTTGGTACTACTTCAGACCGCGGTGGCTTAATGTTTAATGCTAGCCATGTAACTCAACAAGAAATTTGGGCAGGTGACCGCGATATTTCTTCTATGGGTAACAGTTCTACAACTGATATCGGTCGTATACGCTTAGGTTCTAATAGTATTTCAATGTCAAGTGATCTTCGCGATAGCCTTCTTGCACAAGGATATACAGAAAATTCACCAGGAGAAGATAGTTCAGGTTTTGATATTGTTCCTAACGGTGCAGGTTCAGCTGTAGGTTTAGATTCATTCCGTGACCGAGCTGGTGATGTTTACAACTACGCGCCTGAAAACTACCTTGCAACGCCACAAGAGCGTAACAGTTTTTATGTGCAAGCTTTTTATGACTTAAGTGATGATGTTCGTTTCGTATCAGATTTCATGATGACAAACCGTAAATCTTCACAGCTACTTGCAGCGATGCCATTAACAATTGGCTCATCTTTTGGTGCAGCCGCCAGCCGAGTAGACATCCACGAAAATAATATCTATAACCCATTTGGAACTACACTTTACGGTGACGTATCAAGAGTACCTGGGTTGACTGACGAAGAAAGAAAAAAATATGTAACTTACGCCGGTCAGCGTCGTTTTGTAGAAGCGGGTAACCGTATTTACAGACAAAATGATACAACTTACCGTGCAATGGTTGGTTTAGAAGGCGGTATTGGTGATACATCTTGGGTTTGGGATGCTTCTTACATTTATGGTAAGAATAGCCAAGACGTTTTAACAACAGGTCTACTTAACCTTACTCGTATAAACCAAGCATTAGGTGACAACTGTAATGCATCTACTTCTTGTGTACCGCTTAATCTATTTGGTGGTGCTGGCTCAATTACACAAGATATGATTGATTTTGTAACGTTTGACAGTGTTTCTCGTGAAGGTCTAGAACTTAAAGATTACACAGTAAACTTTGCTGGTGATGCGTTTGAATTACCTGCAGGTGTTGTAGGGATGGCTGTTGGCTTTGAACGTCGTGAAGAATCAGGTTACGATACGCCTGATCCACTAACTCAAAGCGGTGAAACTTCAGGTAACCAACGTGATGCAACTTCAGGTGGTTTCCGCTTAGATGAAGCTTATGTAGAACTTTCAATCCCAGTATTTGATGGTTTAACTATTGCACCAGCAATTAGATTTTCTGACCACAGTGCATATGGTAGTAACTCTACTGCTAAAGTTGGTGTTGAATACCGTCCAATGGATGATTTACTTCTTCGTGGTACTTGGGCAGAAGGTTACCGAGCTCCTTCAATCTCTGACTTATACGCAGGTAATGCAGACTCATATCCTACATTAACAGATCCGTGTAATTCGGATGCTGATACAGGTATTGTTCCTAGTCTTCCAGGTTGTGCTGGCGTACCAAATGGTTACTCACAAGCTAATACGCAGATCCGTGAAACTCGCGTTTCTTCTCCAGATTTACAACCAGAAGAATCAGAATCTAAAACGTTTGGTATTGTTTATAACCCAAGCTACGTTGATGGTTTAGAGTTCACAATCGATTATTACGATATTGAAGTGACAAATTCTATTGGTCGTTACGGCTCGACAAGACTACTTAATGAGTGTGCAACGGGTGATAATCCTAGTTCTTGTGACTACGTAGACCGTGACCTTAGTGGTAATGTAATCGATTTACGTAACTTCCTACAAAACTCAGGTACCTACAATGTTGAAGGTATTGATTTTTATACTGCATACAAGTTTGATACTCAGTACGGTAGCTTCAGAACATCTCTTGATTTGTCTTATGTAATGACAAACGAGTTTGATGGTGAAGATCAAGTAGGCGTACAGTATGGTGATGCTGGTTATCCTGAATATAAAGGCACATTTGCTCTAGATTGGTCTCAAGGTGACTTTGATGCGCATTGGCAAACACGTTATGTTGACCGTATGCAGAACTATTATGACGTTTTAGGATACACTCCTTCATTCCCAGGAATGGCAGCTGAGATTGGTTCTTACTTTGTACATGATGTATCTGTAGGTTATGCGCTAGACGCTTACAACACTAAAATTAGTGTTGGTGTTGAGAACTTATTCGCGAAAGAACCTTCTCGTGAATACATAAACAATGACTATGCAATCTCAACTAACAACTTCTCTGTTACAGAGTACGACGTTAATATGGATCGCTTTGTATATGTACGAGCTACAATTAAGTTCTAATAACTTAGAAACTTAAACTTTATTTAAAAGCCACTTTTTAGTGGCTTTTTTATTTTTGGAATATTTATGATTCAACTAAATAAAAATATTGATGTAGTTAATTTACATAGGGAATACTCTAAAAATAAGAGAATTATGGTTGATAGTGTTTTAGAGTTTGATGGTTTTTCTAAAATTACAGAAAAATTAAAACACAATATTCCTTATTTGAATGCATATTCTTTAAATGGCCAATATATTCAATCATCAGATGATGAATTAAAAAATATGTCTCCCAATAAAATGAGAGCGCTTCAGCAGACTATTTATGAAAATGCGAGTAAAGGAGTTGGCTTTTTTTATGGGCGATATGAAATAACTCAGAATGAAAAAGATGAATTACTAAAGGAGCTATTTAATTATCTTAATGGCCAAGAAGTTTTAAAATTGATTAGTGATGTTACAGGTGTAAAGGATTTAAAAAGTGCAAGTGTGCAATTAACACGCTATGTACCAGGAAATTTTTTGACGCGACATAATGATGTACTCCCTACAAAGCAAAGAGCAATCGCTTTTGTTTTTGGTTTTACACCACAGTGGCACCCAGACTGGGGTGGTTTGTTACATTTTTATGAAATGGATGGAAAGCTGACAGAGACGTTTATGCCCAAAAGTAATGTTTTATCCCTTTTTGATGTGCAATTACCACATTCTGTTTCTTATGTAACTCCATTTGCTCGTGCTGCAAGATACTCAATTACTGGCTGGTTTAACTTAAAATAATATTATTTAAGCGGTGCTAAGTTAGGTGTTGATAACTTATTCAATCGTGGCTTACCAGGAAGTACGACTGGCACAGGCGCAGGTTCAGCGATTTATGACAATATAGGTCGCTTTGCCTACCTACAGGCTACTTATAAGTTTTAAACTTAGTTACTATTTAGAAAGCTAAAAATTTTAGTAAACAATAAAATACCCTTAACCATGCCGGTTAAGGGTATTTTTTATTTATATAAATAATATAGTTCCCATAAAATCAGGGTATTGTTAGATAAGTCTAAATGCTGTCGAGATAATATTTCTATGTTGGAGTATGATAGTCATTTTGCCAAATAATTGCTTATTCTATTGAGAACTAAATTCTTTTATGACCTACACCCTTAGACCCTACCAGAGCGAAGCGGTTGAACGCACCGTTTTTCACTTTAGAAAAACCAATGATCCTGCTGTCATTGTGCTGCCTACAGGTGCGGGTAAAAGTTTGGTGATAGCTGAGCTTGCGCGTATTGCTAAACAAAAAATATTGGTGTTGGCGCACGTAAAAGAATTGGTTGAGCAAAATGCTCAAAAGTATAAAAGCTTTGGTCTTGAGGCAAGTATATTTTCAGCCGGACTCAAAGAGAAGTCGTTAATCCACCAAGTTACTTTTGCCAGTGTGCAGTCGTTATCGCGTAATTTAGACAAACTTAATGAGCACTACTCACTACTTATTATTGATGAGTGCCACAGAGTGAATGGCGAAAAGAAAAGCCAATACGGTAAGGTTATTAATGCACTTAAATCTCACAACCCTGAATTAAAAGTATTAGGCTTAACAGCAACGCCTTACCGCCTTGGATTAGGCTGGATTTATCATTATCATTACCATGGCTTTGTAAGAGGCAATAAAGAGAGTCCATTCAAACACTGTATTTTTGAATTACCTTTGCGCTATATGATTAAGCATAACTATTTAACGCCCCCTAAAGAGGTTGATGCTGCAATTAGCCATTATGACTTTTCATCTTTAACTAGCAATGCATTTGGGCAATATAGCAATGAGGACATGAATGCGCTGTTAAAAAAATCGACCCGTGCAACTCAAACAATTTTACAACAGGTTATACAATACAGTGAAAATCGTTACGGCGTGATGATTTTTGCAGCTACGGTTATGCATGCACAAGAGATCATGACTTATCTACCAGAGGATCACAGTGCGCTGATCACGGGGGATACGCCAAATAGCGAACGCGATAAAATAATAAAGCAGTTTAAAGCTAAACAGTTAAAATATTTAGTAAATATATCAGTACTGACGACGGGTTTTGATGCCCCTCATGTTGATTTTATAGCTATTTTACGGCCCACGGAGTCGGTAAGTTTATACCAGCAAATTGTCGGTCGAGGCTTGAGGTTGGCAGAAGGTAAAAACGATTGTTTAGTGATTGACTATGCGGGTAATGGCTTTGACTTATTCTACCCAGAGGTGGGAGATAAAAAAGGCGATAGTGATAATGAACCCGTGCAAGTGCTGTGTCCTGGGTGTGGCTTTGCCAATATATTTTGGGGAAAAACAGATGCTGATGGCAAAGTAATCGAGCACTTCGGCAGGCGTTGTAAAGGTTTGCTAGAAGATGATAACAGTTTAAGCGAGCAATGCGATTACCGCTTTCGTTTTAAAGAGTGTGAGCAGTGCGGCGCACAAAATGATATTGCTGCTCGAAAATGCCATGATTGTGACGCTGTGATGGCCGACCCTGATGATAAGCTGCGCAATGCGTTAAACCTTAAAGATGCATTAGTCCTACGTTGTAGCGGCTTGAGTGTGGTAAAACTTAAAGAGCAATTGTTAAAAATTACTTATTTTGATGAAGACGGAGCCAGTTGTGATGAAACTTTTGATTTATCAAACAAAGGTGCTCGGTATTACTTTAATCAGCAGTTTGGTAAGCGTGTAAGTCTGGGCCAATCCCCGATTGAATTTGTCAGTGCAGAGCAAGTTATAAAAGCGCAGTTTGATTTAATACCACCGGATTTTGTGATTGCGCGAAAAAGTAAAAAATATGGCTGGAAAGTAGCAGATAAACTTTTTGATTATAAAGGCTGCTTTAGAAAAGCAAACCAGCTAAGTCGATAGACTAAGCTGGATATCATTCATCATTTAAATTAGGGATTATGCCTCTTCTGCGTCTAATCCCCAACCATCACCATAGCCATTAAAGCTGTTCGCTATGCTTTCAATGTATTGTTCTGCTTGGCCTAACAGTGCATGTTCAGGCACCATTTGTACATGGGCAATTACTTCCCAAACGCCGGTATCTTTACATTTTTCAACATCAGCAGTTTGCACTAATGCATCGTTTACAATCTCAGTTGCAAATTTTTCGGCATCAACCTGTTGTTCAAATAAAATGTAAAAATCAATTTGTTGCATTTTACTTAAATCTACACCAGCGGTGGAAATTTCAGCAAGTAGCTGGCCATTGTCATCATCAGGGAATTGCATTAAAAAACTCATTAATTTTATTTTGTACTCGTTATAGCTATTGTAACCAAAATAAACCGTTAACGCGTACTAAATTTTGACTGCATCTTTGAGTGTTAATTGCGATTAAGTTAATGTTAGGCTCATTGTGGCTATGGTAGTATATCTCTGTCTAGCGGTTTATTTTATGGATACCACAGTAAGGATATTTACTTGTTCAATCAGCTTTTAAAGTTTTTTTGTTTTTTTTGCTTATTAGTAAGCCTGTCTTCTATTGCCTCTGAAAATATTATTGAAGATTATGAAATTAAAGGGATCAGTGGCGACTTAGAAAATAACGTTGCACTTTATTTAAAACAACTTGTTGGTGAAAAACCAACCCGTACACTTCGTCGGTATGCAAAAACGCAAGTTGAGAACAGTATCAAAGCCTTAGGTTATTACAGTCCAGTAGTAAATATTGATTTTGATAAAGACGAGCGCGAACTTGTTGTAAATATAGAGCGAGGCCCAGCCACACGTATTGAGTCACTTAATATAACTATTAATGGTGAAGCAAAACAGGATCCGTTCGTTCAAAAAACGATTGAAGATCTTAATTTAAAACAAGGTGATATTTTAAATCATGGGGTTTATAGCAGCGCGCATAAAAAAATAGAGTCAGTGTTGCTAGAGTATGGATATTTCGATGCAAAATGGCCTGTTAGAAAATTTGAAGTATCACTCAAAAAACACAGCGCAACCATTACTTTTACTATTGATAGCGGAGTTCGTTATCAATTTGGTGATATTTTAATTGCCAGAAATACTCCAGCCGAAAAATATATCCGCTCTTTGGCGCCATTTAAAGTGGGTCAGTCGTATAAAGCATCCTATATTGCCGATTATAATCTTGATTTATCAAGTACCCCTTATTTTAAGAGCGTGCGTGTTTACGCCGATATTACAGCGAGAAAAAACAAGCAAGTTCCTATAAAAGTGGATGTGTTACATAAACCAGAAAATAGTTATGAAATTGGTGGTGGCTTTAGTACAGATTTAGGGCCGAAAGTACGTTTTAAATGGAGTAAACCATGGATCACCGATAACGGGCACTATCTTGAAAGCAATTTAAATGTTTCTCAAAAACAGCAAGATATTTCCATGGCTTACACCGTGCCGGTGAATGATCCGAACGATGATTTATGGCGCTTTTCTGTCGGTTATAAGTTGGAAGATGAATTAACCAATCAAACCTACAGTGAAATACTAACAGGTCAGTTACAGCGCCAGTGGTTAACTGAGCATAAATGGGTACGAACGGCTTTTTTAAGGCGTGAGCAAGAAACCTACCGCATAGGAGATGACGAAGAAAAAACAACTGAAATGTTAATGCCTGGGATCAGTTATGCGCGTAAACAATCAAAGGGTGGCACCACACCTTATTGGGGGGAGCAGTGGTCTATTTCAGCTGAGTTTGGACTCGATAGCGTACTCTCAAGTACCAATTTGGTTAGAGTTCAATTACAGCATGCTTGGTTACGTACTTACCTTGACCGCCATCTGATCTTTTTAAAAGCAAACGTGGGCGCAATGATTGTTAATGATATAAATAACGTGCCATTTTCTTTGCGATTTTATGCCGGTGGCGATCAAAGTGTCAGGGGTTTTGCTTATCAGTCGATTTCTCCGCAAAACGAGCAGGGTGAGCGTATTGGTGGTAAATATTTATTAGCGAGTACCGTTGAATACAACTACCAATTTGCTAAAAATTGGCGGGCTGCGCTGTTTGTTGATGGGGGGACCGCAACCAATGATTTTTCAGAACAATTTGAAGTAGGTGCAGGATTTGGTTTTCGTTATTTAACACCGGTTGGTCCGATAAGAGTTGATCACGCGTGGGGGCTCACAAAAGAAAGTAAAAGTACCCGTTTAAGTATTACCATAGGGCCTGAAATTTAATGTCAGTATTTAAAAAAGTAACGGCGATAATTAGCGCCGTTTTAGCAACGCTGTTAGTTACACTGTTTTGTGTTTTGTTTACCGCCCCAGGTAATCAATTGCTTGCTTACACAGCGAATAAATTGGTTGATGGATTAACCATTGAAATAAAAAATGGCCGATTTTTATACAATGACGCGTTTAACTTACAGTTTGACCAAAATGGCGTAAGTGTTAATGCACAGCAACTAAAGATAGATTTATTTTGGTGGCAATGTGATGGTATTTGTATTGATAATTTAAGTGCTAAGTCGATTAAATTAACCTTGCCAAAAAGCGCTGAGAATAAAGACGATACGCCAACCGAAGCATTAGAACAAATAACCTTACCCTTTAATATTGCATTAAAAAATCTAGCTATTGATGAATTTATTTTAAATCATTCAAGTGCAAACGTAACACTTAACACTCTGCAATTGTCGGCAAAGGCTGAAGGGTCTGATATTACAATTAAACGTTTAACCACTCCTCGCATTAATGTGGTATTGAAAGAGCAAACCGCAGCTCAACAAGCAGTGGCTAATCAACAAACAACAACGGCTATTAATGAATTGCCAGCTTTACCCAATATCGATTTTATCTCACCACTTAACATCAATGTTGAGCAGTTCAATATCACCAACGTGACAATAAATCAGGGCGAGCAACACTATTCAATTAATGATATTGCTCTGCAAATGAGCGTAGAAGATGCCACTATTAAGGTACAGTCACTATCGGCAGGTTATCAGCAGTGGCAGTTAAAAACTCAGCTTGATGCAACACTGGAAGGGGCAATGCCAATTAACGGCAACATTAGCTTAAAAGGGAATGAACATGGAGCTACTCTTGATATAAATGGTGATCTAGCCAAGCTTAACATTGCGCTTGATACCACAGGATTATTTCCTTTAAATTTGAGAGCAACAGCCAATCTCAAACAGAAAAATTATCCCTTTAGTGTTAATGGCAAAATTAATCAATGGCTTATTAATACACAAAGTAATGAGCTAAAGGTTAAAAACATCAATTTAAGTGCCCAAGGTAATGCTAACGACTATCAATTAAGTTTAACGGGTAATACTCAGCTAGATGCTTATCCAAGTGTAGATTTAAATGCTCAGCTAAAAGGCACACTAAACAAGGCAACGCTTGAAACGCTTGCTTTAAAAACTAACGATAGCGCTGCGAATATTCAAGCACAGCTTGATTGGCAACAGGGAATTAAAGCGGATTTCACCGGCGTTTTATCAAATTTAAAAGCGCAATACTTAACCGATGCCCTAACCAGTGATGTTTCAGGGACGTTTAAAGGCGTATTTAACGCCCAAGCCGATACCTGGCAGCTAAGAATGAACAATACTAAGCTAGCCGGCTTACTGAACAACGTTCCCTTAGAGTTTGCTGCAAACTTTAAGTTAGATAATCAATTAAAAGCCGATATCGATAGTTTTTATTTAAGTAGTGGTACTAACAAGTTAACTTTGAATGGGCAGGTAGATGATACATGGCAAGTTGACGGTGATATTACGCTTAATAGTGATGAGCAGGCTAATCTGCCTTTTATTGCTAACGGTAAAGCGGACTTAAAAGTACGCGGCAACAGATTAACCCCTTCGGTTGACTTAGTTGTTATGCTAGAGCGCTTTATTTTTAATGAGATAAACATTAATAAACTCGCTATAAAATCTCAATTAGATACGGCCGCTGATTGGCAAACTGATCTCAGTGTTAATGTTGCATCTGCACTGGTCGCTGGGCAGCAAATTAATAATATAAACATAGCTGCCAGTGGTGATAAAACAGATCATCAACTTAGCGCGTCGATTGATGCCGAAAAAGGCGCGGTGGAACTTGAGCTTAATGGCAAAATGAAAAATGCCATTTGGAATGGTGAGCTAAGTGACATAACCCTTAGTGATAAAAAGCTGAGTTTTAATAATACTAAAAAAATATCCGTTATGGTGAATACACAAAACGGGGATTTTGATGTGAGCGCTCATTGTTGGCAATCAGCTCAAAGTAAGTTGTGTATAGATACCTTGTCACAAACAAAAGCGCTAGGACAGTTTAATGCAAAGCTTGCTAACCTCTCACTTGCAGAGCTTAAGCACTTATTACCAGATAATATTCGCACACGTGGAGACTTAACAGGTGATTTTGCTGCTAATTGGCAGTCAGGTGCACTTAAAACACTCAGAGCTAATGTAAATTCTAATGGATTAAATGCAGTGCTAACCTCAGAAGAGGAGCGATTTAAACTCCCAATAGAAACACTCAGTATTCGTGCTTTTTCAGATTCGCAAGTTGGTAAAATTAAAGCTAACTTGGCATCCAGTGTGCTAGGTAAAATAGCTACCGATATAAATATTGACGACATTCAAAACACACAAACACTCTCTGGTAACGTTAATATAGATAAAATTTTACTCTCAGACATTCAGCCATTTTTAGATACGCTTGAGCAACTTAAAGGGGCAATCAGCGGACAGGTTACATTAGCAGGAACGCTCAAAGATCCTCAGTTAGATGGTGAGCTTAAGATAGCAGACATTAATTTAGAGGGAGAGCAATTACCTGTTGCACTTAAAGACTCTAATATACATATTTTATTTAATAAAACCACGGCAACGATTAAAGGTAACTTAAGTGATCCTCAAGGCGGGCAAGTTAAACTTACTGGTGATGTTGATTGGCAAGGTGAGCAACCCGCGGTTAATGTTGCAGTTGTTGGCAATGAGTTTTTTGTTAGAGCGCAGCAGGGTGTGATATTTAAAGTATCACCCGATCTAAAAATCGGCATAGCAGATAACGCGCTTAACCTTGTTGGTGAAGTGGTTGTGCCTTATGGACGTATAGAAATTGAAGAGCTGCCCGAGGGCGCAGTGCAAGTAAGCGATGATGAAATAATTATTGATCAAAAAACACAAGCGGCTAAAAAAGTCCCTTTTGATTATGATGTAGACTTAAAAGTAACAGTAAAAAATGATGTAAAAGTCGAATCGTTTGGACTCAAGTCTAAAGTAACTGGTGATTTAGCGCTTAAAATGAGCCAAGGTACGCCAATTATTGCAACCGGAGAGCTTAATTTAATAGAAGGGACGTATTTAGCCTTCGGGCAAGACTTGATAATTAGAACAGGGCAAGTAGGTTTTAGTGGCGCAATCGACAAACCGTATCTCAACATTAAAGCGATTCGTAACCCAGATAATACCGCTGATGGTGTGATTGCCGGGGTGACTTTAACCGGCAGTGTTGAGCAACCTACGTTAAAAGTATTTTCTGAGCCTGCGATGGATCAAGCCCAAGCCTTAGCCTATTTACTCAATGGGCAACCATTAGGAGAGGGCGACAGCTCTACAGATGCTATGTTAACTCAGTTATTACTTTCTCAAGGTGTGAGTCGCAGTGAGGGAGTGGTTTCTAAGGTGGGTGAAACCTTTGGTTTATCTGATGTAAGCTTAAGCTCTAAAGGCAGTGGTGAGCAAACAAAAGTAGAGATATCAGGTTATATAGCCCCAAGCTTACAGGTTAAGTACAGTGTCGGGGTATTCGACTCACTCAGTGAAGTGGCTGTGCGCTACCAGTTACTCTCTAAACTATACATAGAAATAACCAGCGGCTTATACCAAAACGTAGATATACTGTATAAGTTTGATTGGGACTAGGGTCTGTTGACCTTTGCGGATTAAAATTTGTTCAAACTAGGGGCGGTTTAATCGCGGCGCGAGGTTTGTAACCTAGTGGGCTAAGTAAAAACCGAGTAACAAAGAGTAAATTGCCCCTAGGCAGAACCCGAAGGGCAGCGCCTGTTTGGCATTGATGCTGCGTTATCGCCTATTTATGGGGAATAACCACACCACATAGGCTCTGCCTTGCCTAAATACCAAACAGGCTGCTGCAAATTTAACCTTGAAAGGTCAACAGACCCTAATAGATAACTATAAAAAAGGAAAGGTATGAAAAAGTGTGTAGTGACCCTTTTAGTGTCGGCTTTGTTAGGTGGGTGTGCCCAGCAGACTACTCAATCACCAGCCTCGTCGGCTAAAAAGCTAACAAGCAGTGAGATTATTGCGGCGGCTAAAGATGATGAATGGCGATGGGTCGAATCAGAGAATATTCTAAAGTTAACCCTGCCCACAGGCGCTGCATATATTGAGCTTAACCCCAAACTTGCGCCTAAACACACTGCGAATATTAAAAAACTGGCAAGACAAGGCTTTTATCAAGGTACTCATATTTACCGTTTTGTTGAAGGGTTTGTAGCCCAAGGTGGCGATAGTACGGGTAAAAAGTTAGCCAAAACTAAAGATAACACGGTACCAGCGGAATTTTATTTAACCACCACTGACCCACTTTCAATAACCGAGATGGGCAGTGATGGTTATGCACCCGTAACGGGGTTTTTAGGTGGTTTTGCGGTTGCACAAAACCAAGCACATACACAAACGTGGCAAGTCCATTGTCATGGCATATTTGCAATGGCGCGCGATAACGATATAAACAGTGCCAGCAGTGAGTTTTTTGTCACCATAGGTCAAGGGCCGCGTTATTTAGACAAAAATATTACCGTGTTTGGTCGGGTGCTTAAAGGTATGGCACATTTTCATCAGCTAGCGCGAACGCCAACTGAGAATACCGAGTTTAACCCCATTACTGATCTACAAGTATTAGCGGATGTAGCAGACGATAGCAGCCAATTTAAAGTAATGAAAACAGACTCTGATTCATTCAAACAATTAATTATTGCTAGGGGTAACCGCAGCGAGGAATGGTTTGCGTACAGCCATAATTATATTGATGTGTGTGGCATGGCGGTGCCAACTAAGCAACTTAATGACTAAAAAAAGGAGCCTGAGGCTCCTTTTTTAAGGCAACGTGACACTTATTGACGGTTTATTTTTACCGAAAATGGGGTTTCGTTATAATGTGTTGAGCGATATGGGTTTATATCAAGCCCACCACGGCGCGTATAACGCGCGTATACTTCAAGTTCTTTAATATTGAGTTGAGTGGTTAAGTCGCTATAAATACGCTCCACACATTGCTCATGAAATTCATTATGGGTTCTAAATGAAATTAAATAGCGTAATAAGGACTCACGACAAACTTGCTCACCAGTATAGCGAATAATAATACTCGCCCAATCTGGTTGTGAAGTAATTAAACAGTTAGACTTAAGCAAGTGGCTATGCAAAGTTTCGGTGACTATTTTATTGCTTTGTGATTTAAGTGAATGGGCATCAATATGGTAGTTATCTATCTCAATATCTAACTCATCTATACACTCACCTGGAAGCGGTGTGCAAGGAATACAATTGTAGTCATCAGCGCTGTATAAGGTTACCTTTACAGGGCTGTTTACCGCATTGGATAAGTCGTCAATTAAATGTTGTTTAACAATTTCAATACTCCCAAAACGGCTTTGATTAAAGCTGTTTAAATAAAGCTTAAACGACTTTGATTCAATAATATGACTACTTTGACATTCGAAAGTAAACAATGCCACCGCAACTTGAGGCTTACCTTTAGTATTTAACCAAGACAGTTCGTAACCTGTCCATATGTCTTGGCCTTTAAACGGCAGCGCAGTTTCATCAATACTTAATGAATCACGATTAAGCTTGCGAGCAATAGGAAAAAGCAAGCTGGGCGTGTATTGATCGACATACTCAGTAGATTGACCAAGTACGCTGCCTTTAAGATCGGGAGAATTGCTGTAATCTGTCATGTTTGCTCTTAAATAGTTACAATGGATGCATTATATATAAATTAAATGAGTTTCACAGTATGTCTGTTGCAATGCAATTAGCTCAACTTCACGAAAAATTTAGCGAGCAAACGATTACTAATACACAAAAGCGCCCATTAATCGTCCACGATGAGCAATGGCCAAGCCCATGTGAAATAGGTAGCGCCGATGAACATGGCATGATCCAGTGGCAAGCGATAGTTAGAGAGCCTACAGGTTCATTAATCGATCTCGCTAACGCATTGGAGCTTGAGTTTCCAGAGGCGTTGAGTCAATTTTATGGCCATATGTTTGCTGGCAGTGTTGTAGCCAATATTGACGGACATCAAGTGGAATTATTACAAGCATGGAATGAAGATGATTTTGAGCTACTGCAACAAAATATCACCGGTCATGTTTTAATGAAACGTAAACTCAAACAAGCGCCAAGTGTATTTATTGGGTTAACCGACCAAGACGATTTGCTTGTTACCGTATTAGTAGAAACAGGTGAGGTGTGCCTAGAGTATGTAGGTAAAAAGCCACATCATGTACTTGCCAAAAACCTCAGTGAATTTATAGCGTCGTTGACAGTATAATTATAAGGTAGTTTTAAGGTGTGATGTTTTTAGACATAGCATCTTAAGTGTGGGATTTATTGAAAATCCCACGAAATATTAGAGACTAAACTACACGGTTCACACCTAAAATCAAACAAGCCAAACCAAGGCTCGGGTAATTTCCATTCACCATGGCAACTCGGGCATTTACGCTCAAGTTCAGAGGCTTTATCAACCCCCCCTACACGGTATAAATAATAGTAAACAGGCTTTTTAGTTAAAAAACTAATCCGTTTAGTTATATCTTTACCACGGCGGTATAAATCACTTTGGGTGCTGGCTATTTCTTCAAGCGCTGGAAATTCACAGCGTGTTGCACCATTAATTTGAATTTGATCGCACGCTTGCCAATCTTCTTGCCATTTAATTAGTGTTTTATAGTCACCATTAGCAATCGCAGGAATATTAAATAGCGGCACGGGTAAAAAGTCATCGCCACAATACAGTGGGCTACATGTATGCACATAGGTGGTATATAAAATATAGCTTGATGGCTCTTTACAGCCATCGGCGCCATTGGAGTGAATATCTTGGCCGATGACCTTTACTTTGGGAGCAAGCAAACCAGCGCCATGAAGCTTTTCAACACTGTGTTTAACAAACGCACTGTTATTAAGTGGGTGCATGGCATCTTCGGTCGGGCACATTACACGAGTAATAAAATAGCCATCTTTTAAAACCGTTGGAAATTCCTCTCCAATGATTTGGCCATTAAAGCGTAATGCATTCACTAAGCGGTTTATTGCCTGCTCGGCTTGCTCTAGGGTTGTGTCTTGGTAGCAGTCAAATGTTAAATCAACAACAAACATTTATAGTCTCAAATTATTTTGGCTCTAGCAAAGCAAGTAATCGATCAAGTTTTTGCTCAATTCTATCTAACTGAGTGTTTTTAGGATCTGAGTTACTTGCTTGCTCGGGTGTTTTCATTAAATTATAAATTGAATCGGGATTATTTTTATATTGACTCACTGCCGCAATAATAACCGGCATAGGAAGTGGTTTTACTAAACGGCTTTTAGTTAGTGCAACAGTGGGGACTTTGCCTTCATCAAGAAGGACTTTAATAGCTTCAAATACAGCAGCATTCATTCGATTTATAACTCTTTAATAAAGTAAGCTCGCAACATGGAAGTTGCGAGCAGGTATGGTAACAATAAAGTGGCTCAGACACATTAAAATGTGCGATTTAATTATTTTGACGAAGGCGAGAGTCGAGTTCGTCAATTACCTCACTCCAATCGCCATCAACCGCCAGCGATTCAGCAATAAAGTGTTGTTGGGCTTCATCCCAAAAGGGAGCATCTTGCAATAATGTGGTATCCGAAATGGCATGCGATGCAATAAATGCATCTATTTCTGCTTCTGTATTAGGTAAACCTAATTGTGCGAACAATGTATTTATGTCGTGCTTAGTCGTATCCATAATCGTGCTCCTTAATGAATTAATACTTAATACTTATTAACTCTAGGGGGGAATGATATATCTAGCCAGTTTAACCCTTACTGAATTTACGCTTTATTTACTCAGTAGTAAGTCGCTAAAGCATGATCTGACTCAATACAGAGAATAAGTGTAATAACTAAAATGTAAATTCGCTTATTTGTCCCACTTAGGTATATAGTTATATGAGCATTTGGTCATCGTTGTAGTTCAAAATTAATCCCAAACAAGTTACGCGGCGTAATGACAAAGGGTATAAAATAATAAAGGAAATAAAATGACAGCCACAGCAGAATCCACAGACACGTTTAGCGTGCAACATATTGCACCAGAAGATATCAGTACCGCTGCAAGCCTTATATATCAGGCCTACCAAAATGACCCTATTTTACAAACTCTGCTAGGGTATAACGAAAAAAGTCCTCTGGACTATGAAAAAAAACTCCGTGCGCTTATTCGCGAAGAGCTCAGTAGCTTTTGGCAAGAAAAACAGCCTTTAATTGGCCTTTACCGTAACGATAAGTTAAAAGCAGTTGCTTGTGTATTTGAGTCAAGTAGCCAACTTCAAGCAGAGCGTTATTGGCATTGGCGATTAAAGTTGATGTTAAGTGCCGGTTATTTGCAAACGAATCAATTAATTGAAAAAGAAAAAACTATTCGTGATGCACTAAAGCCGCAAGGCAATTACTACTTTTTAGCGTTTATAGCCGTTGACCCACATTTTCATGGTCAAGGGTTTGGCCGCCAATTACTTAAAGGCTTAGATGGTTTATTACATGACAATCCTGAGTCCTCTGGTATAGCGGTATTTGTGACTCGTGACGAACATACGCAATTTTTTAAATCACAAGGCTTTGAGCACTTTAAGCAGCTCACATTTAACCGAGTTAAAGGTGAATTACTTTTTAAAGCTGCTCTATCTGTACAAGGCTAGGTGTTTAGAATTGTGATTATGTAAGCCAATGTTCCAAATAGGGCGCACTTACGTGAGATATATCTTACATTAACGTGCGCCTTGTCAGTTTAACTCCGTATTTTATCTTCTTAAAAACATCAAGTTATTGTTATTTATAGTTATTTTATTTTTCAATTTTATGACCGTAATTTTTTTGTTTTCCTAACTATCATACTAAGCCGTTTGCTTTAAACTTTACTTTGTCAAGACGACATAGCCCAATGATTGAGCTACTGCCACGGGTAAGGAATCAGGCAACTAAGTAGTTACTAGCAGGAAGCACAAAGGACAAGTTAACACGGATGCAGGGATGAAACAGGAAGTACACGGAGTACTAAAATAGCTGGGAGCTATTTAAAGGACACCAAGGATGATGCGATAGGAAATAGCAGGAGCGTTAGTTTACGCAGGATAGCCAAGGCGGCAAGTGGATATTGCAGGATGCAATGGAGAGTAAACACGGTAGTTTGCTCGTTCAGAGGATGATAAACAGGGAATAGGTAAAGGATACCTTACAGGATGTTTGCAATTGGGGCGTAACTGAGGTTACGCCTTAGTTTTTTGTGCTAAGAAATTATATTCTATGTGGTGGCACAACCACACTTTTTAGTTTTTCATCTTCCATGATTAATACCCCTTGGTAGGCGTTTTCACCGTCACTTGAAAACTCAAAAATAAATTCGCTTTTCATGCCCGGTTTACCACTTTTTAAAATGCCAAATCGACGCTTGTTGCAAGCTACACTCATAAGTTGCACTTGCAATTGCTCGCTTTGGCGTTTGGCATGAACGTTCGCTGCTTCGGCTATTTTACGATTTAGCCAAAAAAAATAAATTACAGCACCAATAAGTATGAACGTCCATAAACTAGCCATTTAAGAGAATAACCTTCCAATTGCGCGAGCTAATGTCTCGCTTCTGTTTTCTTTACGTAGTAATGCTAATAAATGTGGGCGAATAGTTGGAATTGCAACTAAATCTGCAAAAACGCTAGGAAATAATTCAGCTATTTTCTCATGATGCGCACAGTTATCCATAAATACATGTAAACGCTGTGGCTGCTCCAACTGTTTGAAGCAGCGACCAGCAATGGTCAACAAAATATCAGAATCTTGCCCTAAAGGTGAGTTAAGCGCGCAGTCAACAAGTTGTGCGCTAAGCCCTGCTGCTTGCCCTGATGATATTGCACGCAGCGCGGCAGAGGCCGCAACAACATCATTATTAGAAAGGGCGGTTTGCCCATAACTTAACAATAACTCACTTAACGAGGGCGGTATTTCTATGTGTTCAAGCATTGCACTTAATGGCTGTAATACTTCAACTGGTAATTTAGGCCACGCTGCTTGTAAGTGCTTTAAGTTATCAGCACTATGAAGACGATAAGCAAAATCGGCAATGCCTTGTAACGCGACATTTTGCCAATTATCAAAGCCAATTTGGCCACTAAAGTAGAGTTGGGCGTGCTCGTAGTATTGCGACGCTGGTTGCTTTAGCAACACTTTAACTTGTGCATTAAACGCCGCTAATTTATTCGCGTTCGGAGTAAATACATAAGGGTTGTTATCGAGTGTGCCATCGGCTTGCTCGCCGGTAATTTCTGTTCCTAGTGCCTGAATAACCATATCTGCAAAGTGATCACGGCTCGCGCTTACTAACTTACTTTGCTCATCAAGTGGGAATTTTAAGAACCACACATAGGGTTCTTTACTGGCTTTGCTATCCCAAAACTGAATCGCTAACCATGCATGACCTGCTAATGGATAAGGGTAAGGAATTTGAGCTTGTTCAACGGCTAAAAATTGTTGTTTATCAAGCTTGGTAATGTGCCTGCCAATATCAAAAGCACGCCATTGAGTGCCTGCACCATCTAAAAGCTGGCCTAACGTAGCTATATGTTCACTCATGGATTTCCAACTGTTTTTACTACAAAATTACCTTAATTATACGCCATAGCGACTGTTGTGGGAACAGGGTATAATTGCATAATACACAGACCAAAGGGTGATTATGTACCAGCAAACCCACATATATTTACAGCAATTAACGGCGCTACTTAAAAAGCATCAACTGTGGCAGGTTGAGCCACTGAATCCCGATTTATTAGATTCTAGCGTACCGTTTTGTCACGATACACTGGCATTTGAACAATGGTTGCAGTTTGTATTTATTGAAAAGTTACAGCGGCTAATTGACAACAAGCAGCCGTTACCGCGCAATTTTGCAGTCGCCCCGATGGCGCAAATGATACTCACTGATAAATCAGGCAGCGAAGACATTATCGCTTTACTGACCCAATTAGATTCATATTTAGGAGAGCCTAATGAGTGAGCGCCCAGAGCCTATTGAATACGGCGAACTGTCGATTCTTTATCAAGATGAAAATTATGTAGCAATAGATAAACCCTCTGGGCTACTTGTTCATCGCTCATTTTTAGATAAACATGAAACTCAATTTGCAATGCAAATGCTGCGCGATCAAATAGGGCAACATGTGTTTCCTGTGCATCGCCTTGATAGGCCTACTTCGGGTGTATTACTGTTTGCATTAAGCTCAGAGGCGGCGCGTGATATGAATCAATTATTTATTGAGGGCACAATAACAAAACGTTATTTAGCGTTGGTACGCGGGTTTGCGCCTGAATCTGTTTTTTTAGATAAACCGTTAAAAGAAGAACTCGACAAAATAGCCGATAAGTTTGCTGATCAAGACAAAGCCGCGCAAGAAGCACAAACCCAATTTAATTGTTTGCATCAAGCTGCGCTGCCTATCCCAATAGGAAAATACCCAACGGTTCGTTATTCTTTGGTAGAGTGTTTTCCTAAAACGGGTCGCAAACATCAAATACGCCGGCATTTAAAGCACTTGTCTTTACCTATTATTGGTGATGTAAATCATGGTGATAACCAGCATAATCAGTTTTTTAGGGAGCATTTTTCGCTTCGCCGTCTAATGTTGTTTGCATCAGAGCTTAGCTTTGTGCACCCTTATAATAATGAACCCATAACAATTAAAGCGCCGCTGGGTGATGCAATGTTAAACATTTGCAAACAGCTGGGGTGGCCAGAACAAGAAGAGGATTATTAAATGGCACATATTAGTATTTTTGTTGGCAGCGTGTATGGCGGTGCAGAGCGATTAAGTGAGCAAGTTAGCGAAACGCTAGAGCAAGCTGGTCATCAGGTTAGTGTCTTCGAGCAGCCTACTTTAGATGATATAAAAAATGCTTCGCATATTTTAATTGTTACCTCGACCACTGGGCAAGGCGATATTCCTGATAATTTAGCGGATCTTTATCATCAATTAAATAGTACTTTTCCAATGCTAACAGACAAGCCTTTTGGTATTGTTGCCATGGGTGATAGAAGTTACGGTGATACGTTTTGTGGGGCAGGGCGCAGCTTTGATGAGCTACTACGTGATTTACAAGCTAAACCTGTTGGTAACCGACTAGAAATCGATGCCTGTGAAGACTTTGAGCCATGGCCGGTAACTGAGCCTTGGTTGCAAGCTTGGCTTGGTAAATTACCCTCATAAATGCGCAGACTCTAAATGAAAAAACATAAACTGAGTTTGGTTGTGCTTGCCGGTGGCTTAGGTAGTCGCTTTGGTGGCAATAAACAAATAGCAGAAATACCTGGGCTAAATTGCACGATTATGGAGTTAAGCATTACTGATGCGTATCGCGCCGGTGTGACACAGGTTGTACTGATCATCAATCAAGCCGTTCGCAGTGAGATAGAACACACTATTTTACCTCGCTTACCTAAAGCCCTTGACGTGGTATTAGTAGAGCAACATAACGCGCTTGTTCCTGATGCATACAAAGCACTATCACAGCAACGTATAAAACCATGGAGCACAGGGCATGCGTTACTGTGTGCCAAAGCATATATTAACAACCCTGCAATTGTTATTACCGCAGATGACTATTATGGTGCGTCTTCATTTTTATTGCTTAGTGAGCATTTTAAAAATAGCCCCGAATGGGCAATGGTGGGGTACCCGATTATCAATACCCTCTCTGAGCACGGTGGGGTTAATCGCGGGGTATGTAGCATTGCTGATGGAAAGCTTGTTGCAGTGACGGAATATTTAAATATTCAAAAAGAGTCTGCACATATTGTTGGAAATAATCCGTAGGGCTTGCGTGAAAAAATTAGCCGAGATGCGCTAGGATCTATGAGTTTTTGGGGGATCACGCCGTGCTTTTTTGATTATTTGCAACAAGGTTTTGAGACGTTTTTACAGCAATATAACGCTAATACTCAGCAAGAATATTACTTACCTGATCAAATCCAGCAAGCGATTAATGTAAAAGCACAGCCTGTATTTGTATACACTGCAAAAGAGCCTTGGTTTGGTGTTACCTATAAATCAGAACTGACAAGCATTGCGGCTACTTTGTGCGCATTGCGTCAAGCGTAAAGGTGTTAATACCAATTTTATTAAAAATATGATCAATCTAGCGTATTAAATAACCCGCTTCCTGCGTTAAAAATTATTTATATAGAACAACTATGTATCATAATTTCGCCTTGCTATCGCGTTATTTCCTTGTCGCTGTAATCGTTCACTAATTTAGGGTCTGTTGACCTTTGCGGATTACAATTTGTTCAAACTAGGGGCGGTTTAATCGCGGCGCGAGGTTTGTAACCTAGTGG
>ERZ1673962.382-NODE-382-length-32374-cov-13.683159_pt1 | contig 32374 bp, 30 predicted proteins | sample MGYA00580188_ERZ1673962 | MGnify/ENA primary metagenome ERZ1673962 (study PRJEB41334, sample SAMN05608104) | rock metagenome | biome: terrestrial subsurface; feature: shale formation; material: shale | place: USA: Pennsylvania ... | reverse complement strand
TGCCGATGTCATCTGCCTGCAGGATACCCGCGCCTCCGTAGTAGAACTCGACGATCCGGCCTACCAGCTCGACGGCTATTTCCTCTATACCGTTGATGCCGAACTTCCCGAACAAGGCGGTGTTGCCTTGTACTCCAGGCTGCAGCCGAAGGCTGTCATCATGGGTCTTGGGTTCGAAACCGCCGACCGCTACGGCCGTTATCTGCAAGCGGATTTCGACAAGGTCAGCATCGCCACGCTGCTGCTGCCAACCGGTCGCAGCGGGGACGAAGACCTGAACCAGAAATTCAAGTTCATGGACGATTTCGCTCATTATCTTGATAAGCAGCGCCGCAAGCGTCGCGAATACATCTACTGCGGTTCGCTATATGTCGCTCACCAAAAACTGGACGTCAAGAACTGGCGCGATTGCCAGCAGACGACCGGCTTTCTTGCCCCGGAGCGCGCCTGGCTCGATGAGATCTTCGGCAACATGGGCTACATCGATGCCCTACGCGAAGTCACTCGTGAGGGCGATCTGTACAGCTGGTGGCCCGACACCGAACAGGCCCAGATGCTGAACCTGGGCTGGCGATTTGACTATCAAATCCTCACGTCCGGCATGCGACGCTTCGTCCGCAACGCTCGCCTGCCGCGCCAGCCGCGGTTCTCCCAACATGCTCCACTGGTCGTAGATTACGACTGGACGCTGAGCCTCTGAGCTATCCGCTAGAACAGCCCTAAGCGGGCATGTTCTTGCCGTGCCGACCTGAGCTAGACGCTACTTAACAATGCGCCAGCAAAACGGATAGCGATAGGGTTTCCCCTCGTTGGCACGGATGCCGGCGATCACCACCAGCACCAATGCCACCACGCTGATAAGCGCCATTAAGGGAAAGCCGATCAGAACCCAGGCAAGCACCCCGCAAATCATCAGCAGGATGCTAAAGGTGATCTGGAAGTTCAGCGCTTCCTTGCCCTGCTCGTCGACGAAGGGATCCATATCCTTTTTCAACTGCCAGACGATCAACGGGCCCAGTACATTCCCGATCATTGGCACCAGAAACCAGAAGAACGCCGAGTAATGACAGAACATGGCCCACTGCCGCGCTTGCGGAGAGGGCTGCGGAACCAATTCCTGATCAGACATGACGCTCTCCTCCGGTTTAATCAGCCAGCGCGGCAACCTGCAGAGCGAATAGCTCCTGCATACCGGCCTGCGCCAACGCAAGCATGGCATTCAACTCATCTGGTTGGAACGGCGCACCTTCTGCGGTGCCTTGCACCTCAATGAAGCCGCCAGCACTGGTCATCACCACGTTCAGGTCGGTCTCGGCCGCCGAGTCTTCGAGATAATCGAGATCGAGGACTGGTTCGCCCTGGTACATACCTACCGACACAGCCGCGACCATTTGCTTGAGTGGATCGCCACCCTTCAATCCGCCGCGCTTCTTCAGCAATTTCAGCGCATCGACCAGCGCCACCATCGCCCCGGTGATCGACGCAGTGCGAGTACCGCCATCGGCCTGAATCACATCACAATCGATGTAAATGGTGTTTTCACCCAGCTTGCTCATGTCCAGCGAGGCACGCAACGAACGGCCAATCAGCCGCTGGATTTCCAGCGTACGGCCACCCTGCTTACCCCGACTGGCTTCACGCTGGTTACGCTCGCCGGTCGCTCGCGGCAGCATGCCGTACTCGGCGGTCAACCAGCCCTGCCCTTGCCCTTTGAGGAAGCGCGGCACGCCATTTTCGATACTGGCGGTGCAGATCACCTTGGTGTCGCCGAACTCCACCAAAACCGAGCCCTCGGCGTGCTTGGTGTAATTGCGAGTAATGCGGATCGATCGCAGCTGATCGGCCGCGCGGCCACTGGGACGCTTCATGAGGCTTATCCTGGTCTGAGTGAATTGACGGCCATTATAGAGGCCTGACCTACGCTAAGGGCCACCGTCGAGGCATTCCGATTAGTAGTCGGCCATGCCAATCGAGCACCTGATACGCCAAGCGACTCAGCTACAGAAGAGGACGCACCGGCGTCACTCGCTGCATTTTCCTTTACAATCCTCCGCCTTTCGTCATCGCACCGAGAGGTTTCCCCATGATTCACAGCATGACCGCTTTCGCCCGTGCCGAGCAGGCCGGCGAGCACGGCACCCTCATCTGGGAGATCCGCTCGGTCAACCATCGCTACCTTGAACCGCACCTGCGGTTACCCGAGGCTTTCCGCGATCTTGAAGGCGCGGTCAGGGAGGCGCTGCGCAAGGGGCTGTCGCGCGGCAAGGTCGAGTGCACCCTGCGCTTCGCTGAAGAGACCGCTGGACGATCGATGCAAGTCGACCCGGAGCGGGCTCGCCAGTTGATCAGCGCGGCTGAAAACGTTGCGGCATTGATCAAGCAGCCCGCACCGCTCAACCCGCTGGAGATTCTCGCCTGGCCAGGCGTGCTGGTCGGCGACTCGACGGACCCGCAAGCACTCAACAACGCCGCACTGCAGTTGTTTCATCAGGCCTTGGAACAGATGAAGGCTGGCCGTCTACGCGAAGGCGAAGAGCTTGCCCATCTGATCAACGAACGCCTTGATGCGATCGGCACGGAAACCGCCACGCTTCGCAGCCAGGTGCCGCAGATGCTCGCGGCACAGCGCCAGAAACTCATCGACCGCTGCGCTGAGATGCGCGTCGAACTGGACCCTCAGCGCCTCGAGCAGGAGCTGGTAATGCTGGCGCAGAAGAGCGATGTCGCCGAAGAGCTCGATCGTCTTGGCACCCACGTCACCGAGGTGCGCCGGGTGTTGAAGTCCGGCGGAGCGGCCGGGCGGCGCCTGGACTTTCTCATGCAGGAACTCAACCGCGAGGCCAACACGCTCGGCTCCAAGGCGTTCGACACGCGCAGTACCCAGGCGGCGGTCAATCTCAAGGTGCTGATCGAACAGATGCGCGAGCAGGTCCAGAACATCGAATAGCAACTAAGCTTGGCCTGACTTGCGGGCCAATCCGCCAGATCCCAAGACAGCAATCCGCTAAGAGAATTACATGGCAGCCTCCACCGGTACGCTCTACATCGTTTCCGCGCCTTCCGGGGCCGGCAAGACCAGCTTGGTCAAGGCCCTGCTCGATGCGCAACCGCAGGTTCGGGTTTCGGTTTCACACACGACCCGGCCGATGCGTCCGGGCGAGGTGGATGGCGTGAACTACCACTTCGTCAGCCGTGAGGAGTTTCTGCAGCGCCTGGAGCATGACGAATTCCTCGAACACGCCGAGGTCTTCGGCAACCTGTACGGCACTTCGCAGCGCTGGCTTGAGCAGACCCTGAACGAAGGCTTCGATCTAATCCTCGAGATCGACTGGCAGGGCGCACAGCAGGTTCGCCGCTTGATGCCGCAGGCCAAGTCGATCTTCATTCTGCCGCCAACTCAGGAAGCCCTGCGCCAGCGACTGACCAACCGCGGCCAGGACAGTGATGATGTGATCGAAACACGCATGCGTGAAGCGGTCAGCGAAATGACCCATTACGTCGAATACGATTATCTGGTGATCAACGACGACTTCGCCCACGCGTTGATTGACCTGCAGGCAATCTTCCGTGCTAACCAGCTGTTGCAGGCCGCTCAGCAACAGCGCTTCGAAGGGTTGCTCGGGCAATTGCTGGCCTGAAACAGCTGCGAAGCCGCACTCAATGGACGGGACGGCTGGCACCGAAACGCAGGAAAACTTCTCCGCGTCTGCTTAAGGTTGGTAGCCTGGAGCTGCTTTCCTGTTTTACCGCTTCCCTATTGGCTGGTGATTTTTTAGACTATCCCGTCCGCTCGCCCATTCGGGCACGCTTTACCGTTATTGATGAGGAACACCATGGCCCGCGTTACCGTTGAAGACTGCCTGGACAACGTAGATAACCGCTTCGAGCTGGTCATGCTCGCTACCAAGCGCTCGCGCCAACTGGCCACCGGTGGGAAAGAGCCGAAGGTAGCTTGGGAAAATGACAAGCCGACCGTCGTGGCCCTGCGTGAAATCGCCTCAGGCCTGGTGGATTACGATGTAATCGCTCAGGACGAAATTGTCGATGACGAGCCACTGTTCGTTCAGTACGAGGAAGAGCCCAACGAGGCCCTCTGATTAAATGCCAGGTCGAAGTCGAACCGCAGCCATAGCGCCCCATCGGCAAGGAGCAATCCCTTGCCAGCCATAGACGCTCTTGCTGATCGCCTGTCGACCTATCTCGACGCTGACCAAGTCAATCTGGTCCGTCGTGCCTATTTCTACGCCGAGCAGGCCCATGACGGCCAGCGTCGGCGCAGCGGTGAAGCCTACGTCACCCACCCCCTCGCGGTAGCCAACATCCTCGCTGATATGCACATGGACCATCAGAGCCTGATGGCCGCCATGCTGCATGACGTCATCGAGGACACCGGTATCGCCAAGGAGGCGCTCACCGCGCAATTTGGCGAAACTGTTGCCGAGTTGGTGGACGGGGTCAGCAAACTGACCCAGATGAAGTTCGAGACAAAGGCCGAAGCCCAAGCCGAGAACTTTCAGAAGATGGCCATGGCCATGGCTCGCGATATTCGCGTGATTCTGGTCAAGCTCGCCGACCGCCTGCACAACATGCGCACACTTGAGGTACTGGCCGGCGAGAAACGTCGCCGTATCGCCAAGGAAACCCTGGAAATCTATGCGCCGATCGCCAACAGGCTTGGCATGCATGCCATGCGCATCGAGTTCGAGGATCTGGGCTTCAAAGCCATGCATCCGATGCGTTCGGAGCGTATCCGCGCTGCCGTTCGCCGCGCACGTGGCAACCGCAATGAAATCGTCGACAAGATTGAGCAGTCACTCGTCCACTGCCTGGAACGTGACGACCTGCAAGGTGAAGTAGTCGGACGAGAAAAACACCTCTATAGCATCTACAAAAAGATGCGCGGCAAGCGAAAGGCGTTCAACGAGATCATGGACGTCTACGCGTTCCGGATCGTCGTCGACAAAGTCGATACCTGCTATCGCGTACTCGGCGCGGTACACAGTCTCTACAAGCCCCTGCCCGGCCGCTTCAAGGATTACATCGCGATCCCCAAGGCCAACGGCTACCAGTCTTTGCATACGACGCTGTTCGGAATGCACGGGGTGCCCATCGAGATCCAGATCCGCACCCGCGAGATGGAAGAGATGGCTAACAACGGCATCGCGGCGCACTGGCTGTACAAGTCAAACGGGGAAGAAACCGCGAAAGGCACCCACGCCCGCGCACGGCAGTGGGTTAAAGGCGTGCTGGAACTGCAGGAGCGCGCCGGCAATTCCCTTGAGTTCATCGAAAGCGTGAAGATCGACCTGTTCCCCGACGAGGTCTACGTTTTCACCCCCAAGGGCAGCATCATGGAGCTGCCGAAGGGATCCACCGCGGTGGACTTCGCCTACGCCGTGCACACCGACGTCGGCAACACTTGCATTGCGTGCCGAGTCAATAGGCGCCTAGCGCCGCTCTCGCAGGCGCTGGAAAGCGGTTGTACCGTTGAGATCGTTACCGCTCCGGGCGCACGCCCCAACCCGGCCTGGCTGAACTTCGTGGTCACAGGAAAGGCGCGAACGCACATCCGCCATGCACTGAAGCTGCAGCGTCGCTCGGAATCGATCAACCTCGGCGAGCGCCTGCTGAACAAGGTGCTCGCCGGTTTTGAAACAAGCCTGGACAAGGTTTCGCCAGAGCGTATCCAGGCGGTGCTCAACGAGTACCACATGGAGGTCATTGAAGACCTTCTCGAGGATATCGGGCTGGGCAATCGCATGGCCTACGTCATTGCCCGACGACTGCTGGCCAGCGAAGGCGAGCAGCCACAAAGCGCTGAAGGGCCCCTTGCTATCCGCGGCACCGAAGGCCTGGTGCTCAATTACGCCAAATGTTGCACGCCGATTCCTGGCGATCCCATCGTCGGCCACCTGTCCGCGGGCAAGGGTATGGTGGTGCACCTCGACACCTGCCGGAACATCGCGGACGTGCGGCACAACCCGGATAAATGTATCCAGCTGTCCTGGTCGAAGGATGTCACTGGCGAGTTCAACGTCGAGCTACGCGTTGAGTTGGAGCACCAGCGCGGCCTCATCGCCCTGTTGGCTGGCAGCGTCAATGCGGCGGACGGCAACATCGAAAAGATCGGCATGGACGAGCGCGACGGCCGCATCAGCGTCGTTCAGCTGGTGGTCAGTGTGCACGACCGCGTACACCTGGCGCGTGTGATCAAGAAGCTTCGTGCGATCAAGGGCGTCATGCGCATCACGCGCATGAAAGCCTAGGTCCACACGGCAACGCACCGGGGCTTTTGCCCGCTCGCTGCAGCCCGTATCCTCTGGGGCCGCACTCTTCTATCGGAGCACCCCATGAGCAAGACCGTGATCCACAGCGACAACGCACCCGCCGCCATTGGCACCTATTCCCAAGCGATCAAGGCTGGCAATACCGTCTACATGTCCGGTCAGATTCCGTTGGACCCGAAGACCATGGAACTGGTGGAAGGCTTCGAAGCACAGACCGTACAGGTCTTCGAAAATCTCAAGGCCGTCGCCGAAGCTGCTGGCGGTTCGCTCAAGGACATCGTCAAGCTGAATATCTTTCTCACCGACCTCGGCAACTTTGCCACCGTCAACGAGGTGATGAGCCGCTATTTCCAGCAGCCCTACCCCGCCCGTGCAGCCATTGGCATCGCCGCGCTACCCAAGGCTGCACAAGTTGAAATGGACGCCATCATGGTGCTCGAGTGATACCCAGCTAGCCAATCAGCGGTCGCAGGGAACGCTACTGATGACTCCGCCCGGGCGCGTGGCACTACGCTTGCTGCTTGCCTGCAGCGGCCTGCTTGCAGCATGTGCGCTCTACCTCACCGAGCCAATGCTGCTGCAGACGCTGCGCAACAGCCTGTTCGACCAGTACCAGCGCTGGCAGCCCCGCCCCGAACCGGCACAGACCAAGGTGCTGGTGCTTGATATCGACGAGGACAGCCTCACGCGCATCGGACAGTGGCCCTGGCCTCGCGATCTGTTGGCGCAGCTGACGGATCGACTGCGTGAGGCCGGTGCCGCTGTTGTGGTGTTCGATGTGTTGTTCGCCGAACCGGACCGCAACTCTCCGACGCAACTGCTCGGCCAGCTTGCCCCCGAGCTGGAAGCGCAACTGCAGGCGTTACCTGACCACGACCAGCTGTTCGCCAACGCGCTAGAGCGTCAGCCCAGCGTCCTTGGTTTTGCAGCAACCCGCGAACCAAGTCAAAACACTCCCGTGAGCCGCTTTGCCGTGCAGCAGCGGGCCGATACCGAAACGCCTGAGTTTCCCGCCTATGCCGGGACCGCCACTGCGCTGCCGCTGCTCGACAGCGCTGCGGCGGGGAGCGGCGCGATGACCTTCCAGCCAGATTCGGATGGCGTGGTAAGGCGCGTGCCGCTGATGATCAGGGTGGGCGACCATCTGCTGCCATCGCTGTCAACCGAAGCCATACGTGTTTACCTGAAGCAAACGCTCTACCGCATCGATACCAATGCGCGTAGCGCCGTTGAGCAGCTCCATATTGGCCGTATAAGCCTTCCAACAAATCGCCACGGCGAATTCTGGGTGCACTACCGATCAGACATGAGCGCACAAAGCCTGCCCGCCTGGCAGCTGTTCGAGGAACGGTTGGACGCCAGGTTGCAAGACGCGATCGTGCTGGTCGGAAGCTCGGCGCAAGGGCTGCAGGACCTGCGCTTCAGCCCGCTTGGCGGCATGATGCCCGGTGTCGAGGTGCATGCGCAAGCAGTCGAGCAGGCGCTGTTCGGCACACCGCTGCAGCGCCCGCACTGGGCCAGCCCGCTCGAGGCACTGACGCTTCTGCTCGCTGCGCTGCTGCTGTGCGGCGTAACGCTTAGCACCGGTGCCCTTACGGGCGCTCTGGTTTCCGGCGGATTGTTGCTCACCCTGAATCTGACTGCCTGGTGGGCCTTTTCGCGCCACGGATTACTGTTCGATGCGATCAGCCCCAGTATTGGCCTGGCCATTACCTACCTGGGCGCCAGCGTTGCGCGCCATCGCGCCAGTGAACGGCAGCAGCGTTGGGTGCGCGCGGCTTTTTCTCGCTACATCTCACCGAATCTGGTCGAACACCTGGTCCGCAACCCCGCGCAGTTGCGGTTGGGAGGCGAACGTCGGCCTTGCAGTTTTGTGTTTACCGACCTCACCGACTCTACTGCGCTAATGGAGGCGCAATCACCCGAACAGGTAGTCAGCATGTTCAACCAGTACCTGGAGGGCATCATCCAGATCGCTTTTCGCCATGAAGGGACGCTCGAGCGGATCATGGGCGATGGCCTGGCAATTCTATTCTCCGCACCGCTGATTCAAAGCGACCACCAGACCCGCGCCCTCGCCTGCGCCCTGGAAATTCGCCAGTTTACGCGCCAGCACGCGAACACCCAGCGAGCGGGAGGCGTCGCCTTTGGACGGACCCGCATCGGTGTGCATAGCGGCGAAGTGGTAGTGGGTAACTTTGGCGGATCGACACTGTTTGACTACCGCGCCCTAGGAGACGCGGTCAATGTCGCCGCGCGGCTCGAAGGCCTGAACCGCTATCTGGGTACCGAGCTTTGCGTGTCGGAGACGATACGCAAAGCCAACCCGCACAGCCCTATGCGCCCTGTCGGCAACGTACTGCTCAAAGGCAAGGAGCAGCCTATCCGGCTCTACGAGCCCTGCGAAACGGAGGCGGACGATCCGTATGAGGCGGCTTATACGTTGATGTCCGATGGCGACGAAGGCGCCCTCGCGAGCTTCGAACAGTTGCACGCGCAACGGCCCGGCGATGAGCTGGTGCGCTTTCAGTTAACGCGACTGCGCAGCGGACAGCGCGGTGAGCATATCGTGATGACTGATAAATAAGGCGTCTCAGCGCACGCTGATCTCGACTCGCCGATTGCGCGGCTCAGACACGCCGTCAGGCGTCTTGATCAGCAGGTTGCGCTCGCCATGCGACGAGACTCTTAGATCGATCACCTCGATATGGCGCTTTCGCAACATCTCGGCTACAGCCTTGGCTCGGATTAGCCCTAGCTGCTCGTTCCAGCGTTGGCCACTGAGTGTGTCGGTGTGACCTATGACCGATACCGCCGAAGGGCCACGTTGGCGGATCGTTTCGAATGCATCCTCGATAGCCTGCTCCGACTCCTCAGTGAGTTCGGCGCTGCCAATCTTGAAATACAGCTGGAAACGTTGCGGCAGCGCTGGCTGCGCGGCCAGGGCGGCCGAGAAGTCACGTGCGATGCGCAGGTTGCCAACCTCGAACGGCCCCGAGCCAAAGCCGCTTGAACCGATCACGGCGCCCTGATGCTTGCGATCAAGACGCGTCTGACCCTGTGCATCTTCGATGACCACCGCACCCGTGGTGCCATCGGGGCTTTCCAATAGCACGACGTAATTACCCGTCGCACAGCCGGTCAGCAGGGCGAAACACAACGGCGCAAACCTTTTTTGTAGCATTCGCCTCACTCGCTAACCTTCACCAGAAAATGCGTTCCGCGCACGCCGATCGTACCAGTTGGGGTTTTCAGCTCGACCGCCTCGGGCTTGAGCTTGGCAATCACGCCCGAGATAAAGTTCAGCGTGCCTCGACTGATGCGAGCGCTCAGTTTCAGCTCCTCATGGGCCGGCTCGAACTGATACTCGTCCAAGGTGAACTCGCTGTTGGGACCGAAAGACATCACTGTGTTGTCGCTCAGCGTGACTCCCATCGAACCCTGGGCACCGGTGCGCAGCGTCGCTCCGATGATCACAGCCTGGCCCACCCGCGCATCAATGGTCTGCCCGCGGCTGGTCATAGTCGCCTCGCCCTGCACTTTCATGATGTATCCGATGGGCTCGCTGATTTCGTCCGCAGTTACCACTCCTGAAGCCGTCAAAAAGCCAAGGACCAGCACAGTTCGGGCAATTTTTCCTACTGGGGCAATTCTAGTGACCATGATCAATGTAACCTCCGTGGCTGGCCAATGGCCTGCGAATCGGTGCACAGCGCCTCTGGCTTCGGCCACCGATGTTTTCCTGGCATTTCCGTCAAGTAATCGCCGCAGGATGCAGTATGACCTCTAGCAAATACAAGCTCAGCTACGAGACCTGGGCCGCAGCACTGGTGACGATGTTCATTCTCGTACCCACCGTACCGGTACTTCTCTTGGCCGGATTCGAGTGGCTCGGCCTACGCGAAATCTTGCTCGCTGAGCTGCTGTTCATGTTTGTCTGCCTACCGCTGCTCTTCGTCTGCCTAACGAGCATTCGTCGCTCATTGGGCGCTCTGGCAGAAGACACCCGTCGCATCCGGGAGCTCGATTTCAGCCCGCGCAACGGCCCCCGCTCGCCCATCCGTGAGCTCGACGACCTGCACCGTCAGCATGACATCATGCGACGGTCAATACGTGCACAGAACCTGGCGCTGGAAGAGGCCCAAGAGAAACTGGCGGGTCTGGTCGAAAACGGCATGTTGCTGTCTTCCGAGCGCGATAAGCACCGCCTGCTCCAGCACATCCTTATGCAAGGCAAGCGGATCTGTAACGCTGATGCCGCCACGCTCTACCTGATGACCGATCACGACAGCCTGCGCTTCACCCTGCGCTCGAAGGCTGACCAATTACCTGCATTCGAACTGCCGTTGCATGACCCGGAAACCGGTACGCCCAACGAGCGGCACGTATCCACCTACGTGGCCCTGCGCAGGGAAACCGTGATCATCGATGACGTCTACCGCGAGACGCGCTTCGACCTGTCGGGAACACGGCGCTTCGATATGGAGTCGGGCTACCGCACGGTCTCGATGCTCTGCGTGCCGCTAGTCGCACACGGCGGCGAAGTGCTCGGCGTACTGCAATTCATGAACGCGACCGACCCCGGTAGCGGCGACGTCACCAGTTTCAGCAGGCAGAACCTCAGCTTCGTCGAAGCGCTGGCATCCCAGTCGGCCGTTGCGCTGGAGAACCACAACCTGATCGACTCGCAAACCGCCTTGATCGACTCGATGATCGAGATTCTGGCCGGCGCCATCGATGCCAAGAGCGCTTATACAGGCGGGCATTGCGCCCGCGTTCCTGAACTTGCACTGATGCTGGCCGAACAAGCCAGTGCAGCGGTAGAAGGACCGCTGGCGGACTTCCGTTTCGAAACGGAGGAGCAGTGGCGGGAGTTTCGCATCGGCGCCTGGCTGCACGATTGCGGCAAGATCACCACGCCCGAACATATCGTCGACAAGGCGACCAAGCTGGAAACGGTCTACAACCGCATCCATGAGATCCGCATGCGCTTCGAGGTACTGCTCCGCGACGCCATGATCGAGCGTCTCGAAGCCTTGGTTGCCGGTGCGCCATCGGCAGCCGTCGAGGCTCGCCATGCCGCTACAGTGGCGCGTTTGCATGAAGAATTTGCCTTCGTCGCTGAGTGCAACATCGGTGGCGAGCTGATGGCGCCGGAGCGGATCGGACGTTTGCAGCGCATCGCCGAGCAACGCTGGATGCGCCACTTCGATGACCGATTGGGCTTGTCTCACGAGGAGTTGACACGCCTGGAGGGCTTCCCGGCCAAACACTTGCCGGTGTCCGAGAAACTGTTGGACGACAAGCCCGAACACCTGATGCCGCGCATCGAGACCAAGGCACTGGACCCCAAGTACGGCTTCAAGATGAGCGTGCCCGAGCATCAGTTCAACTTTGGCGAGCTTTACAACCTCAGCGTCAGCCGCGGCACGCTAACAGCCGAGGAGCGGTTCAAGGTCAACGAACACATCGTGCAGACCATCGTCATGCTGGAGAACCTGCCGTTTCCCAAGAACCTTCAGCGCGTTCCGGAATACGCCGGTACCCATCATGAAACCCTGCTTGGCGCCGGCTATCCGCGACAACTGGGGCCCGATCAGCTGTCGATACCCGCGCGAATCATGGCTATCGCCGACATCTTCGAGGCGCTGACCGCGTGTGATCGTCCCTACAAGAAGGCCAAACCGCTGAGCGAGTCGATCCGCATCCTGGCGCGGCTGCGCGACAGGGGCCATATTGATGCCGACCTTTTCGCGCTGTTCCTCTCATCAGGACTGCACCTCAGCTATGGCGAGCGCCATCTCAGGCCCGAGCAGCTCGACCAGGTAGATATCACCAAATTTCTGCAGCGCCCGATTGCAACCGGGACCTGACAGCCGCCGGTCTTTTATCAACTGGCGACGCGACCATCCCATAGCTCCTTGTCGTCGAGCTGGCAGGATTCCACGTAACGCGGCATGCCGCCGATCTCCTGCAACTCCGTCATGCCTGCGAGCTGGCTGACGATGCGGTAACGTTTGCCTGCGGTCTTGTCTTGCAATGGATAGAGCGCGGCAATCTGCTGCGCCAACTCGGTCAAGGTGGACATGGTGCGGGTAATGCTCTGGGTGCGAAAAGTCAGGCTATTTACTATGAATAGACACGCATTGCGCGAAGCAGCCGACGCCTAGCAGGCCGCTCATCGGATCGGTGAATTTCAGGCTTGTTTGGCAACTTTCGTCCCGCCTGTTGTCTCGTTCTAGAGCGCGCATCAAACCAACCATAAGCGCGCCGCTTTAACGCCTGACGTGAGGTTCTTGTTCCATGCTGACACTCTCAATCAACGGCGCCGACCTTGAGGTCGACGTTCCCGAGGACATGCCCCTGCTCTGGGTTCTACGCGACGTGCTGGCGCTGACGGGCAGCAAATACGGTTGCGGCATCGCCCAGTGCGGCGCCTGCACCGTCCATCTCGACGGCGAGGCGGCGCGCTCGTGCGTGTTGCCGGTTGGCGAAGTGAAGGGTCGCAAGGTCGTGACCATCGAGAGCATCGGCAACACCGACCTCGGCCAGCAGGTGCAACAGGCCTGGCTGGAAGACGAAGTGGTGCAGTGTGGTTACTGCCAGTGCGGACAGATCATGTCAGCCGTCGCGCTGTTGGAGAAAAACCCGCAGCCCGATGACCAGACCATTGATCAGGGCATGGCCGGCAACCTCTGCCGCTGCTGCACGTACACCCGCATTCGGAGCGCCATCAAGCGCGTCGCCCAAGCATGAGGAGTCGCGAAATGGCCCACCCAGACACGACTCTCGAATCCCGCTCACGGCGCAACCTGCTGAAGGTCGGCAGCTTGGCCCTTGGTGGGCTGGTGATCGGCTTTTCGCTGCCCTTCCCGGGTCGCAGCTTCGCCGAACAGGTGCTCAGCGAAGGACCGGAAGACCAGCCGATGTCCAACTCCACGGCACTGGACGCTTTTATCGGCATTGATCGCGATGGAAAGGTGATCTTCACCGTGCCGAAGATCGAAATGGGCCAGGGCGCGCAGAGCGGCCTGGCGGTGATGATTGCCGAGGAGCTGGAAATCGGCCTCGATCAGATCACCCTCAAGGAGGCGCCGCCGAACGAGGCGATCTACAACGATAAATTGCTGAATTTCCAGGCGACTGGCGGTTCGACCTCTATCCGCAGTAATTGGGAGCCGTTGCGCCAGGCCGGCGCGGCCGCACGATTGCTGTTGATACAGGCGGCCGCCCAACGCTGGCAGGTCGGCGCCGATCAGTTGCGTGCCGAGAACGGCCGCGTGCTGGGCCCCGATGGTCAGAGTTTCGGCTATGGCGAGCTGGTCGATGACGCCTCCAAGCTGCCGGTGCCGGAAAATATTCCGCTCAAGCCTGCCGAGCAGTTCAAGCTGATCGGCAAACCCACCCGGCGTTTGGACACACCGGCGAAGGTCAACGGCACGGCGCGATTCACCATCGACCTCGTGGTGCCCGGCATGAAGTACGCCTCAGCACGCGCCTGCCCGGTCATCGGCGGCACCGTTCGCAGTGTCGATGACCGCGCTGCCCGGAAAGTGCCCGGCGTCATCGACGTGATTCGCCTTGGCGATGCCGTTGCAGTCATAGGCGAGCACACCTGGGCTACGTTTGCCGGTGTGCGCGCGCTGGAAATCGAATGGGACTACGGCGACAACGCCGATATCGACTCCGCTCAGATGGAGCGTGAGATCAAGGAAGCACTGGACAAACCCGGCGCCCTCGCCAACGAACAGGGCGACATTGACAAGGCGCTGAAGGACGCTGCGAAAACCTTCGAAGCCGAATACCAGATGCCCTTTCTCGCCCACGCGGCGCTTGAGCCCATGACCTGCGTCGCCCAGGTCCGCCCGGACGCAGTGGAACTCTGGGTCGGGACGCAGGTGCCGGTACGCGCGCAGACGGCTGCTGCCGAAGCCTCTGGCCGCCCGGCAGAGCAGATCATCGTCAACAATCAGCTCATTGGCGGCGCCTTTGGACGTCGGCTGGAGGTGGATTTCATCCATCAAGCCGCGGCCATCGCAGCGAAGGTCGATTACCCGATCAAGCTGACCTGGCTGCGCGAGGAAGACACCACTCATGACATGTACCGCCCGCATTACATCGACCGCTTCGCCGCGGCGCTGGATGCCGAGGGCCGTCTTCTAGGATGGCGTCACACCATTGCCGGTGCGTCGGTGCTGGCCCGCTTTGCTCCAGCCGCGGTCCCCGATAGCGGGCTGGATGGTGACGCGGTAGAGGTCGCGATTCATCCGATCTATGCGATGCAGAATCTGCGGGTGAATTATGTACCGGTGCCACCCAAAGCCCTGCGTCAATCCTGGTGGCGCGGAGTGGGACCACTGCGCAGCACCTACATGCTCGAAAGCTTCATTGACGAAGTGGCACGTAGCGTCGACCGCGACCCGGTGGAGTACCGCATGGAGTTGCTCGGCAGCCACCCGCGTGCCCAGGCCGTACTGCGCCTCGCCGCTGAGCAGGCTGGCTGGGGCGAGCCTCTTGAGGCCGGGCACGGCCGCGGCGTCGCGGTGCAGGAAGTCTTCGGCAGTTTCCTAGCAACCGTGGTCGAGCTACAGGTCACCGAAGACAAGGGCATCAAGCTCAAGCGCCTGGTGGTGGCCGTCGATTGCGGCCAGGTGATGAACCCGGTGTCCGTCAAATCGCAGATCGAAGGCGGCACGCTGTTCGGGCTTTCGGCTGCACTGTTCAACGAGATCACCGTCAGCAAAGGCCGTGTCGAGCAGAGCAACTTCCACGATTACCGCCAGCTACGGATCAGCGAAGCGCCGCCGGTGGAGACCTTCATCGTCGAAAGTCGCGAGGCGCCTGGTGGGGTAGGTGAGGCCGGGACGGCAATGATCGCCCCCGCGTTGGTCAACGCCCTGGCTTCAGCCAATGGCACGCGAATCCGCCGTCTGCCGCTGGCACGTGCCGGTTATTACGTGATTTGAGGAGCCCAGCATGATGACTCGACTTTCTCTCGGCAGCCTGCTGGGCGCTGCGCTTGCGCTTTACGCTGGCGCGACCCTCGCGCAACCCGCCAATAGCGCACTGCTCGAACGCGGCGAATACCTGACCCGTGCGGCCGACTGCCTGGCGTGCCACGTAACCGAAGGCGGCAAGCCTTACGCAGGCGGCCTTCCGGTGAAAATGCCGTTCGGCACGCTGTATTCCACCAACATCACACCGGACAACGAGACCGGCATCGGCACCTGGAGCGACGATGACTTCGTCGAGGCCATGCAGCAGGGCGTCGGGCCGGATGGCAAGCATTACTATCCGGCGTTCCCCTACACCTCCTACACGCTGATGCCACGTGAGGACATCCTAGCGATCAAGGCCTATCTGTTCAGCCTGGAGCCGGTGAACCAGCCGAACAAAGAGAACGACATCGGTTTCCCGTTCAACCAACGCTGGGGCATTGCTCTGTGGAACCTGCTGTTCCTCGATGACGAACGATTCGAGCCCGACCCGGAGCAGTCCGAGCAGTGGAATCGTGGCGCCTATCTCGTTCAGGGGCCAGGGCACTGCGGTGAGTGCCACACACCGCGAAATCTGATGCAGGCGAAGAACGGCTCCGAGCACTTGGCGGGCGCGACGATCCAGGGCTGGAATGCCTGGAATATCACGTCCGACGAGCAGGCTGGGATCGGTGGCTGGCCGGATGACGCCTTGGCGCGCTACCTCGCCCAAGGCGTAGCGCCCGGCTACGGCGTCGCCGGCGGCCCAATGGCCGAAGTCGTCAATTACAGCCTGCGGCACCTGACGCCCGAGGATATCCAGGCCATGGTGACCTACCTCAAATCGGTTCCGGCGAGCCCGGCCGACGTGATTCGGCCATCGGCGCAGCAACTGGCGAGCGGGCCACCGACCGACAGCGCCTATCCGCTGGGGCAAAAGCTGTTTGCGGAAACCTGTGCCAGCTGCCATCAGTGGGACGGCAGCGGTCGTCAGAGTGACTATGCCTCGCTGCGCGGCCTGCGCACGTTGAACGATCCGCAAGGGCTGAATCTGGTCCAGGTGATCCTCAACGGTGATGCCTTGCACGGACCAAACGGACATCACCTGATGCCAGCCTTCAACCGCCACTTCAATGACCGTGAGGTATCGGCCCTGGGTAACTTCATGCTCAGCCATTTCGGCTCGCAGCGTGGCGAACTGACGCCGGAGACTATCGCCGAGCGGCGTAACGGCGGGCACTGACCTAAGGGCGGGCTGAGCCGCGACGCCCTTCGCATAGGCGAAGGACGTTGATGGGCAGCGTTGAACCGTCGCGGCGCCAGCCCATTCGTATCCTGCGTCGAAGCGATGCTGCGTCAAGGCTTGAAATCACGAACGCCGTACGCCGTTTCGGTTCCACGACCAAACGGTCATTCGTCGCAAACCGCCCCGCCATTCGTCGCGTTGCCACTCGTATGGTGGCACGTGCCGTATTCTCGCCGGCTATCGGAGTTCAGCAACCCGATTCGCAGTCCGGCATATAAATCGCATCCAACGAGCCCGTACTGTGTCGCGCCATGTGATTGGCGCTGCGGGGCTTCCCCGCGAACAACTGTGGTCCGCCCTTCGGCGGTTGTTTGTCGAACATCGGGCTTCCCGATTGGATGTGAAATGAAAACACCACGTCTGCTACAAGGTCGCCGCGGCCCTGTGCTCTCCGTTTTCCTGTTGCTGCTGGTTGCCGCTTGCGTTGCGTTCTGGCAGTTGTGGCCAGCCGCACCGTCAACGCCCGCGACGGGTGCAGCGGCCAGCATGCTCGAAGCCCTGCAGGAGTCGACCGCCCCCTGGCAAGCCAATCGCCGTGATCTTTCCGTGTTGTTGGGCGACTTGCGTGGCGACGCCATTGTCAGCGCCGCGCTGGGCAAAGATGCGGTCTACATCAGCCTGTACGACGGGCTGCAATATTGGGTGCCCGATCAGTCCGGGCGTGTTGCCCAGCTCCTGCTCGATCAGTACGCCAGCAGCGAAGGTCAGCTTTTCCCGCTGACATTGTTCGAGACCGAAGCAGAAGCGCCCTGGTACAAGAGTGCGTTGCCCTACGCGCCATTCATCCTGCTGCTGGTGGGTGCTTTGACCTACCTGGCAATCAAGAGCCAGACGTTTCAGGTGCATCGCAAGGGCAGCGGCATCAGCTTTGCCGACGTCATCGGTGCCAGCGAAGCCAAGCAGGCCTTGAGCGACGTCACTGCCTATCTGCGTGACCCCTCCGCCTATGCCGCCTTGGGTGCCCGTCCGCCCAAGGGCGTGCTGCTCACCGGCGAGCCCGGCACCGGTAAAACTCAGCTGGCGAAGGCCCTGGCTACCGAGTCCAACGCCAGCTTTATTCAGGTCACCGGTAGCGACTTCTCATCGATGTACTTCGGCGTCGGCATCCAGAAGGTCAAGGCGCTGTTCCGTACCGCGCGGAAACAGGCGCCGTGCATCATCTTCATCGACGAGATCGACGGCATCGGCAAGCGCGCCGAACAGCAGCGCTCCAGCGATGCCGAAAGCAACCGCATCATCAACCAGTTCCTTGCTGAAATGGATGGCTTCGACGGTGCTAGCGGCGTGCTGGTACTGGGTGCCACCAACTTCCCCAACTCGCTGGACCCGGCCCTGGTCCGCGAGGGCCGCTTCGATCGCTCGATTGCCGTCGGCCTGCCGGGGCTGAACGACCGCGAGGCGCTGTTCCGCCTGTATGCGGACAAAATCCGCGCCGAGCAGGATCTGGATTTTGCCCAGCTGGCGCGTAACACCGTGGGCCTGACGCCCGCCGCTATTGCCTACATTGCCAACCATGCCGCCCTACTTGCTGCACGTGGCGCAGCGAAGACGGTCTCCATGGCGCATTTCGTCGACGCGGTGGAAACCTGCCGCATCGGCGAGCAGCCGTCGGGTGTGACCCCCATGTCGCCCACTGACCGCAAACGCATCGCCGTGCACGAAGCGGGGCACGCACTGGTTGCCGCTGCGCTGAAAACCGGTCGAGTAGAGAAAGTCACCATCCTGCCACGCGGCCAGGCGCTGGGCGTGACGCTGGTAACGCCGGTCGAAGACAAGCGTCTGCACATGGAATCCGAGCTGCGCAACCGCATCCAGATGCTGCTGGCCGGCCGTGGTGCCGAGCAGCTGTACTTCCACGAAGTCTCCTCCGGTGCCGGTCAGGACCTGCAGGAAGCCTCGAAGATCGCGCTGTCGATGGTTGGCGCACTGGGGATGGGCCCGAACGGTTCGCTGCTGAGTTTGCAGGCGGTACGCGACGCGCACATCGAGTTCGATTCCGGCGAATCCATCCGTGCGGCCGACACTCTGCTCAAACAGCTCGACCGTGAATGCATGGCCCTGCTGCAGCGGCTCAAACCGGCACTGGATGAGATCGCGGACCAGTTGCTGGCCGAGGAAACCGTGCCCGGAGAGGATGTCCTCGCAGCCATAGAGCGCCTGCCCGAACATCATCACGAGGCCACCGTCAGCTCCATCATTGGCCATGCCATGAGCAGCATCGATCGGGTGGCTGCCAGTGCCATGGAGAACAGCGAGTTCCTCGGCCTGGCGCCGGTGGTGGAGCAACCCGAGGACGACGGTCCGGGAATGCTCTGAATCAAGGTCGCAAGCAAAACGGCGGGGCTGCGCGAAGACACGCGCAACCTCCGCCGTTCTCGTTTCAACGAACCGTCAACATGGCAACATGGCTATTGCACGGCGCTGCCTCGCGTCGGCGTTGCACGACTCCAGCACGTTAATCGAGAACAACCAAATGGTTGGGTAACTCATTGCGCTCGTGAGTCGCCGGTACATGCTGGGAGAGCAGCGAGCCACAGGCTTCAATGCAACCGAGAAACCCGTCCAGCACCTTGCCGTCGCGCACATCGTGGGTGAAGGTCTCGACGATCGATTCCCAGGCATTGTTATCGATGCGGCTGGAAATACCCCGATCCACCAGAATTTCGACATAGCGTTCTGCTTCGGAGACGAAGATGAGCATGCCGGTGTCGCCAGTAGTGTGATGCAGGTTCTGTTCGATGAACTGCCGCCGCGCCAGGTTGCAGGCGCGCCAATGCCGTACCGAGCGAGGAATCAGCCGGCTAGTCACACTCGGGATGCGGAATAGTACCGCCAGCACGACGAAGGTCAGCCATTGCACCAGCAGCAGCTGCCAACTAGCCAACCAGCCGCTGAAGAACAGCAGCGCGCCGGGTAGCACCAGTGCAATCAAGCTCGCCCAGAGTAACGGGATGTAGCGATAGTCATCAGACTGGCCCGCCAGTACGGTCACCAGTTCGGCGTCGGTCGTGCGCTCCACACGGGCGATGGCCTCAGCCACCTGCTGCAGCTCGCTTTCGCTCAAAAGGGTCATTGCATGTCCATCATTGATGAGGCTCTCGTCGTTCTGATCTGATGGGTTGCGCCTGTACGGCACGCCCCATCGAATTCACGTGCTTATTACCAGCCGCCGGAAGCTCCACCGCCGCCAAAGCCGCCACCACCGCCGCCGAAACCGCCGCCACCGCCAAAGCCGCCACCGCCCCCACGGCCCATGCCGCCGAGCAGGGCGCCGAGTAACAACGCGCGACCGGCACCTCGTCCGCCCCCGCGACCTCCACGCCCGCCACCGATCACGAAGATCGCCACCAGCATCAGAAAAAAGCCGAGGATGCCGAGGCCACCTGGCTGTTGCGCGCCCATCGGCATGGCCGGCTGCAGCTCGGCGGCCCGCAGCGGATCGCCGCCAAGCACCTGAGCAATGGCTGCAGCGCCTTCGGTAATACCACGGGTGAAGTCACCCTCGCGAAAGGCGGGGGTGATGATGCGGTTGATGATCACCGAGGACTGCGCATCGGTGAGGCGGCCTTCCAAGCCATACCCGACTTCAATGCGGACCCGACGGTCGTCGCGAGCAACGATCAGCAGCGCGCCGGTGTCTTCGTCCTTCTGCCCGATACCCCACTCACGGCCCAGCTCGACACCAAACTCTTCGATGCTGCGACCTTGAAGATCCGGCACAGTGACGACCACCACCTGTTCGCCGCTGGCCTGCTCATGCGCGGCGAGCATACTGGTCAGCCGCGCCTCGGCCTGGGTGTCGAGTAGTTCGGCCTGGTCGACCACCCTGCCAGTAAGCGCAGGCAGCTCGACGGTCTGGGCGGCTATGCCGCTAGCCCAGAACAACAGCGCCAGGATCAGGGGGAACGCGCGGGTCATTGGAACTGCACTTGCGGCGCCTGTTCAGCGTTCTCGGTTGTGGCTTCGAAGTTTTCACGGATCGGCATGTCGCCGTACATCAGGCTATGCCAGATGCGGCCGGGAAACGTCCGGATCTCGGTGTTGTAGCGCTCGACTGCAGCGATGAAGTCGCGACGTGCGACAGCGATACGGTTCTCGGTGCCTTCGAGCTGCGACTGCAGCGCAAGGAAGTTCTGGTTGGATTTGAGGTCCGGATAGCGCTCGGACACCGCCATCAGCCGGCTCAGCGCGCCGGTCAGCTGACTCTGCGCCTGCTGGAACTGCTGCATTTTCTGCGGATCGTCGAGGTCGTCTGCGCTGATCTGAATCGAGGTTGCTTTGGCGCGCGCCTCGGTAACTGCGGTGAGCGTGTCCTGCTCCTGACGGGCGTAGCCCTTGACCGTCTCGACGAGATTGGGAATGAGATCAGCGCGGCGCTGATACTGATTCTCGACTTGGGACCAGGCTGACTTCACCTGCTCATCGTATTGAGGAATGTTGTTGATGCCACAGCCGGCCAGCAGCCAGGACATGAAAAGGACAACCGTCAGTTGCCAGGTGAATCGATAACGCTGCATCTGCATGATTCGCTCGTCCATCCAAAAATCCAGGGTACAGGATAAGGATAGCCGTGCGGCCCGAGAGTTCAGGTTGTCATGGTGTCAGATCACCCCGGCACGACGCAGCGTGTCGATCTGCTCGGGAGCGAAGCTCAGCAGACGCTGTAACAAGGCTTCGCTGTGTTCGCCAAGCAGCGGCGGGGCCTTGCGGTATTCCACCGGCGACTCGGACAACCGAATCGGGCTGGCCACCTGGGGTACGGTACCGGCCAATGGATGCGGCATCTCGACACGCAATCCGCGCGCCTGTACCTGCGGATCGGCGAACACCTGGGTCAGGTCGTTGATAGGCCCGCAGGGCACCCCAGCCTGCTCGAGTACGGTTACCCATTCCGCCGTTGTGCGGAACACCGTGACCTGGCGGATCAGTGGCACCAGCTCCTTGCGATGCGCCACGCGTGCCTTGTTGCTGGCGAAGCGCGGATCGTCGGCCCATTCTGGGTGCCCGGCCACCTCGGCAAACTTGCGGAACTGGCCGTCGTTACCGATGGTGAGGATGATGTCGCCGTCGGCGGTGGGGAAATCCTGATACGGCACGATGTTGGGATGGGCATTGCCCATGCGCTTGGGCGCGACACCCGTGGTCAAGTAGTTCATCGCCTGGTTAGCCAGACAGGCAACCTGTACGTCCAGTAGCGCCAGTTCGACATGCTGGCCAATTCCGCTCTGCTCGCGACGATTGAGCGCAGCAAGCACGCCAACCGTGGCGTAAAGACCGGTAAGGATATCCGTCAGCGCCACGCCGACCTTGACCGGACCGGCGCCCTCTTCGTCCTCGGCGCGACCGGTCAGGCTCATCAGGCCGCCCAGGCCCTGGATCATGAAGTCATAGCCGGCACGCTGGGCATAGGGACCATCGCTGCCGAAACCGGTGATCGAGCAATAGATGAGCTTGGGGTTGATTGCTTTGAGGCTTTCGTAATCGAGTCCGTAGGCCGCCAACCCGCCAACCTTGAAGTTCTCCAGCAGCACATCACACCGCGATACCAACTCACGGATAATCCGCTGACCCTCGGGCTGGGTGAAATCCAGGGTCAGAGACTGCTTGTTGCGGTTGGCAGACAGGTAATACGCCGCTTCCGAAGTATTCTCGCCCTCCTGATCTTTCAGGTACGGCGGGCCCCAATGACGGGTGTCATCTCCGGTGCCGGGCCGCTCGACCTTGATCACTTCGGCGCCAAGATCACCAAGAATCTGCCCGCTCCACGGGCCAGCGAGCACACGCGATAGGTCGAGGACGCGGATATGAGAAAGGGCGCCGGGCATGAATGAAGCCTCAAGAGATTATCGCCGCCACGGGAAATGATCCTGCAGCTGTGCGAGGAAAACGTAGGGTGGATCGGGGCGCGTAGCTGACGCGTTACCCATCCACCAAGCGGACCTGAAGTTGTCGGCGTAGCCGAAGGTGGATGAGGTAGCGCCATCCACCCAACGGTCACCGCTTAGAAGAACGCCTGAATGCCGGTCTGCGCGCGGCCCAGAATCAGCGCATGCACGTCATGGGTGCCTTCGTAGGTGTTGACCACCTCGAGGTTGACCAGATGCCGGGCCACGCCGAATTCGTCGCTGATTCCGTTGCCACCCAACATGTCGCGGGCCAGGCGTGCCACGTCGAGCGCCTTGCCACAGCTGTTACGCTTCATGATCGAGGTGATCTCCACTGCCGCGGTGCCCTCGTCCTTCATCCGGCCGAGGCGCAGGCAGCCTTGCAGCGCCAGGGTGATCTCGGTCTGCATGTCGGCCAGCTTCTTCTGGATCAGCTGATTGGCAGCCAGCGGGCGACCGAACTGCTGGCGGTCCAGGGTGTACTGACGGGCGGTATGCCAGCAGAACTCGGCGGCGCCCAGTGCGCCCCAGCTGATGCCGTAACGGGCCGAATCCAGGCAGGTGAACGGGCCGCGCAGGCCACGAACGTCCGGGAAAGCGTTCTCTTCCGGGCAGAACACGTTGTCCATGACGATCTCACCGGTGATCGAGGCGCGCAGACCGACCTTGCCATGAATCGCCGGGGCGCTCAGGCCTTCCCAACCCTTCTCCAGTACGAAGCCGCGAATGGCACCTTCATCATCCTTGGCCCAAACCACGAAGACGTCGGCGATCGGGCTGTTGGTGATCCACATCTTGGCGCCGGACAGGCGATAGCCGCCGTCGACCTTCTTCGCTCGGGTGACCATCGAGCCCGGGTCGGAGCCGTGGTTCGGCTCGGTCAGGCCGAAGCAGCCGATGTATTCGCCGCTGGCCAGTTTGGGCAGATATTTCTGCTTGGTTTCCTCGTTGCCGAACTCGTTGATCGGCACCATCACCAGCGACGACTGCACGCTCATCATCGAGCGGTAACCGGAATCGATGCGCTCGACCTCACGAGCGATCAGGCCGTAGCACACGTAGCTCAAACCACTGCCACCGTACGCTTCAGGAATGGTCGCGCCGAGCAAGCCGGTGTCGCCCATTTCACGGAAGATTGCCGCATCGGTGCGCTCGTGACGGAAGGCTTCAAGCACCCGTGGCGCCAGCTTGTCGGCGGCGAACTGCTGAGCGCTGTCGCGCACCATGCGCTCTTCATCGGTGAGCTGCAGATCGAGCAGCAGTGGGTCGATCCAGTTGAAGCTTGCTTTGCCGGCCATGGGTGGTCCTCTTGTCGTAGACGGTGAACCGGACTCAGCGCCCGGTGCAGCATTCGAATGCATTGATCCTAGAAGCTGTGGCGCCAGCCGGCAAACGAGTAATTCGCAATGATCTGTGCGATTTACTCACTCCAGGCTATGCTAAATGTACTGAATACCCGCCCATTAGTGAGGCAGCCGCATAATGCGCCGCAAGATTCCCAGCACAGCCGCGCTTGTCGCCTTCGAAGCGGCCGCGCGCCACCAGAGCTTTACCCGTGCTGCCGAAGAGCTGGCCCTGACCCAGAGTGCAATCTGCCGACAGATCGGCGGGCTGGAAGAATTCCTCGGGCTGGAGCTGTTTCGCCGTTCCCGCCGCGGCGTGAAACTGACTGAGGCCGGGCAGTCCTATGCACGGCGGGTCGCCACTCAGCTCGATGCGGTGGAGCGCGATACGCTTTCGGTAATGGGCCAGCAAGGCGCGCAGACCATCGAGCTGGCGCTGGTGCCGACCTTTGGCACGCAATGGCTGCTGCCACGGCTGCGGCAGTTTCAGGCGTTGCACCCGGAAATTACCGTGAATCTGACCAACCGCACCCGCCCCTTCCTATTCGCCGATACCGAATTCGATGCGGCGATCTACTTCGGTGACGGCGACTGGTCCGGCACGGTCGCCTATTCCCTGATGCCGGAGCAGTCGGTGCCAGTGTGCAGCCCGGCCCTGCTGGACGGTGCGAATGCGCTGGCGCCACAAGCCATTGGCGAGATGCCATTGCTGCAACAGACCACACGCCCCTATGCCTGGCGCCAGTGGTTCGATTCGCTGGGCATGAAAGTCGCCCGGGATATGACTGGCCCCCGCCTGGAGCTGTTCTCGATGCTCGCCCAGGCCGCCGAGCACCAGATGGGCGTGGCGCTGATTCCGCCGTTCCTGATCCAGCGCGAACTAGCCGAGGGGCGTCTGGTGATTGCGCACCCACATTCGTTCCGGCGCGAGAACCAGGCCTATCACCTGATGATCCCGGAACGTCGCGTAGAGTCGGCGGCCTTGAACGCCTTTCGTGACTGGCTGCTCGACGAAGCCCGCGCATGGCTGGCGCAGCAGGGTCCGATTGCATCGCACTGAAATGCCATTGCCACCCCGAAACCACCAGGCCGACCGTGCGCTTTGTGAACCGGCTGCTTGAATCATCCCTAACGGTGGTTCCTACTGACGCCCGCGCCGTGACCAACAGGATGTACCTCAACGGCGTGTCAACCCAGATCATCCAGCCTCACTTGCCAGGGAAGGTAGAAGCATGAGCGGTTACGTCCCCAACATTCCTCAAGCCAAGCGCGAAGCCGAGCTGCGCAACGTCGAGCCGGTCGATATACACGCCGAGCGCTGGGCAGAATACGAACGCCACGCCAAACAACCCGCCAAGCCTGCCGAAAAGACCCAACTGGCCCTGCGCATCGGCGTGTTCTTCGATGGCACCGGCAACAATGCTGCCAATACGGCGCTAGGTATCGCCTGCGGTGCACACAACCCGATTAAGCCAGAAGATCTGGGTACGAGCTGCAAGCCCTATATGGCTGATCCGGATAGTAGTTATGGGAATGATGTAACTAATGTTCGGAAGTTGATGGATCTGTATGCCGAAGGCGCTGAGCCTGAAGGCGAAGGCCAGCGAAAACAACTTTCTAAGAAACTGTATATAGATGGTATTGGCACTAATCCCGGTGGAGAGGATAGTCGGTTCGGCTTAGGCATGGGCAGAGGCGACACCGGAGTCCGGGGGCGCGTTCAGCAAGCATTTGCGCTGATTAACAAAACAGTGAAACGGGTCATTCAGGAGCATCCGGAATGCGAGATTGGTTCGCTGACCTTTGATGTCTTCGGCTTCAGCCGTGGCGCTGCTGCCGCTAGACATTTTGCAAACGAAGTTGTTCGCAGCACTCAGGGAAATCTAAGAGCAACACTCCAAGACAACTTCAAGTCGTTAAGTCAGAGTTTCGATGACCGCTTCCAACGCAGCGTCACGATGGGCTTTATCGGGCTATTCGATACCGTGGCTTCCGTTGGCGGTCTCGCAAACCTCGGCAATATCAGAAGCTCCATCACACCATGGCTGAACTTATATCTGTCCCCGAAGCACTTCACGAACGTGTTTCATCTTGTCGCTCGCGATGAGGTTCGCGCGAACTTTCCTGTTAGTACCGTACAACCCGACCACACCGAAATTATCTTGCCTGGGGCACATTCGGACATTGGAGGCGGCTATTTGGACAACGCTGAGGAATGCATTCTAATCAGCCCTATGCAGGCGCTGGTTGTAGCAAGAGGCACCGATGTGATCACCACATCCATTTACCGGGACGCCGAGCAAGCCAAACAACGCCTCATCGCAGAAGGTTGGCCCGCATCCATGCTGGCGATTGTTACACCGGCAGCTCAGTTGCTACCTGTCGACCCAAGCGATCGCATGGCCCCGTTGCAGCAGCGTGTCTACGCCGCCCTGCAGCTTAACCGCCGTGTTAGCGGGGGACTTTCCAACGTATATCTGCGCGTCATGTATGAACGAGCAAAAGGTGCCGGGGTGCATTTCAATGAGATCGACATTCACGATCCAATGTACTCAGTCCCAGCCGAGCTTCAGGCGCTCAGCTCGCGATTTTCCAATGGCGACTACAGCGTCAGCGCCGATGATGAGAAGCGGCTGAAGAATCGATATATCCATGTTTCTGCGCATTGGAACAATCCCCTAGGAAAGCGAACACACAGTGGAGCCAATCTTGTCTATATCAACGCCCCGAGTCCAGACGGGATCCGGCGTACCCACCCCCACGTGCCTGAATGGACATTGCAGTAATGAAGCCATTTATAGCTGTGTTAATGGCAATCTTTTTAACCGGATGCCAATTGCAAGATCCACTGTCCGGCGAGCGAGACCCGAGATCCCCCTGGTGGAGCCTGGAGTTTGCCGCTCCGATATATATGACGGCCTGGGTCGAAGATAGCGCAGTAGAAGATGTGCAAGGGAGGTCGTTGAGACATGGCAGCGGCGGAGTTATTGGCAGTGGTAACTACGGCGTTGAAAAGGAGGTAGCCCGAGGGTGGCCCAACGGGTTAGCAGGGAGCGGGATACGTGGCGTTGTAGGCGCGGATCTGCCCAAGCGCATCTACGTTCGGTGGCAGTCTGTAGTAGAGGCACAGACCTACAAGGCTTGGATTGATATCCCTGCAGATGCCAGAAGAATTATGCACGATGCAACCCACAGGCGGTGCCCAGAGACGCCAGAGCAGGACGCAAGCTATATGGCGTCCCTCCACTTAGGTTTGGCTCCAGGCGGCGTAATCCAAGTATGGGTCCGGGACCAATGCCACAGAGCCATAAAAGTTGCGCGCGGCCAAGGCGAGATCGAGCCACTGGGGCCCCACCTCGGCAAGTCTGGCGGGAACTACTACCCGCAGCCGGAGGCATCCAAACGCTACGTTGAACAATACGGCATCCCATACGGAAGTTGGTAAAGCAGCCAAACATTCCCGAGCATGTCGCAGCGACAAGCTAACGAATCAAGCCGCTTCCGGCTTCTTCTTCCGAGGCTTGAGATACTTGGTCAGGCCCTGAAACCACATCACTAGCGCAGGGTTGCCCTGGATCTGGATGTCTTTGTTCTGGATGCCTTGCATGAAAGCGAGCTGCTTGTTCTTCGCGTTCATGGTGGCGAAGCCGTAGGCGCTGTCCTTGAAGCCGATGGCAAAGGCCGGATCGGTAGCGGAACCGCCATGGCTGGTGACGCGCTGATCCTTGACCCTGTAATGCCGAGCTACCTTGCCGTCCAGCGTGTGCAACTGGAAGGTCAGGTCTTTGTCGCCGAGTTGTTTCTGGAAATCAGGGTTGTTTCGGCTGGCCTTGGTCATCAGGCGACCCAGCATCCAGAGAAGAAAGCGAAATTTCATGATTGGCCGACCGTTGGCAGGAAAAGCGGCATTGTAGCGGCTGGTCTGAGCGGCGAAAGCAGGAGAACAGAAGGGTCTGGAGTGGACTGTTCAGTCAGGCTGACCCGGAGCCTGGGCGGCCCCGGGCGGCGCGATTTTAATTGATCGCGTCTTTCAGCATCTTTCCCGGCTTGAAAGCCACGGTGTTGCTGGCCTTGATGGTGACGGGTTCGCCCGTCTGCGGATTCTTGCCCGTACGGGCCCCGCGGTGACGTTGTACGAAGGTGCCGAAACCCACTAGGGTCACGCTGTCCTTACGGTTGAGTGCGCTGGTAATTTCATCCAGTACGGCGTTGAGTACACGATTGGCCTGATCCTTGGTGAGATCGGCCTTGTCGGCGATAGCGGCTGCGAGTTCCGGTTTGCGCATAGGTAGCCTCTAAGACTTTCTTGTTGTTGTGATCCGCTGTTCTCCGAACAGCGTCCGAAGCGCTGCGACAGCTCTAGGCTGCGGCAGCGGCCTCTGGGAGCATGGCACGCTGCTAGCACTCGCGCCAGTCCTCGCCAGCGCTTTGCCGAATCATTACGAAGACTTTAACGACAGAACCTGAGGCAGTTCCGCCAACACCGGTGGCAGTTGCTTGTTCAGCGCCAGGCGCTCTTGCACAGCCGTTCCGGTGAGTGCGTAGCCGAGCAGCCTGCCGTCAGGTCCACGGAAGGTTGCCTTGAGGTTGTTGCCCTCGCCTTCAACGTTCCAGCTGCCGTGGCTACCAGCAGCTGGCGGGGACACCACCAGTGGGCATACCGGTGTTTTCACAGTGATAGGCATCGGCCCGTAGGTGACCGGCGTCGGTTGGCCAATGAGCGTTCTGGCCAGCGCACGGACGCCGCTCATTAACGGCATCACATAGAGCAGGTTGAGCCCGTCGACCTCAGCACAGTCGCCCAATGCATACACATGCTCGATCGAGGTCTGCAGCAGTCGGTCCACTTCAATGCCGCGATTGACCTTCAAGCCTGCCGCCTCGGCCAGCTCGATACGCGGACGCAATCCCACCGCGCTGACCACCAGATCGCACCCCAGGCGCTGGCCGTCTGACAGCTGCGCCTGCAGGGCGTCACCGTTACGTTCCAGCCGCTCGAGCACCGGCCCCAGGTGGAACCGCGCCCCCAGAGACTCAAGCCCTCGGCGGACCGCCGCCGCGGGTTCGGGCGGTAGCAGTGACGGCATGAGCTGCTCGCACGGCGCGACCAGATCGACCTCGTAGCCGCCTTGCAGCAGGTCATTAGCGAATTCGCAGCCGATCAACCCGGCCCCGAGGATCAACACGCGCCGCTTACCGTGTGCGGCCTCGCGGAAGCGCCCGTAATCGAGCAGATCGTTGATCGGGAAGATGGCGTCCTGTGCATCGCCGTCGACCGGCACTTGAATGGTCTGCGCCCCCCAGGCGAGCACCAGATCGCGGTAGGGCACGGGCTCGTTGCCAACCCAAACACGACGGTTGGCCGGATCGAGACGCGTCACTCGTGTATGGGTGCGAATCTCGGCGTTGAGCTGGATGGCCATCGGGCCGGCCACCGTCATGCCGAGCGCATCGGCATCCTTGTTCATGGCGAAGCCGGTCGAGAGCATGGGCTTGGAATAGGAGCGGCCGTCGTCAGCGGTAATCAGCAACAGCGGCGTTTCACTGTCCAGCCTGCGGAATTCCCGCGCGAGGTTGTAGCCCGCCAGTCCGGTGCCAATGATGACCAGCGGTGCGTTTGGGTTCGAGTCGTTCATATCAGCCGATCGCGATCATTTCAAAGTCCATCTTGCCGACGCCACAGTCAGGGCACAGCCAGTCCTCGGGCACGTCTTCCCAGGCGGTGCCTGGCGCGATGCCGTCGTCCGGCCAGCCCTCGGCTTCGTCATAGATGAGCCCACACACCACGCATTGCCACTTTTTCATTATTCACCTCGATCAGTCTCGGTTGCGCTGCACGCTATACCAGAACGCGATGAGCGCCAAACCCTGGCGCCTCGGTGATAGACCCCGTACCTGCGAAAGATTTCAGGGCAAAACAAAACGGGCGACCTAGGCCGCCCGTCCGGGTTCATCTACGCAGCTGTTAACTAGCGGTCGCGATGCCCACCAGCGGATCGCTGATACCCATCACATAGAAGCCGATCAGGCCGATGGTGCCAGCCAGTACGAGGTAGTACAGCGTCGGCAGCATGGTCTTGCGCAGCGTGATGCCCTCACGGCCCAGCAGGCCGACCGTGGCCGAAGCCGCGACGACGTTGTGGATGGCGATCATGTTGCCAGCCGCGGCGCCCACTGATTGCAGCGCTACCATCAACGCGCCAGAGATACCCAGCAGCCCAGCAGTGTTGTACTGGAACTGCGACAACATCAGGTTCGACACAGTGTTGGAGCCGGCAATGAAAGCACCCAGTGCGCCAACCGCAGGCGAGAAGAACGGGTAGACCCCGCCTACGCTGTTGGCCACCAGTTGTGCCATGGCCACTGGCATGGAGACCAGATCCGAACCGTTGACACCGGAGTTGATCAAGATCCGCACCATCGGAATGGTGAAGATCAGCACGAAGCCAGCGCCCAGCAGCGTTTTGCTCGATTCGGCGATGGCAGCGCCCAGCTGAGCGGCTTTCATCCGATGCAGGAAGAAGGTCACCAGCACCACCATGCAGAGAATCCCGCCTGGCAGATACAGCGGCTCCAGCGTGCCGGACACACCGGTTTCACCAAGGATGTCCCTCCAACCGAAGCTCACCGACATCAGCGCCGCCTTGAGGTCCGGGAAGATCCGCGACATCACCAGGAAGATCGCCAACAGCAGGTAAGGCGCCCAGGCCATCGGTACGGAGATCGGTGTACGCCCAGCGACGTCTTCGATCTTCATCTCGATCTTGCCCATCCACTCAACCGGCCACTCGCTGGCCGGAGCGAAATCCCAGCTGGTCTTGGGCAGCAGGAAGCCCGCCTTCGCCGCCGGAACCACAATGGCCAGGCCGACCAGAGCGCCGATCATCGAAGGGAATTCCGGTCCGAGGAACACGCCCGCCGCAGCGTACGGAATCACGAACGCAAGACCGGTGAAAATGGCAAACGGCGCCATTGCCAGACCTTCGCTCCAGGAGCGGTTACGACCGAAGAAGCGCGTCATGATGCAGATCATGATCAGCGGCATGAGGATGCCGCACAGCGCATGGATGATCGCCACACGGGAATAGATCAGCTGGAAGAACACATCCCAGTTGCTGCCCACGGTTGCCAGCTGACCGCCGAGCGTGGCCTGGTCCAGACCACCCGCGACACCCACCAGAATTGGCGTACCCACCGCACCGAAGGACACTGGTGTGGATTGCACCATCATCCCGAGCACCACCGCCGTCAGCGCCGGAAAGCCCAGTGCGACGAGTAGCGGCGCAGCGACCGCTGCTGGAGTACCGAAGCCCGAGGCGCCCTCGATGAAGCAGCCGAACAGCCAGGCCACGATCAACACCTGGACGCGCTTGTCCGGACTCACGTTGGCGAAGCCCCGACGAATCGACGCGATACCCCCGGAGTGTTTAAGCGTGTTCAGAAGAAGGATGGCGCCAAAGATGATCCAGAGGATCGCGGCGGTGAGAATCAAGCCTTGCAGCGTGGAAGCCAGGACCCGGTTGAAGGTCATGTCCCAGGCCAGCAGCCCGATCAACGCAGTGAGCACGAAAACCAGCGGCATTGCGTACTTGGCCGGCCAGCGAAAGCCGATCAGCAGTACCCCCGCCAGCACCAGCGGCACGAAGGCCAGTATGGACAGCAGTGTCTGACTCATTGTTGGGTTCCTTGTTTTTTGTTGTGAACCGCTTACATCCGGGAAAGCCCGGTCCCACGCATGGCTGAAATGAAGATCACCTCAGTCCGAGAAGCTGACTAGCAAGTCATGTTAGCCCGCCCCTCTTGCTCGAAAGCCCCGGACGCTGGAGGCGCGCGGGGCTCATCAAATCGCGTCGGCGATCAGCTCATGCTGACCGCCGACAGTCTTGCTGATGCCGCTCAACCGACCTGCTGCTTGAAGCGCTGACGCCAGGCATGCAGCAGCGGCTCGGTATAACCACTGGGCTGCTCGCGCCCCTTGAACACCAGGTCGCAGGCCGCCTGGAAAGCAGCCGAACCCGCATAGTCGGCGGCCATCGGGCGATAGGCCGGATCGCCGGCGTTCTGCTGATCGACCACCTTGGCCATGCGTTCCAGGGTCTCGCGCACCTGCGCTTCATCGACCACACCGTGATGCAGCCAGTTGGCCAGGTGCTGGCTGGAGATACGCAGCGTGGCGCGGTCTTCCATCAGGCCGACATCATGGATGTCCGGCACCTTGGAGCAACCAACGCCCTGCTCGACCCAACGCACCACGTAGCCGAGGATGCCCTGGCAGTTGTTGTCCAGTTCCTGCTGGATCTCGTCGGCGGACCAGTTGCGCTCCGGCGCGACCGGGATGGTCAGCAGATCGTTGGTCAGCTTGTCGCGCTCGGCGGCGAGATCGACCTTTTCCAAGTCAGCCTGAACGGCTTGCACATCGACCTGGTGGTAGTGCAGCGCATGCAGCGTCGCACCCGTCGGCGACGGCACCCAGGCGGTGTTGGCGCCGGCCTTGGGATGACCAATCTTTTGCTCGAGCATGGCGGCCATCAGGTCCGGCATGGCCCACATGCCCTTGCCGATCTGCGCCTTGCCACGC
>ERZ1673962.381-NODE-381-length-32412-cov-4.884260_pt1 | contig 32412 bp, 29 predicted proteins | sample MGYA00580188_ERZ1673962 | MGnify/ENA primary metagenome ERZ1673962 (study PRJEB41334, sample SAMN05608104) | rock metagenome | biome: terrestrial subsurface; feature: shale formation; material: shale | place: USA: Pennsylvania ... | reverse complement strand
CGAAAAGTGGCTTAAACGAGCACATGGGGCGGCACGAAAACGCGACAGGTCCACCTCATGAGCCCCATGCGAAGAATACTCGAGAACACGATCAACTTCGTCTATCTCGTAGCTGCTTTCGTATTTCTAATTGAGACCTTTCAAAGGGCCATCGGAGGTTGGTCGAGACTAAATGACTACCATGACGCCTTGTACGCCGGCTCATTCTTGAGTGTGCTATTTCTGCTCATCCCGACGGTTTTGATTTCTGAATGGGGTATTAAATCAGACATGGAATGAGGGCGGAGAGCATGCGTAATTGGGCTGACCCTGCACTTTGGTCGAGCTCCCGATAGGATCACAGCAAAGCTGTGAATAAGGGAGACAGATGATGGAATATTATGTTGGATTAGATGTGTCGCTCCGGTCGTGTGCGCTGTGCATCATTGATAACAAAGGCAAGGTTTACGTCGAGCGAGAGCTACCATGCGAAGTCGAAGACATCGCCGACTGTCTTGCAGCTTTTGAGCACCCAATCGAACGCGTTGGTTTTGAAGCCGGTGCTTTGAGCCAACATCTGTTCTTTGGCTTGCAATCAGCTGGTTTTGACGTCGTTTGTATGGAGGCGCGTCAGGTGAGTGCCGCCTTGTCTGCGATGCGGAACAAGACTGACAAGACGGATGCCAAGGGCATTGCCCAAATATTGCGAACCGGGTGGTTCAGCCCTGTTCACATGAAGAGTCGGGAGGCCCACGGGGTAAGGGCGCTTTTGAGCACGCGAAAAGCGTTACTCAAGAAGACGATGGATCTGGCCAACGAAGTACGAGGGCTGCTGAAGATCTTTGGTGTGCGATTGCCCCGAACAGTGAAACACGGATCCTTTGATGGTCTGGTGCGGCCCATGATCGAGATGGACGACGTCCTTGCGCATGCAGTCATTCCATTGCTCGACGCGCGGGTGGTTTTGTTCCAACACTACTTGGAACTGGATCGACGCGTGAAACGTGCGGCATCTCAAGACGAGGTTTGTATGCGCATGATGACCGTACCGGGTGTTGGTCCGATTGCAGCACTCACATTCAAGGCGGCAGTTGATGATCCGAGCCGGTTCAGACGCTCTCGTACTGTCGCTGCGCATTTTGGGCTCACACCGAGGCGCTTTCAGTCAGGAGAGCACGATAATCCTGGCCGAATATCGAAGGCTGGAGACCGAGATGTTCGGGCGACATTATATGCAGCGGCCAATGCTTTGTTGATGCGAACGATGGCAGGGTCACAGATCAAATCTTGGGGCATGCGATTGATGTGTACTAAAGGTCGCCGACGCGCAGTTGTTGCCGTCGCCCGCAAACTTGCCGTTCTGCTCCACCGTATGTGGATCGACGGCACAGAATTCCGTCAGGAACAAGTGGGAGGCAAGGCATGACCCGATAGTCAACCACCAACCCTGACGGGATCGTCCAATCCGGACGAGGTCTGTGGACGAAGCCGAAAATGTCTGCTGCGCAACTCGAAGCGCGCCGGAAAGCGGGGCTCTCCACTGCCAATCCGACACATGCATGCAGCGGCGCCCTTCGAACGCCAAACCAGACCGCAAGCGAAACGCAGCCCGCAAAGCCAGCCAGGGCTGCGATAATTGAGGTCTCCGCCCTGTCAGGCTTTGCTGCCGACAGCACTCGGCGTGACATTTCTACTTTGCGAACCCGGTGACATTTCTACTTGGTTGCAACAGGTTGGAAGATGAAAAATCCACTGGGCTTGCATTGCCACAAGATTGTGCGCACAGAATTCGGTTAGTGTAATTCCTTTGGATCTACGACCTCTTGCTGCAAAACTGTCTCGAGCTCTTCTAGAGCAAGTCGAAGATCAGATATCGCCTCTCGAATTTCACTCTGCGGTTCGTCTTGATTTTCTCCCTTTTCCTTGTCGTAGACTATTATCTTCAAGACATTTAGAAAGCGTGTTTCTGCGTCTGGGTCGGCAATGCCGGCAACCTCAGCAAGTTGATCTTGGTCAAGGTCTAGTTTTGCCACGACATCCTTAACCAACATAGAAGCTATGCTTTCAGTATGGTGCTTGAGCTTTCTGGCCAGGCTGACTTTGTCCCACTTTGCGTCATTTGGCGGCTCGAATGGCGTCCAGATTTGGAACACTGGATCGCCAGTAGATAGCTGTAACTCCATGGCAGAAAGTGCCTTTTCATATCTTTGCATTGGATCTCCGCCAGGGTAGTGGCGTCGTTCCCGCCAAAGCTTCAAAATCAGATCAGCAGTTTCCTGTTTGAGTGTTGCATCTTCCTCAGAGGCGATCATCTGCTCCGACAAGTAAGCAGCCATCCACTTTGCTGTTATATCACGGTCATCCAGTTCACTGATGAGCGTGCGCCCAAGCTCCTCTATCGCCTGATCTCGTTTCATACGTTCCGTCGCGACAGAGCCGGATGACTTCGACCCTTTTTTGTGCGACTCTTTTTCTTCTGTTTTGGCCATAGTCGCTCCCAATTGAACGTTCGAAATTCAAAGTTGCTATTAAATCGCATTCTAGTTCATCCATGCACTTTCGAAGGCTATGTTTGGTGATGCACAATCGATATCCGTCGATAAAGGAATATGATCTATGTCGCATAGACCTTTCGCTGTCGTTCGGAGTAGTGCTCCAAGTACGGTAACGCAAATCTGTGGTCCCATTTTCTGCAACACCCCACGACGGAGATGACAAAGCGCCAGCTGAAATTTGAAGGGCATCCAAAAGAGCGCTTGAAGGGGCAGCTTGAATACCTCGTGCATCAAAGCGGCATGGGTCTTCTTCGTCTACTCCGGAATCACGATTGCCCATTGGGCGCTGGATGGCTGGAATTATACTGAAATCTCGGTTCTTTGGTTTGTCCTCGTCAAATTCGTCAAGGTCAGGAATGAAAACATCATAATAGTCTTCGGTGGCTGCGTAAGCACGCAAAAGCGCGGGAGCCGTCTTGCTTGGAACGAAAGCAGCTTTACTGCGAACTTCTCCATGGGCTGCCTGACTTCCATACTCATACATCCCGTGCTCGCGATATTGACAAAGGACCAGGCTACCATCTTCCGCAATTAGCTCTGCTAGCGGATCAACTGCATCCACTTCGCCAACCCATTCCTCTCGATTAGGTTCAAGTTGTTCCCAGTATCTGTTCGAAAGTGGCAACGCTTCTAGAAGGTCCGATATCCAGATCGTTGGATAGGTCGTATCATCGCGCTCCAACCAACTTTCAAAAGTGTAATAGTGATCGTCATCAACTCCCACTAAAGGGCGTGTTTTCATCAGTTCGCCAACCGCCATGTGTAAGCCGTGCCACTGTAAATAGACCGAGTGTCGATGGATGGTCGGTCGTGACCCGTGCCCCGCCGAATAAAGTCCGTAGTCGTCATCTTTCAAACGGCTCTTTCTCGGCTCATTCACCCAATGACTGGTCTCTTTGTGGCCATCCCAGCGATCCACGATCCATTCCTCGGCAACTTGGATCAACTCACTGGATGACAAATCTGCAAACATCCGGCATGCGGGAGAGTACCAATATGGTATTATGTCCATGCTGTCGAAACTAAATCTCGAGCCAGGGTCGGCGTGACTATCGAAAGCACGGGAATGGTGATCTTTCAATCCCGGCGCCCTCGTCGACGCCGAGCCGTTCATTGACGCTATGTTTGTTTGATCCACCTTTACGTTCGCTCCGCATTGTCGTGCCTGGTCAAGCGCTCTCGCGAGGAAATGTCCGATCAGAATGTGCGGTTGGTGCTTAGTCCATAGCTTTAAGATTTCGGTTTCATGGTTCTCAATAATGGCCGGATGATGAGATGACATTCGAGCCAACACCATCGACAATTGTTGGGCAGCGTTCATTTCTTGAAACGGGCAGTCGGAGAAAGTGTAGTGGCAATTGAAGTGCCCAGTAGCATGATCCAAAACACCTTTTATCAAATCTGCTAGGCCTAACTGCACGGAAGTCAAAAGTGCGTGAGAAGCCTGCCAACGCACTCTAGAATCAATATCACCCAAATACCTGTAAATCAGAGCGGAGACGATCTCGCTTTGAGTTGAGGGTAGGTTTTGTGGCTCAAATAGGTGCCGATTACGCACGTTGTCATCAATGTTTAGGCGAGCTTCTGTGCGGCCGATCAGCCGAACCAATAGTTCATCCGCCGTTTCCAGTTCCAGGTTGCTTACGTACTCGGCAAGAAGCTTCAGAAGACTCGCTGCACCCAGCTTCGCGGCATTCTGTTCAACCAAGTCTAAAACAACTTGACGTCGACCTTCTGGCGGTAGCCCAGAGCGGGTCTGGAGTTCAGTGAACTGTTCTCCATGATACCAACTATAGCCCATCGTTCTGCCGCCAAGATCCACAGTCAACTTAGGGAGTTCGCTTGCGCACCACTCGCTTGTTGCCCTTCCTGGCCAGTCATCCAAAGCAGCAAAGATCGCTTCTATTTCATTGTCGGGCCATCTTGATGCCCGTGCGCATTGAGCCAATGTACTAAGGTGCTTTATCCGATCAGCAAACCGAACTCGCGTGCGCAACTCAAGCAGACGTTTTTTGTAGTCGAAAACTCTTGCATTTCGATCTACCTCTTGGGCTTCAGCGATTGTATCAGCAGACAGCGGATCAACGGAGGCCCAATTAGCTTCGCCTTCATCGTTCTGATTTTCCTTCTTTGGTTCCGGCCGCATCGGATCGGCTATTTCGCTATCAGGTTTTTGTGGCACTGGAGCCAGTGATTTAAAATGCCTTATCTGTTCAAGCCGGGACCATGCTGCCGCTGTGGATTTCCTAGATCGACACAACTCTTCCAGATTGTCGGGAATGTGGGCATCAGAGTAGGGTGTTGTTTCCAAAATCTTCCGTTCAACGAGATGATTCAACAAACCATCCCCTACGTCCTCAGAAACTTTGCCCAAGTCATTCAGAATTCTGCCTTCAACCGATGGCGGCACATCTCCTAGGATCTGGGCAAGCGTATATCCACCGGGTGCGCTAAGCCAACCTGTGTCGAGCGTAGTTCTTGAGAACAGCGTTATCTCATTACAGCGCGTAGTGAACCCTTCATCCCCCCAACGAGAAGCAGTCATAGCGCCAACAGGTGGGTTCGATAAGGAGATCGCCTTCAAGGCCTCTTCCAAAGGAAACCCATCTTCCGATTGCAGTAGGTCTCCGGCGTGCCGCACTAATCTGGCAAACGCGCCCAAGAGTTCCCTGGTTTCCGATGTATCTGGGCGTTCCCGTTTCACGACGCGGCACAACGCATGTAACACGTCTAAAGCTTCTAGATCGACTTCCTCTGCAATCTTCAGCGCGTCTGAAAAAATAACCGATGCATGGTCTTTAGAGAAGTCCATGAATACGCGTGCTATTGAAAGCAGATACTCTGATCTTTCGGTTGCTCGGGCATGCAGCTTCCGAACTTCCTCCGACTTTTGCTCCAACGTTTCGGCAACTATCGCTTGCAGTGAGGGATCGTGCAAAGTGATCGCACACAGTTCAGCGTCTTGGTCAGAAAAGCCCTCTCCTTTGGCCAGAGAGGACTTCAAGAAAGTGACTTTGGCAGGTCGGTCCAGCCTAGACGAAAGCATTAGATCGGTCGCTCTGAGGCGCAGAATACTCTTCACGTATGAAAAGTGATAACTCCTGCTACTTGTGCTACCCAAGCTGGTTACTTTCTGATCCAACTGCTTAGCGGCGGTACTTGTCCTGCTGCCTAACAAGGATGCGTATGCTTTGTACGCTGGGAGCAACCCGCAGATCTCATCATACCGCTCTTTTGCGAGCCTGAATTCCCTTGCGCTTTCCTCAGTTTGTTCTTCTTCTCTAGGCTTTTCCGGTTCAGTGAAGACAGCTTTGAGGTCAGGCTCCTCACTGTTTGAATGCGACGTTAAAATGGCTGTGCGCAGCGCAAAGTCTATGCGGTAAGGATAGGTTAGATGAAGCCCTTGGAAACTTTGCGGACAATCACTTCGAAGCATATTCAAAATTAACTTCGGAATTTCCTTTGCAATTTCTCCAGTAGGCACCAATCCCTCGAGAAAGAACAGTATTTCATCCCTTATTTCTGCTATTAGAGACGCTCCGGTACCAAATTCTTCATCTTTCGCAATCATCTCAAAATCGAATTTGGAGAGTCCAATGAGGGCGTTTTCCAGCTGTTCGGGTGAGGGAGTAGCGCCGGCTCGACGCAAGGCATTGACTGCCAGGAAATGGTAGCGAAAGTTCATCTCCTCCAAGATATTAGCGATCACGCTAGGGCCGCACTCGACCACAATCTTCGCGATTACCCATTTGCGCAAAGCTACACAGAAAGAGGCATTCGTCCATCGATCGCAATCCTGCTCGACCAGCGACCATCCTCGAAGCATGAAAAACGTCAATAGCCTTGTTACGACGTCGCGTCGTTGCGTGCTCCAATTGTGACGCCGGTTTTCATCCTTGAATGTTTGGTGCATCCACTCTTCGGCGGCCTGAAGGTTTAAACGGCTTTCAAAGAGTTTGCCTTGCCTCGCTTTTTCTCGCGCAAGGTGGAACAATACAGAGCCTTGCCTACCCCGTTTCTCGGGGTCATTTAGGACGAGGAGACCCACTGTTTCCTCTAGGAAAGGAGCCGATAAATCAGAGTTCTCCAAAATTAGATTGTCCACTTTGCCGGAGGCTCGCATCGCTTCGGCTCCGACGAATATTGTCTCTCCAACTGCTATTTCGTCCTGATCATTTGATGCAATGTGGAGTGCGGCTCGCAGACGTGAAAGATCCACTCTTCGCCTAACAATCGGATCCGAAATTGCGGCAGTGCCATCCTTTTCCCCAAGAAAACTACCCATCTCAGATTTTCTGCCGCAAGCTATCAGCGCGTCAAACAAATGCGAGGCTGCATAACCTGAGTTTAGTCTCTCAGATACAAGAACGTCGGCAATCGCCGAGCGCACCTTGTCCTTTGCCTCTTTGGCAGTGGCCTCCGAGTACTCTTCGAAGTCCTCGTTAGAAAACTCAACGCCCCGATCACCTAACCGTAGGTTCGGAGCAAGGTCGTTCACTATGTCTTCAGCGACGTCTTCGTTAAGTTCGCAAACGCGAGACAATACTCCAATAGGTATTGGGGCTGAAAGCTCGTCCAACGCTGCGCACCAAAGACTACGCCGTATGTTGACCCCACTGCGGTCAAATGCCTCGCGAACCTTTGCATCGAAGAGATCATTCAACGACTTCCCATTAGGGCGTAGAAAGTCGACCGCATCGGACAAAGACTTTGCTCCGATTAACGCACTTGTTTGAACGCGAGGAATACTACGCGAAAGAGCGTGAAAATCGTCGATCGCAGTTTCACTTCCCTCGAAACCGTGGAGCGTGACCATTGCCCTTGTTTCACTCAGGGAAAACGCAGGGCAAAGGATTTTTTTGGTCCCCTCAGGCAGGTTCATTTTAGACAGCCTTGAGGTGCGGCAGGTGACAACAATTCGAACGTTGGAGGGTATATCTGTGAAGGCGACTAACTGATCCACAAAGCACATTTGTGGCGGAGTTTGTAACGCTGCGTGGGTTACGATGTTATCCGCCGCGTCGATGACAATCACCAACAGTGAACCAGGGTTCTCACGGCCAAAAATTTCAGCCACCGTTTCGAGCTTCTGGCGGAACGAGGGAGCAAGGTCTTCCTGTTCCTTGTACGGAAAGATCAGCGGAGTATTGGTCGATCTCGCAAGTTCATTAGATAACTGAGTAAACCCCTGCCACGAACTATGCCTTGGCCGTGACGGGTCACGATAGCTGCCTGCGCCGTAGCAGTCGTAAACTATGGTTCTCGAGCCAGGGGGCAAAGAGGCCTCTAGGCTTCTAGCCGTCGTGGTTTTCCCACAGCCTCCTTTCCCGTGCAGTACTACCAGTGGATGCTTTTCTACCGCACGGGCAAAAATTTCAGTAACGGATCGCGGAATCACTTCGGAAAGGGACTCGAGCTCTGGTTCGCAAGGAAACAGGCCTTGGCCTCTTCCGAGGTTAAACCAACTCAACACCGTTTCACGCTTGACCGCTCTATTCCCTTCCGGACCAAGCAGTTCCTGAATGCGCACACGCAGATTGTCAGCCATGTCTTTGACTGGGCTCAAAACAAGTTCGGCGATTGCCTTTGTATTCTTCTCACGCAGCTCTGCTCTAGCGCTTTCTCCACCCTGGAGAGATAGCAACTGGCAAAATTGGACTAATTGGTTTTTACCGAGACCAGTTGCTCGCTCTAGCGTGTCGTAATCGTCTCCTTGCAACTCACTGCTTTTTGCCTTTTCTATAATGCTTTGCAGTTTTTTTGCTATAGGCTGGTTTGTTACCAGTTTAATGCTCAGCGATGCCTCCAACTGGCCAGGTTTTTTGCCCTTAGTCGCACCCTTAAATGCGTCTGCAAGTCTCCGCGCCACAGAGTTATTGCCTGTCGCCTTTGTTGATGCGCAAAAACGAGCCAGTGTCCAACTTTTGTTCTGACCAGTCACCGAGTACTTCAGCTGTACAAGTTCAACGCGAGTGTTTTCAGGGTTCTTGTTGTCGTCAAAGTATAATGCGCAGTCCACTCCGTCCCAATTGGCGTCGTCATTGGTTTCTGCAGCGTCCCTGACACCCTCGACTGTAAGTTCCGTAAGGCCTGTAGCTGGGTCCAGCAGTTTTAGGGCGTTTCCGAGTGCCCAGGCTTCATGAAATTCATCTCCGGCGTTGGAAGCTGGTGCGCCACATACATCTATAGATCTGCTCAATACGTTTTCTTTCCAATGCCCAAGTGGATCTTGTTGAAGAGTCTCCTGTGAGGTTCTCACCGTTGATATTCAGAGACAAGTCCAAGGACACTGTCTTTAACTATTCCGTGCGATTTTGCGGCCGCAGCGAACGGCGGCAATGACGGGCTGAACCACAACGACGAGGTCCATCGACCCGTTGAAATCGCCACCCGAAAGCCGTCCCACCTCATACGTCCCAGAAAAAACAAAAACCGCGCCAGATCGATTGATCAGCGCGGTTATTGAATGTGACGCCTGAGTGAAACAAGCGCCTCACATTGAAAGAACTCAACCCGTTCTGGTCCAACTGTGACGGTTGGGTCAGGTTCGTCTGACGGTCTACAAATGTGAAATGGTGCACCCGAGAGGATTCGAACCTCTGACCCCCTGATTCGTAGTCAGGTACTCTATCCAGCTGAGCTACGGGTGCACTGTGAGGGCGGATTTAGCGAGTGTTGCGGGGGGACGCAAGAGGCCAATGCGCTTTTTTGAAAACTTATTTGGCTTACTCTGCGGCCTCGGCGGTATCGGCATCGGACGCCTTCGCATCAGAGGGCGATTGTGCGTAGCCTTTTGGGAGATGGATGGCAAAGGCCGTCCCCGACGTGTCGCTGCGTTCTAGTAAGAGCCGCCCGCCGTGACCACGCACCAGTTCGGCGGCAATCGCAAGGCCAAGCCCAAAGCCGCCCTTGCGCGCACCGCCATGGAACGGCTGGAACAGGTGTTCGCGCGCCTTTACCGGCAGGCCCGGCCCGGTGTCCGTGACGCTCAACACCCATTCGTCATCATCCTCATAGGCCGCCACAGAGATTTCGCCGGGCTTGCCCGTGGCGATAATCGCCTGACGGGCATTGCGCACAAGGTTTGAGAGCACGCGGTACATTTGTTCGGTGTCCGCGCGGATGACCATGGTGTTGGGCACATCTTCGGCAAAGGACAGGTCGAAATCCTCGATGGTCAGCCGTTCGCCTTCGATCACCTCGCCAACCAATTCGGCCAGACGCACACCCGCCAGCGCCGGGGCCGGTTCTTCGGCCTTGCCAAAGGCCAAGGTGGATTCGCACAGGTTGACCGCGCGTTGGATCGAATTCACGAGCTTTGGCGCAGAACGCATCACACCGGGATCTTGCGACATTTCAAGACGGTCGGTGAAGAGCTGTGCCGTGGTCAAAATATTGCGCAGATCGTGGGAGACCTTGGCAACCGCCCCGCCCAATTGCGCCAGACGTTCCTTTTGGCGCAGCGCAGAGGTCAGTTCCGTTTCCATCGCTTTCAACGCCACTTCCGCTTCGCGCAATTCAGAGACTTTGGCGGAGGGTTGAATGATCCGGCGGGCGTCTTCGGGTGCTTGGGTGTAGGAGGTCATCGCCCCGATCACCCGTTTGATCGGCCGCACCAAAAGTGCACGCACCGCCAAGAACAACAGAAAGGCGGTGAAAAACGAAATGGCGGCGGAGAGGATCAAAATGCGCATGCCATAGTCGATCATCGCGATGCGCAAAGGTGCTGTGGGCAGCGTCACCTCGATCAAAAGCCCAGCTTGTTTGACCGGATCGCCAATCACCCGGATCACCCGTTCTTCGGGATCAAACAGGGTGATCATCGCGTCCCGGATCAGTTCAAATGCCCCAGCCTCGCGCAGATCATAGGTGGCATGGATTTGTTCGGGGATCGGGGAGGAGAGCACAAGCTGGCGGATTTCATTGCGGCGCAGCACAACGTTATAAACACCCGCATTGGCCAGAAGTTCGTCTTCGAGGTCCATATCGAGGCTGTCATTGGCCAAAAGCGCCAGAGAGGCAATTTGGGCGCGCTCCAGCCGCGACAACAGAAAATCTTCGCGAAACCGCGCCACCGAGGGCACAAAGATCATGACTTCTGCCGCCATCACAAAGATGAACGTCAGCATCAGGAACCGCCCGGTCAGCGAGTTTAGAAATCGAAGAATGGTCATCATCCCTTATTAGACGCGGCTCACGGCAGGAGCCGTTGAACCAGTTTCACCACTGTTTTGACCTTGGCATTGTCAAACAGCCTGGGAGTAAAATAGGCACTTGCCGCGCGTTTGTTAAGCTCTGCCAATGTGGGATAAGGCGCGACCATGCCCGCAATTTTGCTCATCTTGAGATTTGCGGCGATCGCAAGCGACCAAAGCGAGATCAGCTCACCCGCATCAGGGCCGACAATAGTGACACCCACGGGACGGCTTTTGACCACCATCAGCTTGATGAACCCACGCCCTGCCCGCCCGGTCGCAATGGCGCGATCATTGCCCGCGTAGTCTGCGCGCAACACCTCAAGCGCCTCACCATGGGTCTTGCGTGCCGCCGCTTCTGTCAGGCCAATTTGCGCCAGTTCGGGTGAGGTGTATGTGACATAGGGAATATGATGGGTTGCGGCTTTCGCCGGCAGACCAAAGAGCAGCGACCGGATCACCACCCCGGCCTGATAGCCCGCCACATGGGTGAATTGCGGCGTGCCCGAGCCCACATCGCCAATTGCGTAGACCCGCCGATTGGAGGTGCGCAGATGGGCATTCACTTTGATGCCTCCACGATTGCGATCCACATCGGCATGTTCCAGCGACAGGGATTCGGAATTGGCAATGCGCCCGGTGGCAACCAAAAGATGGGAGCCATGACACACGGCGCCCTTCTGCAAGGTCAAAGCCACGCCGCCCGGCTCCGTCGCGACCTTGACCACGGTGGAATGCTCAAGGATTTGCACGCCTTCCGCGATCAACGCCTCTTTGACCAGCTTGACGGCCTCGGGGTCATCGCGGCCAAGCACACGACCGGCCTCCAAAATCGTGACCTTCGCGCCGAAACGCCGATGCGCCAGCGCCATTTCAATCCCAATCGGACCACCGCCCAGGATCACCAAATGTTCCGGCAACGCGGGTTGCGACCACAGCGTCTCATTGGTGAGGTAAGGAACATCTTCGATGCCTTCAATCGGCGGCACCATGGGACGCGAGCCGGTGGCGATGACAAACCTGCGAGCCTTGATGCGGTACTCGCCCGCCTCCACCGCATCCGGCGAGGTAAACCGCGCATGGGCCCGGATCACGGTACAGCCCAGCCCCTCAAACCGTTCCTGGCTGTCATGCGGCGCGATGATGTCGATGGTTTTGTGAACATGGGTGAGCGCGTCGGCATAGCTCATACCCTTCGATGCAGCATGGAGCAGCGCCTTGGACGGAACACAGCCATAATTGAGGCAATCCCCACCCATCTCGCCTTTTTCAATCAGAACGACCCGCGCCCCCATCTGAACCGCACCTGCCGCAACCGACAGCCCGCCGGAGCCCGCCCCGATCACGCAGAGGTCTGTTTTGATCTGTTTCATAATGGCTCCTTGCGTCGTGCTTTGATCAGCATAGGCGCGATTGAGAGCAAACACAGACCCAGAATCGGCAGGAGGATTTTCGGTTCAAACAAAACGCTCAGATCAGGCCGACCGCCTTGATCGAACACCTCGCCCAATCCTGCCCCCACAGAGGTCAGAATGAGAGCGCCGGGAATGATGCCAAGGGCGGTGGAAATCACAAAGCGATGAAAGGCCACGCCGAACAGGGCCGGCAAAAGATTGGCGACGAAAAACGGCACCACCGGCATGAAGCGCATCAGGAACAGCATCGACCATTGGTTTTTGTCGATGCCTTGCTTGATCTTGTGAATGCGCCCTTCGGAGGCATCCAGTTTTGATGCCAACCACTCGCCAAGCCCCCAACGCGCCGCCAGAAACAAAAGCGAGGCCCCAAATGTGGCGCCGGTGATGTTGAAGATCACGCCAGGGAACGTGCCAAACAAAAAGCCGCCTGTGAGAGTCGCGACTGTGGCACCCGGAAGGGAAAACCCGACGATCACCGTGTAGGCGGCGACAAATCCCAAGACGGTGAGCGCATAATGCGCATCGCGCAGCGCGATCAGGCGCATCCGATTCTCCGACAGCGCCTCATAGCTCAAGGCATCACGAAACACATAGGCCAAAGCGAGCGCCAAACAGAGCAGCACCAGCAGCGGCACAAGATGTTTGCGCTGTGTCGAGGGGGGAGCTTCGGCCAAGATGCAATCCTTTTGGCTATGAATTTGCGCGATTTCCTGCAAAATGGGCAATCAAGCGGCCAGTGACCAGCGTTTTACGCCCGGCTCACGCGGCAGTGATGCCCTGCTCTCAAATTCCCCGACATCGGGGCAGTTTGTTACAGAAATACGTCGCATGTGAATTGACAAGCGCCCGCTGCCCTCCTATTGGCTGGGCTTCGAAACACTTACCGCCTTCGAATCCCCGTTCTTTGGGGGTTTGGGCCCTGATCAACCGATGGAGACGGCGCGATGAAACGCACCTACCAACCGAGCAACCTCGTCCGCAAGCGCCGCCATGGCTTCCGTGCCCGTATGGCGACCAAAGCTGGCCGTAAAATTCTCAACGCCCGCCGTGCGCGCGGCCGTAAGTCCCTCTGCGCATAAGTCTGCGACCGGGACATCCTTGAGAGTTTAGACTTTTAGGGGCGAGACCAAATGACACCGCCGGACGCACCCAAGGCAGAGGCAAGCGCCACAGCCGCAGGTCCGCGACCGGCGGTTTTGTCATGCGCCGATGCCAATGCAAAACCTCAGATGGACACGCTGCGCAAACGCGCCGATTTCCTGAAGGCTGCGCGTGCGCGGCGTCAGGGCACGTCGAGCTTTTTGCTTCAGGGACGCAAACGGGGCGAAGGCGAGACCGCAAGCGGCATTCGCGTCGGCTACACCTGTTCCAAAAAAGTCGGCAACGCGGTGTTTCGCAATCACGCCAAACGGCGCCTGCGCGAGGCCGCCCGCCTTGTCATTCCTGAAATGGGACGAGAGGGCTGGGATTATGTGCTGATCGGCAAAAAGGCCGACACCAGCGCGCGCCCGTTTGATCTTTTGCTCAAAGACCTGAAATACGCGATGCGCAAGGTGCACGGAGACACACGATGACTCCGCTGGCCTATGTCGTGTCCCTCCCCGTGCGCGCTTACCGGCTTATTTTCAGCCCGTGGATTGGCTACAATTGTCGCTATCAACCGACATGTAGCGCCTATGCGATGGAAGCGCTGGAAAAACACGGCGCACTCAAGGGCAGCTATTTGACCATTCGCCGCATTGGCCGATGCCATCCGCTGGGTGGGACCGGCTATGACCCTGTACCGGACCCGAAAAAGCCACACAGCCACACCCATTGCCACAACACCCATTGCCACCACGACCACGTCAAACACGATGGCGCCCCAGATAGCACCGAGGAGTGATCCGCCATGCTCGATGATCTCGACGACATTCACCCGCTTTTCCACGGTGCCCCGTCCACGACGGAGTTCAAAAAGCTGCGCAAACGCATCATCCGCAATGTGCGCGAGGCGATTGAGCAATACGGCATGGTCGAACGTGGCGCAAAATGGTTGGTCTGCCTGTCCGGCGGCAAGGACAGCTACACGATGCTCGCCGCGCTCTATGAGCTGAAATGGCGTGGCATGTTGCCGGTGGAGCTTGTGGCCTGCAATCTGGATCAGGGTCAGCCGGGCTTCCCCGCCACGGTTCTCCCTGAGTTCCTCGAGAAAATGCAGGTGCCGCATCGCATCGAGTACCAAGACACCTATTCCATCGTCATGGATAAAGTGCCGGCTGGGCGGACCTTTTGTGCTCTCTGTTCACGCCTGCGTCGCGGCAATCTGTACCGGATTGCCCGCGAAGAGGGTTGCACCGCTGTGGTGCTGGGCCATCACCGCGACGACATCCTTGAGACGTTTTTTATGAACCTGTTTCATGGGGGCCGCCTTGCGACCATGCCACCGAAATTGGTCAACGAAGAGGGCGATCTTTTTGTCTATCGCCCGCTGGCCCATGTGGCGGAGGAGGATTGTGAAAAATTCTCCCGCGCAATGAACTATCCGATCATTCCCTGTGATCTCTGTGGCTCCCAAGACGGGCTTCAGCGCCAGCAGGTCAAACAGATTCTCGACGGTTGGGAAAAGAACAGCCCCGGACGGCGTCAAGTCATGTTCAAAGCGCTGACCAATATCCGCCCTTCACATATGCTGGACCCGAAATTGTTTGATTTCCTTGGGCTTTCGTTAACGGATGACGAGAAAATTGGAACAAATCTAGAAAATTCTATGGAAATCCCGAAGCTGCGTTAACCGCACGGCCACTTTCTTGGCCCAAGGTCCTGAGTGAGAGCGCCATTTGCGCCAGACACAAGACCGGGACGACACCAATGCGCCACATCACCGCGAAGCTTCGCCGCCTGCGCGATGCCCTGATGGGGCCTCAAACTCTGGCTTTCATGCCGGCCATCTGCCTCAGCGCTTATTGGTTTGGCGGGGAAACTGCTTTGGTGATCGCGGCTTTGCTCATCCCTGCGCTTTTCGCGGCAATTGGCACACTTCCATCGCTTGCTTCGTCGTTCACCCGCGACCCGACGCAGGCGCGCGACGGTTTGACGGGCTTACCTCTACGGCCTACCGTCATTGATGCCTTGGATCAAATTCTGGACAGCCGGGATGTCACCGGTCGAACCACCGCGTGTTTGGTCATTGATCTTGATGATTATCGCGCATTGGAGGCCAATTGGGGAGCCGATGCTGCCGACAATATGCTGAAAACGATCGCAAATCGGTTGGTGAACACGCTGCGCGAACATGATGTTGTCGCGCGTTTAGAGGGCGCGCGTTTCGCCATTGGCCTCGCCCCGGTGCGTCGCGCTGATCTCGAAACCCTGATTCAATTGGCCTCCCGGCTACAGGCCGCCCTGTCTGAGCCTTACACACTGAATGCAACCAAGGTTTATGCAACCTGTTCAATCGGGTTTTGCATGCCAAACCGCGCCCCTGCCTGTTCAGGGCAGGCATTTTTAGATGCAGCAGAAATCGCCTTATTGGACGCACGTCACAATGGGCCCGGCTCGATTCGCGCCTTCACGCCCTCGCTCACCCCAAAAACACTTGATCGCGGAACGATCCTGGCCGATGTCGGCGACGCCTTGGAAAATGGTCAAATCGTGCCGTGGTTTCAGCCCCAAATCTCCACCGACACCGGTGAGGTGTCCGGGATGGAGGCTCTGGCACGTTGGCACCACCCGGAAAAAGGCATCATCAATCCCGGCGACTTCATTTCGGCAATTGATGAGCTGGGCCTGACTGAGCGCCTGAGCGAGGTCATCCTATACCACTCTCTCATGTCTTTGAAAACATGGGATAAGGCTGGATTTCATGTGACCTCTGTTGCGGTCAATTTCTCACCATCCGATCTCGCAAATCCGAAACTGGTGGACAAGATCCGTTGGGAACTCGATCGGTTTGAACTCGATCCCTCCAGACTGAGCGTTGAGATTTTGGAAAGTGTCATTGCCTCTTCCGATAATGATACCATCACGCGTAATATTTGGGCTCTGAAGGAAATGGGCTGCGGCATTGACCTTGACGATTATGGCACGGGCCACGCCTCCATCGCCAATATCCGGCGCTTTGCCGTCAAGCGGATCAAGATTGACCGTTCCTATATCACGCGCTGCGATCTGGATCGCGATCAGCAAAACATGCTTGCCGCCATTCTGACCATGGCCGAACGCCTTGAATTGGACACACTTGCCGAGGGGGTTGAGACCGTTGGCGAACATGCCATGCTGGCGCAACTTGGCTGTGGTCATGTGCAAGGCTTCTCCATTTCACGACCGATGGCGTTTGAAAAAACACTTGAATGGATGGACGTTCATAAACGCAAATTGGCCGAAACGCCCCGGATCGGCAAACGCGCCAGTTGATCACTTTGCCGCATTTTCCAAAAGAAATAGCCAAAACCGCTTGACGTTCCGGCCTTGGACAGGTTGAACCAGCCAAGATTATTCTCCAAAAATCGGGCGGCCTTCATGGACGATCAAAACAAGAACCTGATTCTGGCCGTAGTGTTAAGCGGCGCTGTCTTGCTTGGCTGGCAGATCTTTTTCCCAGCTCCCCAACCTGTTGTGGACCCCAACGCCCCCGTGGCAACGGCGGTGGATCAGGGGGGCACCGGGGCGTTGACACCTCCGGGTGCCGACGCCGCGACCGAGCTGACAAGTGTCAGCAACGCTACGGCGGAACAAGTGCCCGATACGGCAAGGATCACCATCGAGACCCCCCGGCTGAAAGGGTCTATCTCCCTCGCAGGGGGGCGGATCGACGATCTCTCCCTCAAAGACTACAGAGTCGAGCTTGACAGTGACGAGATCGTCACCTTGCTTCGCCCGGTCGGGAGCGAGAGCCCCTATTATGCCTTGTATGGCTGGGCACCAGGTGGCGCTTTGGACTCCTCTGACGTGCCGGGTGCAAACACCACCTGGTCCGTAGAAAGCGGTGACGTTCTGTCTTTGGATGCCCCCGTCACACTGGCCTGGGACAACGGCAAAGGGCTGGTTTTCCACCGGAACATCGCCATTGACGAGAACTACATGTTCACGGTCACCCAATCCGTGCAAAACAACAGCGCAGCCCCGGCCCGTATGGCAGCCAACAACGAAGTTGTGAAAATTGGCAAACCCGAAGACCTGACACGGTTGCTCGTCCATGAGGGCGCAATTCGTCAGTCCGGCAAAGAACTCAAAGAGATCAGCTTTAAAAGCTCGATGCTTAAAACCAAGTTCACCGAATTGGATGCGGACCCGCGTTGGGGCCAGCACGCCGAAATCGTCGATGTCGAAAAAGACGGTTGGGTCGGCTTTACCGATCACTACTGGATGACGGTTCTGATCCCAAATTCCAGCGATGCGTTCACCTCGGTCGTGTCCTATCAGGAAAGCGCCGACGTCTATCGGACCGTTGCACGCTACCCGACAATCGAACTTGCGCCAGGCCAGTCCGTTGAAATCACCTCGCGCTTGTTCTCTGGGGCGAAAGAATGGGAAACCATCCGCAACTATGAGACCGAAGATGGGGTCTATAAGTTCAGCGACTCGACCGATTGGGGTCTGTTCTTCTTCTTCACCAAGCCGATTTTCCGCATTCTTCACGCCCTCAATGGCCTGATTGGCAACATGGGCTGGTCGATCGTTCTGCTGACGCTGATCCTCAAAGGCATCATGTTCCCGCTGGCCTATAAATCCTACGTCTCCATGGCGCGGATGAAAGAGCTTCAGCCGGAGATGGAAAAGCTCAAAGCCTCCGCAGGCGAGGACAAAGAAAAACTCCAGCGCGGCATGATGGAGCTCTACAAGACCAACAAGGTGAATCCAGCCTCTGGCTGTTTGCCGCTGATCTTGCAGATCCCTGTGTTCTTCTCGCTCTACAAGGTGATCATCGTCACCACCGAATTGCGCCAGGCCCCGTGGATCGGTTGGATCAAAGACCTGTCCGCACCGGACCCAAGTTCGATCCTGAACCTCTTCGGTCTTCTGCCCTTCGCAGCCCCCGAAGCCGGCACCACCTTTGCGATCATCTCGCTCGGGATCTTGCCGATCATCCTCGGTATCTCGATGTGGCTGCAACAAAAGCTGAACCCGGCCCCCACAGACGCCTCGCAGGCGATGATCATGGCTTGGATGCCTTGGGTGTTCATGTTCATGCTCGGCAACTTCGCCTCTGGTCTGGTGCTTTACTGGATTTGCAACAACACGATCACATTCATACAGCAGTATCTCATCATGCGCAGCCACGGGCACAAACCCGATGTTTTGGGCAACGTGTTACGCTCGCTGCGGCTTAAGAAAAAGGAGGGGGCGTCCTGATAGGGCGTCCCACACCAGATGAACCTAAGTTTCCCCATTGCGGATCCTGACGCGGCGGCCCTTGAAAAGGGCCGCTTGCTGTTTGCGGCACAGACCGAATTTGTCAAAGGCGTGGTCGCCATGGACGGCATGCCGCCCGATGACCGCCTTGAAGTCTGCTTTGCAGGCCGCTCAAACGTCGGCAAATCATCCCTGATCAACGCGTTGACCGGGCATAAGGCGCTCGCACGTGCCTCGAACACACCGGGTCGGACACAAGAAATCAACTTTTTCACCGCCTCAGACAGTCATTACCTCGTCGATCTTCCGGGCTATGGCTATGCCAAAGCCCCGATCCAAACCGTCGAAAAATGGCAACGCCTGCTTAAGGCCTACCTGTCTGGCCGCGCCACGTTGCGCCGGGCCTTTGTCCTGATCGACAGCCGCCACGGGGTCAAATCCGTGGATGAGGAGATCATGGACCGCCTCGACAAATCCGCGGTGACCTTTCAGGTGGTGTTGACCAAAGCCGACAAGGTCAAAGAGGTGGAGCGCGCGGCGATCCTCGAGCAAGTACGCACGGCAGTGGCAAAACACCCCGCCGCCTACCCGGAACTGATCGTCACCTCCTCGGAAAAGGGCTGGGGCATTGATGTTCTGCGCGCCGTGATCGCAACGCTGGTGTAAGCGACCCTTGCACCCGCGCCCGGGAACGCGATACTCAGGAGCAACCCCTCCAATGGACTCCCGGGAAATGAAGACGCAAGACATGAACAGAGACTGGATCGCAACCGCCCGCACATTGTCACAAGCCCTGCCCTATTTGCAGCGCTACGAAGGCGCGACAGTGGTGATCAAACTTGGCGGTCACGCCATGGGGTCTGACGAGGCGATGGAAAGTTTTGCCCGCGACGTGGTGTTGATGCAGCAGGTTGGCGTCAAACCGGTGATCGTTCATGGCGGCGGCCCGATGATCAACAAACTTTTGGCCGATCTGAACATCAAATCCGAATTCGTCAACGGCAAGCGCGTGACCGATAAGGCCACCGTTGAGGTCGTCGAAATGGTCCTGTCCGGCCTTGTGAACAAACGCATCGTTCAGGCAATCAATAGCCAAGGTGGGCGCGCGGTCGGGATTTCCGGCAAGGACGCGAACCTGATGATTTGCGAACAAACGCATCCCGATTTGGGCTTTGTCGGCACGCCAGTCAAAATGGACCCCTCGATCATCAAGGAACTTGGCGATGAAAACCTCATTCCGGTGATCGCGCCTGTGGGCGCAGGTCGCGACGGCGAGACATTTAACGTCAATGGCGACACCGCCGCCGGCGCCATCGCGGGTGCGCTTAAGGCCGATCGCCTGTTGCTTTTGACCGATGTGTCCGGCGTCAAAGGCGCGGATGGCAACGTCTTGACCTCGCTCAACTCCGAACAAATTCGCCGCCTCACCGAAGAGGGCATCATCGCCGGTGGCATGATCCCGAAAACCGAAACCGCGCTGGACGCGTTGAGCGCCGGGGTGCGCGCCGTGGTGATCTTGGACGGGCGCGCGCCCAATGCCTGTTTGTTGGAACTTTACACCGAACACGGTGCGGGTTCGCTTATTCGCGACAGCCAACCCAGCATGAAACCGCACGGCACATAATGGGCCTGCGCCTTATCCTGATGCGACATGCCAAATCGAGCTGGGATGATCCTCTGAGCGACGATTTTGATCGGGTGCTCAATGCCCGCGGTCAAACCAACGCCGCCGCCATGGGGATTTGGTTGCGGGACAAAGCCTATCTACCCGATGAGGTATTGGTGTCTGCCGCCGCACGCACGCGTGAAACCTATGAATGGCTGTCCAACGGCATGGGTCTTTGCGCCAATGTCGAGATCAAGGACACGCTCTATCTCGCCTCTGACAGGCGGATCATGTCCCATTTGAAACAGGCCGAGGGCAATACGGTTTTGCTGATCGCCCACAACCCCGGCGTTGGCGAGTTTGCCGCACGCTTTGCCAACAGAGCGCCGCGGCACAAAGACTTTGCGCGCTACCCGACCTGTGCCACCTCAGTGTTTGACGTGGCTGCCCCGACGTGGTCGGAGATCGCATTTGGCGTGAATCCGGTTGTCGACTTTGTGGTGCCGCGCGATCTGGACGCGTAACTCTCCCCCTTCGCTTTTTGACAGATCATAACGACGAGGCCTCCGCGCTGCGCCGAGGGTTTGCATAACCTCAAACAATTCCCCCCATACAGATCGTGATCAAAATCTGCGGTGGCGTCATGCGCATGTTACCAACACGGCGTAGTTCACATTCATCCGAATGAATGATGGTGGACAATGATCACTCAGAAATGGCGGCGCATCTGTGACGCAATCGAACAAGACATCGCAAATGGCACATTGCAACCGGGGGACAGGCTTCCGACCGAACCCGAATTGGCGGCGCGATATGAGGCAGGACGCCATTCTGTGCGTCGTGCCATCGCTGAACTGGCACGCGAAGGCAGTGTCAGCGTCGAACAGGGGCGCGGCACCTTTGTTGAATCCGGCCCGATGCTTGAATATGCGATCGGAACGCGCACACGGTTGCACCGCAACCTGAACTCGCAAGGTGTCGAGGTGACAGGTGAATTGCTGGGCGCTGAAATAACCGCCGCCTCCGAACGGGTCGCGCGCGCACTCGGCCTGCTCCCCGGCGCTCCCGTGCAAAAAAGCCGCCGCATCACCTATGCTGACACGCTGCCGATCAACATGGGGACCGGCTATCGCTGCGCCAAACGCTTTCCCGATTTTGTCACCCGGCGTGATCTGATCGGCTCGGTGACCGAGACTTATAAATCCTACGGCATCACCGATTATTTGCGCGCCGAAACCACTTTACACAGCCGCCTTGCCCGCCCGGAAGAGGCCAAACTTTTACGTCAGCACCCGCAAACCCCGGTCATTGTCGTCCGCGCCATTGACCAATCTTTGGATGGTACGGCGCTGAGTTTCAGCGAAGTCATCTGGTCGGCGCTGCGCGTCAAATTCACCATGACAAACGAGAGGGACTAAGGCGATGACCCATCCGCATAACCTATGCCTCACCACATTGGCGCGCAGCGACGCCTGCGCGATCAAGACCTTTGGCGAGGAGCTGCTTGATCACCTTGATCCGGTCGAAGTGCTTTCAAGTCGAACCGGATTGGTCATGTTGCCGATGCGCGACACAGCGCAGGGCACGGGGTTTCATCTTGGCGAGGTGCTTGTGAGCGAGGCGCATATCCGAATGGGGGCGCATGAAGGCTACGGCATGCGACGGGGGCGCGATCTTGAGGCGGCCATGGCCATGGCACTTGTCGATCTGGCGCTGGACGCGGGCCGTGCGGTGGCGGACTGCACAGCTTTTGTCAGCGAGCAGGCAAAAATGCAGCAGGCGCAGGATCATGACACCCTGTGCCGGGTCGAAGCGACCCGCGTTGATATGGAGACGTTCTGATGCGCACAGCCCCCACACCCTCGCGTGAGGAAACCCGCGCCAATGCCACATTCGAGGCCCTGATTTGGTCGATGAGCCGTCCCGGCCGCTTGCGCGATTTACCCGAGCGAGGCGAAGCCCAAATCATTGAGGCGCTGATCGACCGCGAATGTCATGTCTTCTGCGCCGACCCGCTTTTGATGCCCAAAGTGTTGGAAACCGGCGCGCGTATCGCAGCGCTGGCGGGCGCCGATCATGTGTTTCTGGGCATGCTCACCGATCTGGATGGCCTGAAATCCCTGTCGACCGGCTCCGACCTCTACCCCGACGGTGGGGCCAGTGTGGTGATCCGCGCCCGCCTTGGTGAAGGATCGCGTCTGCGTCTCACCGGGCCCGGGATTGAGACAGAGGAATGCGTTCATATCGGCGGGGTGCCCGACGGGTTTTGGTCCCTGCGCCGCGATCTCATCCAATACCCGATGGGGTTTGATGTGCTTTTCATCGACGGCGCGCGGGTTTTGGGCCTGCCACGGTCAACCAAAGTGGAGATGCTCTGATGGCCTATGTGGCGACGCGCGGCGGAGAACAGGCGATTGAACAGGCGGAGCGGTTGTTTCGCGCCGAGATGGGCGAGATCACACCCGAACGGGTGGCCGAGATCAAAACGGCCCTGCCCTATCTGATCGACCGGGTGATGGGCGAGGCCTCGCTTTATGACGAAGACCTCGCCGCGCTGGCTCTGGCGCAGGCGGGGGGCGACTTATATGAGGCGGTTCTGTTGTTGCGCGCGTGGCGCACGACGCAACCGCGACTGCATGTGGCGCGCCCGATTGACCAGGGGACCCTGTTTACCCATCGTCGTATTTCGGCAGCGTTCAAAGACATTCCCGGCGGTCAGGTGCTTGGCCCGACCTTGGATTATTCCCATCGGATCATCGCAACCGATGTGCTTGAGGGCGCACGTTATATCCCGGACCCGGTCACCCCCGCGGCCACACCCGCCCCCGCGCGTCAGCCTTCGGTTGCGGCGTGGCAAGCGGAGAATGATTTGGTGGAAATGCCCGGTTTCGATGAGACCGCCCCCGAGGACATTCCCGATGTGACCCGTGAGCCGGTTTTGTTTCCGGCCACACGCGCGCACAGGTTGCAAAGCCTGGCGCGGGCAGACACCGGCGCGACTTTGGCGCTTGGATATGCGGCGATGCGCGGCTACGGCCAAGCCCATCCAACGGTGAACGAGTTGCGCCTGTGCGAGGCTGAGATCATCGTGACCCACCCGAGGGGCACAGCCTTTTCGGCAGGACGGGTCAAGGTGTCTCAGGCCGAGGTCGTGTCAAAGAAAGGCAACACACTTGAGCTTGGCTTTGCCGCCACGCTGGGCTGGAACGAGGTCAAATGCATCTCCGCCGCCACGCTGGATCTCAACAGCAAAGGCGCGCTCAAAGGGTCGCCCACCGAGGAGGAATTCTACCTCTATCATACCGAAGGCGTGGAAAGCTCAGGGTTCTGCATCCACTTCAAACTGCCGCATTATGTGACATTTCAATCCTCTTTGGATGCGATGCGCAGCGCCAAAAAGACCGGCAAAACGGCAGAAAAAACATCCACCTCAAAGGAACCTGCGCAATGAGTGTGACGCCACAAAGCCTCAAAACCTTGTCCCGCGCCTGGGAGCCGATGAGTTACGGCTTTCTGGACGCTTCTGCCAAGCGCGAAATGCGGCGCAAAATGATCAAAGCCGTGGCGGTGCCCGGCTGTCAGATGCCTTATGCCAGCCGCGAGGTGCCGATGGCACGGGGCTGGGGGACGGGGGGATTGCAGGTTTCTCTGACCCTCATTCGCCCCAACATGCGGATCAAAGTGATTGATCAAGGCGCTGACGACAGTGTCAACGCCGCGTCGATCCGGCATTTTTTGGCCAGAGTCTCCGGTGCGCCCACCACGCTTGATACGCTTCAGGCCGATCTGATTCAGTCACGACACCGCATCCCGGAAGAAAAACTGAACGAGGATCAAATCCTGGTGCTGCAAGTGCCCAACCCCGAGCCTCTGCGCCCGGTTCAGCCCAATATGTCGGTCGCGCGTCAAATGCATGCCGACGCGGATTATGGCCGAATGTGGCTACAACTATACGAACAAATCGTCCGATCCGGGCGGGTGATGCAGGGCGCAAGCTACCCCTCGATGGTCAATGGTCGTCACGTCATGACCCCTTCGCCGATCCCGCGTTGGGACGTGCCAAAACTGAACATGGCACAGCATTTGACGATCCTGTCCGCGGGTCGCGAAAAGCGCATTTTTGCCGTCCCTCCCTACACTCGCGTTGAACCTTTGGTCTTTGATGATGTGCCCTACAAGGTCGAAGAGCACCATGATCTGACCTGTTCCCGCTCCGGCGCCAAAGGGTTTTTCATGAACGAAATCCCGCAAGAGGATGGCAGTTCCGCCTATGAACTGTCCGACAGTGGCTTTGGCGTGAAACACATCCAACAGGGCATAGGCGACGCGGTCACCTTGGGCAAAACATGGTATGAAAATGGGGAGATGGTGGAATGACCCTGACACTCGACGCCCCGCGCATCGTCACCACGCGGCCTTTGGTGACTCTGCGCGATGTCACCAAAACCTATGGCGATGTGCAGGCAGTGACCCGCGTCTCAGCCGAGGTATTTCCCGGCGAAGTGCTTGGGATTGTGGGGGAAAGTGGCTCCGGAAAATCAACGCTGCTGCGGATGATGAACCTTGAGGACACTCCCGACAGCGGCAGCTACACATTGGATCTGCCCGATGTGCAGGGCAATCTGTTTGAGCTTGGCCGTTTCGCGCGCCGGATGCTCTGCGCAACCAAGATCGGCATCGTGTATCAGAACCCGCATCTTGGGCTTTTGATGAAACACTCCAGTTCCGGCAACGTGGCCGAGCGGCTTTTGATTGCCGGAGAGCGGCGGTTTTCGGTGCTGCGCGACAAGGCGCGCGCGGCCTTGGCGGCGTCCGAATTTCCGCTTGAACGCCTTGACGCACCGCCGATCGAATTGTCGGGCGGCATGCAACAACGTGTGCAATTGGCCAAGGCGATCGCGCTTGAACCTGCGTTGTTGTTGCTGGACGAGCCGACCACGGGGCTGGATGTCAGTGTGCAAGCGCTGGTGCTTGATACGCTCAAACGGCTGCAACAGGACCGCAATATCACCATGGTCATCGTGTCTCATGATCTGGGGGTGATCCGCACTTTGGCCGACCGCGTCATGGTCATGCGCCGCGGCGAAGTGGTCGAAGCGGGGTTGGTCGATCAGATTTTCCAAGACCCGCAACATCCCTACACACAACAATTGGTGCATGCGAAACTATGAGTGTCATTCTCCACGTCCAAGGCCTGACCAAAGGCTTCACCATGCACCATCTGGGCAGTCAGATGGCGGCGTTTTCCAACATTTCTTTTGACCTGAACGCGGGCGAATTTCTTTTGCTCAAGGGTCAAAACGGCGCGGGCAAATCCACGATGCTGCGCACCCTGTATCGCAGCTATCTGGCGCAGGCGGGTCAGGTTCTATTTCACTCGGATCACGGGGTGATCGACCTGTTGCGCGCCGCCGACGTGGATGTGACCCATCTGCGACGCACCGAGATCGGGTTTGTCACTCAGTTCCTTGTGGCACGCCCGAGGGTTTCGGCCGAAGATCTCGTGGCAGAGCCGCTGCGCATGGCCGGGCACAGCGCGCCACAGGCCCTGGATAAGGCGCGCTATTGGCTCAAGGCTTTCGGGGTCAAAGACAGCCTCTGGCGCGCCTATCCCACGACGTTTTCAGGCGGAGAGCAGCAAAAGGTCAACCTCGCCCGCGCGCTGATCTTGCCCCGCAAGCTGTTGCTTTTGGACGAACCGACTGCCTCGCTCGATGCACATGCGCGAGTGGCTCTGGTCGCGCGTCTGCAGGAGCTCAAACAAAACGGCACCGCGATGATCGGTGTGTTTCACCATCCCGATGACGTCGAGCACCTGATTGACCGAGTCATTGACCTGACCCCTGATGCCCCCAACATGGAGGACCGCGCCGATGTGGCTGTCTAATCTTTCCCTCGTCTTGCCGGATCGTGTGCTCACCGACGGCGCGCTCTGCATTGAAAACGGGTTGATCGCCCAGATCGCCGAACGGCCTGTTTCAAACGGCATCGACTGTGGCGGGGCGCTGGTCTTTCCCGGCTTCATCGACATGCACGGCGACATGATCGAAACCGAATTGGAACCCCGGCCTCGGGTCGATTTCCCGATGGAGGTGGCTGTGTCGCATCTGGATGCGCGCTTGTCCGCGGCGGGGATCACCACGGCTTATGCGGCGGTGAGTTTTTCGCGGGCGGCAAGAATTGGCGAACGGCGCTCGTTTGAACACACCAGCCAAGTCATCCGTGATCTGCACCGGCTGCGCAGGTCCTGCCGCGTCGACCATCGCATCCATGCCCGCTTTGACATCACCTATGCGAATGCGGTGCAGGTGCTGGCCGATTTGATCGCCGATGAGCAAGTCGATTTGGTTTCCGTGATGGATCACACGCCGGGTCAGGGACAGTATCGCGACATCGAGCGTCATATCAGCCTTATCGCCACACGCGACGGCATGTCCGAAACCGAAGCCAGACAGGTCGTGAGCACCAGGATCGCGGAGCGCACCCGCCCGCAGGAGGTTATTCTCGACAATCTCCGTCAGGTTTCCAAGCTCTGCAAAAGCCACGGTGTCGCGCTTGCGAGCCATGATGATGACAGTGCCAAAAAGGCGCTTTTAATGGCCGAAATGGGCGCGGTGATCAGCGAGTTTCCGGTCACCTGTGAGGCGGCCGAGGCCGCCGCTGCGCGTGGGCTGCTGAACGCGATGGGAGCTCCAAATGCGATGCGCGGTCAGAGTTATTCCGGCAATCTTTCAGCGCGTGAGGCACATGCCAAGGGACTGTTGCACATTCTCGCGGCGGATTATCACCCGGCGGCGATGTTGGCTGCGGTGATGACATTGGCCGAAAGCGATCCAAAAGGGCTTGCGGGGGCGGCGGCTTTGGTAACGGCCAATCCGGCCAAAGCAATGGGGCTGACGGATCGCGGGCGGATCGAACCCGGACTGCGTGCCGATTTGGCGCTGGTCGAACGTGGCCCGCTGACGCGTGTGAGCGCCACATTTTGTGGTGGCAAGATGATCCATTCGATCGGCCAACTGCAGAGCCGCGACCTTAAGCTGTTACAGCCTGCGTGAGGCGGCTGTCACATATCTGTCGCCAAATTATCAGGGCATCGTCATGCAAATGTCGGCGGGACGTTAACCCGCCCACGTAAACCTCATGGTGAAACATCCGAATGAATATCTCCGGAGCACACCATGAGTTCTGCCTTGATCCTGTCCAATGTCTCCCGCTCTTTTGGCGAGACCCACGCCGTCGACAACGTGTCGATCTCCATTGAACCGGGGCAGTTTATCGGCGTGATTGGCCGTTCGGGCGCCGGGAAATCAACATTGCTGCGTCTGCTCAATCGCTTGGTCGATCCCACCGCGGGCTCGATTTCATTTGGCGACACCAACATCACCGCGCTCAAGGGCAAGGCCCTGCGACACTGGCGCCGGGATTGCGCAATGATCTTTCAACAATTCAATCTCGTCGATCGGCTTGACGTCTTAACCAATGTGCTGATCGGGCGTCTGGCGGAACACGGGGTCCTGTCGTCGATGACGATGCAATTCTCTGATGAGGAGCGCGCCATGGCGATCCGGGCTTTGGATCGGCTTGATCTTGTGCCGCAAGCGCTGCAACGCGCAGGGACGCTGTCAGGCGGACAACAACAACGCGTGGCCATTGCCAAGGCACTTGTGCAACGCCCGAAAATCATGCTTGCCGACGAACCCATTGCCTCGCTCGACCCGGCCAATGCGACGCTGGTGATGGACGGGTTGAAACGGATCAACCGGGAGGACGGGATCACCGTTTTGGTGAACCTGCACACGCTCGACACCGCCCGCGCCTACAGTGACCGCATTATCGCCATGCGTCAGGGCCGCGTGTATTTCGACGGCACCCCCGCACAGCTCACCGATGATGTCGTGCGCGACATTTACGGACTTGATGGCCTGCAAGAGTTTAACGCCGCAGTCACATCGACCTCGGTGCACGCCTCTGTGCCGGCCTGATCATCACCTTTCACAAACGCTCCAAAGGAGATTTCCACATGCGTTTCATCACTGCCACCGCTCTTGCGGTTCTGATCGCAGCACCTGCGCTCGCTGAGGGTTGGAAAGAAGACTACCAAACTTTGAAATTCGGTGTCCTTTCGGGCGAAAACGAAAAAGACCGTCTGATGCGCACTGAGCCGCTGCGGACGTATTTGGAAAACACATTGGGGGTGAAGGTCGAAATTTTCACCGCAGGCAATTATGATGGCGTGGTTCAGGCCATCGCCGCGAATCAAATCGAGATTGCCCGTTTTGGTTCCTCCTCCTATGCCGCCGCCTACACCGCCACCAATGGCGGCGTCGAGCCGATTTTGACCGCCATCAAAAAAGACGGCAACACCGGCTATCGCTCCATCGTTGTCACCCGCTGTGACTCGGGGATCAAAAGCCTTGCCGATGCCGCAGGCAAAATCCACGCCTTTGCCGACCCGGATTCGACCTCGGGCTACGCCGTTCCTTATTTCAACTTCCTGACCAAGGAAGGGTTCAAACCCGAAGAATATTTCGCCGCCGTGCCGTTCTCTGGTTCGCACGAAGCCGGGGTGAGCGGGGTTGTGAACGGGACATTTGACACCGCATCGACCTACCAGAACAACGATCGGGATGGCATCTATCAGCGGATGGAATCCAAGGGCATGATTGAGGCCGGGCTGATCTGCCAAATCTGGGAAAGCCCGGAAATCACATCTGGCCCCTGGACTGTGCGAAGCAACCTGCCGGCTGAACTGATTTCCGATCTGTCCAATGCTCTCGAAGCCTTCCCGACGGAAGATCCCGAAGGCTACGCGCTTTTCTCGTCCTTTGAGCCAACCGACCCGAACCCGGAGGTCGGCTACACCCGCGTAGATCGCGATCGCTACCAGTGGATCGTCGACATGCGCGATTGGATCAAAAGCCAGCGTCGCGGCTGATCAACCTGCATTTAAAAGGGGGCATACTGGTGTCCCCTTTTATCCTTTTGGCCTGATCTCTCAGAGGTTCATATGACCTTCACAGTCGCCCCAATGCCGCCCTTGACCGTCGACGCAGCCGCGCCGAATCGGCTGACACAATTCGAATTGGACTTCGCCACAAAACGCCGTCAAGCACGGCGGAACTGGGCCATTGGCACGCTTGTCCTCGTGTCGCTTTTCGCGTTTTCGGCATGGATCGGAGATTTTTTTAAGATCACCCAAGTCACGATGCCCGACGGGGCCCGCGAATGGCGCTGGATCATTCCCGCGGGATTGCCCCGGTTGGGCGAGTATGTGTCCCAGACTCTCCCCACCCTGCGATGGGACAGTTTTTGGAGCGATTTTGGCGCATGGTTCTGGCGTTGGAAAACCTGGCTCGAACTGCTTTGGGAGACGGTGCTCATTGCCTTTATGGCGACCACATTCGGCGTTGTGGGCGGATTTTTGCTTTCCTTTCCAGCAGCGCGGAACCTGTCGCCTAACAAATGGGTGTTGTGGCTGACCCGTCGTTTGCTCGAAATCACCCGCACCGTACCCGACATCGTCTGGGCGCTGATCTTTGTGTTTTGCTTCTCTGTGGGTCCGTTGGCGGGCGTTTTGGCCATTGGCACCCATGCCTGCGGCGCTTTGGGCAAGCTCTATTCCGAAGTGAACGAAAACATCGACATGCGCCCGCTCGAAGGGGTCAAAGCGGCCGGGGGCACATGGTTCGATCAAATCCGCTACGGCGCCGTGCCGCAGGTGCTTCCCAACATCATCAGCTACACGTTGCTGCGCTTTGAGATCAACGTGCGCTCCTCCTCCATCATCGGCTATGTCGGCGCGGGCGGTTTGGGGCAGGAATTTCGAACAGCCATGAGTTTTCAGGAATACACCGATCTCTCTGCGCTGTTTCTCATCATTCTCGCGACCGTCATCGTTATCGACTACGGCTCCGAGAAACTGCGCCATAAAATGATCGGAATGGAGGATCGTCCATGAGCCTGACCCATGCGCAAATCGAACAGGCGCGCGCCCGTGTGCCACGCGCCTTTCATCTCCCACTGGCCCTGCGCCTGCGCCGGATCGCGCTTTGGACGCTGTTCGCGGGGCTGATGCTCTATTGTCTTTGGGTTTTCAATTTTAGCCCAACCCGCATCTGGATCGGTCTTGGCCGTCTGGGAGATGTGTTGGGCTTTATGTTCCCCCCCTATATCTGGAAAAGCTGGACGGAGTTTTCCGAAATTCTCAAAGGGTTGGGGGAAACGCTTTCCATCGCCTTCATGGGGACGCTGTTGGGGGCCGTCGTGGCGTTTCCTTTGTCGTTTTTGGGGGCCAAAAACATCAACCGGCTGAATGGTCTGCGCCTCGGGGTACGGCGCGGCTATGACATCATCCGCGCCTTCGAAACGCTGATCCTCGCGTTGATTTTCATTCGGGCGTTCGGGCTTGGGCCATTGGCGGGTATTTTGGCCATCGCTGTCTCTGAGGTCGGCACCTTTGCCAAACTGTTCTCCGAGGCAATTGAAAACACCTCGACCAAACCTATTGATGGGGTCAAGGCCTCGGGCGGGACACGGTTTCAACAAATCCGCTTTGGCATCGCACCACAGGTCAATCCGGTGATCCTGTCCATCCTGCTTTATAATTTCGAATCCAACGTCCGCTCCGGCACCATCCTCGGGATCGTGGGCGCAGGCGGGATTGGATTTCTGCTGTCGGATCGGATTTCCGCGTACAAATGGGACGAGGCGTGGTCCATCATCTTTCTGATCATCGCCATGGTCTATGTGATCGACCATCTTTCGGGGATCATTCGGGCACGCATCATTGGCGATTGGGAGGGCACGAAATGAACGGTGTAGGATCAAAGAAACAGCTTTCTGAAAGGCCCTCGATTCACCCCGAGGCCGATGTCAGCGATTGTGATCTGGGTGCCTGGACGGAGGTTGGCAAGGGCACGATGATGAAGTCGTCCAGCATGGGGGATTACTCCTATATCACTCAACACTGCCATGTGGTTTGGAAGAGTATCGGCAAATTTTGTTCCATCGCCAATGCGGCGCGGATCAACCCCGGCAATCACCCGACATGGCGCGCGGTACAACACCATTCGGTGTACCGCGCCGAGGCCTATGGGCTGGGTGAGGATGACCACGATTTCTTCGAATGGCGCAAGGATCATTGGGTCACCATCGGTCATGACGTTTGGATCGGTCATGGCGTGACCATCACCGCAGGCGTGACCATCGGGACCGGAGCCGTTATTGGCGCCGGGGCCGTCGTGACCAAAGACGTCGCGCCCTATACCGTGGTCGGCGGTGTCCCTGCGCGCGAGATCAAACCCCGCTTTACGGCAGCTCAGGCGGCTGCCCTCACGGAGATCGCCGTCTGGGATTGGCCGCGCGACACATACAAACAGGCCTTGCCAGATATCCGCGCCTTGGACATTGACGCGTTTATTGAAAAATATCGCTAACCCCCACCACGCATGAGCCCGCCGCAGATCCATGCCGGCGGGCTTATCGTTTATGCAACCAGACCAAGCCCTTTGAGATAGGCGTAGCCTTTGGGAATGTCGGCCTTGTTGCGCAGTTCCAAAACCACATGCGGCGCACTCGCACAGTCGCTCAGAGCGCGAAACACCGCAGACCATTCAATGTCGCCCTCACCCGGTGCCCAATGGCGATCGGCATAGCCGTCAACGTCCTGAATATGGATATGCTGCAACTGCTCCCCCGCGTCCCGCACGAAATAATCCACAGGCGGCGCGCCGGACATGCATCGTGCCAAATGCGCATGACCCGTGTCGATTGACAGGGCAACCGAAGGCGAAGCAAAGCTTTCGACCATCTTGCGCCGTGTGGCCGGGTCCACGTCCTGAATATTTTCGATCACAAGCGTGATGCCCATGTCTTCGGCGGCGCGCACGACCGGTGTCAGGACGCTCTGAATGCGTTCAAGTTTGGCCTCGGCATAGCCCTTGGTACACAAAAGATTGTTTTTATACCAACGCGTATAGGGCGAGTGCAGCACCATCTGGCGGGCGCCGATCCGGTCCGCTGCTTCCAACGCCCGCAAAAATCGCGCGGTGATGAGCGGGCGCAATTCCGGATCCTTATTGTCGAGATCAAGGCCCTCATAAGGGCCATGAATCCCGACCCGCCCGGCATGCCCCGCAAGCGCGGTTTTCGCCGCAGCGATACGCGCCTCAAACTCGCCCGTGAGGGCGGCATGGGTCATGAAATCCTGCACTTCGATGTCGCGGTCAGCCCCAAACAGCCACTCCCGATGCGAAGCAATCTCACCCGTTTTCAGGCAGGCACCAATCTTAAGCGGGGTCATAGACGGCAGTCCTTCTTGGGTCTTC
>ERZ1673962.379-NODE-379-length-32464-cov-7.576599_pt1 | contig 32464 bp, 33 predicted proteins | sample MGYA00580188_ERZ1673962 | MGnify/ENA primary metagenome ERZ1673962 (study PRJEB41334, sample SAMN05608104) | rock metagenome | biome: terrestrial subsurface; feature: shale formation; material: shale | place: USA: Pennsylvania ... | reverse complement strand
GTGGCGTTCGCACCGGTGGCAAGCCGGCCCGCAAGGAAGTGGAAGAGGCCCGGGATACACTGAATCGGTGGCTGGAGATTCAGGACGAGGACGAGCGGGCATGATCCAGCTCCAGGCAATCGTAAACGGTCGGCGGGCAACCATGCTCACCGGCTCAACGATAGACGAGGCGGCCGCCAGTTGCCGGGATCGGTTCGGCTCACGGTTTGAGGGCTTCGACCCCATCCCAGCCGCCACCAAAGCCCGGAGCGTATGGGGCGAGTATCGGGCCAAGCGGATGAGCCGCGATGAAGTGGAGGCCTGGCTGAAAGAGCAGGACGACGAAGCAGAGATCAGGGCAGAGTTAAATCTAATCAGGAGAGCGTAGCGCATGGCGAACCAGAAGCGAACCGAGGCAGACAAAATCGCAAGGCAGCAAGCGGAGCAGGTGGTGGATCTGTTTCTGGACGTACTGCTTTCCCGGGATCAGGACGCCGGGTGGAAGGGGTGCGGCCTGATTGGCAAGTTGGTGGATTTCCGGGGCGAGCTGCCGCAATCGTCCGGGTTCAGCGGTTTCAGCAAGGTGTACGAGCAATCCAAGTGGCTGCGCGACTGGACAGATGCCCACAAGGCGGCTTGCTTGATTATGCATGACTTGAGCGAGCGCCAGGCAGCGGCCGTTTGCTATGACCGGGCATACCGGGGCCGGACCAAGGTGGCGGTTGACCCTTTTCGCCCGAAAGACCGGGTAGAAATCACCTGGGATGATCGGGCCTGCGCCCAGCAGATGGACTGCAGTGTGCCCGCGTTTCGGCAGTTGGTGCTTAGAGGCTACCAGTCGCTGGAGGCGAGGCTTGCGGTGGCTCAGGCGGCTTGATTATCAAACCTTTGACAAACCGTTATTACAGAGTACACTCTCAGATATAAGCGAAAACTCGCTCAGAAAACCCGCGCCGTCACTGGTCAGCGGGTTTTTTTGTGCCTGAACCAGATACGACGTGCGGCCTGACCGGGCACAACCCATAGCCGCTTCCGGTGAGGCTGGCGACCTCTTTGCGATCAGTAAGCCCCATTTCACGAAACACGACCCCGGCCTCTTGGCTCTCAGCCTACGCCGGGGTTTTATTTTCCGGAGACCATCATGCCGAGTGCGTTTGAAGCCGCCATGGATCATGTGCTGCGATTTGAAGGCGGCTATGTAAATGATCCTCAAGACCCTGGCGGCGAGACCATCTACGGCATTTCTCGCCGGCACCACCCGGAAGCCTGGGCAGACGGCAAGCCCACTAAGGCAGACGCCAAGGCGCTATACCGTCGCGTCTACTGGGAAGGCTGCAGGTGCGACGAATTGCACCCAGCCATTGCGGTGATGGTTTTCGATACCGCCATCAACCAAGGCCGGAAGGACGCCGTGCGCTTCTTACAGACCGCCGCCGGTGCCCGAGTGGATTCGATTATCGGCCCCCAGACCATCAAGGCGGCCAGTATGTGCGAGCCGGCCAGGTTGCTGCAGGCGTTCGCCGTTGAGCGAGCTTATGACTATGCGCTTCTGGATCACCTGGACGACCGGTATGGTCGGGGCTGGATGCGCCGCCTGTTTGCCTGCTACGAGGTGGCTCAATCGCTGTTTGCTCAAGTCACGTTTAACAAGGAGCGTTCAGCGGTATGACCAAGGAGCAAATCAACAGCATGAGCGCATGGGAGCGCCACGGACAGACGATCATCGCTGCGCTGATTCTTGGTGCCATTGTCTGGGTGGGCAAGAACGTGACGGAGCTTACTGGAACCATGGGCGTTGTCTTGAATCGTATCAGCAACCTCGAAACCAGTATTGCCTCCATGGATGAGCGGTTTGACCGATACCAGACCAAGGCAGAAGCTCGCTCGGCTACTGAAAACAACCGCCTCCGGCTGGAAATGCTGAACAGCCAGATTGAGGCCATCCAGGCGAAGATCAAGAAATGATCGAATGGCTCTACCGCCATTACATCGTGACCAGCCTGATCGTCGTCTACTACATGACCCTCGCCGGCTACGGCACCTATCAAGTATTCAGCCAGATTATCCAGATCACCGGCCCGGGCGTGACCGCATACGGCACCCTGATGGCTTTGCCGCCGGCAGCCGTTGGCCTGATCCGCTGGCGCATCGGGAGAGATAACCGTGACCCTGAAAGTTAAGGCCCTGATTGCCGTGGTTGCGGTCGCCATTCTGGTGGGTATCGGCTGGACCGCCCGGGGGTGGCTGGAAGACAGCAAAGACCTGGCCGCCATGCAAGCACAGCAAAAGCTGGCCGATGAGATCCGCAAAGGCCAGGCCGAAGTCTCCCGCCAGGTGGCCGACCACCTCAGCAAGCTGGAAGGCACCGAGCGAGTAATAGACAGGGGGATCATCCGTGAAGTCAGCAAGCCGGTTTATCAGCGCGTGTGTTTGCCTGATAACGCTATCCGCCTGCTCAATGCAGCCGCCAAGAATCAATCCCCCGGAGAACCTGATGGTGAAGTGTCCGAAGACTCTGCCGGAGCTGACTGACGGCACCGGGGAGGACGTAACACTGACCATGCGGGAGTGGGCAAAGCAATATCACCGCTGCGCCATTCCGCATAACGGCCTGGTGGAAGCAATCAGATCCAGCCAGGAGCAGTAACCGAGTTTGGCCCCGTCGAGAGACGCCGCCAAGGCCCTGCCGCGAGGCACCGCCAACCACTTGCCGGCACGTCGAGAGACGCCCGGCACCTATTCAAGGAGGCGCCGCCGCAAGGCCGCGTATCTGTATGAGCAAGAAATCATCCGGTCCAGATTGGGAGCTGATTGAAGTCGCGTATCGTGCCGGCGCGCTCTCGATCCGAACGATTGCAGAACGGTACGGCACCAAAGAGTCCACCATCCGCAGTCGAGCAAAGAAAGAGGGCTGGCAGCGCAACCTGACCAAGCAGGTGAGGACGACCACCAAAGCCAAGCTGTCGCGCACCACAGTCGCGCAAAGCGCTGCGCGAAGCGACGAAGAGATCATCGAGCAAGCATCCGACGAAATTGCCCAGGTTGTGCTGGGCCACCGCAAGCAGATCAGCGAGTGGCGAGGCATTGCCGACAAGCTGGCGGTAACGCTTTCCGAAATGCCAGTGGACGACGATAACCACAACGACTTTGCCCGAAGCCTGAACAGTGGCGTAGACGCCCTGGGCAAGCTGGTGAAGCTGGAGCGCCAGGCCTACTGCATGGATGACGACGAGAAAGGCAACGAGCCGCCCGAGCGCAGCCTGACAGATGACGACCTTGAAGCCAGGATTGCCGAGCTAACCAAAAAGGCGCGGTAATGGGCAGCGACACCCGCGAAGCCAAACTGGCCCTACTCAGGGCGCTGGAAGAAAAGGCCCGGCGCAAGCGCTACACCCTGATCAACCAACTGTTTCCGGACGAGGGCCCGTATCGGCGCGACCTTTATCCGCGCCACATGGAGTTCTTCCGAGCGGGGAGCGAGCACCGAGAGCGGCTTTTCATGGCGGCCAACCGCGTCGGCAAGACGGTAGCCGGTGGCGCCGAGCTGACCTATCACATGACTGGGGAATATCCGGATTGGTGGGAGGGCTACCGCTTCAGTCGTCCGGTTCAGTGCCTGGCCGCCGGTGACACCAGTCAGACCACCCGAGACATTATCCAGAGCAAGCTGCTAGGCGGTTTGTGGGGTACGCCCGAGTTCGGCACCGGCCTTTTGCCTGGCGACAAACTGGGCAAGCCAACCCCGGCCCGAGGCGTGGCCAATCTGTACGAAGAAATCACCGTGGATCATGTCAGCGGCGGCACCAGCCGCTTGATGCTCCGCAGTTACGACCAGGGGCGCCGGATATTTCAGGGCACGGAACAGGATTTCGTGTGGCTGGACGAGGAAGTGCCCAAGGACGTGTACGACGAAGCCCTAATTCGAACCATGACCACCCGGGGCCTGGTGATTATGACCTTTACGCCATTGTCCGGCCTGACACCGCTTGTGGTCGATTTCCTCGAAGCCAAGCACCAACAGGAGCCTATCTGATGGGCAAGCCCGTAACGCAGATCAAAGCGCCCACTGACACCTGCAACCCGGTAGTCCGCGACAACCTGCTCAAGACTGTCACCGAGCGCGGCATTCGCAGCGGCACGATCACCCAGCGTATCGCTCAGCAGATTTACCCGAAAGCGCGCCCAGGCCAGCAACTGACGATTGGCCCGGCACGGCTGACCATTGTGGCATGAGCCGTTACGTGGTGCAGGCAGGCTGGTCCAGCGTCCCGCATATCAGCCAGCAGGACATTGACGACATGGCCAAATCAATCAGCCCGCACCAACTGGATGCCCGGATGAACGGCAACCCCAGCTTGGGCGCTGGCGCGATCTACCCGGTCCCGGAAGAAGAGTTCTTGTGTGAGCCCTTCCAGATCCCTGGCTGGTTCCCGCGGGTTTACGGGCTGGACGTTGGCTGGAAGAAAACGGCCGCCATCTGGCTGGCTCACGACCGCGACACGGACATTGTGTACGCCTACTCGGAGCATTACCGGGGCCAGGCTGAAGCGCCCATTCATGCCAAAGCCATTCGCCTGCGCGGTGACTGGATTCCCGGGGTGATTGATACCGCCGCACGGGGCAGATCACAGACAGACGGCAAGTCACTCTGGCGCCTGTACGAGGACGAAGGCCTGATCCTGAACAAGGCCAACAAGGCGGTGGAGGCCGGGCTGATGGAAGTTCTGGACCGACTCTCAACCGGCCGCCTCAAGATTTTCAGCACGCTGCAGCACACCCTGGGCGAAATCCGGCTGTACCGCCGAGACGAGAAAGGCCGAATCGTCAAAGAGAACGATCACCTGATGGATGCACTGCGCTACGCCGTAATGAAGCTGTCAGCAGCCACCACCCGACCTGCTCAGCAGGCCATTAACAGCTATGCCCCTGGCGACCCCACTGCAGGATACTGAAATGCAAGACGAGCAGATGAACCCGGACGAAGCCGAGCAGATCAAGCGCGAAGAAGACTTGAATATGCTGGGCGTCAAGCTGGACCGACTGGCTCAGGAGCAGGTGTCTGCGCGCCAGCAGATCGAAACGCGGTGGTTGCAGGATCTTCGCCAATACCATGGCGAGTACACCCCGGACGAGCAGAGCCGGATGGAGCGGAATAAATCGTCCCGCGTGTTCGTGAACATTACCCGCAACAAAACTCGCGCCGCCATTGCTCGCATGAGCGATATGCTCCTGCCCAACGATGATACGAACTTCGGCCTGAAGGCGACGCCGGTACCCGCTATGAGCAAGGCCGGCGGCATGATGCAGGCTGACCAGCAGACGCCTGGGCAGTCGCCAGACATGATGGGGCAAGGCCTGCCGCAAGATGGGCAACCCATAAATGGCGGCCATATGCCAGGCATGACGCCAGAGCCTGAGCCGGCGGACGAGCAGGCCAAGGCCGACGAAGCGGCCCGCGCCATGCAGCAACAGATCGAAGATGATTTCGCAGAGGCTAACTACAACGCCCACGCCCGCGATGTTATTCAGGACGCTTGCCTGCTAGGCACTGGGGTTTTCAAAGGGCCGACGGTGGTTAACCGCACCCGCCGCGCCTGGATGACTGACCCGCAAACAGGCCAGAGCGTGATGGAGATTCAGACCGAGCTGCGTGCCGGCCTGGAGCGAGTAGACCCGTGGGACGCCTTCCCGGATATGTCCGCCTCTAGCATGAGCGAGGCAGAGTTCTTTTTCGAGCGCAAATTGCTCAACCGCAAGCAGATGCGCGAGTTGGCCGATCTCCCTGGCGTCATGCTTAATCAGCTGCGCAAGGCCATGGAAGACGACGAAGGCCGCCACATTGCCGAGGACCGCCGCCACCAGCTGCGTGAGATTACCGGCGTGGACACGGTGACCAACGACAGGAAATACGAGCTGTGGGAATACTGGGGGCCGCTGGATAAGGACGAGTTGCGCGCCTGTGGCTGTGATGACATTGAAGACGACCCGCTGATTGAATACACCGGTTGCGTTCTGATGGTGGGCGGGCACGTTATCAAGGCCGCTATCAACCCACTGGAGACCGGCGACTTACCCTACAGCGTGTTCAACTGGGAAGAAGACGGCGCCTCCATCTTCGGTTTTGGTGTGCCTTACCTGATGCGCCAACCTCAGAAGGTGGTTAACGCTGCCTGGCGCATGATGATGGACAACGCGGGCATTTCAGCCGGCCCTCAGATTGTGCTGAAAAAGCGCTCTGTCGTGCCGCAGGACGGCGACTGGACACTGCGCTCCAATAAGGTCTGGCTGGATACCGGCGAGGAACCTGTGGACTCTGCGTTTGCCACCTACCAGATCAACAACAATCAGGGCGACTTGTTCGCGATCTTCGAAGCAGCTCAACGCCTGGCCGACACCGAGACCAACTTGCCTATCTTGCTGCAAGGCGAGGGCGTAGGCGTTGGCCCTGGCTCGAAAACCCTGGGCGGCATGCAGATGTTGATGAACAACAGCAACATCGTGCTTCGCAGCGCCACCAAGAACTTTGATGACGGTGTGACGGCGCCACTGGTTCGCCGCTTCTACGACTACCACATGATGTACACCGACCGCCCGGAGATTAAGGGCGACTTCGACATTGTGGCCAAAGGCACCAGCGTGTTGATTGCCCGGGAAGAGCAGCAGGAGAAGTTGCTGTCGCTGTCTCAGGTGGCGGGCAACAATCCGATCTTTGCAGAGTTGACCAACTGGGCCGGGCTGTACCGGGAGATCCTGCGCACCTTACAGGTGCCGGTTGACTCGGTGGCCTACACGGACGAGGAAATGGCGCGCAAGGCGCAGAAGAAAGGTGATGAGCCAGACCCGGATACCCAGATCAAAATCAAAGAGCTGCAAATCAAAGAGCAGGAATTGCAGTTGAAGACCCAGGAGCAGCAGTTCGAACAGCAGTTCAAAGTTGCCGAGCTGCAGACAAAACAAGAAAAAGACCGCATGGACCTCGCCTACAAAGAGGGCATCACCATGGCCGAGCTTGAGGCGAAAGTGGGCATGCACTCTCAGAGCCTGGAGGCCGAGATGCAAAAGACGGCCGCCACCCTGGCTACGCAGCGCCAGACAAAGGCCGCCGAGTTAAGCGACAGCCAAAACGAGCGCCTTGCCCGGCAGCGCAACCAGAACATGGGGTTTGACAGCTACTGATGGCTAAGATCGACCGCCACTCACTGACCTGGCAAGCCACCGAGCAGTGGCTTCTTGAGCGTCGAGACGACCGCGTGCAATCCCTGATTAACGGATCGCCCAATGACGAAAAGGTACGGGGCGAGATCCGTTTGATTGATGATTTGTTGGCACACGCCAACGAAGACCCCGAGCCGGACATACAGCCCGGCCCGGACTACTGACCGCCCGTAAGGGCAACCACCCAAGCCGTTCGGGAGAACCGCTACCATGACCGACCAGCCGCTTGATAAGCCGCAGGAGACCGATGCCGTTGACGACAACGAGCAGGATTTCGAGGCAGCTTTCGAAGAATACGCCAAAGGCTCAACCCCTGCCGATGAGCGCGACGAGTATCACGTAGACCGGGACACGCCGCCTACCGACGAAGGCGAGCCCCAGGAGCCGGACAATGACGACGGTGCGGACCAGGAGCCCGAGGACGATGTGTCCGAGCGTCTGAAGCAACTGGAAGCCGAGAACGAACGCCTACGCCACTCCGACGCCTCGCAGCGCGGACGGTTGGGCGCCTACCAGCGACAGATCAACGAATTGCAGCGCAAAGCCCAAGAGCTTGAATCTGCAAAGCAAAAGAACCCTGCCGGAGAAGTGCAGAGCGACGACCAGCAGCGCCAGGATATGGCCGAATCCATGGGAATGGAAGACTGGGAGACGTTCAAAGAAGACTTCCCCGACATGGCCCGCGCCTTCGAGGCTCGTCTTGCCAAGGACCAGCAGCGACAGGCGCAGCTTGAGCAGGAGATCGCAGACTTGCGGTCCACTGTGCAGCCCATACAACAGCAGGCCCATGAGCAACAACTTCAGTCAGAGTATGCCCGCCTCGAAAGCCGGCATAACGATTGGCGAGAAGTGGTCAATGCGCCCGAGTTTCAGGAATGGCTGCAATCGCAGAACCCCTCCATCCAGCAACTTGCAGGATCTGACAGCGCCGACGATGCGTCCGCGTTACTGGATTTCTACAAGGGTGCAACCGGAGCAGGAGCGGGTGACGACAACAGCCGTGCCTCACAGCACGACAAGCGCCAAAGCCGACTGGCAAATGCCCAGACCGTAAGCCGCCGTGGAGCGGGGCAGCGGAGCGGGGCGCCGGATGACTTTGACGCGGCCTTTGAACACTACGCCGCAAAGAAATCGCGGTAAGTCTTTTTTTCTCCCAATCCGACGAGGTAACTCATCATGGCTACTACAGCTTATGGCGATATTTCCCAGCGCACCGCCGCCTGGGCCGCAACTGAAATGCTCTCTCACGCAGAGCCGATCTTGGTTCTGTCCAAGTTTGGTCAATCCAAGCCGCTGCCGAAGAACAAGGCCGATACGGTGAAATTCCGCCGTCCGGTGCCGTTCGCCAACGTCACTGTACCGCTGTCTGAAGGCGTTACTCCCAGCGCTCAGCAGATGGCGTATGAGGACGTGACCGTTCAGATCAAGCAGTGGGGCGCGTGGACCGAGATCACCGATGTGGTCAACGACCTGGCCGAAGATCCGGTGCTGTCCGATGCCTCCACTCTGTGTGGCGAGCAGGCGGCCGAAACCATCGAGTACCAGACCTGGGGCGCGATCCGGGCCGGTACCAACGTGTTCTATGCCAACGGCTCAACCCGTGCCGGCGTGGATAGCGTCTACACCCTGGCCAAGCAGCGCGCCGTGACCCGCTCCCTCAAGGGCAACCGGGCCAAGAAAGTGACCAGCATGGTCAGCGCCTCCCCGAACTACGCCACCGAGCCTGTGGATGCCGCGTTCATCGCGTTCGCGCACACGGACCTGGAAGCGGACATTCGGGATATGCCGGGCTTCACCCCGACCGAGAAGTACGGAAGCATGAAAGCGCTTCCCTATGAGATCGGCAAGGTGGAGGACGTGCGTTACGTGCTGTCTCCCGTGCTGGACTCCTTCCCGGATGCCGGCGGTACCGCGTCCACCAATGGCGTGATCTCCACGTCCGGCACCGCCGCCGACGTGTACCCCATCGTCATTGTGGGCAAGGAATCCTACGGCCTGATCCCGCTTAAGGGCGCTGGCGCTATCACCCCGAAGGTGTTGAACCCCAACACCCCGCGTGGCGGCGACCCGCTCGGTCAGCGTGGCTCTGTGGGCTGGAAGGCCTACTACGTGGCCAAGATCCTCAACGAGGGCTGGATGGCGAGAATAGAAACATGTGCTTCTAATCTTGCCTGATAGGGCTGCAACCTGAACCAGATATGGTTCTAATGGCGGCCTCCTGATATGCTGTAAGCTCAACCAGGAGGCCGCTATGCCAATCAGCAAAACCTGCCGTAATTGCGGAAGACAATTTAAAGTTCCGCCAAGTAGAGCGGAGTCGGCGTACACATGCAGCAAAGAGTGCAAGTACGCGCTTCACCCAAAAAGCAATTCGGCCCAATGCACCTGCAAACAATGCGGGAAGGTCTGGATGGCTCCCGTATCCAGGATCAAAAGGGGGAATGGTCTTTTTTGTTCCAAGCCGTGTCGATTCAAATTCATGGCAAATGAAAAGGCCCGGTCTGAGAGGGTCAAGGGAGACAAAAATCCTCAATGGAAAGGAGGCGCAACGAAGCATGCCGATGGTTATGTGTACGTTCGCGTGCCGGACCACCCGAATCAGTCCAGCGGATATGTTTTTGAGCATAGGCTTGTGATCGAAAGGAAAATGCAGCAGGAAGCGCCGGATCACCCGTTCTTGGTTGATGGCTATTTGTCGCAAAAGCTGTCAGTACACCACCGAGACGAAAACCGGGAGAACAACGATCCAAGCAACCTAATGGCAATCACTAAAGCTGCGCATCTCGCGTGGCACCGGCAAGGCATTATCCCTGAGCCTTGGGAATGCTGGCCAAACATACACCCTGGCGTTTAGCGCCAGACCTAATTTCAACCGCCCTGGCAACTGCCGGGGTTTTCTTTTCCTGTCCCGTAAAGGTACGACGCTATGAGCGAGATCAACACCACCAACATGGAACGCCCCGAGCTGGAAGCCACCGCTGCCGACCTTGGCCTGAGCTTTCCGCACAACATTTCCGACGACAAGTTGCGCGCCAAGATTAACGAAGCCCTGGGCGACACGTCCGGCGCGACTGAAACAACCACTCCGGCCACCGAGCCCGAAGCGAACACGGCGGAGCCCGCAGAAAAGAAGTTTGAGATCATTATTGCCACCCACGACCAGGACAAGCAGCCGGTCCAGGTTGGCGTGAACGGTAAGACCCACGTTATTCAACGCGGCAAGAAAGTGGTTGTGCCTGGATCTGTGGTGGAAATCCTGCAGAACGCGGTTCAGTACCAGTACGACCCCAACACCATGGAGCGTACCGAAGTGCTGAGCTATCCGTTCCAGATCCTCCGCGAAGTCTAAGCCATGACCTTCCTTCAGCTGTGTCAGCGCCTGCGCCAGGAGGCCGGCGCCGCCGGTACCGGGCCTCAGAACGTCGCCGGCCAGAACGGCGAATACGCCCGCCTTGTCAGCTGGGTTCAGCAGGCGTGGCGCGAGATCCAGCTGAGCCGGGAGCGTTGGCGGTTTGCGTGGGCTCAGGCGAGCGTGCCGGTGGTGGCGGATTTCCGCAACTACTCGCCGCCTGGGGATCTGCGCGCGTGGGACGACCAGACCCTGGCCTGCAATGGCGAGCCACTGGCGGCGGTACCGTGGGCCGTGTTTCGCAAGGAATACGCCGACGATACCGGCCAGCCCCATCCCCGCTTTCTGACCCGGCGCCCGGACGGCCTTCTGTTGCTGGACACCTCCCCGAAAGAGGACGGCGCCCTGACCTTCGAGTATTGGCGCACGCCGCAGGCCCTGGCCGACAACGGCACCACCCCGCGCATGCCGGAGCAGTATCACATGGTCATTGTCTACCGGGCCCTGCTGTACTACGGGCTCTACGAGAATGCGCCAGAAGTGGTGCAGGCGGCGCGCTCCGGTGAGGCTCGCATCATGGAGGAGATGGTCCGGGATCAACTGCCGATGGTCGAAAGTGGAGGGCCGCTCGCGTGAGTAAATCCGCCTACGTCCGGCTGGGTGGCGGCCTGGATCTGGTCACACCCACCCGGCAGATGAAGCCGGGCAGTGCCAGCTCCTGCGTCAACTACGAATGCCCGGTGACCGGTGGCTATCGTCGGATCAACGGCTACACGCAGTTGGGCCCGGAAGTGCCCGGGCAGGGGGCGGTCCTGGGTGTAGCAACCTTCTACGACCGGCAGTACGCCATTCGGGAGGATGCCGTCGCCGGTACCGCCTCAATGTATCGCCTGAGCGTGGATCAAACCACCTGGGAGCTGATCGGGACGGGCGGCGAGCTGGCACCGAACCGGCATGAGTTTGACGAGGGCAACCCCTACGCCACCGACGCGGGCAATGCGCTGTATGGCGTCGGGGGCGCGAAGCCGTTTGAACTGGACCAGGCCGGCACCCTGACGATACTGGCCAATGCGCCCTCTGGCGCGACCATGATTGCCCTGCACCAGAACCATCTGTTCCTGGGCTTTGAGGCCGGCAGCCTGCAGTTCTCGGGCATTGGCGATCCGACCAACTGGGATGCCGCAACCGGCGGGGCCGGCGAGGTGGGCGTAGGGCAACGCCTGACCGGCATGGTCAGTGGTATCGGGGGCGTACTTCATGTGCTGACCCGAAACAGCGTACAGACGCTCAGAGGCAGCAGCAGCGCTGACTTTGTTCTGGAGATTACCGTGCCGGGGGTGGGCGCTCGTCGCCACTCGGCGCAATCGCTGCAGATCCCGTACTTCGTCACCGAGCGGGGCGTGACCACCCTGCAGGCGGCGCAGGAGTTCGGGGACTTCACCGCCCTGCAGCCCGGAGCGCCGGTAGAGCCGCTGTTTTCCGGGGCCACCCTGGCTAACCGGGTGGTTGCCAGCAGCGTCTCCCGGGAAAAGGCGCAGTACCGGGTGTTCTTCGACAACGGCAGCGGCTTGTATCTGAGCCCGACCGGTATCACACAGATCAACTTTCCCGATCAGGTGGCCGTGTGTCACAGCTCGGAGTTGGCCAGCGGGGAGGAGTTCCTTCTATTCGGTGACGACAAGGGGCTGGTTTACCGCCTGGACAGCGGCAACAGCTTCAACGGCCAGCTGATCCGGGCCTACCTGACCCTGGCCTACACCGACCTGAACGCGCCCTCGATGCGCAAGCGCTTCCGCCGGGCGTTCTTCGATGTGCGTTCAGGCAGCAGCGCCAGCATTTGGGTTTGGCCGGACTTCGACTACGGCGACATTGAAACCGCCGCACCGCGCCGGCAAGCCATCGACTTCCTGCTAGGTGGCGGCCTGTGGAGCGTCAGCAACTGGGATGAGTTCCAGTGGTCGGTACCGTTCCTCGGTCAGGAGCCCCTGGACATTACCGGTACCGGTACCTCGATCAACTTTGCCATTTACTCCGAATCCAGCGATCAGCCGCACGAAGTGCTGGGCTATGACCTGAGTTTCGATGTGAGGAGAAATCGCCGTGGTTAAGAAGTATTACGACAACTCGGATCCGGGCCAACGCTTCCAGCCAGGCACCACCGCCGAGGCCCAGTCCGTCGATGAGAAGTTTGATCTGGTTCAATCCGGCCTGGAGGAGGCCGAGCAGGACACCCGCCGCGCCCTCAAGTTCCCGTTTGAGGAGGGCATGGCCAGCCAGGAGTTCAACGCCACCGCCCTGCAGCGGCGCAACCGGGTATTGGGCTTTGATCCCAATGGCGACCTGGCGCTCGTCTCCGGCTTCTTTAACCGCGGCGACTGGCAGCCCAACACCAAGTATTTCCTCAACGACGTGGTGCGGGATCCGGTCACCACCAACCTGTACGTGCTGATCCTCGCCGAGCACACGTCCGGCGCAACCCCGGCTTTCGGTGACGAGACTATCTGGTACCTGGCCATTGACGCCAACACGGTGCGAGTGGCGCGCATTGCCGCCGAAGCGGCCCGGGACAAATCCCAGCAGTGGGCCAGCAGCCTGACGGCGGTCGAGAACGGGATCCGAGGTGCGGCTTTCTACGCCCTGGACGCTCAGGCCAGCGAGCAATCGGCACGCGGGATCAGCCTAGCCATCGAGGCCGCCGAGGCTCGTATCCAGCAGCTGGAGCAGAGCGCCACCAGTGCAGAGGCCACCGCCGTGCAGGCGGCCAGCGATGCCGGGAATTCTGCCCAGGCCGCCGCCACCAGTGAAACCAACATTCAAGGCACCGAGCAGGCCGTCAACGACACCGCTGCACAGGTCAGTGCCGACGCCCAAACGGCCAGCACCGCCGCCGATGAGGCCGCGCTGGTGGCGCAGAACATCAACGACACCACAACCATGGACTTTCTCAACTTTGAGCTGAGCGGCCCGGATCTGATCGCGCACTTTGCCGGGTATTCCGATGCCAACAACTTTACCGTTAACGCAGCTGGCGAACTGGAGGTAACCCTGTAATGCCAACTCTCAACCTTGGCCGCGTACGATTCAACTGGAAAGGCCCCTACGATCCGCTGGTTGCCTACGTGGAATACGACTGCGTGGAGCAGGACGGGCAATCGTATGTCTGTATTGCCCCCGTCACAGGCACCGGGCCACTGGATGCCGGCGGCAGCACCTATTGGGACTCTATGCTGGTGCGCAGTGCCGACTACAACCAGGCCCGGCAGGATGCCATTGATGCAGCCGCTGCAGCAGGGGACAGCGAGACAGCCGCCGCTGGCAGTGCCTCCAGTGCCAGCAGCTCAGCTACCGCCGCGTCGGGCTCAGCTACCAAGGCCGGGAAGTGGGCGAGCGAAGCCGAGGATGTGCCGGTGGAGACGGGCAAGTTCTCCGCCTTCCACTACATGCGGAAAGCCGCCGCCTTTGGCGATCCCAACCAGTTCAACATTACCGCCGACCAGACCACGGACACGCGCACCACGGCAGAGTGGATGAGCGCGCTTCTGGTGGCCCAGCAAAAGGCGAACGACAACGAAACTGCGATCAGCAACAACGCCACGGCGATCAGCAACAACGCCACGGCGATCACCAACAACGCCACGGCGATCAGCAACAACGAAACTGCGATCACCAATAACGCCACGGCGATCAGCAACCTCAAAACCCTGACCGGCACCGCCTTCTGGAAATCCGACGGCTCCCAGCCCGCCTGGACCGCCCCCACAGCCACCACCGTAGAAACGGCCGGCGCCATTACCGCCGTAGTCGATGGCCTTTTTGTGCAGGTGGCTGCCGGCTCTGTAGTTGCGCTCCCGACACTCTCACCGGGCACCGATTACTTCATCTATCTGGCCAGCGACGGCAGCCGCCACGCCGTGGATGCCGATACAGCGCCACCGGCTGGCGAGCGCCTTGTCGGCGGCTTCCACTGCCGGGCCGGTGACGGCGAGATCAACCCGTATTCGTTCTGGGATCTGAACTGGCGGCCGAAATCATACCCTCGAGCAATGGCGATCGACCCCGGGAAAAATGTCTGGGCCGATATCTATCTCACGGACGTTGAGTACACGCTGTACGGCTATTCGCGCCCCGGGCAAACCATTGCCGATGACGGAAACCGGCCAATCCTCCCGGCCACAGTGGGCGGCGACGGCACAACGCTGTGCCCGTCAGCGAGCTGGTGGCAGTTCCTGGACATCTTTTATGCAGCTGGCAAGCGCTTTGGGATCTACGAAGAATTGGTGTCTCTGGCCTATGGCGTGGTGGAGCGCCAGGCTGTCGGCACCGATCCGGTCACAACTCAGCACCAGGCCGGCCACCGGTCTGCTTGTGGCTGCGAACAGATCACTGGCGTTATGTGGCAGTGGTTCAGCGGCGCGTCCGCAACAGCTGGCTCTGGCTGGTCGAATATCGCCGAGGGTAGAGGCGACGTGTATGCCTCGAACCTCAAAGCGCCGCTATTCGGCGCGGCCTGGAGCAGCGGGTCGAGCGCGGGTTCGCGTTCGTCGGACTGGAACAACGTTCCGTCCAACTCCTACAGCTACATCGGCGCTCGCGGCGTCAGTGACCACGTGAACCTGCAAGCGGAGCGATAGCGACGCATGACGAAATCAGCACCCAGGGTTGAGGGATTGGCCATTGTCGAAAAATACGACACCGCCTTTGATTACCTCTACAACATCACCGCAAACATTCCGCGCCGCCACGGCGTATTCAGGGATGCGTTGCTGGAGTGTATGACCCGGATACCCAGGGCGCTGTACGTGGCCGCCAAATCCAAGCAAATCAGCCGCATTCGTGAGGCAGATGCTGAGCTGGCAGTCTTGCGCTGGTTCCTGCGCAGGGCGGCTGAGAAATTGAGAATTATCACCAAAAGGCAGCATGAGGCCGTAGGCGTAATGCTGGCTGAGGTGGGCAGTATGCTCGGCGACTGGATGAAGAAAGCATCCGGCAGCAAGCATGGGTAGTGCACAGAATGCTCGCCGCTATTCGGCGCGAACTGGAACAACGGGTCGAGCGCGGGTTCGCGTTCGTCGAACTGGAACAACGATCCGTCCAACTCCAACAGCAACATCGGCGCTCGCGGCGTCAGTGACGACAGGTAATATCTCCCGCCGGCATGGTTACGGCCTGCCGGGGCGACCTCTAAACCGTGGTCAGCTGTGCCCTGCCTCCTTCGGGAAACACGCAACAGGGTTCGCAAAACAGGGCGTAGTGAGGCGCAAGCCAACATCGAGACCTGCGTGCGGCAATTTTTACAATCGGCTGGATGCCGACCAAGGAAAGGAACAAGCAGTAATGGGGCAAAAGCACAGGAACCTGATCGCCCACATCACCGCGCCGGAGAACTTCGAACGCGCGCACCAGAAGGCAGCCAAAGGCCGCAGAAGTTCTGCCGGCTATCTGCACTTCAAAGAACACGACGCGGCCTGGCTGGCCAAGCTGCGCCACGACATACAAGAAAAGGTTTATGAGCCCGGAAAGCCGCGCGAGTTCTGGATTCATGAGCCAAAGCCTCGCCCGATATCGGCAGATCCGTTTCGGGATCGAGTAGTGCAGCATGCCTTGTGCAGCGTGATAGCACCCATTTTCGAGGCGGGAATGATGCCGCAATCCTTCGCCTGCCGGAAAGGCCGGGGCATGCACGGCGGCGCCATTCACACCCAGGCCCTGATGCGCCGGATGGAGAACGCCCACGGCAAGCGCATTTACGCCCTGAAGACCGACTTCAGCAAATACTTTTACAGCCTTCAGCATGAAACCCTGTGGCGGATGATTGACGCGAAAATCACCTGCCGGCACACCCGCTGGCTGATTGAACGATTCACCAGCCGGGAAGGCATTGGCGTCCTGATAGGCCGCCTGACAAGCCAGCTCTGGGGCGGCGTTTACGGCACCTCGATTGATCGCATGCTGGCGCAAACCATGAAGATTTCCACCTTCGTGCGTTACATGGATGACATCGTTGTACTGAGCCCCAGCTATCACTACCTCCACGAGCTGCGCGGCTGGATGGAAATGCACTGCCGTCACGCCATGGGCCTGAAATTCAGCAAGTGGAGCGTGAGCCCAGTAGAGGCCGGCGTGAACTTCCTCGGATACCGGATCTTCCCCGGCTACAAGCTTCTGCGCAAGGACAGCGTGCTTCGTGCTCGCCGCAAGATCATCTCGTACACCCGGGCCGGTAATTGGGACGCACTTCGTAAGTTCCTGGCCGCCTGGTTGGGCCATGCCAAGTGGGCAGATTCCCGCAACCTGATCGAATCATTGTCCCGGCAGCACCGGGCTATTTTGGAGGAACGCCATGTTCTCGCATGACAAAGACGCAGGCACCGTTGTGTGCCTGGAAGACTACGGCCGCATCAAGCGCGGGGCCGTAATCCCAAAAACCAATGAGCTTTATACCGATGTAGAATCGTGGATCGCAGAAGGCAATGAGCTGCAGGCGTTTGGCGGCTACCCGGACACCCGCACCCTGGACGACGCCAAAGCGCAAAAGCTGACCGAGATCAACGAGTCGTATCAGGCGCAGATGGCCGGAACGCTCAGCAAATACCCCAACGTCGAAACGCTCACGTTCGACAAACAGGAGCGGGAAGCGCGTGCGTACCAGGAGTGGGTGGACAACGGCAGCCAGGGCGCCGCACCCAGCACCCCGCTTGTCTCCAATCTGGCCGAGGGCCGGCAGATGAGCAAAGAGGATCTGGTGCCTCGAATCATCGCCAAGGCCGATGCTTTCACCGAGGAAAGCGGCCACGCCACCGGCAAGCGCCAGTACCTGGAAGACCGGATCAACAACGCCACCACCATCACAGACGTGGAGGCGGTTAACTGGTGAGTGGGCTGATCACCCGCAAAGCCCCGGGCCACCTGAAAACCCCTTGGTTGCGCGGCACCGCCACCCGCTGGCAGTTGGTGGAGCCGTTCGAGCATGCCGGCATTACCGTGCCCGCCGGTTACGTGTTCAATGGCAGCTCAGTCCCGCGCCTGCTGTGGTGGCTCTATCCGCCCAGCTACGCGCCAGCCTGGGAAGCGTCCTGCATCCACGACTACTGCTACAGCCACCACTACCCGCATATCACCAAAAAAGAGGCCGACCGCCTGCTGCGCCGGATGATGAAGCAAGCCGGGGCGGCACGGCTGTCCAGGGCGCTGTTCTATGGCGCTGTTCGGCTGAATGCCCGTGGTGGCGGCTGGCACTCCTGAAGTTCGAATTACGCACTCCAACGAAAACCTGCATCATTGCCACATAACACCCAGGAGGTGCAGTCATGGCAGAAACCGACACCAACACCAATCAACTCACCACCAACGTCGATGAAAGCATCACCAGCGCTGGGCGCCTGGATAAAATGCTGGAATCCGACTCCCCGCTGATGAAACGCGCCAGAACCCAGGGGCTCCAACAGGCCAACAACCGCGGGTTGCTCAACAGTTCCATGGCTTCCGAGGCCTCGATGGGCGCCATGATCGACCGTGCCGCACCCCTGGCCCAGCAAGACAGCAACAACCTGATGCAAAGCGCCCTGTCCAAGCAGCAGTTTGGCCAGGAGCAAGACATGGTGGACACCAAAGCCTACGCCAACATGCGCGGCCAGTACGCTGACTCGTTCACCAGCATGATCAACGAAGCCAACATCAACATTTCCGAGATCCAGTCAAACGCCGACATCCCAGCTGCTGAAAAGCAGAAGATGATTGACCAGCAGATCGAAATGCGGGACGCGGACCTGGAAGCCATGAAAACCCTGTTCGAAAACATGCCCATGTGGGAACAGAACTGGAACGCCCTGTAAGGAGATTGAGCGATGCAATGGGTTAGCGATATTGGAAACGTGGCCTCACAAGCGTTCAGCGGTGTGGGCGACTTCTTCCAGAACAACCAGTGGGCCGCAGACGCGGCAGCCGGTGCTGCAGCCGCAGGCCTGAACTACATGGCCCAGAAAGACGAGCAGGAGTTCCAGCGCCGAGAAACCGACAAAGCCTGGGACCGTAAGATGCACCTGGCCAAAGCGCCGGACATCAACATGAACAAATACCACTGGAACGACCTGGCAAGCGGTAGCCTGACCGATGGCGGCCTGATTGCCGGCGGCATGAAGAAATAGGAGGTGGCTTATGACGATGGGACCAGGTGGCGGCAGCGATCCGGGTAACGCCGGGCGTGGCGGCGGTAGCAGTGCAGGCCGAGGCGCGTCTGGCGGTGGCGGTGGAGGCTTCGGCCGGGACACTCCGGGCGATCCGAACGCCTCTGACGGAAAACGCGGGTCCTCCATGGGCCGTAACGGGGGCACCGCGCCTGACGGCGGCAACCCGGGAGGCCGGGACACTCCGGGCCACCCGGACAACCCTGGGCGACGAGGCCCCCAGCGTGGCAGCGAAACGCCCGGCAACCCCAATCGGGTAGGCCGCCGAGGGAACCGGGAAACCGCCTTCCAGACAGCCAGGGAAAGAGCCAAAGAGGCCATGAACCGGCACCGCGGGGAAGGGCTCGTTGGCGGCGAGCTTGGCCTTGGGAAAACCTTCAGTCTAGAGAAAGAGCTCAAGCAGGCCGAGGAAGATGGAACCATGACTCCGCGCCAAAGGGATATGGCTATCGGCATGGAAGAAGGCATGAGGACGGAAGGCTTCATGGGATCGGTAGGCAACATGATTGGCGGGTTGATTAACAGTGTCTCCAATGTCACCGGCCTTGGCGACCTCGGCAGAAGGGCTGCCGGCGAGGCCATGAGGGCGGCAACTGTGCCAGATAACCCGGCGTCGGAATACGGTGCAGCGGTGGCCAAGAGCCGAATGAGCAACAGCATGCTGCAAGATGCAGCCCAAGCCGCCGCAGGCATCTTCGGCGGAACCCCTGGCGCCATGGCAGCCAGCATGGCCAACACGGCTATAAACCTGAATGAGAACCAGGCGATATCGGAGCTTAATGCGGATATCGACGCGCGCCACAGCAACCAGAGTCAATCGCCAGGCAACTTCGCTCCCAGCCCTGGCGGCAACGGCAACACCAAAGCCAGCACCGCCATCGCCGCCATGTCCCGCAGCCCGGGCATGACTGCCAGCCGCCCGCCGGGCCGCGCCTTCGGCTGGTCACCGGTCGATATTGGCCGCTACCGCCGCAACCCCATGAATCTGGCACGCAACAGTTGAGGAATTGACCATGCAAGGTTTGATTAACAGCGCCCAGCAGGCGCCACAGCAGCCGAACCAGCCACCACAAGGGCAGGGCGGTGCCGCACCGCAACAGCCCGCTCAGCAGGGCCAGAAAGGCCAGCAGAAGCGTCTTGAATCCCAGGAGGCCTACGACCTGGCCGCCGGCCAAATGCTCAACTTCGTGTACGACGAGCGCGGCATTCAGGCCCTTACCCGCATGATTCAGACCGCCGGTGACCCGGTAGCCGGCATGGCCCGATTGCTGGGCCGCCTGTTGATGAGTACCACGCAGAGCGCCGCCATGTCGGGTAAGCGCGTAGCACCACCGCTGGTGTTTCAGGCCGGTATTGAGGTGATCCGGGCCATGTCGGAAGTGGCTCAGTCTCGCGGCCTGATCAGCCCCGAGAACGAAAAAGCCATTGCCGAAGACGCCTTCTACGATGGCATTGCCCTGTTCGGCCAGGAAGCCGCCGAGGAAGCGCTGACCGAAGACGAGCGGCAGGAGTACGTGAAGCTTCTGGAAATCGCCGAGCAGATCGAGCAGCAACAGAACGGAGCCATGCCGCAGCAACCGCCACAAGGCCAGCCACAACCACCCGCCCAGCGCCAACAGGGCTCCGGAAACGCGCCACAGCAACAGGCAAGGGGGTAACCCATGAGTGCAGCAGGATTGATTGGCCGGGCGCTGCTTGGCGCCACTCACGGCGCGGCAACCGGCATTGGTGAGCGACTGCGTGAAGAGTCCAAGCTCAAGCGTCAGAAGGCCCTTGAGCAAACTCGCAGCGAAAACAGCATGCAGGAGGCGGCCCACCAGAGCGCCCTGAACATCGGCGAAGCCAACCATGGCGCCGGACTGACTGAAAAGCGCGACCAGCGCCTGCACATGCAGGACAAAGAGCTGATCGACTACGAGGGCCAGCAGGGCAAGAACGACTGGACGTTGCTCAAAGGCGGCAACGGCACCATGATCCAGTACAGCCCGAGCCGAAACGAGAGTCGCCCGGCCAACATCCCAGAGGGGGCGGCGCCGAAAAACGACAGCCTGACCGACCGCGAGAAGTACCAGCTGGACATGCTCTCGGATGAGGCAAATGCCTTGCGTGAAAAACAGGCCCAGGGCCTTGAGCCGCTAACCGCTCAGGAAAAAATGCGCCTCGGCCAGATTGAAGCCACCATGAACACGATGCTCGGCGGTGGATCAACCATGACCCCGTATCAGCAGTTGCTGGCCGGGGAAGGCGGCAACGCCCAGCCAGACTCGAGCCAGCCGGGACAGGGCGGCGGCCAACCGCAAAATGACCCCCAAGGTGATACCAGCGTCAAAGGGATTATCGGTACCCAGATGCAGCAACGGGAAAGCGAGAAGCGGTCAGATGCGTTTGAGCAGAAGCGTGAGGCTGCCATCCAGCGTGCCGACGCGGTTCTGGAGAAGCTGGACCCCGGGTTTTCCCCGGGCGGAATGAGCGGAGCTATGCAGGAAGTGCGAGCGAAGCAGAGGCCCCAATTCATGGAAGAAGCCCGGGCGGCCGCCGAAGAACTCTTGGCGCTGGAGCGGCAAGGCGACCTCTCCGACGACCAGAAACGCTGGATTGCTGAGCGCTTGATGCGCCTGCAAGACGCCGGTGTTAGTCTGAACCTGCAGCAGTAACAAGCGCGGCATGGCCGCCCACCATGCCGCAAACCAGAACCACGTATTGCCGGGAGGCAACACAGAATGGCCCTGATTGACGAGATCCGTCGAAAAAACCCTTCCCTATCCAACCGCAGCGACGAAGAAATAAAATCCGTTCTTCGCCAATCCCCCGAATTCCAGTATTTCAGTGATGACGAGTTTGAAAGCTTCGTCTCTGGAGCCGGTCAGCCCGAAGAGCAGAGCGGTACACCGGGATTCACGGGCGGCCTGTCTGCCGGCGTGGATCAGATGCAAGCCATGGGCGGTGGCCTCATCATGGCCGCCGGCGAGGCCATGGAGAACGAAGACGTATTGAATGCTGGCCGGGATATTTACTCGCGGAACATGGACGAAGCAGGCCAGAACGATCTGGGCTATGGCTTCACCGATATTCGCAGTGCCGGCGATGCCTGGAACTGGGCCCGATACACCGCAGGCAACATGCTCCCCATGCTGGCCACATCTGCCGTCAGTGGTGGCGTGGGTGGCGCCGTTGCGGGAACCGGGGCAAAACTACTGGCAGGACAGGCAGCCAAGCAGGCGGCAGTCCGTGGCGGCCAGGCATTAGGGGCCACGCTCGCCTCCACCGGCATGGAAGCCGGCTCCATGATGGGCGAGACCGAGGATCTGGACGTATCGCTGGCCCACGGCGCCTTGGCGGGCTCTCTGGATGCGATCACACCGGTGCGCCTGCTTCGTGGCGCGGGCAGGCATGAGCTTGCTAACAAGGCGGCGGACGAAATCAGTGACGGCGTTCTGTCTTCGCTGCGCAAGCAGGCAGGACGGTCTGCCGCCGGGGCGGCTGGTCGCGGCTCTCTCACCAACCTGATGACGGAAGCCAGCACCGAGGGCTTGCAGGGGTTGATCAACCAGCACGCCAGTTATTGGGTGGAGAACAACGGCGAATCCCTGCTCAACAACTTGGGTGAAGTGGACTTCAAAGCCATTGTCGATGAAGCCGCCGCCGGTGGCCTGATGGGTGGGCTGGCTGGCGCACCAACCGGCATCGCCGAACGCGGCCAGGCCCGCTCACAAGTGCAGCGCATCGACGCCGCCCGGGAGCAGGCCGCTGCCCAGGGTGGCGATGCACTGGACCAGACCATGGCCGCCCAGGAAGCGGAGCAGGAGGCGGCCAGCCAACCGGACCCGGCCTTTGACCAACCGCTGGGCGACATCACCGGGAACATGGAGGCCGCCCAGAACCAGCCTTACAACATTCGCCGGATGGGGCGCAACCTGGCTGAAAGCGAGAGCGCGGCACCCGTTCAGCCTGAGCCGTTGTCCGAACGCGTGGGCACCGAGCAGACCAGCAACGTGGTGTACCAGCAGGACGGAGTAACGGTTACTCGGGACGCCGACCAGCAATTCTCCGCTACACTAGAAGGCTCAGACCTACAGGCTTATGGGCGAGACCCGGGCGAAGCCCGCCGCCGATTGTCACAGCTTTCCGAGCGCAACCAGCCCCAGGCCCCGGTGCTGCAAAACCGTGATCGCTCCGACCCCGGCTACGTGCAGCAAATGGAAGCCATTGCCAGCGATCCAGACTATGACCAGGTATCGGCCAGCAAGACCCCGGACGCTGGCGCCCCCATGGTGTTTGCCCAGGGCAGGGCCCCAGTGATTGAGGATGCCGACACCGGCCGCCAGGAAACCATTACCATGGCCGATGGCCAGGGCGGTACCCGCAAGATCCGCGCGCAATACGCCGTGGTAGAGGCGGGCAACCTGAAAGCCTCCCACCGAGCCGATGGAAGCCAGAACGCCGACTATGGCCGGGACGGGCTGATTGCCCTGAATAATGGCCGCACCGCCGGCCTGCAGGAAGCCTACAACCGGGGCACTGCCGACACCTACCGCCAGAATCTGCGCGAGGATGCCCGGGCCCTGGGCATTGACCCCGCCGCTATCGACAGCAAGCAGCAGCCGGTGCTGGTTCGCCTGTTCGACGGCACCCAGCTGGAAGGCATTGATGACCCTGGCGCCGCCTCCAACGAGCGCCTGTCTGCCGACCTTTCCCCGTCCGAGCAGGCCCAGACCGACGCCCGCCGAATCACTCCGGACGTACTGGCCACCCTCCAGGCCGGCGACCCCACCGGCGCCAATAACTCTGACTTCGTGCGCTCCGCTCTTTCCGCCATTGCCGGCGACAACCGCAAAACCGACATGCGCGACCGCAATGGCCTCCTGACCGCCGCCGGGCAGAAGCGCATTCGCAGCGCCTTGGTGGAGCGAGCCTATTCCGATGAAACCCTGACCCAGGAATTGGCCGAAGCCACCGACAACGACCTGAAAACCCTGGGCGATGCCCTGACCGAATCTGCCGGCCGCTGGGCACTGATGCGCGAACGCGCCCGGGAAGGCTCCATTAACCAGGACATGGACATTACCGACACGCTGGTAAGCGCAGTCAACATGATTCGCAAATCCCGGCAGGAAGGCCGCAGCCTGAAAGACATTGCCGATCAGGTAGACGCCTTTGCCGGCGAAGCCGATCAAATGGCAGTGCACATGCTGCACCTGTTCTATCATGGTTCTAACTACAACCGAATCCGGGCCAAAGACACCATTGCCGGCGCACTTCAGGGCTACGTCGAATCCGCCCTGCAAACCTCACCGGCACCGGATATGTTCGGCCAGATGGCCAGCCCGCAAGACGCACTGGAGGCACAGCGTGGACAAACCGAAGGCACCCAACCGCAAGCAACCGCACCCCGGGTACAGCCTGATGGGACAGACAATCGAGAAGCTGGGCAGGCAGGAGAAAGACCTGGCCGCGATCAGGGCCGGGCGCAAGATGCAGAAACAGGTCGGGGCGACCCCGAAACCCCGGAGCTGACCCTTCAAGCCCAGACCGAGCAGGATCTGGCCGAGCAAGAGCAGCAGCGCCAACAAACCGAACAGGAAGCGGCCGCTCGCCGCCGCGAGGAAGAGCAGCGCGCCCAGGCAGACGCCGAGGCGGATGACTTTGTTCTGTCTGGCAGCGATAGCGCCATAGATCAGGCGGAGGCCCGTGGTCAGGGCAATATGTTTGATCAGCCTGCAGCCCAAGCCCAGCAAGAAGGCTCAGCTCAGCGTCCGGCAGAAGCCGCCACAGGCGCATCAAGCCTCACCTGGAAGAAAGATAGTAACCGTAAAATCTGGCGCTCAAATGACGGGCAGATTATCACTGATGAATCGTTCGGCGTAGGCGGCAACCGGATCAAATTCTTCCCGGTCTACGCCAATGACGCGGAACGCGGGGCGGGAAACAATTACACCTCCGGGGAGAGCCTTGCAGAAGCCAAGAGCAAGGCGGCTCCGCAGCAGGAGCCAGCCCAGCCCGAGATCCCAGAGGCAAGCCCGAAGCAGGGTACAGCACCAAGCCAGCCCATCGAGGACTTCGGCGAGAAGATTGAAGGCGCCCGAAAGGATTACGCCAGCAAGCTCCAGGACGCCAAGGCGAAAGACACCGCCGCTGTGCCGCTGTCCGAATCCTGGCCGGAGCCGGATTACCAGAAGTTGCTGGACTCCGGCGCCGACCCGGAAGCCGTTGGCTTTGCCCATGCCGCCCGAGATGAGGTGCCGCCCAAGCCTCGCAAGGGCTGGAAACTCAAGGGCTGGACGCGCCAGGTAGAAGCGCTGCGCAACTTCACTGAATCCGTCATCGAAGGCGAATTCAACGTGGATGATATGCGCGAATTCGCCCGCAAGGATGGCTATCGCGCCCTGGAGCAGCATGTATTCAACCGGGCCGACCTGTACGCCGCTGTCGGCCACGAGAAAAGCCTGAAGGGCCTGCGATTCTTCTCAGCGCACTACAGCATGTTCGATGGCGAGAAAGGCAGCTTCGATAAGTGGGTGATCGAGCGCACCGCAAAGACCGGCGCCTTCGGCAATATGCCACGCCGGCTGGTGGCCGCCGACAGCAGACAGGAAGCCATCGACAAATTCCGCGAGGTGCACGAATCCCTGGGCCAGAAGGAAAAAGCCGGCAAGAACGTCCGCTTTGATATTTACTCCAGCCGCCGCGACAGCAAAGACATTTTCATCGGGAAGAAGATTGGCGGTGACGTGGTGCGCATCCAGGAAGGCTTCACGAGCCTGAAAGAAGCCCGCGCCTATCTGCAGGACAACCAGGCCGAACTGGAAGACTGGCTGGCCAAGATGAAGCAGATCCCCAACCACCGGAAGGAAAGCAATGCCCCCCGGGTGGGCAAGGACCACCGCAATGGCGGCGACGTAACGCCAGATGCCTTTGCTGAGACCTTCGGCTTCCGTGGCGTGCAGTTTGGCAACTACGTGGAGCAGGGTCGCCGTCAGCAGGATCTGAACGATGCCTACGATGGACTGATGGATCTGGCCGGAATTCTGAACGTACCTGCCCGCGCCCTGTCATTGAACGGTGAGCTGGGCCTGGCATTTGGAGCCCGAGGCAAAGGCGGCAAGCGAGCCCCGAAGGCGCATTACGAGCGCCACAACATCGTTATCAACCTGACCAAGAAGGATGGCGCGGGCTCTCTTGCCCATGAGTGGTTCCACTCGCTGGACAACTACTTCAGCCGTGAGCGTGGCGGCAGTGCCAAAAATGCCATGGCCACCGAAGGCAACGCTGCCGCCAACGTTCGCCCCGAAGTTGCCGAGGCTTTCCGTAACGTGCGCCGTGCAGTGAACCACACCAAGCTCAAGCAGCGCAGCCAGAAGCTGGACAAGGTGCGCACCAAGGCGTATTGGTCCACCGATCCGGAAATGACCGCCCGCGCCTTCGAAAGCTACGTGATCGAGAAGCTTCGCGACCAGGGCGCCAGCAACGACTACCTGGCCAACATTGTGTCTGAGGAATACTGGGAGGCCTCGGAAGCCCTCGGCATGCAGGACAGTGGCAGTTACCCATACCCGGAAGCAGCCGAGATTCCGGAGATCCGCGCTGCTTACGACAACCTGTTTGAGGTGATCGAAACCCGCGAAGACGACGCAGGCAATGTGGCTATGTTCTCGCGAGCAGCGCAAACCGACACCGAAGCCTTCCGCGAATGGTTTGGCGACAGCAAGGTGGTGGACGGTGATGGCGCACCTAAAGTGGTTTACCATGGGAGTCCAGATGTCAGAGGCGTAATTAATGGCGGTTTCAGCGCTTCGCCAACGAGGGGTGAAGTATTCTTCTTTACCGACAGCAATGCTGTTGCGGAAACTTATGCTGATGATTCGCGGGCCTTTGATTACCAGAATGCAGAGCCGCACACCCTGCCTGTCTACCTATCAATTGAGAACCCTTACGTCGTCGATGCTAAAGGCGCGAAATGGCGCGATACTGAGCGCCACATAAAAGAAGCCCGGGATGGAGGGCATGATGGGGTGATCATCCTCAACAGCAGGGATGAGTATAACAACACCGGTAACGGGGGGCGCCTATCCACGGTATACGCAGCGTTCAAGCCCACCCAGGTCAAAAGCGCGGCAACCGGCAGCCTGCGCTCTCGAGTTGACGGCATTGACCTTGGCGATATATCTAATACTGGCGCTTTCGATCCGACGAACCCTGACATTCGCTACAGCCAGCCAGACCGCACCGGCTACCGCCGCACCCCCAACACTCGCGTTCAGTCCATGAGTGCCCCGGAAGCGCGCCGCATCGCCAACGTGCTGATGAAGAAGTGGAAGGGCCGGCCGCCCATGATTGTGGCGGAAGAAATTGCCGAGTTCCCGCTTGAGCTCCAGGCAGCCATTTACCAGGCTGGAGCGCAGAACGATATGCGCGCCGTGTTCTGGGATAACAAAGTGTTCGTGCTGGCCCCGCGCATCCCGAACCGCCGGGCCCTGGAAGAAGTCATTCTGCACGAGACCATTGGCCACTATGGCCTGCGCAAGATGATGGGCGACAACCTGAAAATGTTGCTCGAGCGCGTGTACCGTGATCTGGGCGACAGCCGGCAAGCTGAACAGCTGAAGCAGACGTACTTCGGCGGCAACTTCAATGCCCGCAATCAGGAGCATCGCCTGACCATTGCCGAGGAACTGATTGCCCACCTGGCTGAATCCGGAAAGCACCAGTACCGCACCCTGCTTGAGCGCATCCTAACCGTGGTTCGAAACAGTTTGCGCCGGATGGGTTTTACGATTGAAATCACCGAACGCGACCTTCTGGCCCTGCTGGATGGTGCCGACAAAGTGGTGCGCAATGGCGGCATTTCTGTTCCCTCGAGCGCCGATATTCACTTCAGCCGTGCCGACTACGAAAACGCCCGAAATGGTGTAGACTCAGGAGTAGAGAACAATGACGCACCCCCGCTACCGGACGTAGAGGAAATAACCGATGACAGCGAAACGCAACGCATCCTGGATCGATACGAGCAAAGGAAGAGCCAATCCGAAGTCCGTCGAACAACTGTTGGCGGAGGGCAAGCTCGGGCAGACTGGCACAGAGAAACCAAAATCCGCGTCAGCGAAGAGCAGCCAGACGTCTTCTTCCGAGGCGCGGCCCAGCAACTAACTCCAGAAGATTTCAGCGCGGCCCGCCGGGGCTACAACACCCGGCACCCCTCCGCTGCGCTGGGCACTTTCTTCACCAACTCCGACCAGGACGCCGCCCGTTACGGCTCCGTTTACCCGTATAACCTGGACCTCCGCAACCCGTTTGTGGTGAAGGGCGAAGACCTACCCCCGTTCAATGACCCCGCCGAGGCCGAGCAGTACCGCGCTGATATTGAGGCCGAGGGCTATGACGGCATCCTGATCGACTACACCGACCTGGGCGGTCCGCAGCACATCGTGCCGTTTGAGCCCGAGTCTGTGCTGCCGATCAACGAAACTCCGATGTTCAGCCGCGTGGGCAATCGCCTGGAGTCGGCAGAAGACCACTTCGAAGACCTGACCGCCGCCCAGCGTACCGCTCTTGGCAAGATTGCCCCGCGCACCCCGAGCGAAAAGGCGACTGAATGGCTCTCGGAACGCCTCGACCGGTGGGCGACCAAGCTGCGCCAGGGCATTGTTGACCGCTTTGCCGCGCTCAAGGAGTTGGACGAGAACCTGTACGGCCGGGATGTAGTGGAAAGCAGCACTGCCTCCAGCAGCTGGGTGCTGGCCCAAATGTCAGGCGCTGCCTCTGGTGCATTGCAAACCATGCTTACCGCCGGTCGCCTGAAGTTCAACCAGGAGCAGAAGGTCATTGGCATTCGTGATGGCGGCGCCCAGGGTCTGAACGATGTACTGAAAAAGCTCGGCAGCGCCGCTGAGATCGAACGCTTCTTTGGTTGGATTGCCGGTAACCGCTCCAAGCGCCTGCTGGCTGAAGGCCGGGAAAACCTGTTCGAACCGGACGAAGTGGAGGCCTTGGCTACTTTGAATCGTGGTCGCACCGAGGGCGGCAAGAGCCGTGCCGCCCTGTACCGCGAGGTGTTCAAAGAATTTCAGCAGTACCGGGACGATGTGCTGGAGATTGCCGAACAGACCGGCACCATCACCGCCGAGCAGCGCCAAACGTGGGCGAATGAGTTCTACGTGCCGTTCTATCGGCTGGCTGATAACGAGGGTGGATTCACTGGCCCGAAAGCTTCCGGCGGGATCAGCCGACAAGAAGCCTACAAGCGCCTGAAAGGCGGAAGCCAGAACCTGAATGACCTGCTCGAAAACACCATGATGAACTTCCACCACCTACTGCAGACCAGCCTGAAGAACCAGGCGGCACTGCAGGCCATGGACAACGCCCAGGAATTGGGCATTGCCCGGGAGGTGAGGGAAGCAGACCGAAACACCGAAAACAGCACCTTCGTGCTGCGTGACGGCCAGAAAATCTGGTACGAGATTGACGATCCGCTGGTATTCAAGGCGGTAACCGCTTTGGCCCACCCGGGCATGAACAGTGCCGCCATGAAGGTGATGCGCGGCTTCAAGCGACTGTTCACCAACATGACCACCACCACACCCCAATTCGTGGTAGCCAACCTATTGCGCGACTCCATGCAGGCGAGCGCCACCAGTGAGGTGTCCAAGAACTTCATGCGCAACATTGCTGAGGGCACCAAGGCCTACGGCGACCGACGCACCCGGGCCCGGATGATGGCCTCTGGCGGCTCGTTCAGCTTTGGCCACCTGTACGGCGAGAACGCGGACGAAATGCGCCTGCAACTGACCGGCGAACTGTCCCGGGCCGACATTCTGCGCCAGCCCTCCATGGTGCCGAATGCCATGCGCCTGATGTGGCGAAAATGGAACGACATGACCGATTTCACCGAGAACGTGAACCGGGCTGCCATTTTCGAGCAGAACGTAGAGAGTCGTGGCGAGCTCTACGCGGCCTTCAAGGCCCGAGACCTGATGAACTTCAGCCAGCACGGCGCCTGGCCGGCCGTTCGTATCCTGATCGACATTGTGCCGTTCCTGAACGCCCGCCTTCAGGGCCTGGACAAGATCTACCGTTCTGGCGTGAAGCCGGGCATTCTCTCGGCCATGGGCAAGGGCACAGTCAGCGACAAGCAGGCGGCACAGCGGTTCTGGACGGTTACCGGTGCGATCACCATGGCCACCATCGCGCTTTACCTCAACAACGAGGATGACGAGGAATACGCCAAGCTCGAGGACTGGCAGAAGGATACCTACTGGTTCTTCCGGGTGAGTGAGGATCACGCCATTTTCATTCCCAAGCCGTTTGAAGTGGGCGCCATTGCCACATTGGCTGAGCGCATCACTGAGCAGGCCGTGAGCGATACCGCGACCGGCGAGCTGTTCAAGGAGCGGCTGATGCACATGGTCATGGACACGTTCAGCTTCAGCCCGGTACCGCAAGCCTTCCAGCCAGCACTGGACGTGTACGCGAACTACGACGCCTTCACCGGGCGACCCATTGAGAACATGGGTATGCAGCGATTGAGCCCGGAGTTGCGTCGCCGGAATAGCACCACTATGCCGGCAGACGTAGGGAGCGCGATCAGTCGCGGCCTGTCCAGCGTCTGGGGCGGGGAAGGGCTCTCGCCAATTCAGGTAGATCACCTGATCCAGGGGTATTTCGGTGCCGTTGGCTCATGGGGTGCCGGTATCGCCGACACGATCTGGCGCACCGCCAATGGCGAAACCAGTCCGGACCGTCGCTGGTACGAATTCCAGCCGGTGCGCCGGTTCTATAGCAACCTGGGCGACGAGGACCGGTACACCCGTTATGGCACGCTGTTCTACGAATCCCTGAAAGAGACCCGGCGCGTGTATGCGGATATCAAGGAATACCAGGAACTGGGGCAAATGGCGGAAGCCCGGAAACTGGCGCAGGAAAACGCCACCTCACTGCGATACCGCACCACGCTGAACCGGATGCAGCGCAAGCTCTCCAAGCTGAACAAGTCCATGCAGCAGATTCAGCGTATGGACGCCTCCAGCGAGTACAAGCGCCGGGAGCTGGACCGCATTCGGGCGATCAAGAACCGGATGCTGGAGACGATCGGGCAGCGGTTGGAGCGAATCAACGCCGACGAGTAGACTTGCGGGAGCCGACAGGGTTGTTGGCGAACGCCAGCATCAGGAAAAGCACGAACAGCGGTGGCCAGGCAACGGCCAGGGCGATCAGCCCAAGGAAGGCAGGGATGCCTACCAGGCTGGTAAGCAGCCAAACGCCCCGAGTTCGCCAGCTCAAGGGGAAGCATATTTCAACAATGAAGAATCCGGCGACCAGGGCAAAGAGGGCGCCGGCAATTATCTCGCCCATAACAGTACGCTTTTGAGAGTCAGAGCTTTAAGCCTAGCAGGTTATTTGCGTCAATAAATCCCTAAAAACAGGCAAGGCTAACCCCAAAGCACGGGTTATTCGCGGTCTTAATCTGTGGTACTTATAGGCCTCCGACAACGCCAAGGAGGCACAGATGAAAAAACTTTTACTGATTGCAGGCGCTGCTATCGCCCTGGGCGGCTGCGCTCACATGCAGGAGCCGACGAAGATCCGGCAGGGCAACACCATCATTTCAACTGGTTACCCCGAAGCGAAGATCAAGGTTGATTCGGACTTTGAGTATGCCGACAAATCCAGCGAATACGTCAGCGTCATCACCGAGCCGCAAGCAACCGGCAACTCCAACATAGACAGCACAAAATTCATATTCAGCGAAACCTTTAACGGCAGGACAACAGCAGTTTCCGTTATCCGCTTCATGAGAATGCAAAAGCACGGTTGGCGATTCTTGAGGGAGTCCGAGTGGAGCAGCCCAGGGATTATTTACAGCACAGTGAATACGTCAATAGGGGAGCTTGAAGCGTACTCTGGAATCACCCAGGCAGAGAGCTTCGTTAACTGGGCGGCGCCAGGCGTTACCTTTGCTCAGCATGAAGGCTGCGTGGCGGCGACCATTTTCAGGCAGATCCCCCAGGCAATGGCTCGATATAAATTTCAGCTCACCTATGCGGAATTCATGCCCTGCGACAATATGAGTCAGTTCTATTATGGCGACGGGACGCCAACAAGAACCGCGAAAAGGCGGCTTGAAAGGGTGAGAGAAAATGCACTGAAAGACGTTCTTATAATCAGCACCGAGAACTGATAACGGGCCGCCCATCGGCGGCCCTACCGAATCACCCTCTCCGCAAACTCCGCCTGCCAATCACTTCTGACCCGCCGACCGAATCCCAACAACATTGCTCTCCCCGGATTCCAGGGATGCTACATAGTCGGCCCAGTCCTGCATGAGTTGCCTGCGTTCCGGCAAAAACTGCGCGTGGTTGTAGGCCGCCTCAGTCTTGTCCTTCTTGACGTGGGCCAGTTGCAGTTCAATGTGGGCGCCGTGGTACCCGCGCTCATAGAGCAGGGTGGAAGCTGTCGCTCTGAAGTCATGCCCGGTTACATCACCGGGCGGGTAGCCCATGTTTTCCAGGGCTCTGTTGACGGTCCTCGCACCCATGATCCCTTGCCGGTGAGTGTTTGGAAACAGGTACTGGCCGCTACCGGTAATGCCGTGCAGCTCTTCTAGCAATTTCAGCACCTGGTCCGATAATGGCACCCAGTGCACCCGGCGCTTCTTCATCTTGGATGCGGGTATTTTCCAAATCCTATCGTCCCAGTCGATGTCGCGCCATTCAGCCCGGCGGGCCTCTACTGTCCGAACGAACGT
>ERZ1673962.378-NODE-378-length-32478-cov-37.687537_pt1 | contig 32478 bp, 24 predicted proteins | sample MGYA00580188_ERZ1673962 | MGnify/ENA primary metagenome ERZ1673962 (study PRJEB41334, sample SAMN05608104) | rock metagenome | biome: terrestrial subsurface; feature: shale formation; material: shale | place: USA: Pennsylvania ... | reverse complement strand
CGTTTCGCTGGCTTCGCGCAAGCTGAAGCGGGTCAATGCCTCCAGCGAGGGCATCGAGACCGAGCCGCTGATGAACGAGGTGCCGACCACGCCGGCACAGTTGCGTCAGTTGCGCCAGGCGATCCTCAACAACTCGATGGTCTATGGCCTGTTCGTCGATCGTGAGTTCGGCTCGACGCTGATCCAGGTGGATTTCTACGACCATCTGGTCAACTACCAGGCGATCTTCCCGCAAATCCAGGCGATCCTCGATGCTTCGCCGATCAAGGATCGGGTCAGTCTGCACCTGGTTGGTGAGCCGGTGCTGTATGGCTGGGTGGCCCACTACCTGCCGGAGACGCTGGGCCTGTCGTTGCTGTCGCTGGCGGCCATGCTGGTGTTGCTGTTCATGTTCAGCCGCACCTGGCGCGGCACCCTGTTACCACTGCTGGCTGGCGGCATTTCCGGGATTTGGGCGCTGGGTATCAGTTCCCTGCTGGGTTACAACTGGGATCCGCTGGTTGTGGTCGTGGCGTTCATCATCACCGCGCGTGCTTTCTCCCATTCGGTGCAGTTGATCACCCGTTACGACGACTTGGCGCTGGACGGTCAGGTGCCATCCAAACGCGCGGCCGAGCAAGCCATGGCCGAGCTGTTTCGTCCAAGCATGCTGGGCTTGTATGCCGACGCGGGAGCCATCCTCTGCGTGATGCTCACGCCCATTCCACTGCTGCACAAGGTGGCGATCATCGGCGCCGTGTGGGTCATGAGCATCGCCGTCTCGGCGGTCGTGATGACGCCGATCATGCTGTCTTGGGTGCGTCGCCCGCAGGGTTTCGTGCATCCGCTGAAGCTTGATTTCATTCTCAACGCGGTATTGGGGGGGGCCTCGCTTATGGTCACCACCCGGGCACGCTATTTCGTCGCGCCGGTCTGCATTGCGCTTTTGGGTGGATTGCTGTTCGAGGCTACGCGCATTCAGGTCGGTGATGCCAGCGACGGCTCGCCGATCCTCTGGCAGGGCTCGTCGTTCAATCAGGACAGCGCGCTGATCAATCGTCTCTACCCCGGTTCCGAGCAGATGTTCGTGGTGATCGAGGGCAAGGCGTCGGATGCGCTGAAGCTGCCCGAGGTGCTGACCTGGGCGCAGGGTTTCCAGCGCTACATGGAGCGCCAGCCGGAGATCGGCGGCAGCGTGTCATTGGCCGATCTGGTGGTGGACGTACGGCGCAACCTCTATGAAGGCAACCCACGCTACCGCGAACTGGGCACCTCGCAGATCGAGAACGGCGAGCTGATCAATTTCTACCTGCAAGGCGCTGCCCCCGAGGACATGGCGCAGTATGTCGACCGCTCGTTCCAGAATGGCGCCATCACCTTGTTCTTCCGCGACCACAAGGGCGAGACCCTGCGCAATGCGATGCACTACGCCAAACAGTTCATCGCCGAGAACCCGCTCGAATACGCCGAGGTGAAGTTGGCTGGCGGTGGCCTTGGCGTCATCGCGGCGGTCAACGAGGTGTTGCTGCGTGACCAGATCGAGGCGATCGCCCTGGCCTTCCTGGTGGTCGTGCTGTGCTGCCTGGTGGTCTATCGCTCTTCGGTCAGCGGCATCTTCTTCATCATCCCGGTGCTGGTTTCCAACGTGGTCACCTTCGCCTTCATGGCCTGGCAGGGCATCGGCATGAGTATCAGCACCTTGCCGGTGGTCGCGCTGGGGATCGGGCTGGGCGTCGATTACGCCTTCTACATCGTCGACTCGATCAAGGAATACCTGGAGAAGCATCCGCGTGCCAGTCACCTGGAGGCGGTGCTGCAGTCCATTGGTTCGGCCGGGCGCGGGGTGATCCTGACCGCGTTCACCCTGGCTGCCGGGGTGCTGCTGTGGGGGTACTCGTCGCTGCGCTTCCAGGCCGAGATGGGCTTGCTGATCGGCCTCTGGCTGATGGTTTCGGCCTTCACCTCACTATTCGTGATGCCGGCGCTGGCGCTGGTGTTCAAACCCGACTTCATCTTCGCCCCGGCTCATTCAGAGGAGCAGGGCGCCTTCGACTCCGAGCCCGCTGTGTAAGCGGTGGGTTCGAGTGCTACTGCCATCAAACAAGAACAATGAGAGGTATCTGGGATGCAATCAACCATTCGGGCCAAGCGGCCGACGTGGCTTATGGCTCTGCTGCCGCTGAGCATACTGTCCAGTGGCGCGCAGGCGATGGACTACGGTGACGATGATTTCGGTTTCAGCCTGGGCGGCTATGTGCGCGGTTGGTCGTCGTTCAATCTGAAGGATGCGCCGGAAACCAAGGGGGACGACAAGGGCAAGCTGTCGATGCTGCGTGGTTCGCTGATGCTCGATGCCGACGCGGTGACCGGCCCGCTGAGCTGGAAGGCTATCGCCCGTCTCGACAAGGAGTTGATGACCGATTACCAGGACGACCTGCAGGACATCAACCGATCCATGGTCAACACGGGCTTGCGTGGTCGCGGTAGCGACCTGATGGGCGAGTACGACCGTGGGGAACTGCGCGAATTCTATTTCGACTACGAGCTCGACCGGGTCAAGTTCCGCGTCGGCAAGCAGCAGGTAGTCTGGGGCGAGACCGATTTCTTCCGGGCCATGGACGTCGTTCATGGTTTCGATTATCGCTGGCGCTCGTTCCTCGAACCGGAGAACGAGGAGTTACGCAAACCGCTGATCCTGCTCAACACCACCATCCAGGTGCCGGAGTTCGATGGCGCGTTGCAGGTGCTGGTGCGTCCGGGGCTGGATGCGCATAACGCGATCGGCAACAGCGTCGATATCTATGGTGGCCGCTGGGCGGCGCAGCCTTATCGCGGCACCGACTTCTTTTCCCTGCTCGATACCGACTACGAGCACCCGGCAGGGGACAACGAGAAAGTCACAGGTGGTCTGCGCTGGTCGGGGATGGCTGGTGACGTCAACTATTCGTTGGCCTGGCTCAAGTCCTATCAGGGCGACCCGGTGGTCAACTCGCGTTTCAATCCCTACAAGAAGGCACCCAAGGGGGTTCTGGGTGATGTGTTCCATCCAGAGATCACGGTCTGGGGCGCTACCGCCAGCACCTACGTGGCGGCAGCGGATGCCGTGTTCTCTACCGAGGTGGTGTACACCGAGGGCATGGGTTTCAACCAGGGCAGCGAACCGCTGTTCGGTGGTGCGGTGCCTCCAGGTTTCGCGGGGCTCAAGCGCAAGGACACCCTAACCACCATGGTGCGCATGGACAAGACCGTGGACTTGACTCGCTTCCTCGGTACCAGCCGGCCGTCCTTCCTCTCCATGCAGTTGTTCAACACCCGTGTGCTTGGTTTCTCCAAGGACGACGATCTGGTCGAGCTGACCCCCTTCGCGGCGAAGAAGAAGCGTGACACCACGCTGTTCACCACCGTGCTGCAGATGAACTACCGCAACGACACGATCAACCCATCGCTGGCCGCTGGCGTCGACGTGAACAACAAGGGCGGTTTCCTGATTCCGGCGGTGGAGTTCGCCATGGGTGACAACTGGCGTCTGCGTGCCGAGGCCGACCTGTTCTTCTCCGCCGGACGCAGCAACGACAGCGCCGCCGGTGACAGCAGCGATACCCGACTGTTCGGTTACCTCGATAACCACGATCAGTTCGTGCTGCGCCTGACCCGTCAATTCTGACCTGGAGCCTGCTGATGAAAACGCTCTTCAAACTCGCGGCACTGAGCTGCGCTCTACTGGCCACCAGCGCCACCGCTGTGGCCGCTGAACTGCCCGCCGGCACCCTGGTGGACAAGAACAACCTCGACCAGGTGTTGAACGAGAGCTTCGAGGGGAAGCCCCTGAGTCAACTGCTCACCGACAAGGTGCAGTGGCAGATCCGTAACTACAACCTGGGTCTGACTCTGGCGCCTTCCAAGGCGGTGGAGCTCGATCCGGCCTATCTCGAAGCCAGCGCGGCGAATCGCGACAAGGTCGGGTTCGACCGTGCCACACGTACGGTTCAGGGCTGGGACAAGGGTGTGCCTTACCCAGATATCGATGTGAAAGATCCGGATGCCGGCGACAAGATCGTGTGGAACTTCATTTACGGCCGCCCGATGGGCGACTCGCAAGAAATGAAGAATTTCCACTACATCCTGATCGATGCCAAGAAAGGTGTTGAGCGGGTTCAACGCTACCGTCTCGACCGTTTCTATACCCGCGGCCGTCTGAACGGGCCGTCCAGCATCGGCAAGGACTTCATGCTGCAGAACACCCTGCTGTTCGCGGAAGCACCGCAGGACATCAAGGGTATCGGCACCTACACCAAACGCTACGCCGATGGTTTCAAGACCGACGACGTCTGGGCTTACGTGAAGTCGGTGCGCCGTGTACGGCGAATTTCGGGTAACGCCTGGATGGATCCAGTCGGTGGCCTGGATATTCTCGGCGACGATATCGACGTCTGGGATTCGCCGCCCAACTGGTACAAGAGCGTCCAGCTGATCGACAAGCGCTGGATTCTCGCCATCACCGATACGCCGCAGACCATCGGTGTGGGTGAAAAAGAACCTGCCGCGCAGTTCCCGCAGCAGGACGTCAGCAACCCGCCTTACTGGAACCCCAACCCCAAGCTGGGCTGGCAGCCCCGCGAGGTCTGGGTGCTCGAGGGGACGCCGCCGGATGCTCATCCGTATGGCAAGAAGATCCTCTACGTGGATGTTCAGGCCAATCGCCCGTTGATGTCTGAGATCTATGACAAGAACGGTGAGTTCTGGCGCTTCCACCACATGCAGCAGCAGCCCATCACGGGGGAGGATGGCTACAAGGCGATCCTCCCGGTGCAGGCGCAGCAGATCGACTTCAAGCGCCAGCATTCGACCAACTTCGCCTCGACTTATGTCATCAACCGCAAGGGTGCCAAGGAGTCCGATTTCTCCCTGGGCAAGCTCGAGGCGGCCGGCAAGTGACGTTTTCGTCGCCGCCCGGCCGGGCGGCGGCTCCAGTAAGACAGGAGTTCACGCTATGCATCATTCCAATCTGCCCGTGCAGCAATGGCCTGCCGAGCCCAAGGTACAGTTCGGCCCCTGGGCTTGCGAGGCTGCGCTGGACGAAGAGTCCGAGGCTTTCCGCCAGAGCTTGCGTCAGTTCGCCAGCAAGGTCATGCGCCCCATCGGCCAGGAACTCGACAAGCTCAGTGCCGACCAGGTCGCAGCCAAGGGCTCGCGGTTGTACGAATTCTTCACCGAGTACGACAAGCTGGGCATCAGCCTGGAGCTGTTGTCCAGCCTGAGCGATGAGCAACGTGCGGTGATGTTCCCGTTGCTGTTCGAGGAGCTTGGCTGGGGCGATGCAGGGCTGGCGATTTCTGCCGCTGTACGCATGCTGCCGCTGTACATGGCCGCGAAGATGGGCAACCAGTTCCTGCTCAAGGAGTATTCCGAGCAACTGATTGGCTGCTGGGGGATCACCGAGCCCGATCACGGCACCGACTCGCTGGATGTCAGTCAGCAACTGTTCCATGCACAGGGGCGCTACGGTCGACCGAACTGCGTGGCGCGCATCAGCGATGGGCACATCATCATCAATGGGCAGAAGTCGGCCTGGGTCTCCAATGGCTGCATCGCCGAACTCTGCGTGCTGTATTGCGCGGCGGAAACCGCCAATGGCCCGGATCCACAGCGTGGCTTCTGCGTCGTGGTGCCGACCAATCTGCCTGGGGTCTCGCGAGGCAAGCCTCTGGAGAAGCTCGGTCAGCGTGCGCTGCCACAGGGCGAGTTGTACTTCGACAACGTCAAGGTCAGCCTCGACCACCTGCTGGCCGGGCCGGATGACTTCAAGCGTGCGGTGTACGCCATCCATACCGATGCCAACCTGCTGATGGCTGCCACTTTCACCGGCGTAGCGCGCTCGGCCTACGACCATGCCCTGGCCTATGCCCATGAACGCAAGCAGGGCGGTCAGCCGATCATCCGTCACCAGGACGTGGCGCGCCGCCTGTTCCACATGCTGCGCAAGGTCGAAACGGCCCATGCCCTGACTCGTAGGGTAGCCCGTTTCAATGCGTTGGAGCCGGTGCCGGCTCTGCAGGCCGCCATGCTGGCCAAGGTCACTGCCACCGAGCATGCCTTCGAGGTCGCCAGCGATGCGATCCAGATGTTCGGCGGTAATGGCCTGACCCGCGAATACCCGGTGGAGAAGATCTTCCGTGATGCCCGCGCCTCGATGATCGAGGACGGCTGCAACCAGATTCTGGCGATCAAGGGCGGCTACAACCTGACCAACCCGGAGTGGCTGTGATGAGCACCAGCACGGATCTGGATCAGCAACTGATCCGCAACGCGCGGCAGAATGCCTACGTCATTGGCGTCGGCATGACCCGCTTCGGCAAGCACCTCGGAAGTAGCCTCAATAGCCTGGCGCGCGAAGCGATCAAGCAAGCGCTGAATGACGCCGGTATCGAGGCCAGGCAGCTCAATGCCGCCTGGATGGGCACAGGCGCGGCACCGGTGATCACTGGCCAGGTGTGCATCGCCGGGCAAGCCGTATTGCGTGGGCTGGGCGTCGGGCGCATCCCGGTGATCAACGTGGAGAATGCTTGCGCCACGGCTTCCACCGCCTTCCAGCAGGCCTGCACGCTGGTCAGCCATGGCCTTTATGACGTGGTTCTGGCCGCCGGTTACGAGAAGCTCTATCACGACGACAAGGCGCGGACTTTCTCCGTGTTCGATGGCTGTGTCGACGTCGAGGAGCAGGACGCCGTGATGGGCTTCTTGCAGGACAGCATTCGCCGCAGTGGGGCACAGGTGGATCTCTCCCAGGCTGGCAAGGACCGTTCGCTGTTCATGGACATCTACGCCACCTGGGCGCGTGACTACCTGGCCTCGGCTGGTGGCGAGGCGCGTCATCTGGCCATGGTGACGGCGAAGAATTCGCGGCATGGCGCGCTCAACCCCCGCGCGCAGTTTCAGGATGTGTTGAGCGTCGAGCAGATTCTCGCGGCGCGGCCTATCGCTGATCCACTGACCCTGCCGATGTGTTCACCAATCGGTGACGGCGCGGCTGCGGCGGTGATCGTCTCCGAAAGAATGTTGCAGCGCCTGGGCGCGCGGCGCCCAATTCGTGTGGCTGCCTCGATGTTGGTCAGTGGCTATGACTATGGCGAGGAGCCTGGGCCAGAGGTGACACGCTGGGCTGCCGAGCTGATCTACCAGGCCGCTGGCGTCGGTGCGCAGGATCTCAGTCTGGTGGAGCTGCACGATGCCACTTCCGCCTCCGAGCTGATGTATTACGAAAGCCTTGACCTTTGCGCGCGCGGGGAGGGCGTGGCCTTGCTGGAATCAGGTGCCACCGAACTGGGAGGGCGGATTCCGGTGAGCGTTTCCGGGGGGCTCAATCGCAAGGGGCATCCAATCGGAGCCACCGGGCTGGGGCAGATCTTCGAACTGGTCGAGCAGTTGCGTGGCAACTGTGGTGCTCGCCAGGTTGAAGGCGCACGCGTTGCTCTGGCGGAAAATGGCGGCGGCTTTATCGGCGCAGATGCTGCGGTCATGGCCATGACCGTGCTGACCCGCTAGGAGGCTGCCATGCAACATGATGCTTCATTGATTCTTGCCAATGTCATCCGCCGCAAGGTCGAGGAAACTCCTGACCTGGATGTGCTGACTTTCGTTCATGTCGGTGCCGACCAGCAGTTGCATGAGTGCAGCCGCAGCTATCGACAGCTCTGGGAGAATGGGCAACGCATTGCCTCAGGCCTGGACGATGAGTGGATGCGGCAGGGCGATGCCTTTGCCCTGATCATGTTCAACCACCCGGAGTTCGTCGAGGCGATGGTTGGCTCTTCCATCGCCAACACGGTGTTTGTGCCCATCGACGCTCGCGCCTGCGGTGACAAGCTGCATTACCTGTTGAGCTTCTCTGCCTGCCGAGGTGCAATCGTCGCCGACCATGCTTTGACTGCGGTTCTGGAACTGGCCGAGCGCCTGCCGAATCTGGACTGGCTCTGGGTGCTGGATACTGGCGCAGGTCTAGATGAATTGCCCAGCCACCCGAGGGTTCGGGTCCGTTCCCTGAGCGATGTGCTGGACGACCGTGTGCCGGACATTGCCGTACGCGCCAGCGATCTGCAACAGCCGATGCAGTTGCTGTTCACGTCCGGCACCACTGGCAATCCCAAGGCCATTGTCGCGCCCTATGCGCGTTTCGCCGCCATCGCCAGTCTCGGTGCCGAAGTGGGTCTGCAGCCAGGTGACAGGCCTTATACCGGGTTGAGCCTGACCCATGCCAACGCCCAGTGCATCACTCTGGGCAACGCCTTGTTCATGGGCCTGCGCGCGGTGATCAGCCGCCAGTTCACCAAGTCCCGGCTGTGGGAGATTCTGCGTCGCTATCAATGCACGGTGTTCAACCTGCTGGGGGGCATGACCACCGCGGTGTACTCCGAACCACCGCGTGCGGACGATGGCGACAATCCGGTGCGCTACGTGTTCAGCGCCGGTATGCCGGCGAGTATCTGGCAGGACTTCGCCAGGCGTTTCAATGTCGAGATATTCGAGTTCTATGGCACTGCCGAGGGCGGTCTGACACTCAACCCTCCGGGCGTCGGCCCTATCGGTTCGATTGGCAAACCACCCTCGCACCTCAGTTGCGCGATTCTCGACGAGAACGGTAACCAGGTGCCGCCGGGGCAGCGTGGAGAAATCTGCTTCCGTGCAGCCTCCGGTGCCGAGCACCCGCCGGTGGCCTATCTGAACAACCCACAGGCGTCTGCGGACAAGACCCGTGGTGGCTGGTTCCACTCAGGGGATATTGGTCACAAGGACGCGCAGGGATGGGTCTACTTCGACTATCGCGATGGCAGTGGCATCCGTCGCAATGGTGAGTTCATCGACCCGGCTCAGATCGAGAAGGTCATCGCCGAGATGGACTCGGTCGCCGACGTTTTCGTCTACGGCTTGCCCTGGCCGACCTGTGCACCGGGCGAGAAGGAGATCGTTGCCGCCGTCGTGGCGCTCCCCGGCCATGTCCTGGAGCACTCTCAGCTGCTTGCGCACTGCTCTCGCTATCTGCCACGCAACCTGCTGCCCAGTCATGTGCAGGTACTCGACGAAATCCCCAAGACCGCCTCGGAAAAACCCCTCGAACGCATTCTGCGCGAAAGCCTTGAAGGTGAGCTGAGCACGGCATCCACACAACAACAAACCGCATGAAACCCGGAGAACGAGAAATGACTGATATCAAGGTCGTGGTTTATGGCGCCAGTGGCTACACCGGCAAACTGATTGCCCGTCATCTGGCTGCGCGCGATGTCCCATTCATCGCGGCTGGCCGCAGTGCGGCGAAAATCCATGAGCAATTCGCGACTCAGCCTGAGCTCAAGGATGCCCGTTACGAAGTGCTCGAAGTGCCTAACGAAGAGGGGGCGCTGACCGAACTGCTCAGAGGCAAGGTCGTGGTGTACAACACCGTCGGCCCATTCATGCAATTGGCCGAGCCGATGGTGCGTGCCGCTCTGGCCGCAGGCTGCCACTATCTGGACAGTACCGGCGAGCAGGACTGGATGATCTTTCTGCGTAAGCAATATGCCGAGGCCTATGCCAAGCGAGGTCTGTTGCTGATCCCGGCGCTGGCGTTCATGTGGACATCTGGCCATCTGGCTGCGGAGGTCTGCCTGGAAACTCCCGGTATCGACACTCTGGATCTGGTCTACGTCACCCGTGGCTCGCTGCCCTCGGTCAGTTCCACGCTGTCGTTCCTGCGTATGTGCTGTCAGCCTCAATACCACCTGGCACAGCGTGAGCTGGTGGCCTGGGAACCGGCTACTGCTTATCAGTCGGTGGCGCCCACGTTCCACCAGGTACTCGATTGTCTGCCCTGGAGCGGTGGTGGCGAACCAGTGTGGTACCTCGATCATCCACGAGTACGCAACTGCAGCATGCTGGTGAATTTCGGCAACCCGCAGGTCATGAGCAACGTGCTCAAGCTGGCCCGCGAGTTCAACGAAATACACAGGTTCAAGTCCGCACAGGAGCAGGAAGAGGTTACCAATGCCTGGGGGCACGAGTTGACGCCGGCCGAGCCGCCGCGTGAAAACCCGGAGATTTGTCGTGCGGTGATCTCCTGCCACGGTAGCGGCCCGACCAGCCAGTCCACGGTCATCCTGCAAGGCAACTGTGGTTACGAACAGGCTGGTTCGGTAGCGGTGGCCGGGATCGAGCACATCCTTGCCGGGAAGGTCACCGCTGCCGGTTTCGTCAGTCCGGCCGAGGCTTTCGGTGCGCGTAACCTGTTGGCGGCGATGGAGCGTGATGGGCTGGTAAAGGTCATCGTTCGTAACTGAGTCGATTCGACGCCCTTGCGGTGCGGGTCCCCGCCCCCGCACCGATTTTTTCAGTGATATCGCTACGTGCGTTTCAGGTTCCGTCTTTCAACCCGTGTGCTTTTCCACGACCAGTTTCTCCCGGCGCGCCTTGTCGATGGCGTGCAGGCGATCGCTGACGTTCAGTTTGATGAAGAGCTTTTTCAGGTACCACTTCACTGTTTCTGCCGATATGTTGAGGGCCAGGGCAATACGTTTGTTCGGCATACCCTGCAGCAGCAGCTCCAGAATGTCCTGCTCTCGGCCGCTCAGGTTGTACTCGCTATGCGGTTGTGCGGAACGCCTCGATAGGGGCTTCTGGCTGTTCAGTACCTGCGCCAGAAACGCCTCATGCTCCGGCGTGCGGCACTGCCCGGTGAGCTCCTGCAGCATCTGTTCGGTTCCCGGAATCTCATCGCAAAAGCTGCGAATCATCTGCCCGGGTGCGCCCAACTCCAGCAGTGAATGCAAGGTGGGCCGCCAGTCGCAGTCTTGCAAGCGGTAGCGCGCCAGACATTCCAGCAGTTTGGTCTTGATGTAGTAGTCCAGACGCTCATCGGCATTGAGTGCAGTGAGTGCAGACAATTCGTCCAGTGCTGTCGAGGGACGTTCTTCACAGAGGGCAATGCGGGCACGCGAGAGAATGCCCAGAGCGGCTATGTCGAAGGCACTGCCCAGCGTGGCCGGTCTCAGGTCATGCGTCGGCCATGATGACAACGACTCCAGTTCCACTTGCATGCGAATCGCACCCGAAAGATCGCCCTGATGCAGCAGCAGGCGTATCCGCTCAGCCACTGCGGTGACGATCGGGCGTTGCAGTCCGGTGCTATGGCCAAACAAGCGCAGGCGTTCAAGAAGTTCGTGAGCATTGTCGCAGTGGCCTTGCAGGTAACTCAGGCGCGCACCTGCCAGAAGGGCGCGGATGTAGCTCTCGAAGAACACGCGTTCGTTCATCACCTCCAGGCGGCCGCTGAGCAAGCTGTTCAGCTTCTCGAGATCATTGCTCTCGTACAAGGTTTCGGCCAGGAAGCCTGATACGACGCATGAGGGAGCCGAGCGTCTGCCGAAGTTTTCGTCCAGCCGGTGCAGGGCCTCCTCCAGGCCGCTGATGGCCCTGTGCATGTTGCCTTTGAGGAATTGGATCCAGCCGGTGAAGGATTGTCGGTAGGCATAGGTGAAACCACGTATGGCACTGGGTGGTGGCTCTGGAAGTTGGGCGAGGATGCTCGGTACTTCCTCGAAGCGCGAAGCGCTGGCCAGTGCATAGATCAGTGCGTTGCAGGCAACGCCATTGTGGTAGGCATCGCCGCTGGGGGGCCAGTGATCGAGCAGGGCGAGCGCCGATTGGCTGTCGCCACTGAGGGCGTCGAAGGTGCGGCGACATACCTGATACTCGAATTCGCCAATGCCGTCTGCGGTTCCGCTTGCCTGCTGGAGGGCTTGCAATTCCTGGCGGGCGCGTTGTAAGTGCAGCCCGCCCAGTACCATGGCCCAGAAGCGAGCCACGCGCAGGTGCCAGCGGCGTGCCAGCTCGTCGCTGGGAACCTTGTCGGTCCAGGCCAGAATGGTGTTGAGATCGCCGGTCGCCAGGACATTCATGACGCAGCGATCGATCAGGTCATAGGCGCGTTCCTCGCCCGCCGAGGCCAGGGCATGGTGAACCGCTTCGATCAGATGCCCTTTGCGCTCGAACCAGAGGCTGGCGCGATAGTGGAAGGAAGGCAGGTCGATGGCGTTCAGCTCACTTTTGCACTCGCGCAGGAAGGCGGACAAGCTTGGCCGGTTCTGTTGACCGCCAGCATCGCGCCAGCGTTGCGCGCGCTGATGCAAGTCACCGAGGCTGGCCACCATGCGATCGGCCAGGCGCTGACGCAGATGCTCGCTGAACAATGCGTGAAAACGGTACCACTGTTCATCGTGGTCCAGTGGTACCAGCAAGAGGCCATCTGCGGCCAGCCCCTCGAGAATGTGCTGGGCGTCCTTGACCTCCAGTACTTCTTCGCAGAGTTCGACATTGAAGCGATCCAGCACGGATAGCCGCAGCAGAAGATCCTGGGTCTCGCGAGGCAGATTACCCAAGGTATTTTCCAGAATGGTTTCGGCCAGCGGATAGAGCCCCTTGGACCAGTCCGTCAGATCCGGATCCTTCAGCTCATTGGAGAGCACCAGCATCTGGATGCCGGCGATCCACCCTTCGGTTGCCTCGAACAGTGCGCGGCAAGAATCCGCGCTGACCGGTTGTGTCATCCGGTTGCTCAGGTAGGACTGCGTTTCGCTTTCCGAAAAGCGCAGGCTGCGTACGTTGAGTTCATTGCCACGACTTTTCTGACGGGGATCTTCCAGGCAGTGAGGCAGTTCGGTGCGGGAGGTGATGACCAGGTGGAAGTTGGCAGGTGTGTATTTGAGGATGCGGGCGAGCAGTTCGTGCAGACGAGGATTGCTGATGCAGTGGTAGTCATCGAGGATCAGATACAGCTCGCTGTCGAGCTCGGCGAGCAGATTGACCAGCACGGTCAGAAAGTTGTCCTGGGTTTCCGGGCGCCCGCGCTCGTAGCTATCCAGCAGTTGCTGTTGGATGGGGCAGCCAGCCTGCTTGAGGGCGGCTGCCCAGTAGTTGAGGAATTGAACGTCCTCGTTGTCGGTTTCATCCAGGTTGATCCAGCCGACCTTGTGCCCCTGTTCTATCAGGAGTTTGCGCCACTGGGTCAGGAGAGTGGTCTTGCCGAAGCCACCGGGTGCTCTGAGGTGGATCAGGCGCTGGTAGGCAACGTTATTCAGCCGTTCCAGCAGGCGTTCGCGAAGGAGCGGTGGGTGGTGATAGCGCGGCGGCAGAAGCTTGGTTATCAGCATGGATGGATGTCCAGCTTGTTATTGTTATGGGCGGCGCCACGAAGGCGCCGGTTCACTTTAACGCAAGCATTGGGCACATGCACGGTAGAGCTAGAACTGATCCTCGGTCATGCCATAGAGGCTGTTCGAGCCGCCTTGCAGGCAGGCGAGCAAGCCATTGCTGCGTGGCAGGATACGCTCGAAGAAGAATGCTGCCGTCGCCAGTTTGGCCGAATGAAAGTGCGTATCGAGCGCCAATCGGGCCTTGGCGGCACAGGCCATTCGCGACCAGAAATAGGCATAGCAGACGTAGCCGAACAGGTGCAGGTATTCCACCGAGGCGGCGCCTACCGCATTGGGATCTGATTCGCTTTGTTCGCGCACCCAGGCACTGGCATCTTCCAGTTGCTTGACCACGCTGTGCAGGGCCTCGCGGTAGTCGGTAGCGGCCGTATCGGCATGCTCGCGAATCTCGTCTAGCAATTCGTGCAACGCTCGGCCGCCATCGGCAAGCACCTTGCGTCCGAGCAGGTCGAGCGCCTGGATACCGTTGGTACCTTCGTAGATTTGCGCAATGCGTACGTCACGCACCAGTTGTTCCTGGCCCCACTCGCGGATGTAGCCATGGCCGCCGAGCACCTGCTGGCCGTGTACGCAGCTTTCCAGGCCCGTGTCGGTGAAGAAGGCCTTGGCCACGGGGGTCAGCAGTGCCACTCGAGCCTGTGCACGGGCCCTCGCTTGGCCATCGTGGGCATATTTGGCTATGTCCAGTTGAGCACCGATGTAAGTCGCCATGGCCCGACCGCCTTCGTTCATGGCCTTCATGCTCAGCAGCATGCGGCGTACGTCGGCATGCACGATGATCGGATCGGCGATCTTGTCCGCCGCCTGCACGCCGGTTGCCGCACGGCTTTGCAGGCGATCGCGTGCGTAGGCGACGGCGCTTTGGTAAGAGGCCTCGGCGCAACCGATACCCTGGATGCCGATGGACAGGCGCTCGTAGTTCATCATGGTGAACATCGCAGCGAGGCCCTTGTTCAGCTCTCCAACCAGATAGCCGGTGGCGCCGTCGAAGTTCATCACGCAGGTGGCCGAGGCCTTGATGCCCATCTTGTGTTCGATGGAGCCGCAGCTCACCGCGTTGCGTTCGCCGAGGCTGCCGTCGGCGTTGACCAGTACCTTGGGCACCAGGAACAGCGAGATGCCCTTCGGTCCGGCCGGCGCGTCTGGCAGCTTGGCCAGCACCAGATGGATGATGTTCTCGGTCAGATCCTGCTCGCCGCCGGTGATGAAGATCTTGCTGCCGCTGACTCTGTAGCTGCCATCGGCTTGTGGCTCGGCGCGGGTACGGATGATACCCAGGTCGGTGCCGGCATGGGCTTCGGTCAAGCACATGGAGCCGGCCCAGCGGCCTGCGTACATCGGTGGCAGGTAGGTGCGCTTGAGTTCTTCACTGGCGTGGACATCGATAGCCAGACAGGCACCACTGCTCAGCACCGAGTAGAGGCTGAAACTGCAGTTGGTGGCATAGAGCATTTCCTCTACGTGTACTGCGAGCATCTTGGGCATGCCCATGCCGCCATACTGGGGATTGCCGGAGAGACCGACCCAGCCGCCTTCTGCATAGATGGCGTAAGCTTCGCGGAAACCGCTGGGCGTTCGCACGCTGCCATCGATCCACTGCGCGCCTTCCTCATCGCCGTTACGGTTAAGGGGAGCAAGCGTCTCGCTGGCCAGTTTGCCGGCCTCATCGAGAATGGCATTTGCGGTTTCGATGTCCAGAGCATTTGCCAGCCCTGGAAGGTCGTCCCACAGCTTGCCGGCATCGAAGACTTCGTCGAGAAGGAACTGGATGTCACGCAATGGGGGGGTGTAAGGGTTCATGATCGATTCTCGCAAGGTGAGGAGGCGCTGATCAGCAATTGGGTAAGGGCTTTGTGACGGTCACCCAGCGGGTAGCTCGACAGCCACAGTGGCAGGTGTTCAAACAGTTCTAGGACAACGATGTCGTTGTCAGCCGCATGGCATCCGGCTGAGCGCAGCGATGTTGAGAGCCGTTGACGCAATTGCTCGCGCATACGCTCGATGTGTTGTCGTTGACTGGGACGCAGACAGTCGAGTTCGCGAATCGCCAGGCGAAAGTGCAATGGGCTGCTGTCGTGCAGTGCGATCAGACGCTCTACCAGTACCGGCAGCCTGGTTCCGACGGAGGCTTGCCGTGGGCGCCGTTCGAACAGCGCCAGCATGGCCGTGTAATGCTCCTCGATGAACTCCAGCAGCAGATCCTCCTTGCCGCTGCAATGGTTGTAGAGCGAGCCGACGGTCAGCTCGAGGTGGCTGGCCAGTTCGCGCAAGCTCACTTGGGCGAAGCCGCGCTCGACAAAAAGCTCCAGTGCCCGTGAACGGTTGCGCTCGAAACGGGACATGGGGCGGCCAGCACTTGGCTTCTTGGCATTGTCCCTTGCGCTCGTCATCTCTTCTTTCAGTGGGATGAGCATGTTCAAACACGCTCGAAAACGACGGCTATTCCCTGGCCCCCACCGATGCACATGGTGGCTAACGCATAACGCCCCTTGATGCGTTGCAGCTCATGGATAGCCTTGGTGGCGATGATGGCGCCGGAGGCGCCTATGGGGTGGCCCAGGGAGATACCGGAGCCGTTGGGGTTGACCAACTGTGGGTCGAAATCCAGTTCTCGGGCGACGGCGCAGGCCTGTGCTGCGAAGGCTTCGTTGGATTCGATGACATCCAGATCCGCTACCTGTAAACCGGCCCGCTGCAGCGCCAGGCGAGTTGCAGGTACTGGCCCCAGCCCCATCAGGCTCGGCTCGACTCCAGCATGGGCATAGGCCACGAGGCGTGCGATGGGGCGCAGATTCTCGCTGTGCACCGCTTCCTCTGTCGCCAGCAGCAGTGCGCTGGCGCCATCGTTCAGGCCAGAAGCATTGCCGGCGGTCACTGACCCGTTTTCGATGAAGGCTGGCTTCATCTTCGACAGTTGCTCGAGGCTCGCTTCGGCGCGTACGTGTTCATCCACATCGAAGCGCGTGACACCCTTGCGGTTCTGTATATCCAGCGCCACGATCTGTTCTTTGAAGCGTCCTTCGGCAATCGCCCTGGCGGCGCGTTGTTGGCTTTGCAAGGCGAGTGCATCCTGATCTTCACGGCTGATGCCACATTGCTTGGCGATGTTTTCCGCGGTGATGCCCATATGGATGCCGAGCAATGGGTCTTGCAGCGCGCCGAGCATATAGTCGAGCATCTTCACATCCCCCATGCGCGCGCCCCAGCGTGCGCTGGGAACGAGGTAACCGGCCTGGCTCATGCACTCGGCACCACCGGCAATGGCGATGCGTGAATCGCCCAGCATCAGGCCCTGGGCTGCGCTGACGATGGCCTGTAGGCCGGAGCCACAGAGGCGGTTGACGGTGAAGGCCGGAGCCTCTTTGGGAATGCCTGCCTGTAACGCGGCGACCCGGCTTATGTAGGCATCCCGTGGCGTGGTCGGGATGACATGACCGAATACGACATGCTCCACTAATTGCGGAGCGCAGCCTGCACGCAACATCGCTTGCTGGGTCACGTGTGTGGCGAGTTGCGCAGGCGGTACGTCTTTGAGGGCGCCGCCGAAGGTTCCGATAGCGGTTCGTACCGCGCTGGTAATGAAAATATCAGGTTGTTTCATGTAGGCAGCTCCAGTCCGGGCAATGTGACCGGGGGAGTCTAGGATGGCGACGAGATCTTCTTCTATGCCGCAATTGCACAGCCTCCACTGACGGATTTGGACATGTCGATGACAATTGAAGCGCAGGTGAGCGCTGCGACGGAGACCTTGCGCAAGGCCGATTCGGTCGCGGCCTATCTTGTGAGCGCAGCGTTGTATCGTCTGGCCGATCAACCACCGTTGGTGGCGCGACTGTTGCACGATGCGGGGATCGATCCTCAATGGCTGAGTGATCCTCTTCAGCGTGTACCGGCCAATGCGGTCACGCGGTTGTGGTTGTCACTCACCGAGGTGTTGGGCGATGAGTTCTTCGCCTTCGACTCTGGTGGGATGCCGCGCGGTGCATTCGCAATCATCTGTCGCAGTGCGTTGCATGAGCCGGATCTGCGGCGTGGCCTGCGCCAGTGTCTGGCGGGGTTCAACCTCTTCTTGCGCGATATCAAGGCGCGCTTGGAAATCCGTGGCAGTCGATCGGCCATCGTGCTGGAAACGCGTGTCGGGGAAGCGAGTATCCGAGGGGCTGCGGAGGAGATCTATCTGAGCATGGTCATCGGGATCGCATGCTGGCTGGTAGGGCGACGGCTCTCGCTCGAGCGCACGCAGTTCGGCCATCAACCCCCGCCTCATGGCGCTGATCCGCTGCTCTGGGGAGCATGGATCCAGTTTGGTTCGGGCCATACCGAGGTGGAGTTTTCCACGCATCAGCTCGAATTGCCTGTGGTACGCAACTTTGCCGCCCTCAAGAAATTCCTGCGTCAGGCTCCTGAGGGAGTGGTCGTGAGCTTTCGCAATCGCTCGGGACTTTCCTCCAAGGTCTATCGCCACCTGAAAGGGGGTAATGGGCTCGAATGGCCGTCGCAAACCCACATGGCCGAACAACTGGGCATGAGCGAGTCCGCATTTCGACGACAGTTGGAACGCGAAGGCTTTTCTTACCAGGTTCTCAAGCATGAAGTGCGCAAAGCTCTGGCCTTCGAGTATCTCGATGACCATCGGCTAAGCATTGCCGAGGTTGCGATTCATTGTGGTTTCCAGGAGCCCAGTGCATTTCACCGGGCGTTTCGGCAGTGGACGGGCATGACGCCAGGTGCATACCGGGCTGCGCGCTCGCAGGCTGTGGACGTTCCCGGATAGCCTGCTGGCTACCCCTGAACCACCTGTTCTGGGGGGAGGATGGTGGCGGTTGCGCTGGGCACTATCGACGACGGTTTGCAAGCACAACAATAACGAAGCTGCCTCCTGCGTTGCCGGCGTGCATCATGGCGTTCAGTCTGTGATCTCGAGGTTGCGGCCGGAGGTGGTGTAGCCCAAGAGAACCGTTCGATGACTCACCATGCCCGTCTGCTTTTCACCACCGCCGCCCTGTTCAATTGGTCGGTCGCGCTTGGCTTGCTGTTCCCTCCTGCGCTGCTCTCTCAACTATTGCAACTGACACCCGTCGAGGGTGGTGACCTGATCCTTCGACATATCGCCAGTGCATTGATCGCTGTCTTTGGCTGGGCCTACTGGCTTGTCGCTCGCGACCCGCAGCGCTGGCGTGCACTGGCGGTCATCGGTGTCATCGGCAAAAGCCTGGTGGTGGCTCTGGTTGGCGTCCACTGGGGTTTGGGAACGATCAATGGATACTGGCCTGCTCTGGTCATGGCTGACCTGATCTACGCACTGCTGTTCCTCGATTTCCTGCGGCGCTACCCCCTGCCCGCCCATGCAAGGGCTTGACTACATGAGCACTCTGGATCAGCTATACGCACTGGCAGGAAAGGTCGCTCTGGTCACTGGCGGTGCCCGTGGTTTGGGGGCGGAAATTGCCCGAGCGTTAGCCCAGGCAGGAGCCAGGGTTGCGATCAGCGATATCCAATTCGATGCCGCTGAGCTTACCGCTGGCAACATTCGTGAGACGGGCGGGATTGCCATCGCCGTCAAGCACGACGTGACCTGCGAGGCGGACTGGGAGGGTGCGCTACACAAGGCCGTAGAGGTTCTGGGCGGTTTGGATATCGTGGTGAACAACGCTGGTATCGAGCAGGTGGGGTTGATCACCGAAACCACCCTGGAAGAATTCACACGGTTGCATGCGATCAACGTGGGAGGCGTCTTTCTCGGGCTCAAGCACGCTGCACGGATCATGCGCCCCGGTGGTGCGGCAGGCCGTGGCGGCGTGATCATCAATCTGTCCTCGGTTGCCGGCCTGGTTGGTGTTCCCGGTTTGAGTAATTACTGCTCATCGAAAGGGGCAGTGCGTCTGTTGAGCAAGGCGGCGTCAGTGGAGTTCGCCGCACTCGATTACCGGATCCGCGTCAACTCCTTGCACCCCGCGATCATCAAGACGGAATTGGGCACCAATGTCGTGAATGGTTTTGCCAAAGTCGGCCTGGCTGCCGATGAGGAAGAGGCCGAGCGATTGATCGGTGGCATGCATCCGTTGGGCTACGGCCAACCGCAGGACGTCGCCAGCGCGGTGCTGTTTCTGGCCTGTGGAGCAGCGGGTTGGATTACCGGTGCGGAACTCGCGGTCGATGGCGGTCTCAGTGCGCAGTAACCCTGGCAAGGAGTATTGAAATGGGACGATTGCATGAGCGGGTATGCCTGATTACCGGAGCAGCCAAAGGCATTGGGCTGGCCACGGCAGAGTTGTTCGCCCGAGAAGGGGCGTATGTTCTGCTGACCGATATCGATGAGGTTGCTGGCCAGGAGGCCGCAAGCGTTTTGAGCGAACAAGGTCTGCGCGTTAGTTTTCATCGACACGACGTGACCGACCAGGAACAGTGGTTGACCGTGATGACGGCATGCGAAAACCGTCATGGTGCCTTGGATGTACTGGTCAACAACGCAGGGATTGGTGAGTTCTGCGATGTCGAACATTTGAGCCTGGCACAGTGGCGCCGCACCCTGGCATGCAACCTGGACAGTGTATTTCTGGGCACGCAGTTGGCCATCGAGAGAATGAAGTCACGGGGTGGGTCTATCATCAATGTGGCCTCGATCGAAGGGCTGATTGGCGAGCCCCTGGTACCAGGGTACAACGCCAGCAAGGGAGGCGTGCGTTTGTTCACTCGCTCCGTGGCGGCGCACTGCGCGCGCCAACGCTATGCCATCAGGGTCAACGCACTATGCCCCGGTTATGTCGAAACGCCGATGGTCTTGGGGGCGTTGGCGGCAGCGCCGGAGTCGGAGGCGAAAGCGATGAGCGACTACCTTTCGCAACGTATTCCCATGGGCCGAATGGCGCGTCCTACCGAGATCGCCAAGGCCATGTTGTTCCTGGCTTCGGATGACTCCAGCTATATGACGGGAGCAGATTTGATCGTGGATGGTGGCTATCTGGCTCAGTGAGAAACCGGCTCATGCTTATGATGGCGCCAGGTTTCGTTGCCATTTCGACGTGAGCCGCATTGCTGTGACGTAAAGCAAGCAGTGCCTTGTACGTCTTTATTGCTGCAGCGGCCAACGCAGCACGAAGCGGCTGCCGCCGCTAGCAGAAGCCTGACAGTACGCCTGCCCGCCATGCGCTTCGGCGATGGCCTTGACCACCGCCAGGCCCAGGCCGCTGCCGCCGCTCTTGCGCGAGCGCGAGGGGTCGCCACGGCGAAAGGCCTCGAAGATGTCGGCGGCCAGGGCGCTGTCGATACCGGGGCCGTCGTCTTCCACGCTCAGCCGGCAGTCGCCGTCGGCCTGCTCAAGGCGCACCCGCAGCTTGCCCGGTTCGGCATGGCGCAGGGCGTTTTCCAGCAGCGCCATCAGCGCCTGACGGATGCGCATGGCATCGCATTCCACCAGCAGCCCGGCGTCCAGTTCCTGCTGCAGGTGAAAACCCTTCTCCGCCAGCGGCGTGGCGAAGGCCTGCAGCACGCTGCCCAGTTCATCGGCCAGGTGCACGCGGCTCCGTTGCACTTCCAGATGGCCGCTGTCGTTGAGGCTCAGCACGCGCAGGTCTTCGATCAAGTGGTTGAGGCCTTCAACCTGGCGCAGCAGGCCCTCGAACAGCTCGTTGCTGGGGCTGAACACGCCTTCGGCCAGGCCTTGCAGGCGTCCGCGCAGAATGGTCACCGGGGTGCGCAGTTCGTGAGCGATGGCGGCGTTCCAGAACTCGCGCTCGCGGGTCATGCTCTGCAGGCGCTCGGCCATGGTGTTGAAGTCGCGCACCAGTTGCGCGGTTTCGCCCATGGCCTGATCGTCCAGCGGCGCGCGAGCGTCGAGCTTGCCCTGAGCCACTTCACGCAGGCTGTGTGCCACGGAGTTCAGTGGGGTGATCAGCCGTCGCGACAGGCGCACGGCGAAGAATACCGCCAGGCCCAAGGCCGCGATGGTGGTGCAGCCGATCCAGATCATCTCCACCCGCGAAGGCATCCAGGTTTCGGAGATGCTGTCCGGCAGGTAGGTCATCGCGATGGCGTAGAACACGTAGGAGCCGAACACCGCGATGAAGATGATGCTCAGCGCCATCACCGCCAGGGACTGAATGAATTGCCGGCGCAGGCCCGGAGTCGGCTTCATGACTCGGCGCCGAAGCGATAGCCCACGCCCCAGACACTGGCCGGCACGCCCTGGATATCGAGGGCTTCGAGTTTCTTGCGCAGCTTGCTGACGTGGCTGTCCACGGTGCGCTCCTGGGTGTCGCCTTCGGGCAGGCAGCTCTCCAGCAGTTCGGCGCGGCTGAACGCCCGTTTCGGCGCGCGCATCAGGCAGGCCAGCAGCTTGAACTCGGTCAGGGTCAGGTCCAGCGTGTGCGGCTGACCATCACGTTGCACGCTGGCTTCGTGGCTGTCCAGGTCGATCTGGAATGCACCGACGCGCAACACCTGAGAGGCGGCGGAAACATTGGCCCGGGTACGCCGTAGCACCGCCTGCACCCGCGCCACCACCTCGGCCGGGTTGAAGGGTTTGACCACGTAATCGTCGGCGCCCAGGCGCAGGCCCATGAGCTTGTCGATGTCCTGATCGAGCGCGGTGAGCATGATCACCGGGGTATCGCCGCGGGAGCGGATGTCGCTGAGCACCTTCCAGCCATCGACGATGGGCATCTGCACATCGAGCAACAGCAGATCCGGCTTGAGCGCCTGGTGCATGGCCAGCGCCTGCTGGCCGTCGCTGGCGTGCTGGGTGCGCAGGCCGCTGCGTTGCAGGTAGGCGATGAGGATATCGGCGATCTCGGCTTCATCCTCGGCGATCAGTACCAGTGCCGTGGCGGGGGAGGCGGGGCTGGTGCGCGCGTGGGGATCGGACATGGGCGGGCTCGCAGACGGTGGCCCTGAATGTTATCGCGGCCTCCATGCTTTCTCCACAAAGCCTCGAATCATTCGCAACAGCGCTGTTCCACACTGCCGCCTCAATCAGCTCCCGGTCGCCATCAGGTCAGCGGAGCGCAGTGGGTAATGAGGAGTGGGTTATGGGCAGCAATCAGCGGCATCTGGGCATCGTGCTCGCAGCGCTTGCCGCAATGGCACTGACAGGCTGCGACGCGGCGCCAGAGCAAAGCGAAGCGGCCGCGCCGCTGCAGGTGTCGGTACTGACACTGGAGGCGCAGGAGCTGGCGGTCAGCGAGGATCTGCCCGCGCGTGTGGCCGCCGTGCGCAGCGCCGAGATTCGCGCGCAGATCGGCGGCATCGTGCAGCGCCGCCTGTTCGAGCAGGGCGCCGAGATCGAGGCCGGTGCCGTGCTGTTCCAGATCAACCCGGCGCCGTTCAAGGCCGAGGTCGACAGTGCAGCCGCTGCTTTGCAGCGCGCCGAGGCGACCCTGGCGCGGGCGCGGGTGCAGGCTGAGCGCCTGGCCCCGCTGGTGTAGGCCGAGGCCGTCAGCCGCCAGGTGTATGACGACGCTGTGGCGCAGCGCGAGCAGGCCGCCGCCGATGTGGCTCAGGCTCGTGCGACGCTGGCGCGGCGCAAGCTGGACCTGCAATTCGCCAGCGTCGAGGCGCCGATTGCCGGACGCATCGACCAGGCGCTGGTCAGCGAAGGGGCGCTGGTGTCGCCCACCGATACCACGCCCATGGCGCGCATCCAGCAGATCGACCAGGTGTACGTCGATGTGCGCCAGTCCGCCTCGGTGCTGGAGACGCTGCGTCAGCAGGTCGGTTCGGCGACGCCGGAGCTGGCCGTGGACATTCTCGGCAGCGACGGCAAGCCCCTGGGCATGCGCGGGCGCATTCTGTTCTCCGGTATCGAGGTGGATGCCGGCACCGGCGACGTGCTGCTGCGCGTGCTGGTGGACAACCCGCAACGCCGCCTGCTGCCCGGCCTCTATGTGCAGGCGCGGATTCCCCGCGCGCATTACCCGGCCGCCCTCAGCGTGCCGCAGCAGGCGGTGACCCGCACGGCAGGCCAGGCCAGCGTGTGGGTGGTCGATGCCCAGGGCCAGGCGCAGCCGGTGGCCATCGAGCTCGGTGAGCTGGTCGAGCGTCGCTACCGCGTGGTGTCCGGGCTCAGCGCCGGGCAGCAGGTGGTGATCGAAGGCATCGAGCGTCTGAGCCCGGACGCCCAGGTCGCCACACGCCCCTGGCAGCCCGCCGCCAACGGCGAACGCCTCAGCGCCGTTGCGCGCTGAGTTCGGAGACAAGCGCATGCCACAGTTCTTCATCAACCGCCCGGTGTTCGCCTGGGTGATCGCCCTGTTCATCGTGCTGCTCGGCGTCATCGCCATTCCGCAGTTGCCCATCGCCCGCTACCCGTCGGTGGCTCCGCCGTCGGTAACCCTCTACGCCACCTATCCCGGGGCCACCCCGCAGACGCTCAACGACTCGGTGGTGAGCCTGGTCGAGCGCGAGCTGTCGGGGGTGAAGAACCTGCTGTACTTCGAGTCCTCGGTGGACACCTCGGGCACCGCGCAGATCACTGCCACCTTCAAGCCGGGCACCGACGCGGAGCTGGCCCAGGTGGACGTGCAGAACCGCATCAAGGCGGTCGAGCCGCGCCTGCCTCAGGCCGTGCGGCAGAACGGTATCCAGGTGGAGTCCGCCGCTTCGGGCTTTCTGATGATGGTCGGCATGACCTCGCCCAACGGTCAGTACGATGAAGTGGCGCTGAACGATTACCTGGCGCGCAATATCGTCCAGGAGCTGCGCCGCATCGACGGCGTCGGGCGCGTGCAACTGTTCGGCGCCGAGCAGGCCATGCGCGTCTGGGTCGACCCGCACAAGCTCACCGCCTATGGCCTGACCCTGAACGAACTGGCCCAGGCCATCGAGCAGCAGAACGCGCAGATCGCCCCTGGCCGGGTCGGCGACGAGCCGGCATTGCCGGGCCAGCGCCTGACCATACCGCTGACCGTGCAGGGGCAACTGAGCACGCCGGAACAGTTCGCCGCCGTCGTGCTGCGCGCGGGTGCCGATGGCGCCAGGGTGGTGCTTGGCGACGTGGCGCAGATCGAACTGGGCGCGCAGTCCTATGCCTTTTCCAACCGCGAGAATGGCGTTGCGGCGACCAGTGCCGCCATCCAGTTATCGCCCGGTGCCAATGCCGTGCGCACTGCCTCGGCCGTGCGCGAGCGCCTGGCAGAACTAGCGCCGAGCATGCCGGTGGGCATGGCCTACTCGGTGCCTTTCGATACCGCTCCCTTCGTCAAGGTGTCCATCGAGAAGGTGATCTACACCCTGTTCGAGGCCATGGCGCTGGTGTTTCTGGTGATGTTCCTGTTCCTGCAGAACCTGCGCTACACGCTGATCCCGGCCATCGTCGCGCCCATCGCGCTGCTCGGCACCTTCGCGGTGATGCTGCTGGCGGGCTTTTCGATCAACTCGCTGACCATGTTCGGCATGGTGCTGGCCATCGGCATCATCGTCGACGACGCCATCGTGGTGGTGGAGAACGTCGAGCGGCTGATGGCCACCCAGGGCCTGTCGCCGAAAGAGGCGACCCTGCAGGCGATGCGGGAAATCACCGGGGCGATCATCGGTATCACCCTGGTGCTCACCGCCGTGTTCATTCCCATGGCCTTCAGTAGTGGCTCGGTGGGGGTGATCTACCAGCAGTTCACCCTGTCGATGGCGGTGTCGATTCTGTTCTCGGCCTTCCTCGCCCTGAGCCTGACGCCGGCGCTGTGCGCCACGCTGCTGCGCCCGGTAAGCGCGGATCATCATGAAAAGCGCGGCTTTTTCGGCGCCTTCAACCGTGGCTTCGAGCGCCTCACGGCGAGCTACGGCACGCAGGTAGCGCGTCTGGTCGGGCGCAGCGGGCGGATGATGGCGGCCTTCGCGGTGCTCTGCGCGATACTGGCCGTGGCCGCCGCGCAGTTGCCCTCGTCCTTCCTGCCGGAAGAGGATCAGGGCTACTTCATGACCTCCATCCAGTTGCCCACCGGCGCCACCAGCGAACGCACCCTGGACGTGGTCAAGGCCTACGAAGCGCACGTCGCCACGCGCCTCGGGTTGGACGCCAACCTGGTGGTGCTGGGCTTCAGCTTCGCCGGCTCCGGCCCCAACGCGGCCATGGCCTTCACCATGCTCAAGGACTGGGATCAGCGCAATGGCGCCACCGCTGCCGAAGAAGCGGCGCTGGCGCAGCAGGCCATGGCGGGTAACGTTGAAGGCACGGTGATGAGCCTGATGCCGCCGGCCATCGACGAGCTGGGCACGTCCTCCGGCTTCACCCTGTTCCTGCAGGATCGGGGCAACCGGGGCGAGGCCGCATTGCTCGCCGCGCAGGCGCAACTGCTGGAACTGGCGGCGCAGAGCGAGGTGGTCAGCGATGTCTATCCCGATGGCCTGCCACCCGGCGAGAGCATTCGCCTGGATATCGACCGGCAGAAGGCCGAGGCCATGGGCCTGTCCTTCGCCGCCGTGAGCAGCACGCTATCGGCGGCCATGGGCTCGCTGTACGTCAACGACTCCCCCAATGCCGGGCGCATGCAGCAGGTCATCCTGCAAGCCGACGCGCCGGCGCGCATGCAACTGGACGACGTACTCGGCCTGCGCGTGCGCAATGCCAGCGGCGGCATGGTGGCGCTGCGCGAGGTTGTGACGCCGGTGTGGAGCGAGTCGCCGCAGCAGATGATGCGCTTCCAGGGGTATCCCGCCGTGCGTATCGCCGGGGGCGCTGCTGCCGGTGTCTCCAGTGGCGCGGCCATGGCCGAGATGGAGCGCCTGGTGGCGCAGTTGCCGCAGGGTTTCGCCGTGGCCTGGACGGGGCAGTCGCTGCAGGAGCGCCAGTCGGCGGCACAGGCACCGCTGCTGATGCTGCTCTCGGCGCTGGTGGTGTTCCTGGTGCTGGCGGCGCTGTACGAGAGCTGGTCGATCCCACTGTCGGTGATGCTGGTGGTGCCGCTGGGTCTGCTCGGTGCGGTGGCGGCGGTGATGTTGCGCGGCATGCCCAATGACGTGTTCTTCAAGGTGGGGATGATCACCATCATCGGTCTGTCGGCGAAGAACGCCATCCTTATCGTCGAGTTCGCCCGCCAGCTACACGCAGAAGGGCGCCCGCTGATCGATGCCGCCGTGACCGCCGCGCGCCTGCGCCTGCGGCCGATCCTGATGACCTCGCTGGCCTTCACCCTCGGTGTGCTGCCCTTGATGCTGGCCTCCGGCGCCAGCGCCGAAACCCAGCACGCCATCGGCACCGGGGTGTTCGGCGGCATGCTCAGCGGCACTCTGCTGGCGGTGTTCTTCGTGCCGGCCTTCTTCGTCTTCGTCATCGGCACCCAGGAGCGTTTCAGCGCCTGGCGTGCGCAGCGGGGCAACACCGCGCTGACCCAGGAGAACCCATGATGCGTCTGTTCCTCACCCTAGCGCTGCTCGCCTGCCTGAGCGCCTGCTCGCTGGCCCCAACTCTGCAGCGCCCGGCTGCGCCGGTGCCAGCGAGCTTCCCCTTGGCCACGGCTGCACCGGCCTCGACGCTGCCGGCCAGTGCATTGGGCTGGCGCACGATGTTCGGCGATGCGCGCCTGCAACGGTTGATCGATCTGGCGCTGGCCAATAACCGCGACCTGCGTCTGGCCATCCTCAACGTCGAGGCGGCGCAGGCCCAGGCGAACGTCCAGCGCGCCGCACGTCTGCCGGCTGTGGGGCTGGAGGGCGCGCGCACGCGTGAGCGCGCTTTGACGACCGATGCGAACGGCCAGGCCAGCCGCGAGGTGAGCCAGCAGACCGGGGTGAATGTCGCCCTCAGCGCCTTCGAACTGGATCTGTTCGGCCGTGTGCGCGCACTTTCCGATGCGGCGTTAGCACGTTACCTGGCCAGTGAACAGGGCCGCGCTGCGGCGCAGATCACCCTGGTTGGCGCGGTGGCCGAGGCCTATTTCGCCCAGCGCCTGGCCGACGAGCAACTGCAACTGAGCGAGCGCACCCTGGCCGACTGGCGGCAGTCGCTGCAACTTGCCCGCCTGCTCAAGCAAGCCGAGCAGAACAGCAGCCTGGACGTGGCCCAGGCCGAAGGGCAGGTGGCCCTGGCCGAAGCCGACCTGGAAGCGCGCCGCCGCGCCCTGGCGCAGGCGGACAATGCCCTGCAGTTGCTGGTGGGCGGCGAGCTGCCGGGCGATCTTCCTGCTGGCTTGCCGTTGGAGCGCCAATCGGTGATTGCGCCACTACCGGCCGGATTGCCGGCCGACCTGCTGCTGAACCGGCCGGATCTGCGCCAGGCCGAGCAGACGCTGATCGCTGCCAATGCCGACATCGGCGCGGCGCGGGCGGCGTTCTTCCCGCAGATTTCCCTGACCGCATCCTTCGGTTACGCCAGCACCTCGCTCGCTGGCCTGTTTAACCCGGCGCGGCAAGTCTGGCGCTTCGCCCCGCAGATTTCCCAGCCGCTGTTTCTGGGCGGGCGCCTGCGCGCCGAACTGCGTCTGGCCGAGGTGCGCAAATCCGAGGCGGTCGCGCAGTACGAGCGCGCCATCCAGACCGCCTTTCGCGAGGTGGCCGATGCTCTGGCCGGGACGGCTACCTTCGACCGTCAGATCGAGGCGCAACTGCGCGCGGTGACAGCGACCGAGCGGCGTCTGCAATTGTCTGACCTGCGCTACCGCGCGGGCGTTGACGGCCGACTGGAACTGCTCGACGCGCAGCGCCAACTGCAGGCTGCACGGCAAACGCTGTTGGAGTTGCGCCGCGCAGAAATCGCCAACCGGGTGGCGCTGTACAAGTCCCTCGGCGGCGGCCTGCACGAGCGCGATGCCGCGGAGATTGCCGCTGTCACGGCCGCTCAGTAGAGTCCATCCACCTTGCCCATGAACCTTTCCATGCGTGCTGTCATTCCCCGTCGCTGGCTGATCCTGCTGGCCGTGATGTTGGCCTTTCTGCCGGTGGTCATCGACATGACCATCCTGCACATCGCCATGCCGTCGCTGACCCTGGCGCTCGGCGCCTCGACCACCGAGGTGCTGTGGATCATCGATATCTACCCGCTGCTGATGGCCGGCCTGCTGGTGCCCATGGGTACCCTGGCCGACCGCGTCGGCAACCGCCGTGTGCTGCTCATCGGCCTGGTGGTGTTCGGCATCGCCTCGCTGTTGGCGGCCTTTGCGCCGACCCCGGCGCTGCTGATCGGCGCGCGGGTGCTGCTGGCCCTTGGCGGCTCGATGATCATGCCTTGCGTGTTGGGCATCATCCGCCGCACCTTCGAGGATGAAGACGAGCGCGCCATGGCCCTCGGGCTGTGGGGCATGGTCGGCGCCGCCGGCGCGGCGCTCGGGCCATTAATCGGCGGGGCGCTGCTGGAGCATTTCTGGTGGGGCTCAGCCTTCCTGATCAACGTGCCGATCATGCTGGTGGTCGCGCCGCTGGTGTTCCTCCTGCTGCCGCGCAGCGAAGCCACCACGCCGGGCACCTGGGCGCTGGGCCAGGCGTTGTTGCTGATCGCCGGCATGCTGGCGCTGGTGTATGGCATCAAGGCCGCCGTCGGCGCCACGCAGCCGTTGGCTGTGGCGCTGCTGGTGGCGGTGCTGGGGTTCGCGCTGTTGAGCCTTTTCGCGCGGCTGCAACTGCGTTCGGCGACGCCCATGCTCGATCTGTCGCTGTTCTCGCGCCCGGCGATCCTGGCCGGGATCATCATGGCGCTGGTTTCCATCGGCGCGCTGGCCGGAGTCGAACTGACGCTGGCGCAGGAGCTGCAGTACGTGCTGGGCAAGACGCCGCTGCAGGCCGGCATTTTCATGATTCCAATCATGGCCGCGGCCGCGGTGGGTGGCCCGATAGCCGGCTATCTGTCGAATCGCTTCGGCCTGCGCCTGGTCGCCAACCTGTCACTGGCAGTCGCGGCAGGGGCGCTGCTCTCTTTGGCGCTGACGGAGCTGCAGAGGCCAGGCCTGCTTGTACCCACCCTCTTGGGGATGCTGGGCCTGGCGCTGAGCATCGGGCTGACGGCTTCATCGATTGCCATTATGGGCGCGGTCGACGCTGACAAAGGTGGCGCTGCAGGGGCGCTGGAGGCGACAGCCTACGAGTTGGGTACTGGGCTGGGGATCACCTTCTTCGGCGTATTTATGTCCAGCATCTTTGCGCGCACGGTGTCCTTTGCGCCTGATCTCGCAGAGCCGCTGGCTGAACAAGCCGCACGCTCGATCGGTGACAGCTACATTGTTGCCCAGGGGCTGGATGAGCCCCTGGCAGCGGCTGTGATCGAGGCGGCCAGGGTCGCTTTCTCAGCAACCCACTCGACCTTGCTGATGACATCGGCAGCCCTGATCGGGCTCTTGGCTTGCGTGACTCCCTTCATGCTGGGCGTCGAGGGAAAAAGGCGCTGCTCGTCGTAGCAGTGGGGTTCAATTGATGCCAAGGCACATGTACTTCTGCTCAATGTAATCGTCGATGCCGTAATGCGAGCCTTCGCGGCCCAGGCCAGACTGTTTAATGCCACCGAAGGGCGCGACTTCGGTTGAGATCAGCCCTTCGTTGACGCCAACCATGCCGTACTCCAGCGCCTCGCTGACGCGCCAGGCGCGGCCCAGGTCGCGGGTGTAGAGGTAGGAGGCCAGGCCAAACTCGGTGTCGTTGGCCATGGCGATGGCCTCGGCTTCGCTGTCGAAGCGGAAGATCGGCGCCAGCGGGCCGAAGGTCTCGTCGCGGGCCACCAGCATGTCCGCTGTCACGTCGCCGAGCACGGTCGGCTCGAAGAAGCTGCCGCCCAGAGCGTGGGGCTGGCCGCCGGCGAGGATCTTGGCACCTTTGCTGACTGCATCGGCGATATGCTCTTCGACCTTTGCCACGGCACTGGCATTGATCAGCGGGCCCTGCTGGGCACCGTCTTCATCGGCCGGGGCGACCTTGAGCGCGTTTACCGCAGCCACCAGGCGTTTGCTGAATTCGTCGTACACAGCGTTCTGTACCAGAAAGCGGTTGGTACACACGCAGGTCTGCCCGCTGTTGCGAAACTTCGACCCGATAGCACCTTGCACCGCAGCATCCAGGTCGGCGTCGTCGAAGACGATAAAGGGCGCGTTGCCGCCCAGCTCCAGCGATATCTTCTTGATAGTCGCAGCGCACTGCGCCATCAGCAGCTTGCCGATGCCGGTGGAGCCGGTGAACGACAGTTTCTGCACATCCGGATTGCCGGTCAGCTCGCCGCCGATGGCGCGCGAGTCCCGGCCGGGTACGATGTTCAACACACCGGCAGGAATCCCCGCGCGCTCGCCCAGCACCGCCAGGGCCAGGGCTGACAAGGGGGTTTCCGACGCGGGCTTGAGCACCACGGTGCAGCCAGCGGCCAGGGCCGGACCGACCTTGCGGGTGATCATGGCGTTAGGGAAGTTCCATGGCGTAATGGCCGCGACCACGCCGATCGCCTGTTTGATCACCACCAGGCGGCGGCCTTGCTTGTCGTGGGGGATGACGTCGCCATAGACGCGCTTGGCCTCTTCGGCGAACCACTCGATAAAGCTGGCACCGTAGGCGATTTCGCCGCGGCTTTCGGCCAGGGGTTTGCCCTGTTCCCAGCTGAGCAGGCGGGCCAGGTCTTCCTGGTTGTCCATGATCAGGTTGTACCAACAGCGCAAGATGGCGCTGCGCTCCTTGGCGGTCTTTTCGCGCCAGGCGGGCAGGGCGGCCTTGGCGGCGGCGATGGCGCGAGCGGTTTCCGCCTGGCCGAGGGAGGCGACCTCGGCGATCAGCTCGCCGTTGGCCGGGTTGGTACGGGGAAGCGTGCCTGGTTGTCGGCATCGACCCACTGGCCGTCGATATAGGCCTGTTGGCGTAGCAAGTTGGTGTGGTTGAGTTTCATCGCAGGGCTCCGAAAAAAGCATGACCGCCGGCTGTATGGGCAGGGCAGGCATGGTGTGTGCCTCTCCGGGGATCGGAGGTGCGGTTGTTCGGAGCTTTTATACAAGCGTGAATGTTATCGACTTATATTTAGCAAAAAAACTCAATATAAGAGATTTTTGAGATTTTATAACAATGAAATGGCCAATTTATGGCGCGCCTGATGTGCTCTGCGGCTTCTGCATGTTGCTCGCGATAAGGTTTGTGGTCTGGATCACCAGGTCGATGACGCGCTCCTGGCGCAGTAGCTTGAAGGTGTCGGTGCTGCCGACGGCCGAGACGCTGCCGACCACCTCCTTGCTGTCCGTAACGATGATCGGTGCGGCGATACCCGTGAGCCCCAGGTTCAGTTCGTCATGGGTGATGCAGTAGCCGTCCTTGCGAATCTTCTTCGCCGCCCGGGCGAACTCCGACCAGCTGCGTGTGCTGTAGGGGTTGTTGGGGTCCTTGGAAATCTGTTCCTCGAACAGTTTCAGCAGGCGTCTGCCCTTCTGATAGGCCACCAGCACTTTTGACTGCGCACCGCGGAACGGCGGCAGCGGATGGCCACGGCCGAACGCGAAATGGTGCTGCTCGTTGGGGTCGGTGATGAAGGTGTTGATGATGTGCCCATCGTAGAAAACGCTGGCGAACACTGCCAGACCAGTCTCCTCAGACGTTAGCAGTCCCATACGGGTATACAGGCACTGCGCCCCTTGCTCCTGCTTGAAGGCTTACCAGCGCATCAGTGGTGGAAAGCTGCCTTAGCAGTTGAGCTTAACGGGTTCTACGCGCTAGCCTGCCTAGCCGAGATGAGCATGGGGCCGCTGAGCTCCGCGATCACTGTCCGACTATTGCTCCGATCGCTGACAGAATGCCGGATATCCTTGGCCTACCTCGTTCGAAACGGCACCGACGAGATGTGGAAGAAGTTAGCTCCTACGGTGCTGGCCAAGCCAAGCTGGCACTGCTCAAGCGCGAAGACATGTCTAGCCATAAGCCTCGGTTCGTTACCCAAGCGGCGCTCGAGGCGCTGGCGAACGAAGACAATTTCCAGGTATACGTGGAAATTAACCTGGGCCACTGGTACGGGAAAAACTGAATCGGCTCCGGTTTTCTACATCCCCAATGACCGCTTTGGACGGTTTCTTCCTGTCGTCAATGCTGGCTCCTGGCCTCTTTCGGCCGGTCTAAAAATGCAGTCTACTGGTCAACTCGATGCAATCCTTAGTCAGAACAAATGCAAAGGCCGTAAAAAACGATGGCCTTCGATTTGCAGCTGAAGCGCTGTTACCGCTATCTCGATCGTTAGCGTGTGATTATATGAGAGCGGTATCGAGACATTTGAATGGCTCACTCGGTTCGTCTGCTGTAGATGAACCATAATCCATGCGCTTTTGTTGGTGCAATCTTTAAGCGTGCGTCGGTTGCCGGGCATTAGTAAATGAAAGGCTACCGAGACAGTAAA
>ERZ1673962.377-NODE-377-length-32523-cov-8.882500_pt1 | contig 32523 bp, 46 predicted proteins | sample MGYA00580188_ERZ1673962 | MGnify/ENA primary metagenome ERZ1673962 (study PRJEB41334, sample SAMN05608104) | rock metagenome | biome: terrestrial subsurface; feature: shale formation; material: shale | place: USA: Pennsylvania ... | reverse complement strand
ACTGGTAGCCAGTGTTTGACGCAGCGGAATAGTCACCAGTGTTTGACGCAGCGGAACAGTCACCAGTGTTTGACGCAGCGGAATAGTCACCAGTGTTTGACGCAGCGGAATAGTCACCAGTGTTTGACGCAGCGGACTGGTAGCCAGTGTTTGACGCAGCGGACTGGTAGCCAGTGTCGCTCACTTCATCTTCTTTTATTAGATTGTTCTTCACCCACTCAATTTGTGCTTTAATTAGTCCTGGTAAACCTATTTCTGCTTTAACTGTAAGTACCGAAGAAACTTTTTTGTCACTTTCTGATTTGATCACACCCTTCTGCTCCACAGTACAATAACGTGAAGCAGCAGGTGCATAGTAACCAAAAGTTGCCAAAGGCATCTCGCAAGCGTGGAATCCTGAAGAGCAGGGTTCTACAGTTCCTTCATGAGTAAATGTTTTACCAATTTCAAATTGGTAGTCACGACATTGTAACTGTTGGTTAAAGCCTTTATATGAAACGGTCATTATCGGGTTTCCTTAATCGGTTATTTAATTGACAGTTGACACTATAGCGCTACACTGTCACTATAGCAACCAGAAATTAACCCGACGGAGAAATATTATCGTGAATAAACTATCCACAATAATCTATGAGTACCGTTTCGCACGGGCGTGGCAGGGGCTAACAAACCAGTTACCCGCAAAACACAAGAGCCGTGGTCGTGCCTTAACCCGTTGTTTAGCTGCGCGCCGCGAATTATTAAACGAAATGTTACGTGTGAGGCTAATGTTATGTTGAGTGATTTTGAAGTAAATAAAACCCTTGCAATTGCTGTAGGACATAAATGTTATTATGACAACAGAACATATACTAACGATGGTAAAAATGTAGTTGTCAAAGGTAATGGTGTGCTTGGCTGGTTTGACCCGTGTAACAACTGGAACGAGATTGGGCCACTAATCCACAAGCTTGGTATTAGTTTGATTAAAATGGAAGACGAATATATCGCCGTTGGCCCCGACTGGGATTATATCGATATTCGCAATTACGACATCGACTCCCCCTGCATCGGTGCCGATGCTGCCGTAACGTCCGATACTAACCCGCTACGCGCCGCATCGCTATGTGCTATCGCGATTCTGGAGAAACAGAAATCATGAGACGTGTTATGTTAATGCTACTATCAGGTATTACAAGTGTGGCTCTGTGGGGTCTTAATTATCCTACGGCGGCGTGGTTGGCTTGTTGCGTCTACGTTGCTTGTTACCTTTCACTCTGCCACGGGATATATAAAGCATGTCAGAATTAACTAAACGACTTGAGTCACTCGAGCGTTACTTGCGTGGCCACGATAACGGCGCCGATGCGAATTTGATCCGTGAGGCTATTGATAAGTTGAATAAGGCTGAAGAAACAGCATTGTTCTACAAGGACCATAGCGGCGATAAGTCCACATTGAAATTTGGGTTATCTCGCGTACTTGAGGAGCTGCGGAAATGACACGTAAATATACTAAACCGCCTCGTGATGGATGTGCTGGTGTGCGCGACTATTGGGGTGACTTTGATTGTGATTATGCACCTAACTTCCCCTGTGAGGACTGCATGTACTGTAAAGATTCTGGTGGTCGTAAGAACCCACAGGCTAAGTGCAATCAGCAGCCCGAGGACACTTCAAAATGATTACTGAAATTGCTCCGGGTGACATGCCCTATGTAGTATCTACGGCTTACGGTGACGACGTGTGGCTTCGATCTATCGTGCATTATGTGCATAGTCAAAAAGGGGATGTCGCAGCTGAAGAAGCGCGCGCAGCTCTCTTAGAAATGTGTGAGAAATACACTTTAGTAGATGTTATTGTGTCAGAGGAGGGAACGCTATCCATAACACCTTCCCAGTATGATACACTAACCACATAATCTGCACCGGTACAATTTATGGCACTTAACACCGATCTACTGACTCAAATATTCGACGCGATACGCGGCCGGTTCACGCTGGCCGAAATTGAGGAACTGTTAACCACGGATCCGCAGCGTCTGATTTACGCTATCCGTGAAACGGCTGAGCAGGAACTGTCGGCGCGCATGGTGCCAGAAATTGAAGCTACAATTATCGCAAGCGGCAATTATAACGCGATTATTGAGCTATTACCGAACGGTGCCATTACCGCGCCGTATGCGTTCAGTCTCGCCACATCCGCTACCGCACAGTATATTTCAAACTATGTGGCGCGACACGTGGCGGAGATTTCGCAGAACACTGCTAATGCGATCCAGCAGACAATACAACGCCACGAACAGCAATCGCTGAACCCGCGTAATACCGCGCGTGACATCCGCCGCAACATTGGCCTAACGGTGCGGCAGGAGCAAGCCGTCGCAAATTACCGGGCGATGCTGGAAAGTGGCGATAAAGAGGCGCTGAAACGTAAATTACGTGATGCGCGTTTCGATGGTACTGTGCGCCGCGCTATCGAAACAGAGACGTCACTGACTACAGCGCAGATTAACCGCATGGTGCAGCGTTACCGCGAGCGGTACATTAAATACCGCAGTGAGGTTATTGCTCGTACCGAACAGTTAACCGCTGTTTCAGTGGGGCAGCGTCAATCGATGAAACAGGCGCGTGACAATGGTGTGCTATCGTCGCGTCTGCGTCGTTTTTGGGAATATATGCACGACAGCCGAGTACGCCACTGGCACGCTTCAATTCCGATGCTGAATCCTGACGGTGTGGCTATTGATGAAAAGTTCCTCACGCAGCCACCAGCAGGAGCTGAATACCTAGATGGACCACGCGATCCTGATGGTAGCGGTGCAAATATCATTCAGTGCCGTTGTCGTGAGCGTTATAAACTGATATAACAGTGGTTTATATCCAGTAACGTCACGGATGGCGACTATCGCGAGGTCACACTGTGCCTAAATCCCGTCTAGAAGAGTTCCGTGCCGCCGTTGATAAATACGGTTCACAACGCGCCGCAGCGAAAGCATTAGGCGTACATCACCAGTCACTTCAACGCAGCTTAAAACGTGCCGAAAAAGCCGAGCCTGTACTGTCAGGCACTAAAACGGACATGTTCAAGCAAATTCCGAAACGCTCCGGTTCGGACTTCATTTTCATGGCGGTGCAGAATGAGACGCAGATACACCCCGAAATGTGGGCCACGCTGAAACAGGCCACTAAATATTTCGATGCGGAGCTGGTGGTAAGTCGTTTCTTATATGACCGTAAAAACGCGCACTGGAAAGATAAACAAGGCATCGACCGTTACTGGTTCGACCCGCAGATTAAAAACTACGTGTGTGACGACCTGCAGCAGCTAGCACCAGATTTATACTGGTGTGGCAATTTCAATATCCTACCTACCGCAGTAGACCCAACATCAGGTCTCGATAGTTACGCCGGCAGCGCTTCTCTTATTATTCCACACGCTAAGTTGCAGTTACGCGCCTGTGCGACACCACCCGGCATCGATGCGAAACACATTTATACTACTGGTGCGCTGTCGCAACGAAATTACATTCAGGCTAAAGCAGGACAGCGTGCCGAATGGGATCATGTTTTCTCTGCACTGTACGTTCATGTCGACAGCGACGGTAAATGGTTCACTCGGCAATTGTGTGCCGACTCTGAGACTGGCCACATTCAGGATCTAGACGTTATTTTTACGCCGAGTGGCTGGACAACGGGAAACAGGATTGGTGCGCTGACACCAGGCGACTTACATTTTGATAATGTGTCACATCCTGTACTGCGTGGCATCCACGATATGATTGACACACTGCGACCGGAGTATCTGTTTGGCCACGACAGTTACGATCAGCGGCGCCGCAATCACCACAATATGAATGACCCCCACTATTTGTACCGTATGTTTGCGCGTGGCACCGAATCCGTAGCAGATGAAGTACGGCTTACCTATCAGGGTCTTGCCGGGTTTGCGCGGGACTTCTGTAAAGTCGTTGCGGTAGAGTCGAACCATGACCTGGCATTAACGCGGTGGCTAAAGGAGCAGGATTACCGCCGCGATCCGGTGAATGCATTGTTTTTCTTGCAGCTACAGACCGAAGTTTATAAAGCGATCCGTGACGGTGAAAACATGTCGGTACTCGGCCGCGCTATGGAGCTGCTTGGTTTAGATACGTCACACATGCAGTTTCTGCGTGGCGATGAGTCATTTACTCGTTTCGGTATTCGTCACGATAACCATGGCGATCGCGGCCCGAACGGATCACGCGGTAACATTAAAAATATCGCCCGTACCGGTGTTAGGCATAATATAGGCCACAGTCACCAAGCAGGGGTATTTAACGGCGTATTTATGGCGGGTAAATCGCAGGAGAAAGCAGGTTACGAGAAAGGCCCGTCAGCGCACAGTAATAGTCACATTATTACGTACCCGACGGGCAAGCGGTGTATTGTCACTAGTCGCGGCGAGCAGTGGCGTTAGGTGCGTTTTAGTAGTTTATCGATTTGTTTGTGGTGAGCAGTACCGAGTCCACCTTCTGTTTGCAACTGAATAAGCATAGCCACTAGCTCGTCGTGCATGTTAATTGCGCGTATCGCTGCTAGAATTTCTTCAGGGTCGTCTGCGTATAACGTTACTTGGTTATTCACGTCTTTTGCTTTCCGAGTATCATGGTCACTTTGACTAAGTGGTAGCTCAAAAACATTTTTCATCTTTTCCACAGTTTTACCCTCTATTAACGCGCGCAGCTATTGTCACGCAAATGTGCTGCTAGAAATGCCTCCGCCTCTAGTTGGTGGCAGTATGGGCAATAAACGCGGTTGACACTATAAAATGTATCGCACCATGGGCAGTTAATACCTTTACCATCACGAAGCCACGCGCTGACTCGACGTTTATACTGCTTACTGTACTTTCTCATATCTTAATTACTCCTCAATTGACGTTTTCAGTAAATATACACTACTTCGTTACTATGTCAACGTTTCTATTTTATAGAACAAACTTATCTGTAATATAGAACGGTTACTTTTTTGACCGTCCATGACACTGTCCGGCACGAAAACACCGAAAAATCCTTATAAATCCGTATCTTGTCCGGTGTCCACCTTAAATCATAAAAACGGATCATAAATAATAAACATTAATGTTTATTATTTATAAAGTAACTATAAAGGGCATACATGGACACTTACCGGACAACTTATTGATTTTAAACGTATTATAACGGTTTTCCATGCCGGACACTGTCCGGACAGAAACTATCATACTGTTTTTTATTACTTATTTTCTAAGTGTTGCACACACTACAGCAGCTGTGGCATACTATGCGCATGAACTTGTATCGAGTAACACAATGACTCAATATAACGAACTGTATGTACCTGTCGCTAAAGTTGACACTGACCGCCGATTAGTTTTTGGCTGGGGTCAAGTAGTCACTAAAAACGGCGAGGAACTGTTCGATTCCGATAATCAATCTATTCCGAAATCTGTTGCACTTGACGGGTGGCTCGAATTTGCCAAAGGAACTCGAATGCTCAAGCAGATGCACGCTGGCGAGCCTCGTGGCATGGTGCCCTTTATTTTCCCGATGTTTGACGAAGTACTGAAGTCGCTAGGTATTGAACCTATCGGTCAAGAAGGTATTGCTGTCGGTGCGTATGTGGAAGATGACGAGACACTGGCTAAATTTGATTCTGGCGACTTTACCGGTTTTAGTATCGGCGGCGGCGCAGCATGGGAGGACGTAGAATAATGCGTTTCGATGGTAAAACAAACAAACAGCGCGCCACAGCGATTAAAATTGGTGAATTGAGTGGTGTCACTGTACCAGCCGTACAAGGGAGCGTAGCAACTATGCGTAAATACGCCACGCCAGAAACTGATGAGTTTCAGGATTTAGCTAAAGCTGTGTTTTCTGAGGTTATGGAAACTAAAGCGGTTGAAGAATCCACGCGTGAAATGCTAGAGCCTTTGCTTGACCATCTTTATCGTAGTCAAGATGCTCTCTGGGACGCTAACCGCGACGCAATGAAAAAAGGTAATGCGGAAGAAGTTAAGCAGAACCTGCGCGAATTTGCTATGTCAATTATGACGTTAGCTAAAGCCGCACCGAGCGATCCGTCTGCGTACGCTTACGCACCAGATAAAGAAAAACCAAGTGGCTGGAAGTTACGCATCGACACACCAGCACATATTTCAGCGGCTGCTGCGGCACTCTCACCAGAGGGGTTTCGTGGTAACCCTGTAGAAATTCCCGCTGCTGACCGTAAAGCGGTTGTGGCGCGAGTACGAGCCGCCTGGCTCAAGGCTTACCCGGATAAGTCCGAAGCGGATATGCCGGATTCACTAAAAAAGGTAAATGACATGCCAGAAAATGTAAACGTTGAGGAGCTTCAGGCGCTCGCTGTAATGACCGACGCCCAGAAAGCACATTACGCTACACTGAGCGACGACGATAAATCTGCATTCGTGAAAATGAGTGCCGATGAACGTACCGCCACTGTGGACTTACTTAAAACCACCGAAGAAACTTATACCACCTCGAAAGGTGTATCACTGGTTAAATCCGCGTTGCCCGCAGGTGTCTTTGAGATGCTGAAGTCGCAAGACGAAGACCTGATGAAACTGCGCGGCGAGCAGGAACTGCAAGGTTTCGTTAAAACCGCCGAAGCGGATTATCAGTATCTACCAGGTACCGCACTGGCTAAAGCCGCTGTGCTGCGTGATGTGGCTAAGATGGACAAAGGTGTTGCTGAGACACTGACCGCGGCATTGAAAGCTGGTAACGCTGCGATGAAGCCACAGTTTGAGCAACATGCAACACCAGGCGGTGATGGTATGGCTAAGTCAGCACAAGAAGAGTTTGACGGTATGGTGAAAGTCCACGCCAAAGAACACAACGTAACTATGGCAAAAGCGACCGAAGCTGTAATGGCTACTGATGCTGGCGCTAAGTTATACGAACAACTGTAACACGGAGCGCTTGAAACATGGCTACTGAGAACGCGTTAAAATCAATTCCGTATACTGCCAGTGCCGATCTGTCAGCGCTCCAGTATACTTTCGTTAAAATGTCTGGCGACTACTCTGTTGCTGGTGCTCCCGCTGCGGGTGGTGCAGATGCTGTAGGTATTCTGCAAAACGACCCAGTATCAGGTGCTGCCGCTGCTGTAGCAGTAGCTGGGCAAAGTAAAATTGTGCTGGGGGCAACATTGACCGCTGGTACTAAAGTGACTTGCAGTGCTGCGGGTAAAGCTGTTGCTGCGACCACTGGTCAATCATACCTCGGCGTTTTAGTCGAAGGCGGCGCACTCGATCAGATTGGCGCTATCGTTTTAGATAACAAAGGAGCAGCCGCATAATGCCTAATCCTACTACTTCATCACTGCATATTAATACCCCACTGACTAACATTGCAGTGGGCGCAGTACAGGATGCTAGCGCGTTTGCTGCTGGCCGTGTTTTCCCAATGGTTCCGGTAATGAAACAGAGCGATATTTATCGCACTTTCAACATTGCCGATATGTACCGCGATGACCTGAAGCCACGTGCTGCGGGTACAGAGTCACACGGCACCGGTTACCGCGTGGGTGAAGATTCGTATATCTGTAAGCGCTACGACTTGCACCACGACGTTGCTGACGAAGAACGTTCAAACGCAGACAGTGTGTTTAACTTAGATGCTGATGCGACTCGTATCATCACTAACAAAGCCATGATCCGCCGCGAAATGATGTTTGCCAGCTCTTACCTGACCACAGGTACTTGGAGCTTGGATAAACAAGGTGTGGCTTCTGGCGCAACTGGTAATCAGTTTATCAAATGGTCTGATGATGCTTCAGATCCTGTTGCGGATGTTAATGCCGCTAAGCTGCGCATTTTGCTGGCTACTGGTAAGCGCGCTAACAAAGTCACCATGAGCTACGATGTACGTCAAGCGCTGGATACTAACCCAGCAGTAATTGACCGCATCAAATATTCTGGCGGTATCGGTAACAACACTCCAGTAGTGGTTAACGACATGGCGCTGGCGCAAGTATTTGGTGTTGACGAAGTGATCGTGTCTACAGCAATTTATAACACCGCTAAAGAAGGTGAAGCCCATAGTGGTGCATTCATTGCTGCTGGTAAAGTATTGGTCAGCTACTCGCCTACTTCACCAAGCATCTTTGACTTGTCTGCAGGTTACATCTTCAGCTGGTCAGGTTTGTTAGGTTCACAAGATGGTATGCGTGTCAAGAAGTTCCGCATGGAGCAACTTGAATCAGACCGTATTGAGATCCAAACTGCTTGGGATATGAAGTTAGTCTCTAACGGTGCGGGTGTGCTGCTGTACGACGTAGTTGCATAATGATTAACCGTTACTTAGAAAGCCGGGTACGTCCCGGCTTTTTCATGCGTAAATCACAGTAACTAACGTTTTCCCATTCACGATAAACAGCGCCGGACCGTTACGATAGTGACGCACCGAACCGATCCGTTTAACCAGATTAGCATCAGCCAGAAACGCGTGTAGCCACATATCGAGATCGTAACGTACTAGCAGCCAGGTGCTAGTGAACCGTGTGGCGAAACGTCGTCTCGCGTGGTGTGTTATTTTAATGTTCATACGAGTCACTATTGCACTATACCGCCATAGTGTCAAGTGTGTTATTCTGTAGTCGTTCACAATAACGAGGAAATATGAACATGATTTATTATGTCAAGAAGCCACTCACTTACGCGGGCAAGTCATATAAGCGCGGCGACCAGCTGTCGGTTAAAACGGGTATTCGCGATGCACAGATTATCCGCGCGATGATCCGCATGGGTAAAATTAGTAAGGAACCGTTAGCGGATGCCACGGTAGTAGCTGATAGTGTGTTAGAACCAGAAACGGGCAAAACCGTTAGTATGGATAAAGCCACGTTACTCCACACTGGCGGCGGTTACTGGTCGGTGATGATGGGTGACATGTGTATCTCGGAAGGCACTAAGCTGCAGGGTAAAGATGCAGCGATTGCGTGGTGTCACGAAAATGATGTTGACATCGTAACCGAGTAGGGATAAAGTTTGTCGTATGAAGAAAGACGGACGGTCTCGCACGTATCAGCTAATCCGCGCCTACGGGAAATGTGTAGCATCACGGTGATTCAGTTCGCTCTGGTGCAGACTCTTTCAGCATAAATGACGTGATGTGCAGAGAAGCCCTTAAATCTCAGCGGAGACTGCACCGACTAGCCAGCGTAACTGGCTACATATTGAGCGTTATACGTTGCTCCTGTAATTGAATGCTAAGGCCACGTGTCAATAGTGACGGTAACGCTCAATGTGTTGAGAAAAGGTCTTTAAATTGGTAGCTTGACTGAGCTATAGGTGGTTTTACTACACCGTCGATACACATTATAAATTACCGCCGTAATCTGGTACACGGTTAACCCCAATGAGTCAAGTCTACTCGCGGTGAGCTAGATGCTCGGATAAACCACTCCAGCGCCGGTACGGCTCAGAATATACCGGTGACACACATTACCGCCCAATCAGCGACAGTGATTTACTGTCGCTTCTTTTTTTTACCTATAATGGCACTAACTGTAACCAAGGACGTACCATTATGGGCTACCGCAATTTACCTAGCTACATTAAACGGATCATGACAGGTGTCCGTGCCTTTACGACTAAAACCGTCACGGAAGCAGACTTGTTAAACGGTAAGAACTTCTTCTGCCGAGCCGTGTGGCCTCTCGCTAATGAGATATCTGCTGGGTCAACGGTAAATCTGGTAATCACTACTGGGGCTTTACCTATTAGAGCACGAAACCGCATCGTTGGGTTTATTGGCGAAGAAGTACGTTTCGAGCTGTTCTCAGATCCTACATATACCGACGGTGCTGTGATAACGCCACGTAACTATAACCCTAGTGGACCCACGTCTACGGTAACGTTTATTAAAGACCCTACCATCGAAGTCGGAGATGAAGGTACACCTATTGACCCTAATTTTGACAATAACGGTACTCCAGAAAATATCGAACCAGAATATTATTTCGGTGGCTCTGCTACGGGGCAACGTGTAGGGAACTCTATTCCACAAGGTACTGAACGTATCATCCCACCAAATACTACTTTTCTGATCCGTATCACCAACACGGGCAGTGGCAACGCCCGCTTCGGTTATTATTTAGAGTGGGCTGAGGGTATACTTGAGTTACCCGAAGTGATATAGTGCCTATTGTGTTACAACAATTAGGACCCCGACACTATGAAACAGATTGTTAATAAGTTAATTGATGGCACTTACACACCGGAAGAGATTGAGGAGCTAGTATCATATATTGGCCCAATTTATGACGGTGTGCCATTAGAATCTACCGCACCCGCTGTGGCTTATCTGTCACAACTTCGTGACGACATTAACACCCGTATCGCTGAAATTGAAGCTGATGTACTAGCAAGTTTCGAACTAGGTATGCCTGTTACGGGCTACGAAATGAAAGCTGGTAAAACCTCCCGTTCCATTCCTGACGAAAAAGCTGCTGTAGCGTTTCTGTCGAAGTATCTGACACAGGAGCAGTTATATAAGCCACAGCCAGCGAAGTTTAAAACCATTACTGAAATTGAACGTGCCTTAGGCGCTACGGGCCTGAAACCTGCCGACCGCGAGCCGATTATGGATAAGATCTGCATTAAAACCACAGGTGCAGCTAAGTTGGTGCGCGTATGAATAAACACCGCTGTCACTCCTACCGTGAAGCCACAGGTGAACATGTCTGTGACCGGTGTGGCTTTCGTTGGGATGACGGCGACGAAAAACCACAGTGCCGCTCGTGGCCCGATGCGGTGCGCTGGAAATATAATTTAAGGAAACGAAACAATGAAATTTCTAAGAAATGTTCTGATTGATATTTGTGTCTGGTTAGTATTTGCATTAGCCGCTATCGGTACAGTATGGGCGGATAACTTAGTCGGCTTTTACGGAGGGTTCTGTTTAGTGATGGGGTTCTTGTCATTTTTTTTATCCTTGATAAGCTCGAACCAGACCCTACCCAAGTAAAAACTAAGGCGCATTTGCGATACTGTGTGGCCTCCTCAGTCGTTGAGATACTGTTCTGCGCAGCGATGGGCTGGTACTGGACGGCTACAGGTATTTTCATTGCTAGTGTCTGGGCATACCTAGCTAATGACAAGTGGGCGGGTAAATAGTAAACTGACCACAGATATTACTCTTCGAGACGACTAACCATGGCGACAGCGATCGAAATTATCCGAGCTAATCTAATCGGATTACCTACAGAAATTACCGATAGCGTTATTCAGACGGTTGTGGATTCTTCTACATCGTTGCATAACGCCGCTATTTCTCTGGCCGATTCTGCCGCCACATTAGCCGCGGGCAATTCCGAAGTGTTAAAAGTCGGTACGCTGAGTATTGACTCGTCTAAATCGGCGGATTACTGGCTACGCATCAAAGATAACCTCATTAAACGTGCGTTAACGAATACGGGTGTTATTACCGATCCTGACGCCACAGTTACCACTGGCGGCGTCTATACAGTGCAAACTGGCAAGGATATTCCGCTAGCGATTGACGAGGGAACATTCAGCTATGAGTGATTACTCCGATAAGTTTTTAGCGGGTGTGCAGAAGCTGCTAGGAATTGCAGGTTTTGATGCACAGATCGAAACTGTTACTGCAGGAGTTATCGATCCGAATGACCCGCTAGCTGATATTACTGACACACCCGTGTTACATGATTGTCGTGTTTTTGTCGATGTGCCACGTACGCAGTACATTAATGGTACGCTTGTGACGATCGGTGACGGAACGCTGTATGTGGATCTACTCAGTACCGATTTCGTGCCTGAGAACGGTAATCACTTAATTTTACCGGATGGGCGGCGCCAGGTGCTCTCTGCTGTACAGGCACCCGCGATTAATAATGTGCAGGTTGTGGCCATAGCCGTGGTAACGGGGTAATGTCGAAACAGCGCGAAGATGAAATTAAGCGGATCATGGTGAAGATGTTAGATATCTCATCTGAAGCGATGATCAACACCGCATTAGAAGCGCACGGTACATTAGTGAGCAATCCACCCAAAGGTACACCTATTGACACCAGCTACGCCTCGAGTAAGTGGTGGTATGCTGTAACCACATTGCCCGCGCGTACCGATGACGACTGTAACGTCTCAGCAGCGAAAGCTAAGCAGCAGCAAACGCTACAGTCGGTGCTGGATTACGATGTATCGCAGGGGTCAATCTTCGTTTTTAACGACACGCAGTATATCGGCCGATTAAATGCTGGGCATTCAAAACAATCACCATCAATGTTCGTTGAAGATGCTGTGGATTCCGCCGTTGCTGAGACGAACCACCGTTACGCTGCAGGAGCTTACACGTTATGAGTAGTTTGACACGATTAGAAGCGCGTTCAGCACTGGCAGAAGTTCTGTTCCTATCGGGATTGTTTGATTTAGCGCGGATCGGCGTACCTAATCGTCAGTTAGATGATGCGCCAAGTGGTGAGGAACCATGGTGCCGTGTGGCTTACAGTGACGGTACTAATGAGCGACGGACCATAGGTAAACGCGCGCGGTACATGCGATCCGCGCGTTTCGTTGTGCAGGTTTTTGTTGCGCAAGGTTCCGGTTATGCCACAGCTTTGAATTTAGCAGAATCCGTAGCGGCACTATACGAGGGCACAGACGGGGGTTGTTTGTCACTCGGCGCACCTAACGTCGAAGATATTGGTGTTAGTGACGGCTGGTACCAGTTCAATGTTAGCTGCACCTATGACTTTAGCGTTATGGCTGGTCAGTGGGTGTGATTTAAAATATACTATGGTGGCGCAGATAAACTCTAGAGGACTACCTAAATGCCTTTTCCAGTAAATTGCGATCCTATCGGGTCGAATACTAATGCAGTGTCACTCGCTGTAACGAAAGGCTGTAACCCTGATGCTAACAGTGTCTGGTATTACATGCAGCCTAACGACATTTCAAGTTTTGCCGCAGTGCTTGAGCGTGTGGCACGTTCACCTATTTCGCTTGACCGCCAGCGCCGTAAAGGTGCCGTGACGAACCTCACCGCATCGCCAGCGTTCCCAATGGACACCACAATGGACGCTATGGCATTTTGGGCGCCAATTATGATGTACACCGTCTGGAAAGGCCCCGCTGCCGGTGAGTTTGGCTACGACGTTTCAGCAGTAACAGCTACGGAATATACCGTCGATGCGAACGGCGCGCTGCCGCAAGGTACTCTGGTCATTGCGCGTGGCTTTGCAGACACTGCAAATAATGGCGTTAAAGTCGTTGGTGCATCCGCCACGGCCACTAGCATCCCAGCATCTGGGTTAGTCGCTGAAACACCTAATGGTGGTACATCGCTGCATGAGTGTGGCTTCGAATATCCGGCAGCAGATATTTCAGTAGCATCTACTGCATCGACTATGGTACTTGATACCGCAGCGGGTGACTTTACAACACTGCCGCTGTTCGAAGGTGCATATGTGTACGTCGATGGTTTTGACAACGCCGAATTTAACGGTTTTGCACGTGTACGTGACATTACCGCAGCATCGCTGACACTGGATAACCACAGCGGCGTAGTTGCTACCGATGCCGGTGCTGCTCAAACAATTCGGATCTATTATGGCCTATGGTGTCGTAATGTTCCGGTGAACCATGCCGATTTCGACCCTAACCACATCACTATCGAAGCGGGTTATGACTTGCCACCAGGTCGCAGCTATGAGTACGCCACAGGGGCTATGGTTAACACCGTTGCATTGGCTACGCCGATCACCGATAAGTCAACACTCGATTTCGAATGCGTTGCTCATGACGTTACTGAAGCGTCACTGACTCGTCAGCCAGGTACATTCGTTGATTTCGTTGCTAATGAGCTATTCAATACCTCCGAAGATATTGCGCGGTTACGCATTCGTGACGTCGATTTGAACGGTGTTACCACGTATTTCACTGATGCCACGATCAACGTGAACAACAACGTTTCACCTAAAAACGTATTGGGCGTGCTGGGCGCCGCAGATCTAAACTACGGTAATATCGAAATCGGCGAAACGATGACTACGTTATTCACTGATTCAGTAGTTACCTCGGCACTACGTAACAACGTAACCTGTAACCTCGAATTGGTGATGCAGAATAATGAGGGCGCGTTTGTTCTAGACCAGCCTGAGATCACGTTAGGTAACGGTGAAAAGTCGTTTCCAACGAATGATAAAGTCGAAATTGCACTGGAAAACGAAGCATTCGGCTCTGTGGCATTCGGCTATGCGCAGTCGGTCACACTGTTCCGGTATGTGCCAGCGTAGTAACAATGTGGGCCGCTAGATGCGGCCCATTTTTATTGTTTCGGTAGTAAGTCTCGAATTGCTTCACCAAGGTGCATTAGTTCCATAGCTTTACATTCTACCGCCTGTAAAATTAGAGATTTATCCGCGTCGTCGTTGATTAGGTCAATGATTTCGTCTAGCTCATCTTCTCCGGGCAGCATAGATGCTATTTCATTGACAGCATCTTCATATTCTCGTAAACGCCGCAATTCATTAAAAGCTTCTATCAGCCCCACGTGGACATCTTCGTAATATGGAAACCCGTCACGAATGTGCGCGTCTAACCTTTCTAAATCAACCATAGTGTTAATCCCTCAGCCAGTCGCGTACTAATTTCTTCGCATCAACACGTGAGGACGTACGGTGTGTCTCTGGTCTATCCATAGGCCACCCAGTGCTTAAATGAACTGTGATGTGTGGCATACGAGTATTTTTCCAGTACCTCCGAACCTCAATTGTAGCACTTGGCTTAACTACATTATCTGTTTCTTTTATTGCGACAATCTTAGCAAATGCACTCATGTTAAATCTTCCTTTATCAATTACTATATAGTCACTATAGCACCACTACGCACCCACACGCAACTGTTATATACTATGGCGTAACGGGGTAATGGCGGAGTCGGGCCGCTTGATCCCCACCTAATTTTTATCACCCGACGTAACCACAGGAACCCGACCGATGAAATTTGATAATTTATCAGCAGCACTGTCGCCACACAATTTAGCGGATATTGCAGATATAACCATTACCGAAGGTGTATTTTCGGTGAAAATGGTGCGCCTGTCACCCGCATCACAGCAGTATAACGCTCGTGTTGGTGAGTTCTCGCGTAATCGTAAGAAACCTATTTCGGAGCAATTCGCAGCTGACGTATTTGCGGGTAAGGTAACGCCAGAAACGATCGAATTTATTGCTAATGTGCTGATTATCGACTGGTCTCTGATCGATGATGAAGGTAATAATGTACCGTTCGAACCGTCTGCTGCAATTGAGTTACTATCGGCACCGGGTTTCGGTCAGAACATTGCGAACCGCTTGCTGCTTGCGTCACGTGACGATGCGTTTTATAAGCAAGAGTGGACTCAGGAAGCACTAAAAAACTAATCGCTGTTTTGCAGTGGGACATGCGGTACACAGCGAAAGACGCAGAGGAGTTTGCGAAGCTGGCTGCCGCAGCTGCGAAACGTAAGCAACCCGTCCCTGAGTATTGTGTACCGCGTCCTGAGTTACGCAGTGACTTGCTGTTTTGGTTCACGGCGTACTGTGAGTTACAGACAGTTGATTTTGCTCCGTCAGAAGTCCATTGGTACGCGCAGAACTACAACGTACCACCAGAACTAATGCGATACATAATGTCGCAAATGTGGAGAAATAAGAATGGCGATCCGCGTAGTAACAGAACTTGACCCCAGCGGCGTACAGAAAGGCGCTGCGACGGTTAACCGTTCGTTAAATGACCTCAATAAAGCTGCGGATCGTACTGAAAAAAGTATTGCTGATGTTGGTAACGTTAGTGGCGGGCAGTATGTAAAAGGAACCACAGCTGCCACTAAAGCGAATAAGGCTTTAACAGCAGGGTTTCAAAACGCCTCATATCAAGTAGGTGACTTCTTCGTACAGATCGCTTCTGGTACTGATGGTATCCGTGCTGCATCACAACAGATCCCACAATTAGTACAAGGCTTCGGCTTATTAGGTGCTGGTCTTTCGGTAGTAGTAGCTGTGGCGGGCGCTGCGTATCAGATTTTCCACCAAAACGTCAACGCCACAAAAGACCTCGAAAACGCATTAAAGTCACTGAATGCTGTTGTGGACACTACAGCACAGGGGACTACGGTTTTAACTGGCAGCATTGAACAGTTAGCCCGAGTTTCGCGCGACGCGGCACAACTAGAGCTAACACGTGCATTAGTTGAAGCGCGCGCTGCGTTAGATAACGCAAATAAATCAGCAACGGAAATACTTGGTACTTTCGGCACGTTCACATTAAAAAATGCAAAAGATGAACTTGACAGTATCACCTCTGCTGCTAATGAAAGCGGCAGACGCACCATCGCGTTTCTAGCATCGATCTCGCGTGGCCGAGGCTCGGAGTTTCCCGCACTTGGAGCTAACACCGATAGATTAGCGAAACAGTTTAAAATTACCCGCAAAGAAGCTGCTGGGTTAGTGCTGCAATTCGCACAGTTTCAGAAATCTGGAGCAGCGCGTGACCTCCAACAACTAACCACATCAACAACTAATCTAGCAATAGCACAAGATAAACCGAATAAGAAATTAGTTGAGTTTGTCAACGCTATTGTGGCGTTGAATACGCAAGTTACAGAGGCCACGGATAAGCAGCGTCGCCTTACTGAAATGCTCAATAACTTCGATGCTTCGCTTAAAGATAACACCAGCACTGCAGAGACACATAACGCCTCTTTAAGATCGTTAAGCCAGCAAATAGCCGCCGTGCGTACTGAGCATATTCGTGGTGAACGCGCAGCTGCACAGATGCAAGCGGCGCTATCGCTAGGAACAGAGGCTACAGCTGAGCAGATCGCCGAAGCGCGCCGATTAGCTGGTGTGCTTTATGATGAACAGAAAGCACTAGCTGATAAAAAACAGGCTGACCAAGACGCCGAAGCCGCCACTAAACGTGCAGCGACCGAAGAAGCTAACCGCCAGAAACAGATCGCGGCACTAAATCAGCAACTAGCCACAGCGCGTGTCGAACAGGAGTTTGGAGCAAGAGCTGCAGCGCAGTATGCCGCTGCGATGAAATTAGGTTCAGGGGCTACACAGGAGCAACGGGACGCCGCCGCCGCCGCCGCCGCCGCGCTGTATGACCAAGCTGAGGCGACTAAAGCAGCTGCGCAAGCGGAGCAGTTACGGAAACAGGTACAGTCGTTACAGACGTCCATAGGTTCGCCGTTAGAGCAAATACAAGCGCAAGAAACACAACGATTAGAAATATTACAGAAAGCGCGGGATGCTGATGTACTGTCACAGCAGGACTATGAGGCGCTAAAAACACAAGTTGCCGAATCTGCGTCTCGGGATCGACAAGCCCTAGCACTAACTGAAACGCAGAACACCCTATCTGCTACTGCGAATGGTTTTGAAGCGCTATCACAAATCGCCGGACAATTCATAGGCAATCAGGACAATGCGAATAAAACCGCTTTGCGCGCACAGAAAGCGTTTGCTATTGCGGCGAGCTCGTTAAACCTAGCCGTAGCATTAGGTCAGGCTCTAGCAGACCCATCAGCGCTTACTATTTACCAGAAACTGGCAAACTATGCCACCGTGGCTTCAGCGTTTGGCGGCATCATTTCTACGGTACAATCATCTAACTTTGCTACTGGTGGATATGTTGTAGGTGCTGGTACCGGAACTAGTGATAGCATTCCTGCAAACCTAAGCAACGGCGAGTTTGTCGTTAATGCGCGTGACACTGCCCGTAATCGTCCCGCGCTGGAAGCGATGAACCGAGGCGGTACGCTATCCACAGAAGGCGGCAATGTTTACGTCAATAACTATGGCTCTGGCGTAACTGCTACCGCTACGCGCGATACTAATGGTGACACGTATGTCACAATTCAGGATGTGCGCGACGAAATTAATTCACGAGCTCCGCAACTTATGGCGAATGAAGCACGTAACCCTAACTCGCGTTTTAATGCTAGCATGCGCGATCAGTACGATATGAGGCGTCGATAATGGTAGATAAGCTAATTTATGGTGGAGAGCCGATTTTACCTGATCGTGACAGTTATCGCCCAGGTGTATCATTTGGTGCATTAGTATCGGATATTGGCTCTGGCCCTGTCCGCAGCCGTGGCTTATATCGTAACAACTCGGTTAATACCAGTGTGACGTATACGCTTACAGCCAATCAACTGCAGTATTTTATGGATACGTATTATGGAGCGCTGCGGGAGGGGCAACTGCCAATTGAGGTGCGCTTAGATTTGACCGCATCAGATTTAGCGGATGAAACATGGTATGTGGCTACTATAATCCAAGCACCGTCCGCTGCTATTTGGACAGGGATATATGCGCAGATTACTGTTGTGTATAATGCAGTTCCACTTATTGACCGCGCAGTATCTGCGTCACGACAAGTAGCTTACGAGGCACTAGGCGACTATGCTGCTTGGGATATCACACATATCTTAGACCCGCTTGAGAGACTACTGTAATGCTTGAACAGGCCAGAGCTATATTAGTTAATGCCACACGTGGGGAGCAAGTGGTCGATGCGGTGATATTATCGCACCCTGCACTAACTGAATCACTGTATATCACGCCGTGGCACCCGGGGTTTACCGACACGGTAAATAACTGGACGTTTCAGTATGTACCTATGCGTGTCGAGAAACCCGGCACCGTCGAAAATCTGTCACAAGAATTTAAAGTTGTGCTGCAGGATATGAACGAAGTAGCTGGTGCGTATCTTGACCAGATCCCGATTGATACAGAAATTCCCGTAACAGCTAATTTTTATAGTTACTACATTGATGTGGATGATAATGTCAGTGTTGCAGACGGGCCTTACTCGTTAGAAATTGGCGAGTTTGCTAGCGAACCTGACGGTATCGGTTTCTCTGCGACGCCACAGGCTACTAACGTGAGTAAAACAGGCGAGCGTGGCACGATTGCACGCACAGGGGGGTTATATCGTCAGTACACTTAAAATCGGACGACCATATGACCCTGTTACGTGGACTTGTGCACACGCCGTTGCTGATTACTATGGTTTCGAGTTTACCGACGGCGACGAATGGGCGCGTACGTTTATGTATTGGCTGCGGCATAAATTTGAGCGCCGTGGTAAATTTGCTGGTACGTGGCGTGACCACATGGGAGAGATGATAACGTGCCGGTATGGAACCGGCACGGGGTTACATGTGGGTATTGTTGTTAGCGGCGGTATTTACCATGCGTACCGCGCACCGGGGAAATCTGGAGGCGATACGGTAGTGACAGGTTTTGCGCAGATGACCGCGTTTCACGACGTTCGTTTCTATCGTTACGTAGGGTAACGAGTAAACCGATAGCGCCAGCTGTAATAGCTACGTAATACGGTAGCGACGGATTTAACGCTAGGCCACCGATTCCTAGCAGCGCGAGTACCGCTGAGAACAGGTAGTATAGGTGTGTCATAGTTTCCGATATCCCGCGTCGTATAAAGTTTCGATTGTGAATTTAATGGCTACTGAACAATCGATATTCACATTCATATTTTTGTAGTTACTATGTGACTCTACCACGTTACACATAGCATCGATCGCTTTCTCACGAGGTGTTGGTAGCGGTGGCAGCATGTCTAATAGGTGTTGTAGCGCTTTGTCACGTTGGTCTTGCGAGTCTGCATTTACTAGCCACTCCACCGTGTTTTTAATGAGTGACTCGGAGGACAGTTCGACAATGTGACAGCTACAGTTAAACGAGAGTTTCGGCACGTGTGGCTTATTCTTACGGCAGTAGTCGATGAATTCTTGTTCGGTACAGATGTCAAACCCCCAGTGACATACTGTGTTATTACTAACCACCATTAACACGTCACTATCACGTTTCTCAATATCCCAATCACAATTAAGCGCCGCATTGTGCATATACGCTTCTTTCAGCCACTCTTCAGCGGCGACTTTGAACTCGTTTTCAGTGACAGAGTATTCACTTATTAATTTGCAATAGCAAATATCCACTCCTTTTTCATATACTAAGACAGTCGCTGCTTTATCCGGCCACTTTCCGCCAAACTCTGACACAGCCGCTAAAATTTTATTATCCATTTCCTAACTCCAATAATTAATCAACGCTATTAGGTTACTATAGCAACACTACGCTGTCAAACACTATCGTGATAAAATTTTACTAATTACCGACACGGATCTAATCATGGCGACTATTAAATTTTACCCTGACGGCCCAATGTGCCCAGATACGATGCATACCGTTACTGTGCAGCATCTGGCGGACTGGCTCGTAAATCACGCACCGAAACATGACAAGCTGTATTTCTGGCACGAACAGATTTCTGTGGACTCGGCTGTTACTGATATTTCCGATGCGCAGCTATTAGATACTGACGCTATGTGGTATATTTCGGCGGTACCCGCTGGACCAGAGACGTGGATCCCTGTAATTATTGCTATTGTCGTAGCTGTAGCTGCTACTCTGCTGCTTACTCCCACAATCCCAGAAGTCGACGCTAACGCTAACAGATCATCAAATAATGCGCTTCAGGGTCGTAGCAACCAGCCACGACTTAATAAACGGCTACCCGATATTCGCGGGCGCGAACCGGCTTGCTATCCAGATTTATGGATGAATTACACACGCTTCGTAAGTAACCAAGAGTTTGAAATATCGTATCTATGTGCTTCTGTTGGACAACTTGATATCGAAGAAGCCACTGTCGTTGATGGTGACACGCCACTGTCGCGCATCGATGGTGCCGCTGCAATGTTCTACAATCCTTACACATCGCCAAACTCGGGGTCACCTTTTCTCACCATAGGTGATACTTTTACAGATCCGTTATATGCGGTAGAACAAGCCAATGAAGTGGACGGTGCTACGTTAATCGCACCTAATGAAAACCAAGACACAGGGCCTTTTCTGGCGAGATCTACGGGGCGTATAGACTCTATAAATGCCACTGTGCCGTTTTACGGTGACTCTTTTGCTATTGGTGATACGTGTGTCGTTTATAACTTCGTGGTTGTGACACCAGATAATGAACTCGCAGACTGCAGTGGTTCCTACACTGTTACTGCTGTAGGGGACGATTATCTGGTTCTTGACGTTAGCGGCGCCAGTGGTTCGTGGATTCACTACGGTGCTGGTGGCTCGGCTGTTCCGACAAGCGTTTGGTATGATTCAGCAAATGACCTATGGTACGAAACGGAGCAGCCAGGAACGATGCTGGTTGAGTTTCTGCCCGCTATTGGAAAAGACATTTCCACCACCGTCGGCCCTTTTACTGTATCCGGATTTGAAAAGTGTTGGATAAACATTGTTGCTCAGAACGGGTTTTATAAGAAAGGCACTCAATACGAATATTTCGATATGCACATCTACGTGCTGTTTACAGATCTTGATAACCCTGCAAATACTACGGCGTACAACGAATATATATCGCCAAACGGTACGGATGCCGTTGGTGTGACCATAGAGTATGTGATCCCATACACTAACTGTTCTATCGAAGTTCGCCGAATGACAGAAACGGACTTTGAATTTAGCGGTACTGTAGTAGACGAAATTAAATGGCGTGACTTATTTTTAGCTAACTCAGTAACTGTTGCAGATTTTGGCAACGTTACTACTATTCTTGCCAGAACTAAGGCCACACAATCTGCGCTACGTGTCAAGGAGCGTAAGTTATCCTTTGCCTGCACTCGTTACATTACGCGCCCAGATAGCACCTACATAGCGAGTGATGAAGTGGCGGACGTACTGTACTCCATGCACACTGATCCTTTTATCGGTAGACGCACCTCCGCTACGATAGACCACGCGGGTTTATATGAACTGCAAGAATCCATTGTGGACTATTTTGGCACACGCGATGCTATTCGTGTCGGATATACCTTCGACGATGACACCTTTAGATATGAGGACCACATCGCCTTAATCTGTGATGCCACGAATATGTCTGCGTACCAAGAGGGGAATCTTATAAAATTTTGGTGGGAGGGGCCGCAAAGTATCTCAGTGCAGCAGTTTGGCCACAGATCGAAACTCCCTGTGCGTGCTGGTGGAGAAGAACGGCGGACACGGTCGCTAAAAAACAGTAAAGATTATGATGGTGTTGAGTTGACATTTAAAAATGAGAACACCGGCGACACTGACACCATCTATATCCCTACCGACCAAAGCGCCACGAATCCGAATCAAATAACGCTGCAAGGTTGTAACGTGCCTCAGTTTGCAGAGGTCCGAGCGTGGCGTGAGTACAATAAGCTAAAATACCAACGTATAAGTCATGTGTTTACTGCTATGGATAAGGCGCGTCTGCTATCTAAAGGGCAACGTGTCGATGTAATCGATAATACTCGACAGAACAGTATTGACGGGTACATCGATCAGACAGATGGGCTGCGTTATTTTCTGTCACAACCGCATGAAATAGCTATTGGTGATGCCACGTGGTCGATAGTGCTCACGAAACGTGACGGTTCGCTGGAGGGGATTCCTGTAACGGCCGATCCTGACACGGATGAAGCAGTGGTGTTGGCATATGCTCCGTCAGAACCACCTTATGTCGGATATTTGGCCGATAAAACGGAGTACAGCTTGTCAACGGATGACCAGCGTACTAAACTGGCGATGCTGGTTCAGACATTTGAGCCAAGCGACGTGGATAACGTCAAGGTCACATGTATTAACTATGACGAGAGGTACTATCAGGATGATTTATCCGTTTAAATACTGTATGGCTGGCGCCGGCGGGGGTAGCCCAGGTGATAACACACCACCCGACACGAAACCTAACGATACTGGTGATACTAGCAAGTCTTAGTATTGCACAGTGGTACGTTGATGGATTTACCAGTAACGCAGAATACTGGAAATTAAACCAATTACTTTCTGAGCTACAGGGATGCATCGTTCTGTGGCTTTTCTCTTTTTACATTAGTTATAAGTTACTATTATTTAAAACAATAGTTACGTTATGGGCAGTTATGGTTACCTGTTCGTTAGCCGTATACTGCATGTGGCTTATAGGCACCCCTTTTACAGCACCCGCAATGTGGATTAAATCCGCCGCTGTTGTATTCTACGGCATATTCCTGATCCGCCGCTCCTACCGAATAAAATCGGATCCTATCGAAGCCGGCAATATCTATCTGGTGCGTAGAATACCTGACTCCACGCAAGATTTTTTAGTGTCGCTCGTAACGTTAGAGCCTTTTGGTGGCACAGGTGTTATTTGTGATGGGCATTGGTACCATTTTCACCGTGGTATTTTTGTTCGTTCCGATATCAGGTGCATACCGCTTGACAAATGTGTTATTCTAAAGTCACGACCTGAAAGACTTGACACTGACAAATATGCATTGGACCAAAAACTCGGGGAGAAATGGACATGGCGCCACAATTGCCTGACAGTTCTGTACCGCAAGTATCACAAATAGACCCTGTTACTTTTGGTAAGATAATCGGTGCCGTTGATTCACTGCGAGAGGAGGTGCGCCGCGTGACTGAGACTGTCAACGCTACGCACAGGGAAGTACAAGAGAGCTTGCACCGACTTGAAACAGCTCTGGAACGGAAACCAAGTCAAGAAGAAGTAAAAATAATAATCCACCAAGAGTTACGCAATATTGGCATTGATGCTGAAGATAAACCACAGATTTTAGCTGATATTGCTTTTGTACGTTCAGAACGCGCGCGCCGTGCAAGTGTTAGTAGCATCTGGTTAAACATTGTAAAAGGAGTTTCATTAGCTGCAGTATTGGCAATATTTTTATACGTTGCCGCTGCGGTGTGGCACCAAGCCGTAACCGATGCCACCACAGAACGAACTAAACAGGAGCAGGTGAAGTAATGTTTTATTTGAATCTCTTTTATACATTAGTCGCAGTGGTTATGGTTTTTGGCGTACTGCGACTACTCGATAAATTTCTAGGGGTGAAGTTCCGTGACGATATGCTCCCGATTATTAAAAGTGACCCGCTGGCTCTGTCTGTTTTTCGCGGCGCTTGGGTTATTGGCGCTTGTTTGCTTGCCGGTAAAATGCTCGGAGTATGACGCGCAAATAAACGCCGCGTGGCATCGCTACTTACCGCAGTATGACTGGCGCATTGGCTGGGCACAGATCCAGCAGGAAAGCGCCGGCAATCCCGATGCAGTGTCACCAGTTGGAGCAGTTGGTTTAGCGCAGTTTATGCCCCGCACGTGGGACGACATTAAAGCCGCGTCGGTAGTGCCGGTCGATGCGTCACCGAGAGACGCCCGTTACGCTATTAGAGCGCAAGCATTTTATATGTCACGTATGGTGTCGTTTTGGTCATCTCCGCGCCCCGATTCAGATCGTATCAGATTAGGGCTGTCTGGTTACAATGCTGGCAACGGTAATATTTTAGCGGCGCAGCGCGCCTGTGGAGGCCCGTTACGATACACAGAAATTATCGTATGTTTGCCACAGATAACCGGACGCCACGCGGGAGAAACAATGAATTATGTGCCGATGATTGAGCGTAAGTATCGCGGTCGGTTCGGTGAGGTGAATTGGTGATGAATAAGTATCTATGGTTAGCTGGTGGCGTGGCCATGATTATCGTGACTTATTTTTACGGTGAGTCACGTTACGAGGCTGGCGTTACAGCAGAGCAAGCGCGTCTGTACGAATCGTATAAAGCGCGAGAGTCAGAGAATGCCGCGAATTATGAACGGACCATCGATAAGCGTACCAAAGAACGCGACGATGCCCTGACGTTAGTCGATACGCTGCGATCGCGGCCACCAGTAACAGTGACGAAAGAGGTAACAAAAATTGTTAAAGAATCTGAGTGTCAGCGCGTTACTGATGATATGTTGCAGTTGCTCAACAGTACCGGAAACAGTGTGCCCCGTAAGTGAGCAAGCGGTAAATGACGTTAAAAACGATATTCCGCTAGTGCTGTTGGTGAAGTGCACTGACCGTGTGGCTTATAAGTCACAGGATATGACGGACGTTATCGTAACGACACAAGAAAATAACGCCCGGTTCGATGAGTGCCGGGCGTTGCATGAGGCGCTTATTAAAGCAGTAAAGCAGCGGCAGTAACGCCCACCACAATTACCGCGACATAAGCCAGCCCAAGCCACCAAGGTGTTGTTAGGTCGACATAGTTTCGGCTGTTGAACACTGATCTAACCCACTGGTTTTCATGCCACACGTAAAAACCACAGTCGTCATATTTCCAGTAACGACCAGTATCTAAGCAGTAATACTGTGCCCCGTCTGGTTCCTGTTTTCGGATATTGTGTGTCATTTACCGCAACTCCTCGAATCGTTCTAAAAACTTACGCACCACATCGTCAATCGGTGCTGGTTGTAAAAATCGGATCATGTCTAGCCGCAGTGACATGTCTGGCCACGACCGTTCCGCTTCTGGATTGCCTAGCAGATAGTATTTCTCTAGTGCTAGGCTCTGTAAATCTGCGTGACGTACCGCAGGGTCACTCGTTAGTGACAGCCCGAAACTGTTACGGATCCATTTATCGTGTTCCGCTTCGATACGCTGATAATCGGGCAGTAACGCTTTAAGCGGTGCGGCACAGTCGCCAAGATACGCTTCCGTGGCATCGTGCAGCAATGCTTCTAACGTCGGGCATAGATACGATACGAGCAGCGAGTGCTGCGCTACGGAAAAAGTCGTTCCGCCCGTCCAGCGGTTAATGCGTGCCAGCCGTTCCGCGATGTCACGGATATCTGGTGCGTCACGACAGTCAAAATAGTGGCGCCCAGCGTGACGGACGTAAATGTATTCATTAGCCATGTTCGATACGTTCCCAAGCAGTAGTAAAATATGTTTCGTCCATTTCGCAGCCAATGAAGTTAAATCCTTCATCTTTAGCCGCTAATCCGGTGCTGCCCGACCCCATAAACGGGTCAAGAATAACACCATCTACGGGAGTCACTAGGCGGCACAGCCAGCGCATCAAATCGTTTGGTTTGACTGTAGGGGGCTATTTTTAGCGCCAGAGGTACGCCCCGCACCGGCACGTGGATTATTGATGCCTGCTGAGTCACTTTTACGATGCGTTAGTTCCTCGGGCGAAGTATCAGCTAAAGCATCTAGGCCACGGTTGCGGTCTTTCTTTGAGGCTTTAGCGCAGTAGAAGAAACGCGATGAGTTACTAGGAAACATAGAAATAACTTCGTCACTGCCGTCGTGCATTACATTCGCTGGCCAGCGGCCTTGTTCAGAAGGTACATAGCTATTTTCTGCGGGGTACTCCTTACTATCCCGCTGGTGTGACAATAGCCCTCCTGCGCCGCCAGCTAACTTTTCATCTGTACCAATCCGGCACGCATCGATATTTAGCCCGCCAGTACCGTGCGATAGCACGTTATTTGCTACGGTTCCGTTGAGTGGCTTACGGGCCAATACAATAGGCTCATGTGCGGGTTTTAATGCTGTTCCCCAGCCGTTCCATGCGGCGGCGGCGGTAGAAGGATCACCGACACGTGTGAGTTTATTCTTTGTAACATTGTAGCCGCCAGTGCCTTTTTCGTTCATAAAACCCACACCGCTGGCAGGCTCGCTAGTAAACTCTGCACCTAGCTGTTTATCAATAGCTTTACTCACATCTAACGACTTGGGAAAACCAGAGCCGTAAATCCACATGAGTTGATCGCGTATCTCAAACCCTGCTAAACGTATCGCCAGACACATTAAGTCATATGTACGGGACCCCGCGAAAGCAACTAAATAGCCACCGGGCTTCAGCACACGGTACGCTTCGCGCCACACGCTCGGCCCCGGCACAAAGCTGTCCCAAGTTTTACCCATAAAACCACCACCTGTGGCTTTATAGTCGTCACCTGCTAGCCAGTGCTGCATTACTTCGACCATGTCCGGCTGTTTGCCGAGGCCATACGGCGGATCCGTTACGATGCTGTCGACACTATCAGCTTCAATTTCGTCACGCATAGTAACGCGGTTGTCTCCTTGGTACAGAAACGCATACGTGCCATTATCGTGAAACAGCATCGGCCATACCCTCCAGTAAATCCCAGAAACGGGTGCAGCGGGTTTCGTCGCTCATCCATGCCTTAATCGGGTTCTTCTGTAAATTACTGGCTGTGGCTAACTGTGAAATAGTAAAACCACGCTCGTTACACAGGCGCTCTAATTCACTCGGCGCCACAGTATCAGTGCGGTCGTTCAGCATACAGCCACGATTCAGCAACTCGAGTAACGGCTTGCGGCGTTCGCTATTCTGCCAGCGATAATACACGCTACGATCGTAGCCCCATCGTTTCATGCGTTTCGCTGGTGTAAGTGACAGCAGGTTTTTATCGTCGCCGAGGTCGTGACAGATAGGCCAGTCAATAACCAGATAGCGGCTACCGTTACGATCGGTGAAAATTGGTTTACACTTAGCCACGTGGGAAATAATAACGTCGCGTTTCTCAGTGGTTTTTTCGTTATTGGTATACTGCGACTCGACATAAATCGTCACAGCAGTATCAGGGATTAGTTCGGGTGTGGTCATTTCTCTATTACCTCTGATGTATCGGTTGTACCGTCAGGGTAAGTCACTGTGACGGTGTATGCTGTTTTGAATCGGTTTGTCCACTCGCGGACGGCAGTGGTTTTACCCGTGCCGTCGTTAACCGTGATTTCCATTGTCGTATCACGCGCTGCGAACTGTTTTAAAAAGGTTTCCATAGTTATTATTTCCGTGGCTGTTCTGGAAAAAAAAATTCTTTAGCGGTTTTAGACACAAGTGGGAATGCCTCACGAAACTTTCGTATAGCCTCTATAGCTTCTTCCACAGTGGGGCATTTAGCTGCATCAAAATCTTTCCACGAATTATAAGGCGCTGCCAGCTCTGGTACTTTACCTACAAAACGATCTTTCATAATTACAGTCCTATCATTATTTCAATATGTGCCATAGTATTACTTCTGATACATGGTGTCAATATATCCGCCAGATGCGTTAATCGGACATCCCGTTGCCCATGGTGGCAGTTGTTTCATAATGCCTTCAAATTCTTCGACGCTGCCGAATCCCTCCGGTATTTCTGCGATCACTTCGTCATGTACGTGCATCACAATGTCATACCCCGCAGCATCTAACCGCAGCATCGCCCACGCTAGAATGTCGCGCGCGAAACCTTGCACCACGTTATTTGTCAGTTTTCCACGGTACGTTTCTTGCTGACACCACTGAGATGTTTTCTGATCTACGCCGTAAAATGTGATACTGAGTTGCGGTGTGCCCCAAGCGGTGTACTTACCGACTATTTTTGGCTGGTGATAATGTAAGAAACGCCCAGACGGTAAGCGGCAGAATAAACACTCTGGTGTGGCCTGATAAAATATCGCGCCGCACTGAAACGCGGGGCCGCGATTAACAGGGAAATACTTGTCGAGTAATTCTCCTGCCGTTTTGCTTGACTTCCAATCGTCACTGTTATACTCGGAGTGAAGCCACGCCTCTAACTCCGCAAGCTCATTCTGCGGCATAGCCGCTAATACGGCACGCGTAGCAGCTTCTTCTAGTCCGTCCCAGAATCGAACAATATTCGGTGACGCCTCCCGCCACTTTAATATACCTTCTTTTATTTCGTCGTCCGTCATGAACTTATCGGCGCCAAAGTTTTTCCACGCATTTACCCAGCCAGAATATCCGGAACCTAATTCCGCTGGCTTACCGATCTTCTTCCGAAGATGATGATGCGAGCCTGTTTCTTTCTTGTGGCGTTCAAATTCCTCAAATGGTACACCCGAAATTTTACTGGCGGACATTTCATAGATTTTGCCGTGAGTGTTAAATACATCGAGGCGCCACTGCTCGCCAGCTAGATATGCCAGTACCCGCGCTTCGATAGCGTTATAGTCAGAGCAGATTAGTTGCTTACCTGGTTCCGCCTGTAGAAAGCCGCGTAAGCAGCCAGAAATAGCGGTAATAGCATTGCCCCATAGCGCTTCGACTAGCTCATAGTCGCGTGACATTAGGTGCGAGATACACAGCCGCATACCTTTAACTCCCCAGTCCGCTTCTTTTGAGTCACTGCTTAGGCACTCAGGGCACTCTGGTAGCTCTTTCCAGTAGTTTGCGCCGCAGCACAGGCACTCTTTTACAGCGGGACCACTGTTAGGGTAATTCTGTGGCTGGATGCCACGCCCTGCCCAACGGCCCGTACCTGCTGCGCCACAGTAGGATAGAAAGTCTCGAATGCGCCCATCACTACCCGCACGGGCACGCATTGCGTACAGTTTTTTCGGCGCCGAACCTGCTAGCATTTCACGGATCTCAATTACACGTCGTGCCGGCGGTGTTAAGTCGTCACGCTTTAGCAGCGCGGTAACGGTTTCGTCGGATAAGTCAGGGGCATAGCAGTGCTGTGTTTTAGCCAGCCACTCGGTTAGCTGCTTTACCTTGCTGGCGGTGATCGTCACATCACCTATAATTTGCTGTAGCTCTGCGGTGTATTTCTGCGTCGCTTGTTCAAACACGGTGATCGCCGCGTCAATTTGTTCCAGATTGCAATACATGCCACGCGCGTTAATTTTCTTATCGAGTAGCATTATCTGGTACTCGTTAGCATCTAACTCAGGAATACGCGCAGATATTTGACCCTGTGTGATTGTGTCGTCGTCACAGTAGTCTTCGAGTATCTCGAAATCATCGGGCGCCATTTCGCGTGTCCAGCGCGTTGCTGGATTATTTTTAGTTGGCTTGCGTGGCCTCGCCAGTTTCATCATCACACGCTTACCGACTTTGTCTTTCTTCACCGGAACGTTAGTAATGTCACCAAGCGTACCGAGTTCACCTTTCAGGCCGTAGGCGCGCGCTTTGGCAAACATGTCGCGGAACTGTTCAAATGGGACATGTGGCCAACCGTAGCGCTTGTGGAAGATATTATTCCAGATCGCATACTCAAAGAAATCGTTTGACGCTTCAATTAACGTGCCATTGCTGATCGCCGTGAGTAAGTCAGCCGGAGCTGGCATACCCGGACGCCACCGTTTTACGCCAGTATCGTTAATTTCGTATGAGAAACACAGCGGATCTGTGCTTGGGTGCTCACTGTAAACCCACGCGCCGTGTTTTTTAATATCAATCTCTGAGAATGATTCGAAGTCGAGTCTAATCATAAATCCTCTGATATAAAAAAGGCGGTGAATCACCGCCTAGTTACGTTAATTTACAGCGTTACGCACGTGGCAGCGCGTCGATCTTATCGTCTGTCCACTTAGATGCGTGGAGTTGCGCACGAGTATAGGCGTTACCCTTCACGATAAATTTCTCTTCCACTTCTGGCGATGGCGCCGCTGGCGGGTTCAAAATATCGGTGTGTGGCTGCACTGTCGTTTGTACCGGAGCAGGTGCGGACTGTACCGGAGCAGGTGCGGACTGTACCGGAGCGGTCGGAGCAGGTGCGGACTGTACCGGAGCGGTCGGAGCAGGTGCGGCAGTTACGCCAGCTGGACCAGCGACAGGTGAACCGCCTGCAACGTTTGCGAAACGGCTGCGTAGGTCTGGACCGGTGCCGCCACATGCTTCACCCGCTGCCGCCCACATGCACGAGTTCAGGTTCTGGTACACACCTGCGTTGTGATCCAGCAACCCATTAAATGCTGTTGTGGCGTCGACGTTATAGTAATCACCACACTTAGCACCAGATTCGGCACTCAACGGCACATACGCACCGTCAACGACCGGCAGAGGACGACCGAAACGACCGCAGCTGTAAGTCATGCGGATAATGTAGTGGCCTTTCAGATGGTCGCCACGTGGGTTACCGTCTGGATCTGGCGTGTCACCATCAATCACTTTCCACTTAAACTGTGTGGTGGCAATGTCACCTGCGTTTTTAGCTTGCAACTGACCTGCACCTTTAGCATCGTTAGCTACAGCGCTCCACATAGTTTGCCACAACTGATCCCACTCTGCCTTAGGTACGGCAAAACCGGCGTTAATGTAATACTCGTTAGGTTCGAGAATGGTTTTTTTACCATTACGTTCCGTTTCCGTTACGGGCTTGAACAGGTCACCCCATACGTGACGGGCACGGAATACTGGATATGCTACTGATTCACTCATTACTTAGTTCCTTTTGGTGTCGGGGTTCCGCCAGTGATACCAGCGAAACGGGATTGTACAGCGGTAGGAATTGGGGTACCGCGTGCGTTTTCTTTTACGAGTTTCACACTACCTTCTGGTTTGTATGCGTACTCGCCTATGTCAATAATGCGACTTAGTTTTGCAGGAGTCAATAGTTTCTTTTCATATGGGTCGACGCCCATTAAGTCACAGTATGCAATTAACTCCTCTTCGTCGCGCCACTGGCGCTGTTTCGCGCCTTCGACGATTTTATAGCGCGGAATGTGCACGCCAGACTTATACGCCAGATTATATGCACGCTGCGTCACTGCTTCTTTACGTGCCTTCAGCAACAGCAGTGCTGCTTCAATAGCGTCCATTTCGTCAGAAATATCCGGCGTCGGTGTCGTTGCTGTCACGTAGCGTGACCATGCCTCTGCCATGTTCTCAGGGCAACGCGCCGCAGCGGGACAGTAACGGCATTTGTTGCTGGCCACACGCGAGGCACCGTCGGCACGACACGCTGCCGCAACTTCACGGAACTTTAACGCCCACTTGTCAAGGTCAGCTCGCGTATACTCCACACTTTTAATACCTCCTGCATTCGGCTGCACAATGAAACAGATCGCCCGTTCAATAGTACGGTCGTCCAGTGCGTAAAACGCCAGCTGTGGATTATCCGTGGCTTCTACTGCATCGTAGCCATTTTTATAGTCCCACACGTATAACGTGTTTCCGTGACGATACCGGCAGTCACACGTGCCAAACATTTCGGCATCGACCCACGACAGATCCACGTGACACTCAATTTCGAGTTTCGATACGTCACCACCGATGTCGCGGATCGTATCTAACACATGACTAACGTACTCCGTCGGTGCTTCGAGTAACGACTCTGTTAGCCACACGCCGTTAGGGGCGTATGTGTTCTCGAAATCAATTGGTAGCAGCATCCCGCCAGTGGCTAGTGAAGTTTCCCCCGTCCAGTGCGTTGCTACACCTTCTGCGGAACAAATCGTATCACCGTCTGTTTCAGGGTCCGTCAGTTTAGCCAGCGCATAACTGCCGTGGCAGATCATGCGCATAGCCATTACAGAGGCGCCTAAGAGACTATGCGCCATAGTGCAGGTCACATGCTGCGTCGAAGTCGTCACCGAAGAACTCGGAATATGACTTATCCGACTGTTTAAATGCTGCTGCGTTAGCGGCCATTTTGGTGAACAGCTCTGCCATAGGTGATAGCAGGTTGTCGGGAACATCGGCAACCATGAATGATTTACCACCAGTGGCTTTCTGCATCATCGGTTTAACTTTCAGCGCCAGACCATTTTTAGCCGCCAGCATTTTCATCTGCGAAGTTACCGATTCGCGGTCTACTGCTGCAGCTGGTTCCGGTGCTGGTTCCGGTGCTGGTTCCGGTGCTGGTTCCGGTGCTGGTTCCGGTGCTGGTT
>ERZ1673962.376-NODE-376-length-32600-cov-11.269381_pt1 | contig 32600 bp, 30 predicted proteins | sample MGYA00580188_ERZ1673962 | MGnify/ENA primary metagenome ERZ1673962 (study PRJEB41334, sample SAMN05608104) | rock metagenome | biome: terrestrial subsurface; feature: shale formation; material: shale | place: USA: Pennsylvania ... | reverse complement strand
CTGCTACGCGGGATCCCCTTGATCGCCAGCAAGCTGGCTCCTACGGGATGCGGCGGGTCCTACAAGGGATTAGGTTTATCGCAGAGGCGAGCGTAGCTGCGTGGGTGTTGGTTATCACCTGCGCAGATACGCGGTGAAGTCGATATCACCCGCCGAGAGGATGGCTTGTACACGGTTGTGCACGTTGAGCTTGCGCAGGATGGCCGAGACATGAGCCTTGACCGTGGTTTCGGCGATATCGAGGTTGTAGGCAATCTGCTTGTTGGATTCGCCCTTGGTCATGCGTTCCAGCACCAGTAGCTGCTTGCGGGTCAGTGCCTGCAACAGCTCGGGCGCGATGCTCTGTTCGTTATGCTGGGAGCGGCGGGTATTGGCTTTCTGGCTGCGAATGATGTCCGAAGGCAGGTAGACATTGCCATTGAGGATCTGCTCGATGGCTTCGGTCATCTGCGCGCGTGGCGATGACTTGGTGATGAAGCCGCACGCGCCGTAGGTGATGGCCTGCAGTACCACTTGCTTGTCCTGCTCGGCAGACACGATCACCACTGGAATGGTCGGCGCCTCGTTGCGCATGTTGATCAGGCCGTTCAGGCCGTGCATGCCGGGCATATTCAGGTCGAGCAGCACCAGGTCGAGATCGTCATTTTCCAGCGTCATCGCCAGCGCACTGTCCAGATCGGCGGTTTCAAGGATCTCGCTGCCTGGAAAGCCGTCCTGGATGACGTTATGGATGGCTTCACGAAAAAGCGGGTGGTCATCAGCGATCAGTATCTTGTACATGGCCGGTCACCTCATTGTTGTGATTATGGTGGGGTAGATCGGAAGCGACCTTTGGTGTGCGCGGCTTCGGTCGACAACGGCAGCCATTGTGCGGCGCCTATTCGATCAGAAGCTGTTCACCCACAAGCTTGCCCAGTCCGGGGAAAGAAAACCATCGGCGCAAACAGCCGTGGCGTCTTCTGCACTGCAAGCCCCTACGATCTGCAGCGAACCCGGTTGGCTTTGGCATGCCCAGCTTTTCAGTACTTCGGTCGGCCACATTACAGTGCAAAGTGCAACGGTTTGAAATCCTACGATCGACAGGGAAACCAGCACTAAAGTAGTAGAGAACGGCTCAGGTAGCCCGGCGTAGCGCGGCGTGCTGCGGATTGAAACTGAGCACCGCAAGCAGACTGAACAGTAGCGTCAGGCCAAGGCACACCGCCAGCGCGAGCGGATTGAGCCGTTCATACAGTGCAAAGCGAACCAACTCCACGGCGTAGGTAAAGGGGTTAAACGAGCAGATCCAGAACAACCATTCACTGGCTTCGCGCATTTTCCAGAGTGGATAGAGCGCCGACGACAGGAAAAACATCGGGAAGATGACGAAGTTCATCACCCCGGCGAAGTTTTCCAGCTGCCGGATGCCATTGGATAACAACAGCCCCAGCGCACTCAGCAGCAGCGCCACCAGCAAGAGGGCTGGTAGCGCTGTCAGCAGGCCAGCGGCAGGCGGTTGGACGCCGTAGAACCAGGCGATCAGTAGGAACGCATAGACCTGCAGCAGCGAGATCAGCGCAGTCGCCAATAGCTTGCTCGCCAGCAGAAAACTGCGTGGCAGCGGACTGGTCAGCAGCACGCGCATGCTGCCCATCTCGCGGTCGTACACCATAGAGAGAGAGCCCTGCATGCCGTTGAACAGCAGAATCATGCACGCCAGGCCCGGCACGATCCAGGTCTCGTAGGTGATATAGGTCTCGTAGGGTTCGATAATGGCGATGCCCAAGGCGGCGCGAAATCCGGCAGCGAACACCACCAGCCAGAGCAGCGGGCGCACCAGGGCGCTGAAGAACCGTGAGCGCTGCTGAACGAAGCGCAGCCACTCGCGAAACACGATGGCTCGCAGGCATTCCCAATAGGGGGTCATGGCCGGGATTCCTGAATTGAGGCGGGGCATACGGGTTGAGCGGGACACATCACGCCGGCACCGCGTTGCGAGTGAGACGGGCAAAGGTCTGCTGCAGGCTGCCATCGGCAGCAGCCAGCTCATCAGCGCGACCCTGCGCTACGAGGTTCCCGCGATTGAGGATGATCAGCTCGTCACTTGCCTGGACCTCGTCGAGCAGGTGGGTCGTCCAGAGCACGCTCATGCCTTGCTCGTTGCAAAGCGATCTCACATGATCGTTGAGGTTCTGGCGGCTGGCCGGATCGAGCCCCGCACTGGCTTCATCGAGCAGCAGCAGGCTCGGCTTGTGGAGGAGGGCACGGGCGATTTCCACCCTTCGGCGATGGCCGCCATTGAGTTCGCGCACCTTGCTTTTGCGGCGCTCGCTCAGTTGCTGGCGATCCAGCTCCACTTCGATCCGGTCATTGGCAACCTTGCGCGGCATGCCATGCAGCGCCGCGTGGTAGCGCAGGTTCTGCTCGACGCTGAGATCCAGATCCAGCGTGCTTTGCTGGAAGACCACCCCAAGTCGGCGCAAGGCTTCGCGCGGCTGGCTGCGCAGACTGAAGCCGGCCACCTGAATGTCGCCCTGCTGCAAGTCGTACAGGCGCGTCAGCAACGCGATCAACGTCGATTTCCCAGCTCCGTTGGGGCCGAGCAGGGCGGTAAAGCCTCCGGACGCCGTGTTGAAACTCACGTCGTGCAGCGCCTGACGTTCCCCGTAGGCGAAGCTGACGCGCTCAACCCGCAGCGCGGTCATGGCGCGACCACCACGCCCCAGGGGTAGCGTCCGACCTTGATCGATTTGATCACCTTGAGCGAGTCCACATCGATCACTGAAACATCGCCGCTGACACCATTGGTGGTCAGCAATTGACTCTCATCGAGGTTGAACGCCATGTGCCAGACCCGGCGGCCCACCAGCAGGTAGTCGAGCACCTCGTAGGTCTTCGCATCGACCACGGCGATATGGTTGGCCGGGCCGAGCGCGACGAACGCATATTTGCCGTCCGAGCTGAGCTTGATGCCGACCGGCTGGACCTTGTCCGGATGCACGCCTTTGATCTTGAAGTTCAGCGTCTTGATGATTTCGCGCTTTTCGACGTCGACGACGCTTACCGTTCCGCCGATCTCCGACGAGGCCCAGAGCAGCGTGCTGTCCTTGTTGAACTCGACATGGCGCGGGCGCTGGTCGACCAGGGTGTTGTCCACCAGCTGGTTGGTACTGGTGTCGATCCAGTGCAGCATGTTGGTGGTTTCGCTGGTGTTCACCGCCCATTTGCCGTCCGGGCTTACGCCCATGCCCTCTGGCTCGACGCCAACGTCGATCTGCGCCAGTACCTCCTCGTTGTCGACGTCGACCACCGTTACCAGCGCATCGTCCTCGTTGGAGATGTACAGCCACTTGTTGTTCGGGTGCAGGGCGAACTGCTCGGGATCCGCGCCGGACGGCAGTTGCTTGATGATCTTTCGGGTTGCCAGGTCCATGACCTGAACCGTGTCCGAGTCGCTGGCGCAGATGTAGAGCAGCTTGTTGTCGCGTGACAACGTCAGACCGCGCGGACGCTGGCCAACCTCGAGCGTCTCGACCGTTTCCAGCGTATCCAGATCGATCACACTGACGGTGTCGTCTTTTTCGTTCGACACATAGGCAGTGGCCGCCATAGCGGATGCACTGGTGCAAGCGAACGCGCAGGAAATGGCAGCAGCAAGGAGTGTTCGGGGCATGGATAGATTCTCTTGTTGTTGTGTGAACCGCTCAGCGGGCAATTTGATTCGGTGACTGATCCATACGCAGCAAGTATTCGTCCGCTTCGCTCTGACCGCCTTCGGATGCACGTTCCAGCCACATTCGCGCGGCCTTCGGGTCTTTTTTCACACCGCGCCCTTCGGCTAGCGCTGTACCCCAGTGGTAGCGGGCCAGGCTCACATAGCTGGCCTCATCGGGCTGATTGGCGCCGCGTTCCATGAGCGCAGCGGCTTTGTCCAGATCCACCGGCACGCCCGACCCAGACTCGTACATCTGCGCCAGCCAGATCATCGAATACACGTCGTTCCAGCGCGCGATGCAGTCCTCGAATATCTGCCTGGCAACGTCGAAATTTCCGGTCTTGGCAGTGACGTAGCCGTACATGCATTTGATCCGCTTCGGGCTGTCGATGTAGGCGTCATACCCCAGCTCGCTGGCGCTCGCGGTGTGCGCCAAACCGCTAAATAACAGACCGCAGATGTAGCGGGACATGACTCTCATCGGCTCGCCTCGCTCAACCGGCATTTGCTCTCCGGACGATCGAAGCCCAGGGTATCCAGTTCACTGGTGGGGTGCAGGAAGCCCTCCTGGGGCGAGTTGGATACCAGGCCGCGTGGATGCACGAGCGGGATCGGCTGGCGCAGCTGGCCGTTCCAGGGCCGGAACGTCAGCTTGCGACCTTTGAATCCATCGACCGGCAGCGTCTCGCTCAGCGATATCTGGCGTATTGCGTCGGGGTCGGCGGTGCCGAGCTTGGTGATTGCCGTGGCGAGGCTGCGCACGCCGATCCAGGCGGCGAAATCGCGGTCGTTCATCCAGCGATTGGCATGCGCTTCGAAGCGCTTCTGCAGCTGCGCAGCGCCATAGGTTTCGACCGTTTTATGCCAGCCCGTCGGGATCAGGCCCTGCGTGCCCACTACCGGCCGCGGCAGCCAGGTGTGGTAGGGCACGTACTCGCCGAAGTCGCCGCGCTCGTCAGCCACCACGACCACGTCGTACTCGCCAGCTTGAGTGAACAGGGGCATGTCGGCTTGAGCTGTGCGCCGCTGGTCGTTATCGAAGGTCCAGGGCTTCTCTTCAATGATCTTGTGGCCGAAACGCTTGGCGGCACGCTTGATCGCGAGGGCGTAGGCCTGATCCTCCTCGGTCGGCCCGCTGATCAACAGCCAGCGGTTCCAACGGCGCACGGCAAGGAACTGACCCAGCGCGTCAGCCAGCATGCTCCGGCTTGGGAGGGTGTGCAGCACGTTGCCCAGGCAGCGGGTCGTTCGCAGTTCGTCATCGGGGCTGCCGGCGTTGATCAGCAGGCTGTCCGGCATGGCAGCGGCTAGCGCTTCCAGGCTTTTAGCGGGCGCATTCACGACGAACAAGCGCACCCCCTGCTCATGCAGCTGCCGGGCCTCGTTCTGGAGCTGCTCTGGTGTTTCGGCCGTGATGCTATTCAAGGCATAGCTGTGCTTGAGGAAACGTCCTGTGCTGTTGCTGTCGGCAATGGCCAGTTCGGCACCGCTCAAGCCGGCATCAACCGGCTCCGGGATCACGTTGGATAGCAGAGGGCCTGGGTCCGGGCGGTAGCCGAGGTAACCGATGCTCACCGAGAGTTCTGGCTCCGCTGCGCCTGCGTCACTGACGAAAGCGGCGCAACAGGCGAGGGTGATCAAGCAACGGATGCGGAAAGAAAGAGGGCGCATGGACGACTCCTATGGCGTTGCGGTCAGCATAGGAACCCTGTCGGGGCGGGGGAATATGCAGAAAGTACCAGCTGCTGTGTACCAAGGTAGTAAACCGGCGCCCGGCGGCCGCCTCTAGCATAGAACCGTGCATAACAATAACGAGAAGACCCCATGCCTCCATTCAAAGCGCTCACCCTTCAGCTCCTGTTGATCGCCAGCCTGATCGGCTTCGACCAGGTACTGGCCGCTGGTGACCTTACCCTTCGCACGCAATCGCTACCTGACTTGGAGTTCGGCTCTGAGGAAAGTGATTACGCCGTCTCGCAGAAGGAGTACGTGCTTGAGACCGGTGTTGCCTATCAATTAAAAGTCGTCGCAGATGGTCAAAAGGAATGCGCATTCCAGGCACCGGAGTTTTCGCAGGCAATCTTCCTGCGCAAGGTCGAAGCCGGAGGCGTGGAAATCAAGGCCGTGACTCTGGTCGAGCTTGAATTCGAAGAAGCCGGTGAGGCGGAAATCTTTTTCCTGCCGATCAAGCCCGGTCGTTACCCCTTCTATTGCAAAGGGCTGCAGAACAAGGGCATGGAAGGAAGCTTCTTGGTCAAGTAGCGCATCAACCTGCTGCCCTTAAAAGCGGACATTGAGCATGTCAGCACTATGGCGTATCAGCCTGCTGGTCTCGCTGTTTTTTAGTCTGGTTGCGGCCGTCTGCTTGGCTGTACTGCTGCGCCAGGCCAGTCAAGACGTAAGCCGTGAACTGGCGGCGGCGGGTGCCGTGCTCAGCTATCTCACCGATGTAGCGGAGCGCGATCCCGCAGCACTCCAGCCTGAGCTGACGCGGCACTTGCGGCATGTTCAGGTTCGCTGGTTGGGCCCAGGTGTCCCAAGCAGGGAGGTCCGCCCGCAGCGAAGCACCTGGCTCGAGACCCTGTTGTATCCCGCCGAGCTGCCCGCGCCGCTGACTGTGCAGATGCCAGAGGGTCGGACCTTGCAACTGAGCGTTGACCCCCGAGACGAGATCGAGGAAGTCGAGGAATCCCTACTACAACTGTTGGCATGGTTCGGCAGTGCTTTATTGCTGAGCCTGCTAGCCATCCGCTGGGCTGTCAGGCCTGCGCTGGGCGTGCTGAACGAGTTGCTTGCCGCCTTTGGCCAGGTTTCCCAAGGCCGCCTCGATATGCGTCTGCCGAGCCACTCCCTGCTGGAGGCACAGCAGTTATCCGGGCATTTCAACCGCATGGTCAGCGCCTTGGAGTACACCCGGCGAGAAAACGATGACCTGACGCGCTCGTTACTGGAGCTGCAGGAGCGTGAACGCACACAGCTCGCTCAGGCGCTGCATGACGATCTTGGGCAATACCTGGCCGGTATTCGCGCCCAGGCCTGCCTGCTACAGGCGATAAAAGACCAGCCGCAACTGGTCAGCACAACCGCTCGCACTCTGGATGATCACTGCGAACAGTTGCAGGACGGTTTTCGCAGGCTGACTCGCGAGCTCTATCCCGTGATGCTTGACCATTTGGAATTGCCTGCAGCAATACAGCTGTTGGCGGAGCAGTGGCAAAGCGCGCAAGGAATTACGTTGCGCGTACAGATTGACCGGCGCATTCCATGCCTTCCGCTGAACAAGAAAGAACAGCTGTACCGCTTACTGCAGGAATCGCTCACAAATGTGGCCAGGCACGCCTGTGCCAGCTTCGTATTCATTCGCCTGCGCATGAACGGCGGTCGGCTGCGGCTGCTCGTCCGTGACAATGGCCACGGCCACGGCGCACCCGGAAGGCTCGGCATTGGCCTGCGTTCGATGCATGAACGCGCGCGGGCGCTGGATGGTCGGTTGGTCGCGCGCGGGCGAGTAGGTTACGGCTGGGTGGTTTATCTGGACATTCCGATCAGGGAGTCATGCTCCAATGAAGATCCTTCTCGTTGACGATCACGCCGTGGTCCGCCAGGGCTACGCTGCGCTGCTACGCGCCTTGCTACCCGACGTTCAGGTCATCGAGGCTTGCGATGGCGAGGAGGCCCTGGCCAAAGCACTGGAGGCGGCCCCAAGCCTGGTCATCATGGATGTCGGACTACCCGGCATCAGCGGCGTCGAAACCACACGGCGTCTGTTGCAGCGGCTGCCACAACTGCGTGTACTGTTCTTTAGCATGCACGACGAATTACCCCTGGTGCGCCAGGCACTGGATGCCGGAGCCGCCGGCTATATCACCAAGAGCTCATCGCCTGAGGTGCTGTTGGACGCGGTACGCCGAACCTTGGCCGGTCATGCCTACATCGAACAGACCCTGGCCACCCAATTGGCACGCAACCCGGTGGCCGCTAATGCGCAGGATCCACGCTTGCAAGGAATGACACAGCGTGAATTCGAAATCTTCGTAATGCTCGCCAAGGGCACACCGGCGCGACTGATCGCCGAACGGCTTTGCATCAGCGGCAAGACAGTGTCCAACTACCTGACGCTCCTCAAGAGCAAGCTGCAGGTCAGCTCGCATGCGGAGCTGGTTCATCTGGCCATTGATACCGGTATTGTGCGGGTGGGTGATCGAGCAGCCAGTTAGCTAGGTCTGCAGCGTTTTGATGGGCCTGACTTCGCTGGTAACGGTGCGGGCTGGCAGTGCGCTCTGTAAAAACCTTAATCCTCTCCGATTGTCAGAGCTCGGGCATCTCGGTGTCGTGTCTGGCCGACGATGCTGCTTCAGAAACGGTAGCAAGCGATCCCATTTCTCCACTCTCTAGATAGAGGCAAATGAGCATGATCAAAGTCAGCGTGATGTACCCCAATACTCCTGGTGCGAGGTTCGATCACGATTACTATCGCGACAAGCACCTACCGTTGCTCAAGGCCCGTATGGGCGATGCCTGCCTCTACTACACGATCGACAAGGCCATTTCCGGGCGCACCCCAGATGAACCGGCGCCCTACGTTGCGATGTGCCACATTTTCAGCGAATCGGTCGAAGCCTTTCTTGCGGGTATCGGTCCTCATGCCGAGGAGATTGTTGCGGACATCGCCAACTACACCGACCTGACGCCGGTCCGGCAGATCAGTGAGGTAGTGGTTGGGCACTGACGGTCGCTTGGACAGCGCCGGGCATCGCCATGACCCGGTTCCGTCCGCCGTCCTTGGCCAGGTAAAGCTGCCTGTCGGCGTGCTGCATGAGGCCGTCCAGGTCACTGGCCTGTAAAGGAAAATGCGCGACGCCGACCGACATGGTCAGGCGAAGCAGTCCGGCACGAGTCGCCAGCGATTGAGCCGCGAACTGCCGGCAAAGCTGAGCCAGCTTTTCCAAGGCTTCGGCCGGCTGAGTACACGGTAATACCAGCAAAAACTCCTCTCCACCGATACGAAAGACCGCATCGGTGTTGCGCAACCTACTCAACAGAAATGCGGCCACGCCCTTTAACGCGTCATCGCCAGCTGCGTGACCATGGGTGTCGTTCAGTCGCTTGAAATGATCCAAGTCGACCATCGCCAATGCGATAGGCGTGTCATCACGCTGCGCACGGGCCGCTTCGCGGGCGAAGAACTCTTCCAGGTGACGGCGGTTGTACAAGTCCGTCAGTGGATCACGGAGAGCCTGGTCCTGTAGGGTTCTATGAAGGCTGGAAATAGTCTCCAGCTGCTGTTTGCTAAGTGCCAGTGCTTCTGCCAGTTGCTGCTGGCTGCGCTGGAATTCGGTGATATCGCGCAGATAAAGCATCTGCCCTAGGGTCACCGTTCCTTCGCGTGTCGAGCGACAAATCGCACGGACACGTACCTCGAAGTGCTGTTGCCGTGCGTCGACGCTTACCTGCTGCGGTGCGCCTCCAGGCTCCGTCTGCTGCAATATGCCGTCCAGCGTGTCGCCTATATAGGGCCATTGCGCCAACGCGCAGCCATGCCAGCCCTTTTTCAGGTCCGCCATGCGAAGTGCGGCTGGGTTGGCCTCGATTACTCGGCGTTGTGGGTCGATCACCAATACCGGGTCCATCAGCGCATCGAGCAGCAGGTGGCGCGCCACTGGCAATAGATCGAACAGCCGCAGCCCGCCGATCAGCCAGCCGAAACCCGCAACGGTCAATGCGAAGCTGAACGGTGTCGGATCGAAGCCGAATAGGGTCCAGCCAAACGCGACATAACTGATATTGGCAGCCCAGGGAATCGTGGTCAGCATCAGGAAAATCAGGTAGTGCCGTCGATGCAAGCCGCTGCTGAGCGCCGCTGCACGCAGCGTGATGCCGATGCAGAAAACCATGAAAGGGTAGCCGTAAGCCGCCGCCAGATAGAACAACGGCCCGTGCTGGTAGGCAATCGGCGCATTGGGCTCTGATGAGATCGGCGAGCTGTCCAAGCCGTAGAACAGTAAATGCCAGGGGTTGCTTACTGCCAGCAACCAGAACACCACTGGCATCACCATCGAGGCAATGACGGGGAGCGGTCTTAAGGGGCTACGGATGCTGTGGACGTATTGCCAGAGAAATACCGACCAGAACGTCGGGACGCCGAGAATGGCGGGCCAGGCCATGCCTGCCCAGAACATTTTGCAAGCCTGCTGGTGAACACTCATTTCCAACGCAGCAACGCCGAGCCACCAGAGGATGGCCAGATGCATCAAGGTGAAAGCGGAGCTGCCGGCGAATTGTGGCTGATGGCGGACCCAGCGTGCCAATACCGCGACGCCGAGGCCAACTAGCAGCGCCATCAGCACGGGGGCTGAAAAACTCCACTCTGAATTCAAGCAGGCCGACATCGAGCCGTCCTCTGGCAAGTCGATACGTGCGCGGATGCGCGAATTGTGCGCGGCGAAGATACCTGAAAGCGATGTTACTGACATGAATGATTGTAGTGGCGTTGTGCCCGTTCAGTTGGTTCAGTCATTGGAAAGCGCTAACCGGCTATGAACTAACAACGGCTGGCTACTTCATAACTTCTGAACACTCTGCGATGGAGCAATACGGCGGCCCTATGGTTTTTCTTGTCTTGGGAATTTTGCTTTTTCTGTTCACGGCGGCAGATATCACCAAAACCACGCTGTCGACGCGCGGTGGTGGGACTATCACCAATATCGTTTCCAAGAGCGTATGGCGTTGTTTCTTCGCCGCGGCCGGTCGGCGAGGGGAGGCGAAGTTGCTGGAGTATGCAGGCCAATGCGTGCTGCTGTTGGTGCTGCTGACCTGGATTGTCTGTCTATGGCTCAGTCTGTTTCTGATGCTTGCGTCGGACCCGGCCTCGGTGATCAATGGCACGACCAAGGCGGCCGCGGACCTCTGGGAAACCTTCTACTACGCCGGCTTTACGCTTTCGACGCTGGGCGTAGGCGATTTCGCAGCCTCAAACGACGCCTGGCGGGTATTGACCAGTGCTGCAGCCTTTTGTGGGCTGACCTTCATCACGGCTGCGATCACCTACATCGTTCCGGTACTGTCGGCTGTCAGCTTGCAAAACCAGCTTAGTCTGCTCATCAGTAGCATGGGACGGACACCGCAGGAGATCTTGGTCAACAGTTGGAACGGGTCTGATTTTTCGCGTTTTTATGACAATGCCAGCGACATACGGCAGATGCTGGTCGAGCACACCCTCAACCATCACGCCTATCCGGTGATTCGTTGCTTTCATAACAAACAAGCAGAAAAGAACGTCATACCCGCGGTGGTGAGCCTGAACGAGGTGCTGCAGTTGCTTGAAGGGGTCGCTGAAGACGTGCCGCAGGACACGCTGAAGCACAAGATGCTCGTGTCGGCGCTGGACCAGCATCTCGAGATGCAGCGTTCCAACTACCTCGGCCAGGAGAATAGCCTCGCCCAGCAGCCTCCGATCATGGATGTCGCGGCGCTGAGCAATGCCGGAATACCGCTTAAATCGAATGTGGATCAAATGCTCAACGCACCGGAGCGGCGCCGGTTGTTGGGCGCGTTACTGGAAGCGGATGGCTGGGGATGGCACCACGTTTACCCGCGCGACTGATGAGCCGGTGCGTCAATCGCAAAGCGCCGATGGCCTAAAGCTCAATGTCCCGGGGGCCCGGCGTCATGACTCCGGATAGGCTCGAACGGCTATTGCTGGAACCTTTTTTGATCACACTGAAGCTGCCATCGGTCTCCAGAATGACCGCTTCAACCTCATCGATAGCAGAGAATCCGCTAGAGCGTATCGCCGAGCGGACCTCATCTTCAGTGACCCGAGCCACGCGCATGGCACTGCCTAGCATCTGCCCTTGATATAGCAGCAGCGCTGGTTCGCCAGTGACCAGCTTGCGTACCCAACCCACTCTTACGCTGGACCAGGTGACGAGGTACTGCAATCCGATCAGCAGCGCCAATGCCAGGGTTCCTTCGGCAAGCGATACATCGCGGTTCAGCAAAATGGTGGCGAACGTCGATCCCAGGGCTACCGTGACGATCAGGTCGAATGCGTTCATCTTGGAGAGCGTACGGCGGCCGGAAATACGCAACAGTACGATCAGGTTGATATAAGCCAGGATACCAATGACCAGGGTGCGGACCAGTGTCGACCAGCCGCTGAAAAACATACCTTCCACATCTATCTCCTTTGGAGTCTGCCCTTGGTAGACGCCATCGAGGTAGATGGGTTGCACCTTCAGCAGGAGGAAGAAGGTATTCCTTCGTATCGACCAGCTGCGCTGTCAGCTGTCCAGCTGTTTGGCCGGGACGATCCGGTCATGCAGAACGCGTTCGGCGTCGTCGCCGAAGGCAAGGAATACGCTAAGTGCGGCGTAGGCATCGTTCGCCGCATACAGCCGCTGCGCATCGGTAAGAGAACGGTTGCTCCAGTTCGACGTGGATACGCTGCGCGATTTGCTCACTCGCGTACCCAATACCGCTGCAACCGCACCGCGTAGTCCGACCTGTCCCTTTTTGCCCTGGTAGCGCAGGGTTGTGCCCAGGTCGATGAAGTGCACCATCTCGATACCCAGGCGGTTGCGCAATCGGCTGCGGTCGGTGCTCAGCCCGAATCCCACCTTCAACACCCGAGTTGACTGGAGCAACGCTCTGACGGCTTCGCTACAGCCATCCAAGCCGACCTTGAACAGGTAGCCTTTCTCGGGGCTAGCAAACTGAATCAAGTGCGGCCCCGTCGATACTTCACCCACCTTGAAGGTCGGTTTGGATTCGGTGTCGAAGCCGACCTGCGGCCAGCCGAGCAGCTCGTCCTTGGCTTGACTGAAGGCTTCGGGGGTTTCAGGGGTGATGATCTGATCGAGGTGAAGGCCATCGAAGCGAGGCAGGGCGTCCAGTTCGACGACCTGTGGGATATGGATAATGGGCATCGAGGGGTTCCGGCGAGCGCTGACTGGAGCAGCAAAGTGCAGTGGTGTCGTTGATGCAGGCGAGACTAGCGCACAACGTCACCAGACGCATGTTTGATGCGGATGACGAGGCCGGCGTACCCCTTACTTTTCCCAGTCAATCGGGCAATCGATGCAGCTTTCCATATGGGTGCCTTGAAAGGTTGCATAGTGACGGCGTGCCCCGGTCAGGGTGGCCTCTGCGAGGTTGGCATCGTTGAACTTGCCTTCTTGCAGGTTCGCGTCGGTCAGCGTTGCGCGTGCGAGATCGGCCTTGCTGAGCCAACTCATTTCCAGGTTGGCGGCAGTTAGATTTGCACCCTGCAATTTCGCCCCACTCAAACGCGCAAACTCGAGGTTTGCTGCGGTCAGGTTGGCCCCGTTGAAGCGTGCGGCCTGAGCGAACAGGCCCCATCCCTGAATCGCCACCAGATGGGCATTGGTGAGATTCGCCACCCGCAGGTTGGCTTGTTGCAGACTGGCGCGGGTGAGGGTGGCGCCGGTCAGGTCTGCCTTTTCCAGATTGGCCAGATCGAGATTGGCATGACGCAGATTGGCACCGGACAGATTGGCACCGCCCAGGTCCATCTTGCGCATGTCCTGATTGCTCAGGTCGGCGTTACGGAGGTCGGCGTTGCGGCATCTGCTTTCCGGCTGGATGACGCAGCCATTGATGATGATCGGCTGATCGTCATCAGCGAGGAGGGGCGTGCTGGCGAGCAGTGCAAGGGGCAGCAAAAGAAGAGTCGGGTTCATGGCAGTTCCGTATTCGAAGGGGAAAGGGCAGCCGACGTGTGACGGATCGGTGAACCGGAGAGCGCCAACCCTTGCGGTTCAACCGAGTTGGCTACGCCAGCTGTCCAACGCGAGAGGCTGCGCCGCATCACGGCGCAGCCCAGACTTAGCGTTTGGCGGTCTGCTTGTCCCAACTCGGGATCCGGAACACCCAGAACGAGCCGCCTTGCGCAACAGGTTTGGTCAGCGCTGCCATGTCGCCGCCCCACAGCGGCACGGCGCCACCGTAGCCAACGGTCACTCCGATGAATTGCTCACCGTCCTGCTCCCAGGTGATCGGCGGGGCGATGATTCCGCTGCCGGTCTGGAATTTCCACAGCTCTTCGCCGGTTTTAGCGTTGAACGCTTTCAGGTAACCATCACCGGTCCCGGTGAATACCAGGTTGCCCTGGGTGGCAAGCACACCCGCCCAGAGTGGCAGCGGTTCCTTGTGCTCCCAGGCGACCTTGCCCGTGGTGGGATCCATGGCGCGAAGAATGCCGACGTGATCGTCGTACATGCGCTTGATGCGGAAGCCCTGGCCCAGATAGGCATTACCCTTCTTGTAGCTGACCTCTTCGGTCCAGTAGTCCTCTTTCCAATGGTTGGCGGGGACGTAGAACAGCCCGGTGTCCTGGCTGTAGGCCATGGGATTCCAGTTTTTACCGCCCAGAAAGGGCGGTGAAACCTCGACTGACTTGCCGTGCGCTTCGCCTGGCTCCGGCAGGGGTGGGCGCTGACCTTCATTCTCGACTGGTCGTCCGGTCTTCAGGTCGATGTGGCTGGCCCAGGTGATGTTGTCGACGAAAGGGAAGGCGTTCTGCAACTTGCCATCCTCGCGATCGACCACGTAGAAGAAGCCATTGCGGTCAGCATGAGCCGTCGCCTTGACGGTTTTCCCATCCTTGTTTTTGTAGTCGAACAGCACCAGCTCATTGTTGCCAGAGAAATCCCAGGCATCGTTGGGGGTGTGCTGATAGAACCACTTCACTTCGCCCGTGGTGGCGTCTATACCGACCTGCCCAGAGGTATAGAGGCTGTCGTAGTCTTTCGGCTCGCCGCCATCAGCGGTACGCGCCCAACCGTTCCAGGGCGCTGGGTTTCCCGCGCCTACGATGATGGTGTTGGTTTCTGCATCGAAGCTCGCGCTCTGCCATGGCGCACCGCCGCCCTGACTCCAGGCCTCTTTCTTGCCGGTGGGCGAATTGGGGTCATCAGGCCAAGAGGGCGCCTTGACGTCCCCGGTCGGTGTGCTGTCTTTGCCGTTGAGACGGCCCACATGGCCCTCGACGAAGGGACGCATCCAGACCTCCTCGCCGGTGTCTGGATCGCGGGCGAACAGCTTGCCGACGATTCCGAATTCGTCGCCCGAGCTGCCATGAATCAACAGCACCTTGCCGCTTTTCTGGTCCTTGATCAGGGTTGGTGCGCCAGTCATGGTGTAGCCCGCGCCGTGGTCACCGAACTTCTTCTTCCAGACGACCTTGCCGGTGTCCTTGTTTAGCGCGACCACCTGGGCATCCAGCGTGCCGAAGTAGATCTTGTCACCATAAATAGCCGCACCTCGGTTGACGACGTCGCAGCAGGGACGGATGTCCGCAGGCAACCGGTGCGCGTAGCTCCAAAGCCGTTTGCCTGTGCGCGAATCGAGCGCGAACACGCGCGAGTAAGAGCCCGTCACGTAGATCACACCGTCATGCACGATGGCCTGGGATTCCTGTCCCCGCTGCTTCTCGTCACCAAAGGAAAAGGACCAGGCCGGCGTCAGTTTGAAGACGTTCTCATCATTCACCTGATTCAGCGGGCTCCAGCGCTGAGCATTGGTGCCCAGGCCGTACTGCAATACGTTTTCGGTCGAAAGATGGTCGTTGGCGATGTCGTCCCAGGTGACGTTCTTGGCGTCTGCCAAGCCGCTGAGTGAGAGACCGCCAATCAGAACGGCGATGGCGAGAGGGCGTTTGCTGCCCAGGGGGCTTGTTGTTGTCATGGTTAGTTTCCCTTGGTCGATTCGGACGAGGCCAGTTGCTGTGCTCGCTACATCGGTTGTGCGAGAGGCTGGTCAGGCGATTCGATTATTGGGATGGGATCGCCACGGCAGATACGGAAAAGCTCCCGCTGATTCAGGGAAAACTTCCCAATCCGCCTGTGTTTTCGTTCTGCTACCTGGGTGCTGCGCCGATGCCGCATGAGGCTCTACTACCAAGGGAGGAGAATCCGACAACCAAAGCACGATTCTGCCACGTGGGCGCAATGCCCAAGATGACCACCATGCGCTCCAACTGGGGCTGCCTTGCTCAGGTATTCGAAAACAACGGTGGTAGTCATGAATAATAAAACTGAACTGCGCGCACTTTTTGCTGCTGGTCTGCTCGGCTTCGCCGGCTTTGCCTTCGCCCACGGTGACGTCACGCCGCAGAAGGTTGAGACCAAGGGGTTGTCCCCGCTGGGTGAAGAGTGGGTCGATGAAAACCCGTACCGGGCGCCCAGTGAAGACCATGACAGGGCAGTTGAAATTGGCTCATCGGCCTACAACCAGAACTGCGCCCGCTGCCATGGCCTCGAGGCAATCTCTGGCGGCATCGCACCGGATCTGCGTGAACTGGAAGCCAGCTATGACGGCGACGAGTGGTACAAGGAGCGCGTGATCAACGGTGCTGTTCGCGATGGCGCCGTCTACATGCCCCGCATGGCCGATTACCTCAGCCAGGAAGCGCTCTGGGCCATCCGTACCTACATCGAAAGCGAAGCTGCCAAGCGGTGACTACGATGCGCCAGTTGCTTGCGGGGCTCTGCTTGTGGATGGCTTGCGCGCTGGTACAGGCGGAGGTGGTCAAGGTGCGCGCGTTCGATGACATCATCGATTCGGGCGTGCTCAAGGTGGCGATGTACGAGAACTTTCCGCCCTACAGCTTCATGGCCGATGGCAAGCCGCGCGGGGTCGATTTCGAACTCGCGCAAAAACTGGCGTCGGAACTCGGGCTGAAGGTCGAGGTGTTGTGGGTAAGGCCTGACGAGACACTCGATGACGACCTGCGCAACTTCATCTGGAAAGGGCATTACCTGCGACCGAACGTATTGGCCGACGTGATGATGCGCGTGCCCTACGACCGCGAGTTTTCCTACAAGCAGAACGAGCTGGGCGAGCTGATCAACGAGCTGGTGGTCATGTTCGGCCCATACCAGCGCGAGCGCTGGCAGTCCGCCTACGATGATCGACGCCTCGAAGAGCTTTCCAGCGTGGCCGTGTTCCGCTACCACCCGGTCGGTGTGGAAGTGGAAAGTGTCCCCTCGTTCTATCTGTCATCGGTATTCAACGGCAGCATTGCCAAGATGCTGCATCACTACCCAACCGCTCAGGCCGCATTTGCCGCGATGCAGGCGGGGGAGGTTGACGCGACCATGGCCATGCGCGGTGAGATCGACTGGATGCTCAGCCAGGCCAACGACAGTCATCTCAAGGCCGCGCAGAACGCCTATCCCAACATGGGCAAACAGGTCTGGGAGCTCGGCATGGCCGTGCATGAATCCAACCGTCAGCTGGCTTACGCGCTGGAAGGCGAGTTGGAAGGCCTGATCAAGGAAGGCGCTGTCAAAGCCATCTATGAAAGTTACGGGTTGCAATATGAGCTGCCGGAGTTGTTCCAAGTGCAGCTGGGCGAGAACTGACGCCCGACGGTAAAACCGTCCGTTCGATTGGTCTCGCCGTCCTCATGACGCTGTATAGATCGCTTCAACCGGACACCGCCAAGGTGTTGGGTTGAAGCTGCGCTTAAGCACATTCGGCCAGGCCGATGCGAGTGCATGAGCACCAGCCGAGTCCTTAAAAAATACGCTTTCTTTACGCCGCTGCGCTGAAGGCGCAATCGAATCTTTACGCCCCTCGCTCTGAAACTCTCCGTACCGCACTGATGCGACCTACGGAGCTGATCCCCCATGACATTTCTCGACGGGCTATCGCTGGCCTTGGCCATCGCCCTGTTCATCTACCTCCTGGTTGCGCTGTCGCGCGCCGAACGCAGCTAGGGGATCCAATGAACACTCACGATTACTGGATGATCGCGGCCTTCTTCGCGCTGGTCCTCATACCTGCCCCCTGGTTGGGGCGCTACCTGTTTCGAGCCATGGAGGGTGAACGTACCTGGCTGACGCCTGTTCTCGGACCCATCGAGCGCATCTGCTACCGCACTGCAGGGATTGACGAGCACAGCGAGCAGGATTGGAAAAGCTACAGCCTGGCGTTATTGGCGCTGACTGCGGTGAGCCTGTTAGCGCTGTTTGCGATTCTGATGATGCAAGCCAGTCTTCCGCTCAACCCGCAAGCGGTACCGGGCATGACGTGGGATCTTGCGCTCAATACCGCTGTGAGCTTTGTCACCAACACCAACTGGCAGGCCTACAGTGGCGAAGCCCAGCTCAGCTATTTCAGCCAGATGCTCGGCCTTGGCGTGCAGAACTTCGTCAGTCCGGCGGTGGGGCTGGCTGTGTTGGTGGTGCTTTGTCGCGCACTATCACGCCGTTCGGCGAAGGAAATCGGAAATTTCTGGGTCGATCTGACCCGAGCAGTCCTTTATTGCCTGTTGCCGTTCTGCGTCGTGCTCGCCCTGGTCTTGGTCTGGCACGGGGTTCCGCAGAGTTTTGCGAGCTATGTTCAGGCCGTCACGCTGCAAGGCGGCGAGCAGACCATTCCTCTGGGGCCAGCGGCCAGCCAGATCGCAATCAAGCAACTGGGGACCAACGGCGGTGGCTTCTTCGGCGTCAACTCGGCGCATCCCTTCGAGAACCCGACCGCTTGGAGCAACCTGTTCGAGATGGTCTCGATCATCCTGATTCCCGCCGCGCTGGTCTTCATGTTCGGCCATTACGTGCGAGACCTGCGGCAGAGTCGAGCCATTCTTGCCTGCATGCTGACCGTGTTCGTCCTGGGCCTTGGCGTCACGCTGGCCGCCGAGCATCAACCGAATCCAATGCTGTCCAGCTTGTCGGTTGAGCAGGTCGGGTCGATGGAGGGCAAGGAAAGCCGGCTCGGTATCGCGGCGTCGGCGCTATGGGCGACAACAACCAGCGCGGCGTCCAATGGCTCGGTCAACGCGATGCATGACAGCTTCAGTGCGCTGGGCGGCATGGTGCCTCTGGTCAATATGATGCTGGGCGAAATCATCTTCGGCGGCGTCGGCGCCGGGCTGTACGGCATGCTGCTGTTCGTCCTGATCACGGTGTTCCTGGCTGGCCTGATGATTGGTCGCACGCCTGAATATCTGGGCAAGAAACTTGAAGCGCGCGAGGTTCGGCTGCTGGTCGCGACGCTGTTGGTGATGCCGGTGGGTGTTCTTGTGCTCACGGCTCTCGGCGTCAGCCTTTCAGGCCCTGCCGAGTCGATCACCAATCCGGGGCCGCACGGCCTCAGCCAAATCCTTTACGCCTACACCTCTGGCACAGGAAACAACGGGTCGGCCTTCGCCGGGTTTGGCGCGGCCACGCCTTACCACAACCTCATGATCGCGTTCGCCATGCTGCTGGGCCGCTTTGGTTTCATCCTGCCGGTGCTTGCCATTGCAGGTGGCCTTGCGGCCAAGAACCGTGCGCCGGTCGATGCAAACAGCTTCCCCACCCACGGGCCCCTGTTCGTGATCCTGCTGACGCTGGTGATTCTGCTCGTCGGTGGGCTCACGTTCTTGCCTGCACTGGCACTCGGGCCGGTCGCCGAACATTTCTTGCTACAGGGCTTCTGAGGAGCGTCATGATGAACGTCCATCAAACGGCACTCGAGGGTGCCGAGCAAACCACCGCCACGTCCTTCGCTTCGCTGTGCAAGCCTGCGCTGCGCCAGGCCTTCATCAAGCTTGATCCACGGACATTGGCACGTTCGCCGGTCATGCTGGTGGTAGAACTCACCGCGGTGGTGACCAGCGTGCTGTGCCTGCTGCCCAACGCGGCGGTCAGCACAGGTGTCGCCGTGCAGATCGCACTCTGGTTGTGGTTCACGGTGCTCTTTGCCAACTTTGCCGAGGCGCTGGCTGAAGGCCGCGGCAAAGCACGCGCGGATAGCCTGAAAGCGGGATCGCAGGGGCTGGAGGCGCATTTGCGCACGGAGACCGGCGCGTTCCGGAGCGTTGCCGCCGGCAGCTTGCGCCGCGGAGACGTGGTGAGAGTCGAGGCCGGTGAACTGATCCCCGGCGATGGCGAAGTCATCGAGGGCATCGCCGCCGTCAACGAGGCAGCGATTACCGGTGAATCGGCCCCGGTGATCCGCGAATCGGGCGGCGACCGCTCGGCGGTCACCGGCAATACGCGCGTGGTCTCCGACTGGTTGCTGGTGCGTATCAGCAGCGATCCAGGCGAGTCCACGCTTGACCGTATGATTGCGTTGGTGGAAGGCGCCAAACGACAAAAGACACCCAACGAGGTTGCGCTCGACGTTTTGCTGATCGGGCTCACGCTGATCTTTCTTGTCGTGGTTGCCACGCTGCAACCCTTTGCACGGTTCGCAGGCGGGGATCTCCCGCTGGTGTACCTGGTGGCGCTGCTGGTCACGCTCATTCCTACCACCATTGGTGGCCTGCTTTCTGCCATCGGGATCGCCGGCATGGACCGGCTGGTGCGGCTCAACGTCATCGCCAAGTCTGGACGGGCAGTGGAGGCCGCCGGCGATGTTCAGGTGTTGCTGCTAGACAAGACCGGCACCATCACCTTTGGCAATCGTCGTTGCACGGCCATGTTCAAGGCGCCAGGCGTTTCATCGACCGAGCTCTCATGGGCAGCGCTGCTCTCATCGCTGGCCGACGACACGGCAGAAGGCAAATCCATCGTTGAATACCTGCGCGGCCTTGACCCGGTAAAGGCGCCGGCTGGGCATGAAGTGGCCGGTATCCCGTTCACTGCCGAAACCCGTTTGTCGGGTGCGGATCATGAGGGTCACTGCTACCGCAAAGGCGCTGTCGATGCCGTGCTGGGTTATCTGGGGCTTGTGCGCGAGCAGATTCCAGCAGTGCTGGCGAGAGAGATTCAAACGATTGCACAGAGCGGGGGGACGCCCTTGCTGGTATGCGCGGATGACCGCCTGCTCGGCGCGATCCATCTCAAGGACGTAGTCAAGCCGGGCATCAAAGAGCGCTTTGCCCAGCTTCGCCAACTGGGTATACGGACCGTCATGGTCACCGGAGACAACCCCCTGACGGCCGCTGCAATCGCTGCCGAAGCGGGCGTTGATGACGTGATTGCCGAAGCAACGCCGGAAAAGAAGCTGCAGCGGATTCGCCAGGAACAGGCCGAAGGCAAGATGGTTGCGATGTGCGGTGATGGAGCCAACGACGCGCCTGCGCTGGCTCAGGCGGACGTGGGCATGGCCATGAACGATGGCACCCAGGCAGCGCGCGAGGCTGCGAATCTCGTCGACCTCGACTCGGACCCGACCAAACTGCTGGATGTGGTGCAGGTGGGCAAGCAACTGCTGGTAACCCGAGGCGCACTGACCACCTTCTCGATTGCCAACGACGTGGCGAAGTACTTCGCCATCCTGCCGGCTCTATTCATTGGCCTATACCCGCAACTTGCCGCGCTGAATGTGATGCAGCTTCACAGCGCATCAAGCGCGATCCTGTCAGCCATTGTCTTCAACGCACTGATCATCATTGCCTTGATTCCGCTGGCGCTGCGGGGCGTCAACGTCAAAGCGGCCGACTCGGCCAGCCTGTTGCGGCGCAACTTGCTGGTCTATGGCCTGGGTGGGTTGGTCGCGCCCTTCGTTGGGATCAAGCTGATCGACATGCTGCTGACCGCGGTGGGTCTGGTCTGAACTCTGCCGCGCCTGACGGCGCGGCTTTTGGAGAAAAAACATGTTCAAACACATCCGTCCGGCGCTTGCAGCGCTGATCCTGATGACGCTGATAACCGGCGTGCTCTATCCACTGTCTGTTACGGCCGTGGCGCAGTTGGCGTTCGCCGAGCAGGCCAACGGAAGCTTGGTGCGCGACCGGGAGGGGCAGGTGAGAGGCAGTGCGTTGCTGGCCCAGCCTTTCGCAGGGCCAGAATGGTTTCACCCACGTCCGTCTGCCGCCAACTATGCAACCGTTGCCAGCGGCGCGAGTAATCTGGCTCCCAGCAACCCGCAGTTGCTCGATCAGGCCCGCGAGCGCGTCAGCGAGTGGAACGGCACGGCACAACAGCCCGTGCCGATGGAGTTGGTGACGACGTCTGGCAGCGGCCTGGATCCGCACCTCACCTTGGCCGCCGCGAAGTTTCAGGCTGTCCGTGTCGCTGCCGCTCGAGGGATCTCTGAGCAAGCGCTGGATCGCCTGATTCAGACGCAGCTGACGACGCCCCTTGTAGGCCCCGCCATCGTCAACGTGCTGGCTCTGAACCTCGCCCTGGCGGACAATCCGCAGTCTGATTCCGGCGAGTGAAATGAATGAGCGACGCTCAACGTGCCGATGCCCTGCTTGATGACGCGCCCCGCGAAGGACGCGGGCGACTCAAGGTATTCCTAGGCGCGGCACCTGGCGTAGGCAAGACCTACGCGATGCTTCAGGCCGCACAGCGCCAGCGACAGCTAGGGCGCGATGTGCGGGTAGGGGTGGTCGAGACCCACGGGCGGGCGGAAACCGAGGCGATGCGGGTCGGATTGGCGGAACAGCCGATGCGCCGCAGCGAGTATCGAGGCGTGACGCTGTTCGAAATGGATCTCGACGGCCTGCTGCAAGCGCAGCCAAGTCTTGCGCTGGTCGATGAGCTGGCGCACAGCAACGCGCCCGGCAGCCGGCATGCCAAACGCTGGCAGGATGTCCTTGAGCTGCTCGAAGCGGGTATCGATGTCTACACCACCGTCAACGTTCAGCACCTCGAGAGTCTCAACGACCAGGTGCGCGGTATAACCGGTGTGCAGGTCAGGGAAACGGTCCCGGACTGGGTGCTTCATCAAGCCGATGACATTCTGCTGATCGATCTGCCTCCGCGTGAGCTGTTGGAGCGTCTTCGTGAGGGTAAGGTTTACGTGCCGGAGCAGGCACGAGCCGCGATCGATGCCTTCTTCACTCAAACCAACCTGACCGCGCTCCGCGAATTGGCGATGCAGACCGCCGCGGCGCGAGTGGATGCAGACCTGTATCGACGCCACCGGTTGCAGGGGCAAACCGCTCCGGCAGTCCGTGGCCGCTTGCTGGTAGGGATCGATGGTGACGCCTATGCGGAAGGGCTGGTCAGGCATGCAGCCCGGGTCGCTGAACGCCGGCATCTCCCATGGTCAGTGGTGCATGTCGACACCGGCGTGAGTCGAGGCGAGATTCAGCTGGGTTATCTCCAATCCGCCCAGCAACTGGCCGAGCGTCTTGGTGGAGAGGTGGTGGAGCTGCGTGACGAGCGGGTCGCGCGAACGCTTATCGAACATGCCGTTGAGCGTCGCGCCACCCTCGTGTTGGTAGGCAGCGGCCGAGTGCGTCGAGGTTGGACGTTCTCAATGCGCCGATCGGTAGCTGAGCAATTGATCAAGGGTGGGCGCGGACTGGAGATCAGTGTGCTTGGCCAAGAGCCTGCACTGGCGGCGACTCCCGTGAGAACCACCGCCACTCTGGATTGGCGTCAGTATCTGCTTGCTGCGCTGGCGACCTTGACCGCCACAGGCGTGGCACTGATGTTGTCCCGCTATCTCGCGTTGCCTAACATTTCGCTGGTATTTCTCGCGGCCGTGCTGGTGGTTGCCGTGCGCAGCAGCCTGGGCCCGGCACTGGCATGTGCGGGGCTGTCGTTTCTTCTTTACGATTTCCTATTCATACCACCGACGTTCACGTTCATCGTCGCTCGTCAGGAGGACGTCCTGACGCTCCTGTTTTTCCTGTTGATGGCGGTGCTCGCGGGCAATCTTGCCAGCCGCCAACGGCGACAGCTCCAGGCGTTGCGTCAGACTCAGGCGGAGACCACAGCTTTGCTCGATCTCTCGCGACAATTGAGTGCTGCCACCGATGTTCAGGCCGTAGGCGCGGCCGCTGTTCGCCAGTTGCAACTGGTGGCGAAGCTGGAAGCCGTCATCGCGACGCGCGGCAAGCAGGGCAAATGGATGTTCATCGGGTCTGAGCCGCTGCTGGCCGAGCAGGAGCGGGGGGCTGCTGAATGGGCGTTCAAGCATGGTCAGCCAGCGGGGAAGGGAACGGATACCTTGCCGAGTGGGCAATGGTGGTGGTTGCCCTTGAGCGGTGATGGTCAGCCGCTGGGCTTGCTGGGCATTCGCCAGCTCGGCGCAGACCAGGCAGGGCTACAGACGCGTCGCCTGATCGCTGCGCTCGCTCAACCCTTGGCGCAAGCACTGGGTCGCGCCACGCTGGCCCAAGAGTTGGAGGCGGCCCGACTGCACGGCCAGACAGAGGAGCTGCGCAGCGCGTTGCTTGCTTCCGTGTCCCACGATCTGCGCACACCGCTTACAGCCATGCGTGGCTCTATCGACAGCCTGGCGAGCCTGGGGCACAGCATGAGCGAGGCGGATCGGCAGGAGCTGCTTGAGGCGACGCGTGACGAAGCCGAGCGCCTTGACCGCTACATTCAAAATTTATTGGACATGACGCGCCTCGGTCACGGCGGCCTGAAGCTGATCCGTGACTGGACGACACCTGCCGACATCGTTGCCAGTGCGCTGCAACGCCTGCACCGTGTGCTAGCAGAGCTGCGGCTTGAGGTGCTGGTACCCGATGATCTGCCTCTGTTGTACGTCCACCCTGCATTGGTCGAGCAGGCGCTGGTCAATGTGCTGGAGAACGCGGCCCGTTTTTCTCCACCTCAAGGCAGGCTGCAGATTGCTGTCGCGACAGGAGCCGGCAGCCTGCGTTTCATCGTCAGCGATGAGGGCCCTGGCGTGCCCGAGGCCGAACGTGAACGCATTTTCGACATGTTCTATACCGCAGCGCGCGGTGATCGGGGCGGGCCTGGCACCGGACTCGGCCTCGCCATCTGCCAGGGCATGATCGGCGCGCATGGGGGGCGGGTGTTCGTTGGAGACGGGCTCGGCGGACGAGGCGCGAGCGTCACCCTGGAGCTTCCGCTACAGCCTCAGCCTGAGATGGAAAAGGACCTCACGTGAGTCAGCAAGCCAGCATATTGATCATCGATGACGAGCCGCAGATCCGGAAATTCCTTCGCATCAGCCTCGGCTCGCAGGGTTATCGCGTGAGCGAGAGTGGTGACGGTCAGGACGGTCTGGCCTCGGCAGCCTTGAACAAACCTGACCTGGTGGTGCTCGATTTAGGCCTCCCAGACATGGACGGGCAGACCGTGCTGCGCGAATTGCGCGAGTGGAGTCAGGTGCCGGTGATCGTGCTGTCGGTACGGTCGAGCGAGACCGAGAAGGTCATGGCGCTTGATGGCGGAGCGAATGACTACGTGACTAAACCATTCGGCATCCAGGAGTTCCTCGCCCGGGTCCGTGCACTGCTGCGTCAGAACCAAGGGGCATCGAGCGGGCCGGCGCAGGCGATGTCAGGTCCGCTATGCATCGACTTCGCGTACCGACGGGTTAGCGTGGACGGGCAGGAGGTCAGCCTGACACGCAAGGAGTATGCAGTACTGGCTGAGCTTGCCCAGCACACAGGCCGGGTCGTCACGCAGCAGCAGTTACTCAAGGACATATGGGGGCCCAGCCACAGCGGCGATACCCATTACCTGCGTGTGGTCGTCGGGCATCTGCGGCGCAAGCTCGGGGATGACCCGTCCGCGCCGAGGTTCATCATTACCGAGGCGGGAGTGGGCTACCGCTTGGTCGCGGACTAGTCGTTCCGGGGTACATCTGAGGCTCGTTGGCCTGGGTGTCGGTTCGCAGCGCGATTCTCTATCGGTCAGGCTGGCTGCATCCGCGGATGCCGGAAAAACCAAAACGCCAATGGCGTGGCGAGTGCGATGACTACCCAGCCGAGCAAGCTGATTGCGACAGGCAGGCCATAGTGATCGGCGACCCAGCCGACGCCGAGCAACGGCACGATGCTGCCAACGTAGCCGCACACCAGGTAGGTTGAAATCAGGCCCGAACGCTCGGCGGGGCTCGCGATACGGTTGACCATGCTGATGCCGGCCAACAGACACATGCCATGTCCCGCCGCTGCAGCGCAGACGCCGATGATGAACACCAGTGAAGAGCCAGCGGTAAAGTTGAGTACGAGCATCGCGTTGCTCAACACAACCGACAGCAGGCCGAGCAGGCCGCACCAGCGCAGACTCATCCGGGCACAGGCCAGCTGCATCATGGCCGAAGCCAGCAGAATGACCCCGATCGACGTGCCGCTTACTACCGGCCCATGCCAGGGCAGCATTTTCTCCAGGAACAGCGGCGCCATCGACGCGTAGATGCCGAACACCCCAAACGCAAAAAACGGACAGGCACACGTCAGCATGAACGCCAGCGAATCAGGGCGGGTGGCCCAGGTCAGCCGCGGGATGAACGTACGCAAACCGAGCGGTGCAGCTGCGCTGAGTTCGGGATGCGGTTTGAGCTGCACGCGCAGCAAGGCATATACCCCCAGCACGCCGAGGATCAGGGTGGGCACGTAAGTGGCCGTCAGCGGAAACGGCAGCCACTGGCCAATGACGCCTCCGGTCAGCGGGCCGAGGCCGAAGCCAAAGGCGAGCAGAAAGCTGGTGATCATCGATATCCGCTGGGATGCTCCGTCCCGGGAAATCTGTACCAGGCCGACCGACGCGCTGGTCACGATCAGGCTGGAAGAGAGGCCCACTGCAAAACGACCGATGTTGAGGCTAGGCAGGTTCCACGCCAGCATCGTCACCAGGGTCCCGGCCCAGCCAAGCAGCAAGCCGGTGAGCATCACTTTGCGAAAGCCCAGGGTGTCTGACAGGCGGCCCATGAACAACAGCCCGAACAGCGCGCCAGCCATGTAGATGACATAGATCATTGAGATGTCGCTGGTACGAAGCTGCCACGCTTGTTGATAAAGCGGATACAACGGGGAAATGAGCGCCGTACCCATGACACCGACGCACATGGCGAAGCACACCCAGGGAAACGGGGACCACGTTTGTTTCATTGAAAGAACCCAGCTTGACGAAAGAATGGCGTTATCCGTATTGCCTAGCGTGGCGGGATGACGCCCTGATCATTAGGTGCCTACTGTATCGGCTCGGCGTGATCTCCGCGCAGTCATTCGTTTCGTGATTGGCAACCCATTGGGTCAGGCGCGCCGACCCGCAGCCCTCTTGCGACAGACGGTACGGTGCTATTGCTAGCGCAAGCTCAGCTCGTCACCGCGTTCCTCCTGCCACTCGTCAAGGCTCGGAGCCGCCGCTTCGCCGTCCATGCGATGGATGATGTTGAAATAATCCTGCTTGAACCTGTCCTGCATGATTTCGCTACGCGACCGGACCCGTACCGCATAGATGCTCTGTACGTTCTGATGGTCGAAGCTGCGCCAGTACTGTTCGTCCTTGAGCAGGCTGTAGCGGTGATCTTCCAACGCCTTGATGATCTTTTCGCTGTGCAGACTGCCAGCGCGGTTAGCGGCTGCAGCCCATTGCTGAACGATGGCGTAGGCCGAGGCGGCAGTACTGTCCGGGTAGCGCTGATGCTGAGCGATATAGGCATCGACGAATGCTTGGCCCTGTTCACTTTTAACCAGCGCAGGAACGCGCCAGGTCCAGGCTACCGTGCCAATGACATGCTCCATCACCTGCGGGCCGGCCTGCTCGACGATGCTGCCGGTCAGGTTGGGCACGATAATCTGCATCCGCTGATCGAGCTTGAGGTCATGCGCCAGACGCATGGTCTGCACCAGATCCTGGCCGAGCAAGACGATGACCAATACATCCGCGTCGCTGGAGGCGGCTTTTTTCAGCGCGGCGAGGTACTCCTCATGGTGCGCACCCCTGGCGCTGATCCGCGAGAATCCGTGGCGTGCTCGGTCACGGCTGCGGGTGGCTTCGCGCAGTGCCTGCTCCATGCTGTGACCCCAGTTGTCGTCGAGGCTGACGTAGTGGTAGCGACGGTTCGGCAGATGCCAGCTGAGGTACTCGCCAAGCACGCGCGCACTCATCCAGGCACTGTTTGATTCACGAAACAGGTAACGCTGGCCGTCGTGTCCGGTGATTGCGTTGGCGTAACCCAGCGTGGGGAAGAACAGCAGGCCCAGCTCGCGGGCGCGCTGGCCGGCGGCTATGGCCTCTTCGCTGGTAGCGCCGCCGAATGCCATCTCGGCGCCCTGGGCCGCGAATTTTTCGATGTTGGCTCTCGCCTTGTCTTCGCGGGCGGCCGTGTTGCGACTGATCAGCTCGAGCGGCCGGCCCAGTACGCCGCCCTGTCGATTGATGGTCTCGATAGCGAGCAAGGCGCCGCGGCGAAGCTCCAGACCTTCGCTTTTGTAGTTACCGGTGCTTGGGTAATTCAAGCCCAGCCGAATCGGCTGGGCGGCGTTGGCAGTGGCGGCCAATACCAACAGGAAGCTGCAGATCATCAGGCGGCGCATGGCTCGTGTCCTTGTGAGCGGAGGGGCGTCCGTTGTAAGGCTCGAGCATTGCGCTAGGAATTGTCTTTTCGGGCACACCGGCTTCAACTTCGGTGCCGGTGCGGTAGCCCGGCTTGGCCATCATGGCGCAAGGATGACGGGCCCTTCGTGGAGTATTGCTACCAAGGGAGGAGGAAAATCGGTACTGCGTGTAATTGTTACAGGAGCGGCTAGATCCAAGAATCGCTACTAGACCGGGAAAACTTCCCGGCGACGATAACAATGAACCCGTAGAGGTAGCCGCAATGAAGCACACCGGTCTTCGCAAGCCCTTCGCCCTGACAGCGCTTTGCGCCGCCATGGCATTGTCCAGCGTGTCGGCATGGGCAGTCACCGATCAGGAAATCCTCGATGACGCCAAGTCCACCGATCAGATCGTTACTAACGGCCTGGGGCTGCAAGGCCAGCGCTACAGCACACTCGATGCACTGAACACTGAGAACGTCAGCCAGCTGCGCCCGGTTTGGGGTTTTTCCCTGGGGGGTGAAAAACAACGTGGCCAGGAAGCGCAGCCGCTGATTAAAGATGGTGTGATGTACGTCACCGGCTCCTACTCACGCGTATTTGCGATCGACGCCCGTACCGGCAAGGAACTGTGGCAGTACGACGCCCGCCTGCCGGACGGCATCATGCCTTGCTGTGACGTGATCAACCGTGGCGTGGCGCTGTATGACGACCTGGTGATCTTCGGCACGCTGGATGCCAAGCTGGTCGCGCTGAACAAGGACACCGGCAAGGTCGTCTGGAAAAAGACCGTGGCTGACTACAAGGCTGGCTACTCGATTTCTGCCGCGCCGATGGTGGTAAAAGGCAAGCTGATCACTGGCCTGGCCGGCGGTGAGTTCGGCGTAGTTGGCATGATCCAGGCGTTCGACCCTAAGAATGGCGAGTTGCTGTGGTCCCGTCCGACCGTCGAAGGTCACATGGGCTACGTGATGAAGGATGGCAAAAAGGTCGATAACGGCATCTCTGGCGGCGAAGCCGGTAAAACCTGGCCGGGCGATCTTTGGAAGACCGGCGGTGCAGCGCCTTGGCTGGGTGGCTACTACGACGCAGACACCGATTCGCTGCTGTTCGGTACCGGCAACCCCTCACCGTGGAACTCGCACCTGCGCCCAGGCGACAACCTGTATTCGTCTTCGCGTTTGGCGCTGGACCCGGACGACGGCTCGATCAAGTGGCACTTCCAGTCTACGCCGCATGACGGCTGGGACTATGACGGTGTCAACGAACTGATCTCCTTCGACTACCAGGACGGTGGTAAGACCATCAAGGCCGCTGGTACCGCGGACCGTAACGGCTTCTTCTACGTGCTCGATCGGACCAACGGCAAATTCATTCGCGGCTTCCCGTTCGTGGACAAGATCACCTGGGCCAAGGGTTTGGATAAGGATGGACGTCCGATCTATGACGACGCCAACCGTCCTGGCGCACCAGGCGATGCCGACAAGGGCAAGTCCGTGACTGTTGCGCCGTCTTTCCTCGGCGGTAAGAACTGGATGCCAATGGCCTACAGCCAGGACACCGGACTGTTCTACGTGCCGTCTAACGAATGGGCCATGGACATCTGGAACGAAGGCGTCGCCTACAAGAAAGGCGCGGCTTACCTGGGAGCTGGCTTCACCATTCACCCGCTGAACGAGGAATACATTGGCGTACTGCGCGCCATTGATCCGAAAACCGGCAAGGAAGTCTGGCGTTACAAGAACTACGCGCCACTGTGGGGCGGCGTTCTGGCAACCAAGGGCAACCTGGTGTTCACCGGTAACCCGGAAGGCTTCCTGATGGCGTTCAACGCCAAAACGGGTGAGAAGGTCTACGAGTTCAACACCGGTTCCGGTGTGATCGGCTCGCCAGTTACTTGGGAAATGGACGGCGAACAGTACGTATCGGTCCTGTCTGGCTGGGGCGGTGCAGTTCCACTGTGGGGTGGCGAGGTTGCCAAGCGCATCAAAGACTTCAACCAGGGCGGCATGGTCTGGACCTTCAAACTGCCGAAGGAGCAGGTAGTCGCCAAGCGCTAATTAAGCGCCAAGAAAACGAGGCCGGCTTATGCCGGCCTTTTTTATGGGAAATTACGGTAATGGGCGGCAGCGTTGATCCTCGGACAGCCAACTTTGCGGATGGCCAAGCTCCTGTGCGGCTTTGCTGAGCCCGGACTCATCCGCATAGCCGCCGAGCAAGCCATGGCCCCTGACGCATCAGGGCTCCATGCACCTGGATAAGCTGAGCCCCTGCATCGAGGCGCGCCTGGAGGTGGCCTGCGGTCTGTACTCCTCCGACCGAGATCAACGCCAGATCGGTGCCGCACAGTCGGTGCAACTGTTCGATCTGCATGCAGGCTTGCATCTGTTGACGGTCATCCTGCCAGGCGCGGTAACGCTGCCGTGTCGCTGGCGGCCCTGGGTCATGCGCAGCGATCAGGCCGTCGAAACCCAACTCCAGCAGCACTTCGGTCAGGTACTCAGGTACCTGTTCCGGCAGGCAACGCAACTTTGCGAGCAGGGGCACACTGCGATTTCCCGCTGTGTTCAGCGCGTGTTGCTGATGTCGCAACAGCGAGAGCAGTCGGTGCAACCGATCGGGGTCTTCGACCAGCCGGACGCTGGCAGGGCCGATCAGATTGAGCACCAGATAGTCCGCCAGCGGCCAGGCAGTCTGTAGCAGGGCGCAGGTCTCAGTCCAAGATTGGCTGGCGTCCAGAGTCAGGTTCAGGCCTAGACGTGCTTGACCATGCTTTACAGGCGACAGCCTGGCGACACCATCTGCCGTCAGGCTGCCCACTTCATTGAAACCAAAGCCCAGCAACGCCGCGCGGCGACCGAGCCTGCTGTAACGGTCGAATCCTGCGGCGATACCTAACGGCGAGGGGAACGGCAGGCCCATTACCGTGACCGGTTGATTGGCTTGATAAGTCGAGAAGTGACACGCCAAGCAGCAAAGGTCCATCGCGAGCCTTTGCGCCAGACGGCTGCTGATTGTCCGGACGCTGTTCGGCTTAGCCATGACGGCTCTCGAAATCACGCATGAAGGCGACCAGTCGATCCACTCCCGCCAGAGGCATGGCGTTGTAAAGACTGGCGCGGACGCCGCCGACATGGCTGTGTCCCTGCAGATGAAACAGGCCGTTGCGCTCTGCATCGGCAAGAAAGGGCTGGAGCAATCGCGCATCTGCCAGTTCAAAGCAGACATTGACGCTCGAGCGATCCGCGGCCTGTTGGCGGCAGCGGTAGAAGCTTCCAGCCTCAATGCAGCGGTATAACCGCTGACTCTTTTCGCGCGCATGTGCTGCCATTGCGGCGAGTCCGCCCTGAGCCTCAATCCAGCGCAGCATCAACGCAGCGACATACAGGGCGAAGGTCGGTGGCGTGTTGAAGCGGCTCTGTTGCTCGGCCTGTACCTTATAGCTGAATACCGCTGGGAGGCCGCGCTGCGACGATCGCAAGAGATCCTCACGCACAATCAGTAGACAGAGCCCGGCGATGCCGAAGTTCTTCTGAGCGCTGGCGTAGATCAGGCCGAAGCGCTCTACCGGAATGGGCCGGGTAAGAAAGTCCGACGTCATGTCAGCCACCAGCGGCACCGGCACATCGGGAAAATCGCGGAGCTGAAGACCGTTTCCGGTTTCGTTGCTGGTGATGTGGCAATAACCGGCGAGGGGATCGAGCTGCCAGCATTCCCGCTTCGGCAGGGTGCTAAAGCCATCTGCCGCACCGCTGGCGATGACATTGACCGGGGAATGTCGACGCGCCTCGATAATCGCTTTGCACGCCCAGTGGCCGCTTTCGAGATAGTCGGCGCTCTGCCCGGGCTGAAGCAGGTTGAGCGGCACTAGGCCGAACTGCGCCGAGGCGCCACCTTGAAAAAATAGCACCCGATAGTTGTGAGGAACCGACAGCAGCTTGCGTAAGTTCTGTTCGGTCTCGGCCATCAGCTGCTTGAACGCGGCGCTGGTGAACGGTTGTTCAAGTAAGGAGAAGCCGCTGCGGTTCCAGTCCGGCAATTCATTCTGAATCTGCGTTAGCACTGCACTCGGCAGCATTGCCGGGCCGGCGGCAAAACTGTAGCGCTCAGTCGGGTCAGAAGAGATGCAGGCCATGACCACCACTCGCCATGAGGAACAGCAGGGGAAAGGACAGGATGGTGTTGCTGCGCGACGAAAGGAAGGTGATCCGCGAGCAGCGCACACGCTCCTCCGAAGCCGAGCAGCTTCTTCTGATGCGGCCAGAGCACCAGCCAGAGGTTGAGCAACATCAGCGTGCCAATCCAGGCGCCCAGGCCGATCACCGCCAGCGGACCCTGCAGCAGCAGCGCATCGACCAGCCAGCCGCGTTGCCAGAGCATGAACATGCCGGATATCCAGACCACCACAGAGGCATAGCGGAAGATGCCGTGCTCACGTTTCATCCGCGCTTCCAGATCGCGGTTCAACGTGGCGGTGTTGATGCCGTTCTGCAGTGGCACGAAGCGTGGGTTCTGGATGAAGTTGGCATAGTTGTGGCCGACCCAGACCAACGCGAACAGCAGGTGCGCATAGCGGGCCAGCAGATCGAGGATCGGCATCTGCATGTTCAGTTCACCAGCCAGAAACGCAGCAGCAAGTAGCAACCGAGCGTGAGTGCGAGGCCGGCGCTGACAGTGCCGCTGAACGAATCATGGGGCAGTTTCAAGTTCCACCCCCTGACTGGCCTGTCGGGCGATCAGCGT
>ERZ1673962.374-NODE-374-length-32817-cov-4.459832_pt1 | contig 32817 bp, 25 predicted proteins | sample MGYA00580188_ERZ1673962 | MGnify/ENA primary metagenome ERZ1673962 (study PRJEB41334, sample SAMN05608104) | rock metagenome | biome: terrestrial subsurface; feature: shale formation; material: shale | place: USA: Pennsylvania ... | reverse complement strand
CTGAGGGCCGAGGGCTGAGGGCTGAGGGCTGAGGGCTGAGGTTCGCGGGACGCGAAAACCTACCCTGTCGTTCGTCTCCTTTACAATTCTGCACATCTTCGGTATCCATGGTGTTGAAAACATCATGAATGCGCTCTTCCTCAACATCTTCTATGCACTGATGACCTAGTGTTAAACCATTTATGCCGTTTTTCCCCTTTCAAAAAAAATCAAAAAAAACCGCTTAGCTCCCCACAAAATTCTCTATTTGTTATACTTGGGGAAAATCCAAACGACACTACGGAAAACAATCAAAAATATTGAAAGAACAATAACTTGATTGTTCTTCTCGGCACAGGCATTCCGGATTTTCGCAAAAATCAGTATTCAATCGGTTTACAATACCTAAACTTTCCTGTTGACAATCTTTTGAAAACCCCTATTATCAGCGCCTGATTTTTCCCGAACCGTACTTTTTTCCGAATCATGGAGAGCGTTTTGAACATCGGAGAAAAACTGAAACGACTCAGAATGATCAATTCGCTGACCCAGGAGGAACTTGGCAATCGGGCCGACTTGACCAAGGGTTACATCTCCCAGCTGGAGAACGATGCCGCTTGTCCTTCCATCGCCACGCTGAAGGATATCCTGGATGTCTTCGGGGTGAGCATGCAGGAGTTTTTTACCGATCCCGTCGATACCGATGTGGTGTTCGGCGCGGAAGACCGCGTCCAGCTCACCGCCGATGACGGCGAGATCAAAGTGGAACTGCTCGTACCCGGCGCCCACAATCGCGAGATGGATCCGACCCTGGTCACCCTCGATGCCGGAGCCGAGATGGAGGAACAGGATTTCCACGAAGGAGAAGAATTCGGTTATGTCATGCTCGGACGCATTCAGGTCCGGTTGGACGACAAGTTATATACGGTCAAAAAGAACGAATGCTTTTTCTTCACCTCGGACAGACGACATGCGATCAAAAACATCGGCAAGGGCCCCGCTAAAATTTTATGGGTGGTCACACCGCCGACTTTTGACTACAAAGGCAAATAGCGGCTCCCGGTTACCTTGGCAGGCCGGGGATCGATCCTGTCATTGTGATTATCTGAAGTTTTTTTCTTCTTATCCGCAAAGTGGTTACAAGCTCTTAAACCGAAAAGGATTTACATCATGAGCAAAGTGCTGATTATCGGTGCAGGTGGCGTAGGTCGTGTCGTAACCCACAAATGTGCCCAGGCAAGAAATGTGTTCAGCGCTGTCACGCTGGCTTCCCGGACCAAGTCCAAGTGCGATGCCATTGCCGCGGAGATCCCCGATTTCCCGATCAAAACCGCGCGGGTCGATGCGGACAATGTCTCCGAACTGGTGGCTCTGATCAAGCAGGAACAACCCCAACTGGTACTCAACGTCGCCCTGCCCTACCAGGACCTGACCATCATGGATGCCTGCCTGGAAACGGGAGTCGATTATCTCGACACCGCCAACTACGAGCCGCTGGAAACGGCCAAGTTCGAATACAGCTGGCAGTGGGCTTACCATGACCGTTTCAAGGGAAAAAGCCTTATGGCCCTGCTCGGCAGCGGCTTTGACCCGGGCGTCACCAACGTCTATACCGCCCTGGCAGCAAAAAAGTACCTCGATGAGATCCACGAAATCGACATCATCGACGCCAACGCCGGCAGCCACGGCCAGCCCTTTGCCACCAATTTCAATCCGGAAATCAACATCCGGGAAGTTACCGCTCCCTGCCGTCACTGGGAAAACGGTGAGTGGGTCGAAACCGCGCCGCTGTCCACCAAGCGCAGCTTCGATTTCCCCGAAGGCATCGGGCCGATGAGCATCTACCGCATGTATCACGAAGAGATGGAGTCGTTGGTCAGGCATATCCCGACCATCAAAAAGGCCCAGTTCTGGATGACATTTTCCGACAACTATCTCAAGCATCTGGAAGTGCTGCAGAACGTCGGCATGACCCGCATCGACGAAGTCGAATTCCAAGGTCAGAAAATCGTGCCGCTGCAGTTTCTCAAAGCGGTGCTGCCCGATCCCGGCAGCCTCGGCCCCCTGACCAAAGGCCGCACCTGCATCGGTGTCATCGCCCGCGGCATCAAGGACGGCAAGCGCAAGCAGGTCTACATCTACAACATCTGCGATCACGAAGCCTGCTTCAAGGAAGTCAACTCGCAGGCTATCAGCTACACCACCGGCGTACCGGCCACCGTCGGCGCCATGATGATGCTGACCGGCAAATGGCGCGGCGAAGGGGTCTTCAACATGGAGCAGTTCGATCCGGAACCGTTCCTCGAAACCCTCGCTACCATGGGCCTGCCGACCGAAGTGATCGACGGCGCCGAATGGCCGGAGTTTTAAGGCCCGAGGTTCGCGGGACGCGGGACGCGAAAATCGTAGGGGCAACCCTCGCGGTTGCCCTTGGTCCTGCAAACCATGGTGATGAACGTACACACGAACCTGCATTTTCGTCTGGATTGGAAAACCTGTTGTACGGGCGAACCTCGTGTACGCCCTCGATTAACTCAATACGCAGACGGGCGATCGCAAGGATCGCCCCTACACGATATTGCGCAATAACGGATTGGACAGCGAGGCCAACAGATGACCGGCATCGATATTCCCAAAATTCTGGAACTGGCACCCTCCCCGGCTTACGTGGTCGATCTGGGACGCTTGCGTCACAACCTGGAGATTCTCGACCGGGTGCAACAACGCAGCGGCGCGAAAATACTGCTGGCCCTCAAGGCCTTCGCCTTGTGGAAGACCTTTCCGTTGATCCGTCAGACCTTGCACGGCGTCTGCGCCAGTTCCCCGTGGGAGGCTCGCCTCGGCCGGGAAGAATTCGGACGCGAGGTGCATAGTTTCGCTGCCGCTTTCAAAGAAAGCGACGTGGTCGAATTGCTGGGCATCTCCAACCATCTGGTGTTCAATTCCTTTGCACAACTGGAACGATTTCGCCCCTTGTGGGAAAAGGAAAAAGGCCGGGTCTCCATCGGCCTGCGTATCAATCCGGAGCATTCCGAAGGACACACGCCCATCTACGACCCCTGCGCGCCCGGTTCCCGTCTCGGCATCCCGCGCGCGGAGTTTGAAGGCCGGTCCCTCGAGGGAATCGAAGGACTGCACTTTCACACCCTGTGCGAACAGCTGTTCGAGCCGCTGGCCCGCACGGCGCAAGTCGTCGAGGAAAATTTCGGCAACTATCTGTCGAAAATGAAATGGTTGAATTTCGGCGGGGGCCATCATATAACCCGCGACGGCTACGATATCGACGGCTTGGTGGAACTGATCGAGCATTTCCAGAACAAATACGGGGTACAGGTCTATCTCGAACCGGGGGAAGCCATCGCCATCGGCACCGGCCTGCTGGTCAGCGAAGTGCTGGACGTGGTGCACAACCGGTTCGATACCGCCATCCTTGACGTATCGGCCACATGTCACATGCCGGATGTGCTTGAGATGCCATACCGACCCGAGATTTTCGGTGGTTTCGATGCCGGTACCAAACCTTACGGCTATCGCCTCGGCGGCCCCTCGTGCCTGGCTGGCGACGTAATCGGCGAGTGGTCGTTCGATGAGCCCTTGTCGGTCGGAAAACGCCTGGCTTTCCTCGATATGGCCCATTACACCATGGTCAAGACCACGACATTCAACGGGATCCGGCATCCCCATATCTGCACTTTTGAACCGGAAACGGGCGAACTCAAGGTCCTTCGCAGTTTCGGTTACGAGGATTTTAAAAACCGGTTGGCCTGAAAATCGGCCGACGATTTGAAGTATTGCTTATCAACAACCCAACGGGTGACGCCTATGAAACGCTGGTCAACAAAGGACTCTGCCAAAATCTACAACCTGCCCAATTGGGGGGACGACTTTTTTTCCATCAATAAAAAAGGACACATGTGTGTCCATCCCTCGCCGAGCTCCAAATATTCCATCGATCTGCGGGCGCTGGTAGACGACCTGATCAAGCGCAATATCAAACCTCCCATCCTGCTGCGTTTCATGGATGTGCTGCAGGGCCGTATCGGCGCCATCAACCGTGCCTTCAAAAACGCCATCGCCGAATACGAGTACCCGGCCAAATACCAGACTTTTTTCCCCATCAAGGTGAATCAGCAGCGCCAGGTGGTCGAGGCCATCGCCCATTTCGGAAAAAAGCACAACATGGGGCTGGAAGTAGGTTCCAAACCGGAACTCGTCGCCGCCATTTCCTTCGCTACCGGGGAAAATCTGCCCATTATCTGCAACGGCTACAAGGATAACGACTTTATCGAAATGGTGCTTTACGCGACGCGGATCGGGTATGACATCACCATCGTTGTCGAAAAGTTGTTCGAGCTGGAAAGAATAATCGCTCTTTCCAAGCAGTCCGGCATCGTGCCCAAACTCGGTATCCGGGTCAAACTCTCTTCCAGGGGTACCGGAAAATGGGCCACCTCCGGTGGCGATGAGGCCAAGTTCGGGCTCAAGATTTCCGAACTTTTGGCCGCCGCGGAGATACTCAAGGAAGAGGACATGCTCGATAAGGTGAAACTGCTGCATTTCCATATCGGCAGCCAGATCACCAAGATCGACAAGATCAAGAACGCCCTGATCGAAGGAGCGCGTATCTACGTCGAAATGCGCAAGATGGGCGTCAACCTGGAATATCTCGATATCGGCGGCGGCATGGGAGTCGACTACGACGGTTCCAAGTCGAGCGATTTTTCAAGCGCCAACTACACCATCGACGAATACGCCAACGACGTCGTCTATCAGGTGAAAAACATCTGTGACGATGCAGGCGTGGAATGCCCCAACATTATCTCCGAATCGGGCCGGGCTACCGTCGCCCACTATTCGGTACTGGTAACCAATGTGCTCAATACCAATACCCAGAATGCTCTGCCCGACTTCGATGAAATTCTGGAAAGTGCCGAGGAACTGTCCCCCACTGTGCGCAAACTGGTCGATATCTACAAAAGCCTCGACCGGCATTCGCTACGTGTCGACTACCACGACACCATCCAACTGATCCAGGAGGCCGTCAGCCTGTTCAACCTCGGGTATCTCAACCTGCATGACCGAGCGCTCGCGGAATGGCTGTGCAGTAAGATATTCATCAGGATAAGCGGCATTGTTGAACGCCTCAAAACGGTTCCGGACGAGTTCCAGGAATTTCAGCTGAGCCTTCGCCAGACCTACTTTGCAAACTTTTCGTTGTTTCAATCCCTGCCGGACTCCTGGGCTATCGATCAACTGTTCCCCATCGTGCCGATCCAGCGACTCAACGAAAAACCCGACATCATGGCTTCGATCGCCGATATCACCTGTGATTCCGATGGGGAAATTTCCAGTTTCGTCGGAGAGAACGGCCGTACCGAATATTTGCCTATCCATAAAATCGAAGCTGACGAAGAGTACTATATAGGCTTTTTCCTGATCGGAGCCTATCAGGAAATACTCGGAGACCTGCACAACCTGTTCGGTGACACCAACGCGGTGCATGTCAGCTTCAACCGCAAGACCAATTATAAGATCGATACGGTGATCAACGGCGACGCAACCTGGGAAAGCCTCAAGTATGTTCAGTACAAAGGGCCCGAGATCCTCAAGCACGTACGCGACACTCTGGAGAAAGGGGTCGCCTCCCGCAAAATCTCCTTTGAGGAAACCAGCCATTTCCTTGAGTTACTCGACAAGGCACTGGTCTCTTACACCTACCTGGGCAACATCTGACGGCTGCCTCTTACACTCTGTATAGGAAAAACAAAACCCCGCTCGTGTATCCACGGCGGGGCTTTGTTTTTCCACGTCCATAATCGTATGTCCTGCGTCACGGGTTAGTACCTGCCCGGAACACCAACCGCTCAAAACACAGAGGGTCAATCAAAAAGGACGCCCTGAAACAGTCCGTTTTAAATTGAGCGTTTTTATCGGATACCACATGCAACCCTATACAAACACGGTTTTTTTTTGGACGGTGTCCTCCGGCCGGTTTGCACAAGGATTAACCACCCTCCTCAAAAAGGCGGCATATTTCGGCCGATCCGGGACAAAAAGCCGCATTTTTAGGCGAAATAATCTTGGCACACCCCCTGCAGGACAATAAATCCCGAAAGCAAAAGACACAACGACGTGTCCGGCTTCAGGCAACGACGCCCCATTCTGGAAGAAGACTCTTCCGAATGGGGTTTTTTCATTTTAAAGGCTGTTTAGCGGGACGGTCCATCCGACGTCCAAGGGTTACGCCGGCAGTAAAACCCGCCCCGCATCTGCCACAACCCAAACACATGGAGGCTTATCCAATGGCAAAGAAAATGAGACAGCTCGCAATCTACGGCAAGGGCGGCATCGGCAAATCCACCACCACCCAGAACACCGTCGCCGGCCTGGCGTCGCTGGGCAAAAAAGTCATGATCATAGGCTGCGACCCCAAGGCCGACTCCACGCGTCTGATGCTGCATGCCAAAGCACAGGAAACGGTCATGGACAAGGTTCGCGAACTCGGTACCGTCGAGGACCTGGAGCTGGAAGATGTACTTAGAACAGGCTACGGCGACGTCAAATGCGTCGAATCCGGTGGCCCCGAGCCTGGCGTCGGCTGTGCAGGCCGCGGCGTCATTACCGCCATCAACTTCCTCGAGGAAGAAGGCGCCTACACGCCGGACCTCGACTTCGTCTTTTATGATGTTCTCGGTGACGTTGTGTGCGGCGGGTTCGCCATGCCGATCCGAGAGAACAAGGCCCAGGAAATCTACATTGTCGTCTCCGGCGAAATGATGGCCATGTACGCCGCAAACAACATCTGCAAAGGTATCGTCAAGTACGCCTCCTCCGGCAGCGTGCGCCTCGGCGGCCTGATCTGCAACTCCCGCAACACCGACAAGGAAGCGGAACTGATCGAAGCCCTGGCCGCCAAACTCGGCACCCAGATGATCCACTTCGTGCCCCGCGACAACCAGGTACAGCGCGCAGAGTTGCGCCGTATGACAGTTATCGAGTACTCCCCCGATCATCCCCAGGCCGACGAGTATCGTGAACTGGCCCGCAAAATCAGCGAAAACGAAATGCTGGTCGTCCCTACGCCTCTGACCATGGATGAGTTGGAAGATCTGCTGCTCGAATTCGGCATCATCGAAGAAGACGACGAAGAGACCATCGGCAAGGCTGAGTCCGCCTGATCGAACTCACCAATGGGATCGGCGGTCCCCGGCCGGACCGCCGCCCTTTTTCAGCCATCATCACAGGAGTTACCCATGGAAAACGAAAACGCAGCCGTCAAGGCTCCCCTTGAGGGCATCGAAAAACAGGCAACGGAAGAGCTCATCGACAAAACTCTTGAGCTTTATCCGGAAAAGGCCCGCAAAAAGCGCGCGCCCCATATGTCCGCCAACGATCCCGGCGTCGAAGGCTGCACCGTCAAGTCCAACCGTAAAACCGTCCCCGGCGTCATGAGCGCCCGCGGGTGTGCCTACGCCGGCGCCAAGGGCGTGGTCTGGGGCCCGATCCGCGACATGACCCACATCTCCCACGGTCCCGTCGGCTGCGGTTACTACAGCTGGGGTACCCGTCGCAACCTGGTCGAGGGGCATCAGGGCGTAGACGTGTTCAGCGCCATGCAGTTCACCTCCGACTTCCAGGAAAAAGACGTCGTCTACGGCGGCGACAAAAAACTGGCAAAAATCTGTACAGAAGTTCGGGAGCTTTTCCCCCTCGCAAAGGGGATCTCGGTTCTGTCTGAATGCCCTGTCGGCCTGATAGGGGACGACATCAACGCCGTAGCCAAGAAGTCCTCCTCGGAGTTGGGGGTACCCGTCGTGCCCTGTAACTGCGAAGGTTTTCGCGGCGTCAGCCAGTCGCTGGGTCACCACATCTCCAACGACAGTATCCGCGACTACGTCATCGGCACCTACGAGTTCAAGGACGAGCCAACCGATTACGATATCGCCCTGATCGGCGACTACAACATTGGCGGCGACGCCTGGGCCTCGAAAAAAATCCTCGAGGAACTGGGCCTCAACGTCAAAGCCATCTGGACCGGCGACGGTCAGATCGAGCACATTGCCGCCACCCATCAGGTCAAACTGAATCTCATCCACTGCTACCGCTCCATGAACTACATGGCCAAGGTCATGGAAGAGCGTTACGGCATCCCCTGGATGGAATTCAACTTCTTCGGCCCGACCAAGATCGCCGCGAGCCTGCGCGCCATCGCCGCCCGCTTCGATCAGAAAATCCAGGACAACGCCGAGAGGATCATAGAGAAGTACACGCCGATGATGCAGGCGGTTGTCGACGAATACCGTCCGCGTCTCGAAGGCAAACGGGCCCTGCTGTTCGTCGGCGGTCTGCGTCCCCGCCACACCATCGGTGCCTATGAAGACCTCGGTCTGGAGATCGTCGGTACCGGCTACGAATTCGCCCACAACGACGATTACGACCGCACCTACGAAGAGATGGCCAAAGGCACCCTGATCTTCGACGACGCTTCCGAAATCGAGCTGGAGACCTGGGCTAAGGAATACAAGGTCGACCTGGTGGGCAGCGGCGTCAAGGAAAAATACGTTTTCCAGAAAGCCGGCATTCCCTTCCGCCAGATGCACAGTTGGGATTATTCCGGTCCGTACCACGGCTATGACGGTTTCCCGATCTTCGCCCGGGACATCGACATGGCGATCAACAGCCCGACCTGGGGCCTGGTAAAGGCACCGTTTTAAGAACCGCTTGAAGGGAGATAGGGAGATAGTGAGTTAGTCCCTCACAAATCTCTCGCTACCTCACTACTCACTAGCTCACTTTTACATAGGAGTATTCGCCATGAGTGAAACATGCGCAGTTAAAAAAGTAACCGAAATCACCCCGGAAGAGGTGGCTCGGGTAGAGGAATGGATCAATACCGAAGAATACCGCGAAAAGAACTTCGCCCGAGAGGCGGTCGTCATCAACCCGGCCCACGCCTGTCAACCTCTCGGTGCTCAACTGGTAGCCCACGGCTTTGAAGGCACCCTGCCTTTCGTACACGGCTCCCAGGGCTGCGCTTCATACTACCGCAGTGCCCTTACCCGCCACTTTCGCGAACCGGCCGCGGCCGTTTCCAGCGCCATGACCGAAGACGGCGCCGTGTTCGGCGGTCAGAACAACCTCTTCGAAGGCCTGGAAAACGCTTATACCCTGTACAAGCCGAAGATGATGGCCGTTTTCACCTCCTGCATGCCCGAAATCATCGGTGACGACCTGACCGCGTTCATCAGCAACGCGCGAAAAGAGGGGCTCATTCCCGAAGACTTCCCGGTGCCCTATGCCAACACGCCGAGCTTCAACGGCACCCACATCAACGGCTACGACGCGATGCTCAAATCGATCCTGTCGTACCTGGCCACCGACAAAAAGGTGGAAGGCAAGGATAACGGCAAGCTCAACCTGATCCCCGGGTTCGACTGCAACACCGGCAACTATCGGGAATACAAGCGCCTCTGCAAGGAGATGGGCATCGACGTCACTGTGCTGGCCGACGTCTCCGAGTCCTTCGACTCGCCGCTGGACGGAACCTACCGCCCCTACCCCGGCGGCACCCCGCTGGAAGAGGCCGCCGACGTTCTGAATGCTCACGCGACTCTGTCGATGATGCTGCACGCCTCCAAGGAAACCATCAAATGGTTCAAGAACGAGACCGAGGCGCCGGTCGACGTTATGCCCGCCCCCATCGGCGTGGCCAATACCGACAATTTCCTGATGAAACTCGCCGAACTGTTCGGCAAGGAAGTGCCCGAGCCCCTCAAGGCCGAACGCGGCCGCGCGGTGGACGCCATGACCGACGCTCATCAGTACCTGCACAACAAGAAATTCGCCATCTGGGGCGATCCTGACTACCTGGCCGGCATGATTTCCTTCCTGCTGGAGATGGGCGCACGCCCCTACCACATCATTTGCAGCCGCGGCAGCAAAAAGGTCACCAAGTACCTGCAGGCCCTGCTGGATGCGTCGCCCTACGGAGAAGGATGCCATATCTGGATGAACAAAGACCTGTGGCATCTGCGCAGCCTGGTCATGACCGATCCGGTCGACGCCCTGATCGGCAGCTCTCACGGCAAGATGGTCGCTCGCGACGCGAATATCCCCCATATCCGGCACGGCTTCCCCGTCCTGGACCGCGTCAACCTGCACCGCGTACCGTACATCGGTTACCAGGGGGCCATCAACCTGCTGACCTCGATCGCCAATACCCTGCTGGAAGAAGTCGACCGCACCAGCGAGGACAAGCACTTCGAAATCATGCGCTAGAAACCGTGACGGTCAGGGGAGCCCCCTGACCGTCCGGCACCTGCTAAGCCCGGAAACAGAAACCGGGTTTCAGGGGGAGGCATTAAGCAGCCCGGTCCTGAAACCCCGAACCCGGAAATGCATAATCCCTTATTGTCGCCGCAAACTAGAAAGGTACCGTCATGAAAGTCGCATTTGCCTCTTCGGACAATGAAACCATCGACCAGCATTTCGGCTTGGCCAACAAATTCGCCATCTGGGAAATCGCATCCGACCAGGCAAGTTTTTCTGGTGTGGCCGAGATCGAACCCACCTCGGACTATGAAGACGACAAGATCGATGCCCGTCTGAAAATGCTTGGTGATTGCACGATCGTCTATGTGACCCAGATAGGCGGACCGGCGGCCGCTCGTCTGGTTGCGAACAAAATCCACCCGGTCAAAAGCAAGGGGGATGAAAAAATTGAGGAGGTTGTCGAAAAGCTTCAGAATGTCCTGAACAACAACCCTCCCCCATGGCTGCGCCGGGTCATGCAGAAATAAGGGATTATTGTTTCAATTGAATCATAAGCCCCCGCACAGAAAAGCAATTGGAGGAAACACACTATGGCTTACTACACCGGAAAAACCAAAGACGGAAGTTCCTGGACCCCCACTTTCGTCGAGAATATCGACGACGAAAAATGTCTTGGCTGCGGTCGCTGTTATAAGACCTGCTCCCGCAATGTCCTCGGCTTCAAAGAAATCGATGAAGAAGATTCCGCACGCATGTTCATGTTCGTGGAAAATGCCGGAAACTGCGTCGGCTGCGCTGCCTGTGGCGTAACCTGTCCTAAAAAGGCATTTTCCTTCAAGCCTCTTGAAGTCTGATTCAATAGCCGCCGGGACGTTTTTTCCCGGCGGCGCTTTCTCCTGCAATTGAAGCGTATGAACCTTTACACGTAAGGAGCACTCGATCATGCGTCTCGCCGTCGCCTCCATAGATGGTTATACCGTCGACCTGCACTTCGGGCAGGCAACCGCTTTCTACATTTACGAAGTCGACGGCAACAATATCCGCCAGGAAGACTTTGTCGAGGTGGATAAATACTGTACCGCCGACCCCACGCATAAATATCACGACTCGCGCTTCGGGGCCATCGCCCGGGCCCTGCAAGGCTGCGATGCCGTGGTCAGCGTGCGCATCGGCGATCCTCCCCGCCAGGCCCTGGACGAAGTCGGCATCGCCCACGTCGAGATCGGCGGACCGGTAGCCGATGCTTTGCCCGAGGCGATAAAAAGGCTTTGGGAAACAGCAACGGCTTAAACTAAAGGCTTTTTCTCGCACGAAGCCACAAAGACTCCAAGGAAAGACAACGTCAAAAATCCACTGCATTTCATATAATCAGAAGCACAGGATTTTTATGGTTTCTTCGTGCCTTCGTGGCTTTGTGCGAAAAATTGGCAGTAAGCAGTTTTTTTCATAAAAAGGAAAGCCATGGCAGACATGATTCACCCCGAAATGCGTATCGCCGACCTGATGGAAGCTTACCCCGAGAGCAGAGCTGTCTTCGCCGCTTACGGGCTGGAGGAACTGATCGGGGAAGATGCCTTGCGCCTGCTGGCGCCTTTCTTGACCATCGGCACGGCACTGCGCACCCGGGGCATTCCGATCGATAAATTTCTGAGCCACCTTCAGCAGCATTTACAGGACAAAGCTTTGAAGGAAGCCCCCGGCCTGCATGAAATAAGCGATCATGACCGTCTGAGCCTGTTGGGATTGCTGCCCTGCGGTCTCAAAGTCCCCTTTGCCAAAGCCGTAACGCAATTTTTTCAGGACTATCGAACCACATCGAATCCTCCGATCACCTATGCGGTGGAAGGTAATGTCAATCAGGAACTTTCCTATTACAAATTCGTCGACCAGGTCGAGCATCTCGACGAATTGCCCGATGTCATAGTATCCTCGGACTTCAACGCCTTTTTCTATCGACGATTCCGTGAACGCTTCATAGATCGGGGGTATTTTACGGATGTCTTCCCCTCCAGACTGAATGCCGCCTTCGACGATACCGGCATTCTCGATCCGCTGGGACAATTCACCATGCTCACGGTCAATCCGCTGATTATCGTCGCCGACCTGGAGCGAACCGGAGACCGACCACTCCCCAAACGCTGGTCGGACCTGCTCGATCCCATGTGGAAACGCAGTATCACGCTGCGCGGTGATCAACAATTCTTCTGCCATGCCGTCTTGCTGCCCTTTTTCAAGGAGTACGGCGCCGATGCCATGACCGCCCTGGCTCACAATGTCCTTCGCGGCCAGCATCCGGCGCAAATGGTCAAGGAAGCCGGTGCCGATCGGCCGGATGGCGCGGCCTTGTATGTCATGCCCGACTTTTTTGCACACAAAATCGCCCGTCCGGAAAGAATCCGCATCATCTGGCCCGAGGAAGGCGGTCTGATCAGCCCGGTAACCATGCTGGTAAAAAAAGAACGCGCCGCACAGCTTAAAAGTGTCACCGACTTTCTCACCGGTAACCGACTGGCCGAGATATTTGCGGGAGCCTGGTTTCCAACCCCTCACGCTGAAGTCACCAACCATTTGCCTCCCGGTGCCCGCCTTAGGTGGCTCGGCTGGGACTACCTGCGCCAGAACGATCTGGCCGAACAGAATGCGGCTATCGACGAAGTTTTCCTTCCGGTCGTGCGAAAGGAGGCGACATGAAACTCGTCACCGTGGCCGGTCCGCCTTCCTGCGGCAAGACTTCCGTGATTCTGCGTCTGACCGAAACATTATCGAAGGTCGGGTCGCGTTTGGGAGTCATCAAGTTCGATTGTCTGTCCAGTGAGGACGAACATCGCTATAACCGTGCCGGCATTCCGGTAAAACTCGGGCTGGCCGGCGGTCTGTGCCCGGACCACTTTTTCGTCGCCAATATCGAGGAAGGGGTGCGTTGGGGACAGCGCCAGGGCTTCGATCTGCTTGTATGCGAAAGTGCCGGCCTGTGTAATCGCTGTTCGCCGCACATTCGCGGTGTATTGGCGGTGTGCGTGGTGGACAATCTCAGCGGCGTTCATACCCCGGCTAAAATCGGGCCCATGCTCAAGACGGCGGACGTGGTCGTCATTACCAAGGGCGACGTTGTTTCCCAGGCCGAGCGGGAGGTTTTTGCCTTTCGCATCAAGCAGGTCACCCCCCGGGCGGCGGTCGTACCGATGAACGGGCTGACCGGGCAAGGCAGTCTGATGCTCGAAAGACATCTGCGCACAGCTCCGGAAACGCCGGATCTGGAAGGCGTACGCCTGCGTTTTTCCATGCCGGCCGCGCTGTGTTCCTATTGTCTCGGCGAAACCCGCATCGGCCCCGATTGTCAGATCGGCAACATCAAGACCATGGATTTCTCATGACGGAAACCACCCTCCTGCACCTCACCATCGATAACCTGCTGATCAGGCATCCGTACGCCAATGACTTCTTCAGCCTGTTGGGATTACCCCGCGAAGCGCGACATCTGACGGTCGAAGCTTTTTTTTCCAGCTTGTCCGATGAGCGTCTCAACGATCTGGGACTGTTGCGTGAGCAACTCGAACCCCGGCTGAGGGCTTTCATCTCCCAGATGGAGTATTTGCGTTCCGAAACCCTTCCGAATCTGCAAAACATTACCCTTTGCGGAGGCTGCGACAAGGACGGGCGACCGGAGGGTATCCGTCTGGAACTGCATCCCGGCGATGTGGTAAGCGTGGTCGGCCCCACCGGGTCCGGCAAAAGCCGCCTTCTGGCCGATGTGGAATGTCTGGCACAGGGAGACACGCCATCGGGCCGGCATTTGCTTATCGATGGAAAAGCCCCCGACGAGAACCTCTGGCTCGGCGGCGAACAACAACTGGTCGCCCAGCTCTCCCAGAACATGAACTTCGTCATGGACGTGTCGGTGCGGGAGTTTCTGTCCCTCCATGCCGAAAGCCGCCTGGTGGAGGATATCGATGCCGCCGTCGGGCAGATCTTTTCCACCGCCGTGCAATTGGCCGGCGAACCTTTCAAGTTGAAAACCCCGGTCACGGCCCTGTCCGGCGGCCAGTCCCGTGCCCTGATGATCGCCGACGTGGCCTGCCTCAGCGCTTCCCCCGTTGTCCTCATCGATGAAATCGAAAATGCCGGGGTCGATCGTCGTCAGGCTCTGGATCTATTGGTCAAGCAGGAAAAAATCGTCCTGCTGGCGACCCACGATCCGCTGCTTGCCCTGCTTGGGCAGCGCCGCCTGGTCATCCGCAACGGCGGCATCGCCGACATCATCGAAACCAGCGATGGCGAGAGGGCCCTTCTGCAAAGCTTGAACCGTTTCGACCGCAAGTTCGCCGAACTGCGCGATTGCGTGCGCCACGGAAAGCGCCTCGATTTCAATCTGGACGATTTTCTTGCCGATTGCCTGCCCCATGCAGAGCAAGGATTTCTGGATTAAAACCCATTCCCCAACACCGTTTTATACCCCGCCGGCCACATGCCTTTTTTTTAGACACACTTTCCCTGCTTGCGTTTCATGCAGGCAGCGCGTCTGCGCAAAAGCCCGTGTTTCCGGGCTTTTTTTATTTGGCACGGGCGATGCAAAAGACATAATCCGACAGCGAAAGGTACAAAGGCGTACCTTGCTGACAAACGGCAACGAGGCCCGGCGGAATTTTCCGTCCGGGCCTTTTTTTATCTTTTTCACCCGGCTTTCCCCAAAGACCGGGGCAAAGCCGAAAGGAGAAGTACCATGTCAGCCCAATCCTGCTCCGGAAAAAACCGCCATGCCGCCGGCCACCCTTGTTTCGGTGCCGGGCATCAGAGCAACGCCCGTATCCATCTACCCGTAGCGCCGGGGTGCAATATCAGTTGCGGATTCTGTGAACGCCGCTTCGACTGCGCCAACGAAAACCGCCCCGGGGTCACCAGCCGTGTCCTTACGCCTGAACAGGCACTTGGCCGCGTTGGGGCGCTGCTCAAACATCCCGAAGTCGGCCCCAAACTCAAGGTCGTAGGCATCGCCGGTCCCGGTGACCCGCTGGCCAATGAAAAAACCTTCGAAACCTTTCGGCTGGTAAAAGACGCCTACCCGCACCTGCAACTGTGTCTTTCCACCAACGGTCTGCTCCTGCCCGAGCGCCTGAACGACCTTCTTGATATCGGCGTCGGCAGCATCACCGTCACCATGAATGCCATCACCCCGGAAACCGGCGCCAGGGTTTATCGGTGGGTCAATGTCGGAGGCACCGTGATGCGCGGAGAAAAAGGCGCCTCGGCTCTTATCGATGCTCAGATTTCCGGCATTCAGACGGCTGCCCTCGCAGGTATGCTGGTCAAGGTCAACAGCGTCTACATCCCGGGCGTCAATGATCATGAAACTCTGCCGCTGGCATTGATCGCCAAACGTCTCGGCGCCAGCATGATGAACATCCTGCCGCTCATCGCCCAGGGAGCTTTCCGCGACAATCCCGTTCCGAGCGATGTTCAGATTGCGATGGTACGGGATCAGGCCGAACAAATCCTGCCTCAGGCACGCCATTGCAAACAATGTCGCGCCGACGCGGCCGGAATCCTTGGCCAGGATATCGACCCGTCGACCCTGGACGAAGCTCCACAGTCAGCCAACAAGGGGTGTTTCAACTGATCCCCGGGACGGGCGAGCACAAAGACCGCCCTATGACGAGGCCTGGATTTCGGGTGATGAAAAGAATCGCCATGCTTTAAAGGATTTTGTAATTTATGTTCGACCTCACCGCCACAGATTATCAAGCCGTGCTGCTTTCGGCAAAAGTTGCGCTGACGGCGACCGTGCTGGCTTTGCCGGTCGGTTTTCTGGCCGCCAGCCTGCTGGCTTTCGGCCGTTTCCGCGGCAAGGCGGTACTCGAAGGCATCCTTCATCTGCCCATGGTACTGCCGCCGGTGGTGGTCGGTTACCTTTTGTTGTTGCTGCTGGGGCAAAACGGCCCTCTCGGTTCATTTCTGCGATCCGCTGGCGTGCGCATCATCTTTACATGGTGGGCCGCGGTGGCCGCTTCTCTCGTGGTCGGATTTCCTCTGCTGGTACGGGCGATTCGCATCGGCCTGGAGGATATCGATGAAAAACTGCTGCAGGCTGCCCGTACCCTCGGAGCTCCCTGGTACGACACCCTGCTGACCGTTGTACTGCCTCTGTCCGGACGGGCAATACTTGCCGGCGCCTCGCTGATGTTTGCGCGCAGTCTGGGCGAGTTCGGTGCCACTATCGTGCTGGCCGGCAATATTCCCGGTTTGACCCAGACCATACCGCTAGCCATCTACGATTATGTCAACACTCCGGATGGCGATCACGGCGCCCTGGCTTTGTGTCTGCTCTCCATCGGACTGTCGCTTGGCGTTCTGTTATGCAGCGAAACTCTGACAAGAACCCTGGCTCGCAGGAGCAAGGCATGAACCTGAACCTGGCTTTGCAGAAAAAATTCTGCGGTTTCGATTTTGACGTCGCATTCCGTACAGACAGCAAAAGATTGGGTATTTTCGGCCGCTCGGGCAGCGGCAAATCGACCCTCGTCAATCTGCTGGCCGGCCTGCTGCCTCCCGATGCCGGCAGATTTCGCTTCGGCGACCGACTATTGTACGATTCCGCCCAAGGGATCTGCGTATCGCCGCAAAAAAGACGCATTGCCGTGGTTTTTCAACACAGCCACCTGTTTCCCCACCTGACGGTCGAACGCAATCTGCTGTATGGCTATCGCCGCATTCCGGCATCCGAAAGAACTATCGACCCCGGGGAATTGTGTCGGGTGCTTGATATTTCCCATCTGTTGAAGCGTTCGGTGAATGCCCTTTCCGGCGGAGAACGTCAACGTGTTGCGCTGGGGCGGGGCGTACTTGCCAATCCGCATCTGCTGCTTATGGACGAGCCTTTAAGCGGCCTGGATGAAAAGCTCAAATATCAGATCATCCCATATCTCAAAGACGTTCTCGACCGATACGACATACCTCTGGTTTATGTATCCCATTCCATGAATGAAATGCGCATGCTGGTCGATGAGGTCCTGGTACTCGAAAATGGCAACCTGGCCTCCCAGACATCCCCGGAAACCCTGGCGCGCCTGCGCATGAAAGAGTGTCCCCTGGGATATCTGAACTTTTTCAGTTTGCAGAACCCCGTCCCCGATGAACATCTTTGGGCCTATGAATGGGGGAAAAACCGGCTCACACTCACCCACTCGACATCCGATCACGAAGGTCTGTTCACCCTCGCTTCCAAGGATATCGTGCTGTTCCGCCGTCATCCGGAGTCCGTCAGCGCCCGCAACCTGCTGCGCGGCACGGTAGGTAACATCTTCGAACTCGACCAGCGTATCGGAGTGGAACTCGATTGTAATGGAAAACCTTTGGTGGCCACTATCGTCAAAAAGGCGGCCGAGGAACTTGGAGTCAATCCCGGTAAGGAAATTTATGCCGCCATCAAGGCCGATGCTTTCCGCCGGGTGTATTGAGAGAAAAAGGCCAAGCATCCACCGCAGAGCACGTGGAGTGCGCAGAGAGATTCGGGAAGCGGGGTTGGGGCTAACGCCTAAGGGGGGTTATCCACCCATTTATTGGATTTGGTGAAGTTCTTTGCGATCTCCGCGTGCTCTGCGGTGAAAATCATGAGTTATGGTTGCTGACAAGCACCATGAAGGCTGCTTCAAAAATCATCTCCTAAAAACCGGCTCTGCCTTAATTATCGGCAAAACCTTTGGTTATATTATTTTCTTTCCTCGTATTTTCAATGACTTACAAACTGGCATATCAATTGCAAAAAATTACTTAGTAAATTTCCAGCAAAGGCGCCGGAACCGGCAAGGATGCCAACAGTATCGACCGTATCTCCATTCCGTAAAGAAACGAGGCGCCATGCATCCCGACCAGCTTCCCGACATCATCATTGACGACACCACCCTGCGGGATGGCGAACAGACAGCCGGCGTGGTGTTCTCCCTGGAAGAAAAAAAGACCATCGCACGCATGCTTGACGATATCGGCGTACAGGAACTCGAATGCGGGATCCCTGCCATGGGGAACGACGAGCAAAAAAGCGTCAAAGCATTGGTCGACATGGGACTTCGGGCCAGGTTGATGACTTGGAATCGCGCCTTGGTCGAAGATATACAGGCCTCTCTGAAATGCGGCGTTCAGGCTGTCGACATCTCCCTGTCGGTCTCCGACCTGCATATCCGCCACAAACTTCGCAAAGACCGGGATTGGGTACGTGAACAGCTCAAGCGTGCCCTCGGATTCGCAAAGCAACACGATCTCTACGTATCCGTCGGCGGCGAAGACGCCAGCCGTGCCGACCTCGACTTCCTGGTCGAGCTTATGGAACTGGCCCGCAGCCTGGGTGCGGATCGGTTCCGTTTCTGCGATACGCTGGGACTGCTCGATCCCTTCGTTACCTATGAAAAAATCCGTTATCTGAATCGACGTGTCGACCTCGATATCGAGATACATACCCACAACGATCTCGGCATGGCCACAGCCAATGCCATCGCCGGAGTCCGCGCTGGTGCAAGCTTTATCAACACCACGGTAAACGGTCTCGGCGAACGGGCCGGCAATGCGGCTCTTGAAGAGGTCGTCATGGGGCTCAAGCATGCCTGCGGGGTCAAATGCCCTATCGACACCGGCCGCTTTATGGAAATCTCGCGCTATGTCGGCGAAGCCAGCAACCGTCCGGTTCCCGCTTGGAAACCGGTGGTCGGCGAACGGGTTTTCGCCCACGAATCAGGGCTGCATGTCGACGGCGTACTCAAAGATCCGCGTAATTACGAGCCCTTTGAGCCGAACGAAGTGGGATCGCATCGTCTTTTGGTACTTGGCAAACATACCGGCAGACACGGACTTGCAGCTCGCGTGCAAGGGCTTGGACTTGATCCGGCCACTGTCTGCATGTCAACCCTGTTGCGGCGAGTCCGCGCCATTTCCCAGCGGCGAAAACGTCCGATCGAAGATGCCGAACTCGAGGGGTTGTATCGATCTCTGGCGCAAGGCCCTGAGCTGCCCGGTGCGACGATGCCCGAAAATTCCGCTGTCGTTTGAAATACAGCGGCCGAAGCCTGATCACAGGCTGAGAAAAAACGCCGACTCATGAAACAGGCGATCCTTCGATATGAGTCGACGAAAAGGAGGAATAACGTCAACGTTCATCGGCAAGGAGTGAATTATGAACGCTTTTACCGTAGCCAAAAAACTGGAAAAAGATGCTTCCGACCTTTACAGCAACCTCGCCCGCACCACGAGGCCTTCCAGCCTGCGAGCGCTCATCACCGACCTGGCCGCCGATCACCAGACCCGCTACCGCACTCTGAATGCATTGACCGGCAGCAGCGCCTGCCCCACCGAAACTTCTCAGAATCTGCGCAGCCTTGCGGAAACACTGCTGCAATCCTTTCTGGCAATGCAGTGCGGAGAAAACCGGGAAGATTTTCAAGAATCGATCCGTACCATCCTGGAGTTGGAATCGGCTACCGCCGACTTTTATCTGGAACTTAAAAACCTTGCCTCCAGCAGCGCCATACAAGGTCTGTTGCAACAATTGATCGACCATGAACAATATGACTGTTCCATGGTCGAAGAGTTTTACGAATTCGTCAATGCCCCCAATGAATATCTAGCAGATGCCGAATTCAGCAACCTGGATGAATTCCATCAATTCGGTCGCCAGATCGGCTGATATTTTTTGCCCGAAAGCCTGTAAGGGGAGAAAGGCAATGAAGTTGGCGGCCACCGTGATCAACGAACACCTGACACTTGTAAGACCAGAAATTCATGATTGGGGTGCGTTCTTTTTCTGGGCCCAGGACGAAGGCTGGAGGGTATTGCCACCGGAAGCCTCTCTGTTCAGGGGACCGCTGTCCGGCTGGGCATTCGCCCTGCGATGCGACGGCCAGACCTGCGGTTTCGTTACAGCCGTCCCTTATCCGGATTTTGCCTGGATCGGAAACCTGATTATCACTCCGGAAATGCGCGGCAGGGGGTTGGGCAGTCAGTTATTCGACCGGATATGCGATAACATCCGAAAAACCGGAATCGATACCATCTGGCTGACAGCCTCGGATCAGGGGAAACCTCTCTACTCTTCGCGCGGCTTTCGGGAATGTGACCGCGTGGAACGGTGGCAGATGTTCATACCGGCGCATCATCGCAACTATGCCCCGAACCTTCCCGACGCCCTCGACGCCCTATGCAAAGCCGATCGCCAGGCTTGGGCTACGGACCGACGCATGGTGCTGCAGTATCTTGCCACGGGCGGGGAAATCATCCGCACCGCAAAAAGCATTGCCCTGGTACAAAATTATGGCGCCATCAAGGTTCTTGGCCCATGGCTGGCAATGGAGGATACGACCAGAGAACATGCAGCCATCATTCTGGGCGCAACCCGCGCTGGTGGAGGAGGCACCCTGCAGACGGATATTCTCGCATCATCCGGCGCCGGCGCGTTGCTGGAGGATTGCGGTTTCAGCCGCTGTGGAGATTGCGCCTTGATGGTTGCCGGCCCGACAACGCCAAAGCCGCCTGATGGAGCTGTGGCCCTGGCAAGTCTGGGCAGTCTGGGCTGACGACAGATATGACCATCAGTTCCTGCAAATCCGACTGTCTACGCTATACTCTTGGGAATGACCCCCTATCTGACATGCCTCTGTTTGCTGTTGCTTGGCGGATGTGCCACCATCGACCTGGCGAAAATCGAACGCCCCGTCAGCCAGGCATTGCACCTTCCTTCCGATACTCGCCTGAAAGGGAGATATAAAGACGCACGGGCCGAGCATGGCGGGCATTCCGGTTTCAGACTCATCGACAATGGACTGGAAGCCCTGTCGGTACGCCTTGAACTGATCGATCAGGCCGAAAAGACTCTCGATCTGCAATACTACATCCTGCGCAGCGATGTCAGCGGTCTGATTCTGCTGGATCACCTCCTGGCAGCGGCGGATCGCGGCGTGCGAATCCGGATCCTTATCGATGATCTGCATTTCGATAAGAGCGGTGCTTCATTACGGGATCTCGATACCCACCCCAAGGTCGAAGTCCGAATCATCAACCCCTTTTTATACCGTCACTCGCTCCTGCTGGGTCGCATATTCGAAATTTTGTCGGATTTCGGTCGGGTCCAGCGGCGCATGCACAATAAACTCTTTATCGCGGATAATGCCGTAGCGATCGTCGGCGGGCGCAATCTCGGCGATGAATATTTCGAGGCACATCCGCGCCTCGATTTGCGCGACCTGGATCTGTTGACGGTCGGTCCGGTGGTACCGCAACTGTCCGCCAGCTTCGACGCCTATTGGAATTTCGAAAAGACCTTGCCGGTGGCCGCCATCGCCCGGCATTCCTCCGAGGAGAAAAGGCTGCACAACTTGCGCAGATTGTTGCAGAACCATAAACAACGCAGCGACGTAACCGACTACCTCCAGGAAGTTGCCGCCCCCCCTGCAAGTCCGTGGAAGATGATCTGGGCCAAAGGTGCCGTGCTGGCCGACTTTCCCTGCAAACTTACCCCCGAGCAACCCCATTGCGCCAGTCTGCATTTTGAGCGGTTTTACGGTCTGTTTGGCAAAGCCGATTTCGAGTTAATGATTATCTCCCCTTACTTCATTCCGGGCAAAGACGGTATCGCGCTATTTCGGCATTTGAGAGAAAAAATGGTGAGGGTGAAGGTATTGACCAATTCCTACGCCGCAACCGACCTTAAAATCGTACAGGCCGGCTACAATCGATACCGCCGCTCGCTGCTGGAAGAACAGGTGGAATTATACGAATTCAAACCGACCTTTCCTCCATCCCATACCCGCCTGAAAGACCGCTCGGCCTTCGGAGGATCCTCCCAGGCCTGCATGCATGCCAAGGCCTATGTTATCGACGAAGAGCAGGTTTTTGTCGGCTCCTTCAACCATGATCCCCGTTCTGCCACCCTGAATACGGAAGTCGGTATTCTGATCGAGAGTCCCGAGTTGGCGGCACAACTGAAAATCCTTTTCGAACGCTACACGGAGCCGCAAAACAGTTATCGATTGAAATTGGAACCATGGAAAAATGGGCGGGAAAAACTGGTGTGGCAAACCGAAGAAGAAGGAAAAATGCGCACCTACCATCAGGAGCCGCTGACCAGTTGGTGGCAGCACCTTAAAAATGCCCTGATGGCCATATTTGCGCCGGAGGATCTGCTGTAACTCTTTTCATATCAGACAGTAACAGCAAAGGGCACGGAATCACTCCATCCGATCTGCGATTGTATCATCCTCTTCGTGCATCCCGAGCATCATCGCCAGTGCCACAAACGTCAAAAGGGCGCTGATTCCTCCAACGCAAGAACAACACATTGGCAGGAACAGAGATTCATATCTGTTTTGGTTTACTTCTCCCGGGAGTAAGGGATAAAAATATGTTCGAGATGAACCGGATCTTGACCTGAAACCGCTTTGTAGCCATACTTACGCATTTGCGGTTTATCTGTCCACGCAGCCTCTTTTGCCCGCATACTCGCTATTATCCGGTTCAGGCAGAAACCGCAGCTCAAGCTTATTCTCATTGCTATTACCTGAAAAAGGAAAATCCATGTCATCAAGTCGTTTCGTCATTACGGTAATCGGTCTGGATAGAGTAGGCATCGTGGCGGGCATCAGCCAGGTCATGGCCGAACACAGTGTCAATATCGCGGATATCCGACAGACCATCATGAACGATCTGTTTACCATGATCATGCTGGCTGAAGTAAAATCGGAAGAGTTCGAACTGGCTGCCTTTCAGGAAGCCATGTCCGATATCGGCAAGAAATTGGGCGTACAGGTCATCGTCCAGCATGAAGATGTTTTCCGTTTCATGCACAGGATCTGAGGAGGCCCGATTATGCTGATCCATCCGGAGGAGATCCTCGAAACCATCAACATGGTGACCAACGAGCATCTCGATATCAGAACCGTCACCATGGGTATCAATCTGCGCGGCTGCAGCCATCCCGACATCAAGGTCTTCAATCAGCAGATCTATGACCGCATCATGCACTGCGCCGAAAAACTGGTAAGAACCACCGAGGACATCCAGAAACTCTACGGCATTCCCATCATTAACAAGAGGATTTCCGTTACCCCCATCGCCATCGTGGCCGAAGCCTGTCAGACCAAGGATTTGACCTCCGTGGCCGAAACCCTGGACCGGGTCGCGCATGAAGTCGGCGTCGACTTTATCGGCGGGTTCAGCGCCCTGGTGCAAAAAGGCATGACCCCCGGCGATCTGAAACTCATCGATTCGATTCCCCAAGCTCTGGCTTCGACCAAAAAGATCTGTTCGTCCGTCAACGTGGCAACCACCAAGGCTGGTATCAACATGGACGCCGTAGCCAGAATGGGCCACATCATCAAGCATACGGCAGAACTTACGCGCGATTCCCAAGGCCTCGGTTGCGCCAAGCTGGTGGTCTTTTCCAACGCCCCGGAAGACAATCCTTTCATGGCCGGCGCCTTTCACGGGGTCGGCGAGCCGGATTGCGTCATCAACGTCGGCGTCAGCGGTCCCGGCGTGGTGAATTCCGCGGTCCGTTCCCTGCAGGATCCTTCCCTCGGCGACATTTCGGAATGCATCAAAAAAACGGCCTTCAAAATCACCCGCATGGGAGAAATGGTGGGTAGAGAAGTGGCTCACAGACTTGGCGCCCAGTTCGGGGTGCTGGATCTGTCCCTGGCGCCGACCCCTGCCGTCGGCGACAGCGTCGCCGCCATCCTGGAGGCCATGGGGCTGGAAAGCTGCGGCACCCACGGTACCACTGCCGCCCTGGCCATGCTCAACGACGCGGTCAAAAAAGGCGGGGCTATGGCATCTTCATCCGTCGGCGGCCTCAGCGGCGCCTTTATTCCGGTCAGCGAGGACCAGGGCATGATCAGGGCCGTCCAACGGGGCTCCCTGTCCCTGGACAAGCTCGAAGCCATGACCTGCGTCTGCTCCGTCGGCCTCGACATGATTGCCGTACCCGGCGACACATCTCCCGCCACCATTTCGGCCATCATCGCCGACGAAATGGCCATCGGCATGATCAACAAAAAAACCACCGCCGTGCGCATCATCACCGCACCGGGGACCCAGGTCGGCGACACGGTCGAATTCGGCGGTCTGCTCGGCAGCGCCCCGGTCATGCCGGTACACAACTTCAGCTCGGAAACCTTCATCGCCCGCGGCGGCAGGATTCCGGCGCCGATTCAGTCTCTGACCAACTGATGCAAATAAATCAGCCAGCGGGATAATAAAAAGGCTCAACCGAAATCGGTTGAGCCTTTTTACATCAATTGGTGCCCGGGACGGGGATCGAACCCGCACAGCCATACGGCCGAGGGATTTTAAGTCCCTAAATAATTGTATTTATTTATTCGGTAAGGGTTTACAGCACAAGGGTTTTTTGAAATAATAAAGTCTATTAATTTTTCAAATGGGACAAATTTGGGACAAATCGGCCCGGAGGAAACATGGCAAGCATAACCAAACGGGGAAAACGTTGGTTAGTAAAAATTCGCAGAAAAGGGCATCCGGCCGTTCAGAAAACTTTTTCCGAAAAAGAGGATGCTATCGTATGGGCCCGCAAAACCGAAAGCGAACTTGAACGCGGTGTTTTCCTCGAAGATCTTGAAGAAGCCCGGACCACCACGATTAAAGAAGCCGCGGCCAGATTCCAAGAAGAGCATATCGAAAAACTGCGTCATGGTTCAAGAGAAAAGAACCGTTTGGCGGCGATTCTGGAGCGAACAGGTTGGGGAACCCTGGCCCTCACCAATCTCAAAGGCAAAGATGTTGCCAGCTATGTTCGCCAGCGAGAAAAGGAGGGGTCAAAACCCGATACCATCCGTTTGGACCTGGCCCTGATTTCCAGGCTCTTCAAGCACGCTCGGCAGGAATGGGGGATGGAATCGCTTCGCAACCCGGTTGAAGCGGTACGCCGCCCTTCCCTTCGCGGCACTGCCCGAACCAGGAGGCTTGAACCAGGGGAGGAGGAGAAGCTCCTGAAGGCCGCCCATGACGATCTGAAACCTGTCATCATTTTCGCGCTGGCAACAGCTATGCGACGCGAAGAGATCGCCTCCCTGGCCTGGCCGGAAATCAATCTGAAAAAGCGCACAGCCCACCTGCCGAAAACAAAAAACGGCGATGCCAGGACGGTGCCGCTGTCGCGTCGAGCGGTGGCCATTCTAAGGTTGCAATGCCGGAAACTTGGCACCGAAAGTCTGGTATTTGGACTTTCAAAAGATCAGATTACGGACCGGATGAGAGTCACGGTGAAGCGCGGCGGCTTGACGGACCTTCGATTTCACGATTTGCGGCACGAGGCAACTTCCAGGCTCTTTGAACGCGGGACCCTCGACACCATGGAGATATCGTCAATAACCGGGCACAAAACTCTCACCATGCTGAAACGTTATACTCATCTACGTGCCGAGGACTTGGCCAAAAAGCTTGAATAAAGGGTTAATTCTCCGCCAAACCAGCTTGCCTATATAGGCTGGCAGTTTCACTGGCAAAGTATGATAAGTTCAGGCAATGTAAGACTCCATCGCAGGGGGGGGAAAGCCTCGCCAAACCATATGATGGTGGGAAGAAGCCCAAGTGGCCGTGGTCCGTGACCTGTTTTTCTAAGTTTAATCACCTACAGGTAGCAGGAATCGTATGATTGGGTCTCAGAAGCTCGACCTGCCTCTGCTGAATCGAAAACGATTCAACAACGTGGGTATTTGTATATACTGCGGCACTACTGAAGATTTGACCGACGAGCACATCGTACCCTACGGGCTCGGCGGCAACCTTGTACTCCCGAAGTCTTCTTGCCGGGCCTGTGCGGCGATCACCAGTCGCATTGAACGGATCGTCCTGAGGGGGCCGCTAAGGGCTGTGCGCATCGCTCGCGGCCTTCAATCACGCCGTCGGCATAGCGACGCTCCGACAATGCTGCCGCTCATGGTATGTCATGACCAGGGCTGGGAGACGGTCCGTCTACCTCACCACGAATACCCTCTTATCTTCCATTTTTTCGTATACGAAGTACCGGGGTACTTTGATGAAGATTGCGACGGCCGCCTCAGAGTCAAAGGGCAACTAACCTACAGCTTTGGATCTACGCCGGAGCAGGTCCTGACGGCCCTGGGCGCTAAGGAGATCCGCATTCATCAAAGTTACGTTCCAGGAGAGTTCGCCAAGATGACGGCGAAGGTCGCGTATTCCATGGCGGTGGCGGAAGGAGTGATCGATCCCTCACGCGGCCGTCCGGAAGTGGTACGTTCGATCCTTGGTGAGTTAGATGAAATTGGTTTGTGGGTGGGTATGGCGGCCCAGCCGCGGCACTGGGTTGGCAATGTCCTCCACACAATTCTGATACAGCGTGACGAGGAAAATGGGGTATTAGTTGGTCGCGTTCAATACCTGACTGACTCCGGGACGCCGTTCTATACTGTAGTCCTTGGTAGACTTGATGATCCATTCGTGGTGGCAACTACTTAAAAATTTTCTCATTTCCGTCAGATACGGAAAGCTTACCGAACGGGGTTGGTGGACTTTTCTCGTATTTTAGGGATTATGGGAATCGTTGGCAGGTTTGCCAAGCAGGGCCCTCCGGTAATGCCGGGACGTATGGGTCTCATTGGCTCCACCCGGCTATGGTCGATGGGAGTAAGATCTTACGGCGGTATTCGCATATTTCCGCTGTATAGAGAGAGGTGGATCGTATGGCTGAGGAAGAACAAGATAGGAGGGTGTCGCCATCGGAGTTCATGCGCCAACTGCGTCCTGAACTCTACTCGGATACCAGCGATCGCACGACATACCTGCTTGATGCAACGACGCTTGAGTACTGCCTCGACACTATCACAGCGCGCAACCAGACTCACGACTTCGAGATCTTCTGCCGCAAGCTGTGCGAGCGCACGATTTGCCCAAACCTGAAACCTGCCACTGGACCGGAAGGGGGCGGTGACAGCAAGGCCGATACCGAAACCATTCTGGTTGCTGACGAGATCGCAACTCTTACCTATGTGGGTGAACCAAATGCCGGTAAGGAGCGTTGGGCGTTCGCCTTCAGCGCTAAGAAGACATGGGCAGAGAAAGCACGCAAGGACGTTGCAGGCATCGTGGAGACGCAACGCGGATATCAGAAAATCTATTGCGTTACAGCACAGTTCGCCCGTGCGAAGGACCGCGCTCGGGTCGAGGACGAGCTCACCAAGAAATATGGTGTGACCGTCACTATTCTCGACCGAAGTTGGATCGTTGAGCAGGTCGTCGGCGGTGATCGCAGAGACCTCGCGTTTAATTACCTCGGTGTTGGACAGGAGATTGCCGACCCGCGCCGACTGGGTCCGTCGGACTATTCTCGCTCCCGGCAACTCGAAGATATCGAGAAGGTGATCGGCAACCCGGATGCATTTGCCGGGATGGAAATGCAGCGCGTGACGGAGGCTCTGATTGCCGCCAAGCTCTCGCGCAATTTGGAGCGTCCGCGAACCGAAACGGATGGGCGGTTTGCACGCGCAGTTCGCTTAGCGGAGCGAGATGGCACTTCCCGTCAGAAGCTCGAAGCAAACTACGAATGGATCTGGACTGCCTTCTGGTGGTTTGACGATGTCGCACACTTGAACGACAGCTACGACGCCTTCGAGGAGCTCGTGATCGACACGGATCACGCCAAGAATCTTGAGCTTCTGTGTAACCTGGCTCAACTGCTGTTCAACTCGGTTATCCATCAACATTTGACTGCTGATGAGGCCAAGCTGGAGGAGCGCATCGGTAGATTGAGCGACCGATTGAAGTCTATGGTAGCGGATGATGAACGTCCGAACAATTCTCTGGAAGCTCGAACCTCGCTGCTCGTTATCGAAGTCAATCAAGCGGCGCTCAAGAAAGATCCTCAACGGCTCAGCTCGCTTTGGCCGCAGTTTTACGAGGTGGTCAAGCAAGCGAAAGGTCTTGGTGAATTTGCTGCCGAGCGCTTGACCAAGATGATTGAGGTGTTTGGCAACATCGCGGGAAAGGATCCCGGTTATACACAGCTCGTCGACGACGTGGCGGCGTTTGTGTCGGAGCGCACCGGCGAAGCTCAGGGAGCGCTCGTACTCCTTAAGCGCGCTCAGCAGCTCGATTTCGAAGACAACTTCGAAATGATCAGATTGCTGGGCAAAGCCGCACGACAGCTCACCAAGAAGGAGTATGCCGACGCACTGATCGAAGCGCTGCAACTGCTCTCGCTCGCTTATCGTAGCGCAGGTCTGCTATGGGCCGCACGCGCAAGCTGCTTTTTTGCAATGGCTTCGATATTCATAGAAGCCGAAGAGGACAGCGAACTTCCGGCCTCAATCGTGCCCACGGCCATGATGCTTGCTTGGATCGCCCTCGAACTTCGACATCTGCCAGACGCCCTCGAAGCCATTCGTCTGGTTCGAGGTTGTGCGGCAGGGCTCCCGCTCGACGAAGCCTCCAAAGAGCGTATCGCGAAGCGCCTTAAGGAGTTCGACCTCATTCTTGGAAGCCAGATTCTGAATTTCACGCCGGCGGAGCTTCAGCAAGTTGTCCAATTGCCTGATGTTCTTGATCGGCTCGGCTTGCATCAGAGTCGAAACTCGCTGCTCTATGCGCTCGGCCACGAGGAGGTGCTCCGAGAGGAGGGTTCCTTACCGAAGGAGGAAACGCCAGAGAGCGTTGCGGAGTTCTTCACATTGCTCGCCAGTCAGCCGACATCGAACGACTTGCATGGACCAGTCATCTTTAACGAGTCCGATCCGCAGTCTTATGTATCGAGAGTGCAAGGTATGCGGGTCGTGGTTCACCACCAAAGTTCAGTGACGTCGATCCTTGTGGCAGAGGCGGTTGTTGGAGCCATCGAGGCGCTTTTTGCGACAGCGCCAGAAGTTGGTGCTGTTGCGCACACGGAAGACTTCGCTATCAGGATCCAAGAGAACGCCGATGTGCTTGAACCTGACTTCACAGTCGACCAAGAGGGAATGACAGCGACTGTCAACTGGCCTGCTGGCTTAGTACCAGCAACATACGGTCGGCAGGATGAGGTTCAGCGGACATTGATTGGTTTGGCTGCGGCGATCTTCGCTGCTACCTGTTTCGTGCAGGATATGCAGCAGACTGTCGAACGCTTCTTTACGAAAGAGGCCGTGCTCGATCGGGTTTCGATGATTGTTGTTGCCGGAAACAGTCGTCAACGCATCTTCAAGAAGACCGTGTCGAAACTCAGTGATTGGACACAGTTGGCGACGACGTCGTTCTCAATTGAGCCATCGCGCCCGAGCATCCGTCGCCGCGCGTTGGGTTCTGCTGAGAAAGACGAAGATGCGGCAGCAGACGATATGAGTACCCTGCCTCGGCCAAAGGATCATCGTGACCTTGGTGTTCGATCGGTCATCGATTTGCATCTTTGGAATCATGCTGGATGGATTGGAGCCGCATTTGCCGATTGGGGGCCGTCTTATCCGCCTGCGATCGCCCTGATGTTCACCGACGAAGATGCCGCAAGGAAGATCTTCGAGCGCTGGCGCGAACGTTTTGGGGAGGTCGACAAGGAGGATGATATCTACATCGCGATCGTGCGTGGCATCTCTGCTGAGCATCCAGCTCACTACCGGGTGCTAATCACTTCGCGGTTGCCCTCCGAAGATGACCGCTCTGGCAATCGGTTATTGACGGTTGCTTCACGAATTCAAACGATGCACGCGGAATCCGATGCCAACCTAGTGCGCTTTCTCCGTGCCTATGAGCAATCGCAGGCTTACTTGCTTGTGCCTGCGATATTGCAGGGAAAGGGCTCGCCGCAGTTTCTTTTGGAGCTTTCCATCCTAAAGCGGAAGCTGAACGTAAAGACAGCTTCAGAGGTGAAGGAACATGACCTGGAGGTGATGGCGCTCGGGCCCGAACAGTATCGAGATCGATTCGGTGATTTGAAAGACTACTAGGTTAATCGGAAGCACTTTACAGAGGCCAAATGCAGTTTCGTGCCAAGCAAATTGCCCCGCCTAAGGAATGGGGAACGTTCGAGGATTTGTGCCACGCCCTGTTCAAGCGGGTATGGCAGGATCCACTTGCTCAGAAAAACGGGCGGAGAGGGCAAGCACAGCACGGCGTCGATGTCTTCGGTTCCCCGAACAGCGACCGCCGATCCTACCAGGGCGTCCAGTGTAAGGGTAAGGACAGCAACTACGGTAGCAAGGCCGAATGGTCGGAAGTGCATGCGGAAATCGCCAAGGCAGAAAAATTCTCTCCCAAACTGGACAAGTGGATATTCGCGACTACCGCACCTGCGGATGCCACCCTACAAAAGACCGCTCGGGAACTCTCAGTCAAGCGCAGGGCCAAAGGTTTATTTAGCGTCGACGTGCTGGGCTGGGAAGAAATCCAGGCCCTGATGGCCGACGCGCCTGAAGTGATAACCGAATTCTATCCCGAGCACGCCGACCACCTGCCTCAGGTGATCGAGGCATTACGTGCCCTGCCTTCGCTCGAAGCGAAACTCGCGAGTCTCGTTGAGAGGATTGATGAGAAGCTGCGTGAGCCTTCGAATCCCCACGGCTCCGCGGCTTGGGAAATGGTGACGTTTGATGGCGACCGCGGGCTGGGCCCAGCCCTAATGGGCTATTCGCTGGGGCCGTCTGACGCTACCGCGTGTCCGCGATTGACTGAAGTTAGTACTGTCGTGACGCAACTGAAATTAGCTTATTCGGCGCGACTTATTGGCGAGCCCGGCTCTGGAAAATCGATCTGCTCATACCAAGCCGCGAAGGAGATGAAGGCTGAGGGTTTCGAAGTGCTGCGCCTGCTCGATCCTCAGGCCGACAATATCACATTGGAGGCGGCATTGCCTGGCAAGCGTCGACTGTATTTCATTGACGACGCCCACCTCCTAAAACCTCACATTCTTAGTCGAATAGAGGATCAGGCTGGTCCGGCTCGTCTAGTCCTTTCGACGCATAACGCTTTTGAGCGCGTCAGCCATCGAGGCGCGATAACGCTCGACGCGAAGCGTGCGGTAAAGACGATTGCAGCTGCGCTGCGTACCGATATATGCAAGACTCTGGAAGCCGTGCGCCTAGCTGACGACCATGTGGGCGAGCGCATGATGGACACCGATCTCGGCGAACGCCTGGATCACGCGGAAAACGTTGCCGATCGTCCCTGGCAATTCTGCTGCGTGCTCGGAGGCGGCTGGCGCCGCTCAAGACAAGCAGCGGATTCAGCGCGTTCAGCAAATGCTGATCTCATCCTTGCGGCGGTTGCGATGCGGCAGCTGGCGTCTCGTGACGCGCGTGCGGTTCCTGATGAGATTGCGGAAGTCTGTGAGCGCGCCGGCATCGAAACCGGAATGGTCGATCAGGGACTGGAGTGGCTGGGGAAGCAAAGGCTGATCGTCGGCGCGGCGGATTGCCGGACCCCACATCAGCGCTTCGCATCGGTTGTGCTCAAACGCGTTCTGGAGGGGCAGGACAAGGAGGGGCGCGAGAAGGTCGCCACAATGATCGAAGGCGTAATGCTCGATCCGCGATTCCCGTATGCCGGTTTGCAAGTCCTGATACATGAACTTCGCTTTGGAAGCGGTGACTACAGTTGGACGCGCCTTCTCAGCCAGCAGGGGGTTGAGGCTGTGGTTGCGCGATGCTGGGCGGCCGAAGGTTCGGATCGCGGTTTCGCCGCCCTCGCCCTTTCAAATCTTTGGGATTTCGCGGACGGTGGAGCGACCGCCGTCGTGGGTCCGCATGTAGCCACACTGGCGAATTGGATTTCCAGCCCCAGCGACGGAGCATACGGATTCGGCCACATCTTGAACAGTCTCGCTCAGCAGGATCAGGATGTTGCCGAGAGAGCCGTAGCAGCCACCGATCCGATTGCAATTGCCACTGCCTATTCCAACGCCAATCCCGATTCAGCCTATGGCTTGGCCGATCTTTTGCGCAGCATAGCCTACGTGAATGTCGATGACTTCAACGCCAAGGTTCGGGCTGCTCTTGATCGGGACAAACTTCGCGAATTCGCCAAACACGAGACCTTTCTAAAAGATGCCTTTATATTCTCGAAATTCTGCGCGTCGGTGGTTTGGTGGGACGAGAATCTGGCACTGGAAATGGCCGAACTTTTTGTCCCAACGGCCCAGCAAGTTCTCGCCAAAGACCCAGTGGAAGGGTTTCATCAGCTCAGCCACGATTTCGCTTCAACCGTACTACGCGTGTTTGACGTGCTGCACGTGTATGTCGGGAAGCTGAAGCCCACTCGCCGGCAGTGGACGATCGCGCGGCGCATGTGCGAGAAAATTGACCCCAAGCGGGTCGCAGAACAAATCTCGACGGTGCGCCCCCGGCACTTTCAATCGGCGGGCTTCTTCCTCCATTTCCTGTGCCAGTCGGCACCGCGAAAATACGAAGCTGTCCTGCGCCAACTCGATTGGGAAAAGCTGGATTCGGTCTTCGGGGACGATTGGGAGAATATGCCTCATGAAACCGAGGTGCTTTTCAGCACGCTCTATTCGCGGCCGCCGACTCGACACCTCGTCCAAAAATTCATTTCCGACAGGGCCGACCGGATCGTACATTTTCCGCCGCGCTTGATGTTGAT
>ERZ1673962.373-NODE-373-length-32890-cov-56.794975_pt1 | contig 32890 bp, 27 predicted proteins | sample MGYA00580188_ERZ1673962 | MGnify/ENA primary metagenome ERZ1673962 (study PRJEB41334, sample SAMN05608104) | rock metagenome | biome: terrestrial subsurface; feature: shale formation; material: shale | place: USA: Pennsylvania ... | reverse complement strand
CCATCGGCCAATGCCGGTTCAAACACCAGCCCCAGGTCAGCCTCTGCCGCACAGCGCGCAATCAAACCGGCAGAACAGGGCGAGCCGATCTCTTCATCTGGGTTAAGCAGCCATCGCCAGCCGATTCTGCCCGCCAGCGGCGAGGCTTCCAGCGCCGTCAGAGCATGCAGTGCTACCACCAACCCGCCTTTCATATCGGTTACCCCGGGGCCGTTGAGGCGCTCGGCATCAAGCCAGTGTATCTGCTGGAAGGGATGATCAACGCCGTAGACCGTATCCAGGTGTCCCATCAACAGCAGCTGCAGCGGCGCATCTGGATGTTTTTGCAGCTGCAGCGCCTGTCCCAGTGGTTGCTCCTGCCATTCGGCCTTGTCCGTGAGCTGACGGTAATGCGGCAGATCGATCCGCTGCACCACGGCATTCAACCCAGCGGCCAGCTCAGCGAGCCTGTCAGCGACGGCATTAACGCCCGTGACATTGAACGTACCCGAATTGATTTCGGCCAGCGCAATTGTCTGCTCCAGCATCAGCGCCTGCTGATCGGGTAACCAGTGGTAATAGGATTGCCGCACACGACCTCCGATTCCGTTGCACGGTTTCAGTATCGGTCAGGCCGAAAGGGGATGCCAGTTCGTTTAGATAAGGGGTTGCAGTGCCTGCCACAGCAGACGCAATGCCAACACAGTGACGATGATGCGGAACAGGCGGTTGAACCAGACCGAGCTGACTTTCTGCAGCAGGTTAAGCCCGATCCAGGTGCCCAGCATACCACTGAGAATCATCAGGCCGATCAGTGGCAACCAGTCGATAAAGGAAAAGCCAATAAAGGAGAACACCACACCCTTGAGCAGGTGCTGACCAGTCATCGCCGCGGCAAAGGTGGCAACGGTCTGCATCTTGTCATGGCTGTGACGGTGCACGAACGCAGCGACCAGTGGACCGCTGGCCCCGACGAACATGGAGACAAAAGTGGTTAATGAACCGGCCAGCAGGGTGCGCAAGGGTGTCAATGTGCGCATAGCCGGCTTTGGCCCCCACACCATCCACAGAATGAAACCGGCCACTGCCAGCTGAATCACCTGCAACGGCAGCTGTACCACAACCAGTGATGCGAGCCCTGCGCCAATCAGAGCACCGAGCAGAAATCGGCCACACAGAGGCCAATCAATATGCTGACGAGTCATCAGGGCACGGTTGCCATTGGAGCCAAGCTGAACCAGGCCATGCACGGGGATCAGTGCGGCGATCGGTACAATCTGTGCCATCGCAACCAGCAGCAAAACACCGCCACCAATACCAAGGGTCGCGGTCATAAGGGAGGTAAAGCCAGCGGTCAGGATCAGCCAAACAGCATCCAGCGCCACCAGTTCAGGCGGTAAACAGCCGATCACGCCTGCTGCATGGCCAGCATCACCTGCTGTGCCCAGTTCAGGCTGTGGCGATAGGCCACCTCATAGAAGGGCTTGTCCAACTCTCGGCTGAGCTGCTCAAACTCACCCCTTTCATAATGTTCAACCTGCTGCAGCAGCTCACCGCATGAGCCTCTGCGGCCAACCAGAGCATCTTTCATATCCTGCTGCAGGGGGACCTGAGACAGAAGATCTTCCATCTCCATGTCCAGCAATACATCCAGCTGCGACAGCAGGCCTACGATGAAATGGTTGATCGGCTCATTTCGCCCCAGCATCTCGGCCAGCAGCTCGCAAAAACGGCCACGCACCAGCATGTTGCGCGTCAGCTCGTCCGGCTTGGTTTTATCGGTACTGGTCAGGAACAGCATCACCCAGCGTTTGATTTGATCGATACCAAGCAGGGAGATGGCGTGGGAGAGCGAGCTGATTTCACGTTTGAGATTGAAGGCAGCGGAGTTGACCACCCTCAGAATCCGATAGGTCAGCGCCGGATCATGCAGGGCAATCTGTTCAATGGACTGTGCCGTGGCGCTGGGACGCTGCATTTCGGTGAGCAACTCCAGCAGAACCACCTTGTTACCGGTGATTTTCTTGCCTTTGACCGCCTCGGGCTTGCTGAGGAAATAGCCCATATAGAGAGCAAAACCCATCTCCAGACAGCGACGAAACTCTTCCTGAGTTTCCACCTTGTCGGCCAGCAGCTCAAGCTGATAGGTTCGCAGGCGCTGCAACAAAGCAGGAATGTTATCCAGCCCCAGCAGCTGAATATCCAGCTTTAGCACATGAACGATGTTCAACAGTGGCTCGAACTTGGGGTCTCGCGGGTCGTAATCCGCCAAAGCCAGTCGGTAGCCCTGCTGCGCCAGTCCCTTCACTCGAGCAATGAACTCGGGCGTTACGTCCGAGTGGCCCAGAATTTCCAGCACAAAATTCTGCTTCGGCAATTCGGGCACATCATTATTGAGCAGGAAGCTGTCCGTCACCTTGAGGAAACAGGGCAGTGACTGAACCGCACCGCCCTTGGTGATACTGGAGTAAGTACCCAGCAACACACCGAGCGTGGCATCTTCATCCTTCAGACCTTCAACGAAATTGCCATCCGTATCACGGAACAGCAACTCAAAGGCGACCACATCCTGGCTCTTGGTATAAATCGGCTGTCGCGCCATTAATACCTGGAGCTGCTGTTCATCTGCCATGATTTGAGAGCCGGTCGACGCCACTGTTGACTCCTTGTTGGTCTGTTTCTGCTTGTTTTCAAACGAGGGTTAGAGTATAGCCACTCACCCTCGCCGAGAACAGAGCCTTACAAGGTTACATTGTATTGGATCAGTACTGATCAGCTTGCTCTTCGATGGTTGCGTAAACCTCGTAGCTGCCATCTTTCTTCACCAGCAGTACCTGATACGGGCTGAAGCGATCATCAACCTCCATACCTGGACTGCCCATCGGCATGCCCGGTACCGCCAGCCCCAGGGCATCGGCGGGCGGCTGCTCCAGAAAGCCTTGCATCAGCTTCGCCGGCACATGGCCTTCAAACAGATAGCCTTGTTCGGATACAGCGGTGTGACAGGAGTGATACTGCCCCTGCAAACCCATTTCCAGCTTCAGTTGGGTCAGGTTATCAGGGTGATGGGTCACCGAATGGAAGCCTGCATCTTCGACATGGTCAATCCAGTCCACACAGCAGCCACAGGTAGGGCTCTTGTAGACACGCAGATTCATGGCATCAACGCTGGCTTGCTGGGCCGTTGTCTGTGTTGCCGGCTTCGGTGCTTCTGAAGTTGCCTGAGAATCGCTGCAGGCACTCAGCAAAGCGGTAGATACAACTAACGAAAGAGCCACAAGGCCAGTACGATAAAGGGACATGGAATTTCTCCTCTGTGCGAACGATCAGGCCGCACAATGCTGTTTCAAGGGGAGGGAGCCAGGCTCCCTGAACACACTTCAGACCAATGAGCGGGGTCTGGGTGGCTCATAGCGGGAGAAAACCGGTGCATCCGGTAGCTGTAACAGATCGATAGGGCGGTGCACTGCGGTCGGTCGCAACAGCACCATTTGGCTGTTTAGTACCAGTGCACTGCCCTGAGCACAGTGATCGGCGCAGTTAGCTTGAAAATTGTCGCAACAAGCCGCTTCGTGAGGCTGCTCCAGATGACAGCTGCTACCCGAAGGTTGATGCGCAGTGTTCATCTGAGCCATGCAGTGACTACTGACGGCATGATGCTCAGCGGGGAGGGACGCCTGAACCAGACTGAACAGCTGCAGCACCAGAACAGCCATCAGCATCAGAACCACAAGGGCCTGAGGGCGATGGGAGTCAAAAAGGTCAGTGCGGGTCTGAAACACGTCGGGTTCGTCAATTGAAAGCTAAACGCTTAAGGTACCCACAAGCAGAAGCGGGTTCAATACTGCTGACAGAACCACTGGTACTAAGCTTTCTCCATGCTGGTATAAGGCCATTCATCCGGCACCAGAAAAAAACGATTTGTCTCGTGCCATACACCGCTATTTCCATCCTGCCCCAACTGTGCAAACAGCTTTGGTGGGCCTCCGGAGGCAATTCGAGAGGCCTGCGCATGCGCCAGAATTCCATCCGGGTGACACGTCTGGTGCCAGGGGCCCAGCCATTCAGGCTTGTTCAGCTGCACACTGGTTTCCAGCCGTAATTCACTTACCTGCGATGCTCGCAGCCAGTCGCCACGCAAGTGGTTCTCCGACACATTGGGCGGCAACGGCAGCGCACTCTGTCCGGCTGGATAAAACAGATATCCCGGCATCAACACATGTGATCGAGCCGACTGCGGCAGCCCTTTCTCAGCCAGCATAGCCCGGCTGGCGGGCTGTTCAGCCATCTTTACCTGATGACCAAGCAAGCGCTCGGTTTTCAGATCCAGCCGGTCACGGCTGTTGGGGCCGTACCAGTGCGAGTCATCAGCACCGGCCGCCAGATAGAATTTCACCGCGATTTCGTGATGCTCAACTTCACCGCTGAGCGGATTTCGCAGCAGAAAGTCCAACTCGCCCAAGGTACGACCCTGCTCACGCACCTGAAGGTTGTGCCCCAGCAGTTCCCAGCCCAGTACATGGGTCATCAGGCAGGCATACAGCTGCTCAAAGTACAGGCCAAGGCGCAGCTCTGCCGCCATATTCAGCTGCTGCAGCACATCGGGACAATGTGCCAGACGATCAATCCGCAGCCTGTAGTCCTGTGGCAGCGCTGCTGTCAGGTCAAATACCCGCTCATGCCTCATCAGTGATGGCGCCTGACAGAGCCAGTACAAATGACGCAGGCTTCGCGGCAGGTATTCAATTTCATTTGCCCTGTACATCACCCTCTCCACTAACCTGAACCCGGTATTCGGCATCATAGCCCATATGGCTTGAGGTTTCGGAACTTGACCTTCATATTGCGCGACGAGCGGCAGCAGGGTGCTTTCCGTTATACTCATTCACAACAACACGGAGCAAATCGACAGGAGAGAGTGCCATGCGTTGCCATGAAGTGGATTACGAGCTGATCGGCTCGGAGATGCAGCTGGTTGAAGTAGAATTGGACCCGGGCGAGGCCGTCATCGCCGAAGCTGGTGCCATGACCTATATGGAAGAGGACATCGCTTTTGAAACCAAAATGGGCGATGGTTCCAATCCCGACGAGGGCCTGATGGGCAAGCTGTTTTCCGCCGGCAAGCGCGTGTTCACCGGCGAATCGATATTCACCACTCACTTCAGCAACCGAGGCAGCCACAAACGCCGGGTAGCCTTTGCCGCGCCCTATCCGGGCAACATCGTGCCTCTTAACATGGCACAGCTGGGCGAAAAGGTGATCTGCCAGAAGGATGCCTTCCTCTGTGCCGCGCTGGGCACCCGCATCAGCATAACCTTCAACCGTCGCATCGGCGCCGGCTTTTTCGGTGGTGAAGGTTTTATACTGCAGAAGCTGGAAGGCGATGGCATGGCCTTCATTCAAGCTGGCGGAACCGTGGTGGAAAAGAAACTGAACGGCGAAACCCTGCGCGTGGATACCGGTTGTCTGGTCGGCTTCACAGAAGGGATCGACTACGACATCCAGCGCGCCGGCAACCTGAAATCGATGGTGTTTGGCGGTGAGGGATTATTTCTGGCCACGCTCAAAGGCACCGGCACTGTCTGGCTCCAAAGCCTGCCGTTCTCACGCATGGCAGACCGTATTTTGGCCCACGCCCCATCCAACGGCGGCAATGACCAAGGCGAAGGCTCGGTGCTGGGCGGTATCGGGCGGATGATTGGGGGGCGTTGAGTTTTCGCACCTTTGTGCAAGCACCCCTTGCACAAAGGTGCTACCACTACATTCTTTTATTCTGCTCACCCAGCACCTGCTGCCTTAACCACGCCAGCATCAGCCCCTGCAGCTCTTTGGTGATCTGCGGTTCGGACAGATATTTCATCGCAATGCCCTGCTGTGTGTCCATGCGGGCTATCACGGCGTCATCCATCGCTTTGGGGAAGTCGCCATTCATGACCGCAGCGTCGGTGTTATGGCGAATCTGGTCCATCACGCTTTCATTTTCGGTGAGCTTGCTGGCCAGCCCCTGCACGAAGTCGAGTTTGTCGCCATCGGTGGTTTCGGTGCCGAACAGTTCGTTCATCTTCTCGACGATGTGTGACAGCAGATCGTATTCGCCTTCCTTCGGCTTGCCGGTGCCCACGGCGGTGGTGCCGGTGATGTATTGGCCTTCACCGTCCTTCAGCTTCAGGTCCTGAGTACGCTTCTGCTTCAGGTTGTAATGGCTCAGTGCCACGGCGGTGAGGTCGATCTCATCCTCTTCGATCACTTCCTGACGTAGCAGCGGCAGCAGGTGACGGCTGTAGACGTTGAGCTGTTCCAGTGCCGGGTCTTCAAACGGGGTGATCTGGCTGATGAACTCGTAAAAGCGGATATAGCTGTTCACGTCTTTCTTGAACAGGTCCAGGCTGTCGCGGGTTTCCTCTGCGGCTTTCACCGAGCGTTCGGCATTGGCACGTTCGCTGTCGCTGCCGGATTCGATCAAGCGCTTGAGCTGGATGCGGGCATCGCGCAACACTTCGTTGGCGTGGCGGTAGCGCTGGATAAAGCGGTCCACGGCCGGTTTGATGTAGCCGGTCAGCGCCTCGGCGCCGCGCTTGGGGTCGAAGTAGGCGTCAGCAAAGGCTTCCACCTCATGCCACTGGAGGATGCTGTTCTCCAGCAGCTTGTGCTGCAGGTCATAGACCAGGTTCGGGTCCGAGGTCTGGTCGAGCTGGGCGGTTTCAAAGTATTTCTGGAACTCGGCCAGCACCTCCTGCGGGTCGTTGGTGAAGTCCAGCACATAGGTGGTGTCCTTACCCGGATAGGTGCGGTTGAGCCGTGACAGAGTCTGGATGCAGTCTACGCCGGTCAGTTTCTTGTCCACATACATGGCGCACAGCTTGGGCTGGTCGAAACCGGTTTGGAACTTGTTCGCCACCAGCATCACCTGGTAATCGTCGGTATCGAACGCCTTGCGCATATCACGCCCCTTGAGGTCGGGGTTCATGTTGCGCTCGGTGAAGGGCTCGGGGCCGCTTTCCAGATCGTTGACCTCACCGGAGAAGGCCACCATCGCCTGTATCCGCTCATAGCCCTGTTCTCTGACGTATTTATCGAACGCCAGCTTGTAGCGCACCGCTTCCATACGGCTGCCGGTGACCACCATCGCCTTGGCTTCGCCCGCCAACAGGTGCATCACATTCTCGCGGAAGTGCTCGATGATCACCTGCACCTTCTGACCGATGTTGTGCGGGTGCAGGCGCACCCAGCGTGACAGGCGGGTTTTGGCTTTCTTGCTGTCCACCTCCTGATCGGCTTCCTGCTGCATCGCCAGCTTGTAGGCCAGCGCATAGCTGGTGTAGTTGCGCAGCACATCGAGGATAAAGCCCTCTTCAATCGCCTGACGCATGGAGTACACATGGAAGGGATGGGGCGGATTGTCGTCGCTGATCGGCATGCTCGGGTCTTCAGGGCGGCCGAACAGCTCCAGCGTCTTGGCCTTGGGCGTGGCGGTAAAGGCGAAATAGCTGATCTTGTCGGAACCACCACGGGCCGCCAGCGTGGCGTTCATCACGTCTTCGGCAGACAATTCATCCTCGTCCTTCAGCTGTTCGGCCATCAACACCTCACGCAGCTGGCGCGCCGTGCTTCCGGTCTGGCTGGAGTGAGCCTCGTCAGCGATCACGGCAAAGGTGCGATCCTTCAGTCCGGTACTTTCCTGTATCGCCTTGAGCACATGGGGGAACGTCTGGATGGTGACTATGATGATCGGAGTACCGCGACTCAGGGCTTCCGTAAGCTGAGCTGATTTGCTGCCGCCGCCTTCTTCACGGTTGATGCGGCTGACCACGCCGGATTTGTGCTCAAACTGGGAGATAGTCTCCTGTAGCTGGCTATCCAGCACAGTACGGTCAGTGATGACGATGACAGAGTTGAACACCTTGTTACCCTCGACATTGCACAGACTGGACGCCTGATGCGCCAGCCAGGCAATTGAGTTGGACTTGCCGGAGCCTGCTGAATGCTGAATCAGGTATTTTTGACCGGTTCCTTCATCGCCTACAGCACTCAGTAGCTTCTGCACGACCGCCCACTGGTGGTAGCGGGGGAATATCATCGTTTCTTTGGTCTTGATCTGCCCCAACTCGTCGAACACCTCTTTCGACTCAAGGTGGACGTAGCGGTGCAGGATCTTGAACCAGTTATCCGGCTGGAACACCTCGTTCCACAGGTACTCGGTCGCATAGCCACCGGCAGGCTGATCATTCCCCTCACCACCGGCAGTCGTACCCCTGTTGAACGGCAGGAAGAAGGTGTCCTTGCCCGCCAGCTTGGTGGTCATCGCAACTTCAAACTGATTCACGGCAAAGTGCACCAGTGCCCCGCGCTTGAACTTCAGCAGCGGCTCGTCCTTGCCGTTGGTTTTCGGCTTGCGGTCGTAGCGGTACTGCTTTTTGGCGTTTTCAAGGCTCTGCTTGAAGCAGGATTTCAGCTCCAGCGTGGCCACCGGCAGACCGTTGACGAACAGCGTCAGGTCGATGCGACCGTCATATCCATGTGGGCTGTAGATCAGCTCCGGCACGACGCGCAGACGGTTGGCGGCATAGCGTTGGCTCAGCTCCGGGTTGAGGCGGTTGTCTGGTTTGAAGGTGGCGACTTTGAGGCGCACGCCTCGGTCTTCAATCTGGTTGCGCAGCAGCCATAGGGTTCCCCGGCGGCTCAGGCTGCGTTCGGCAGCGCGGAGCAGATGTTCTTCGGGGGCGGTGCCATAGATCTTGCAGAACTTAGCCCAGGCAGCCGGCTGGGTCTTCTGCACGTAGGCGATCAGGTCTTCGGGGTAGAGGGCACGCTCGCGGTCGTACTGGCCTGACTGTCCCACCTGCCAGCCCTGTGCTTCCAGTGCGGCGATGATGTCATTTTGAAATGCGAGTTCGCGGCTATCGGCCATGACGGTTCCTCTTCCATGATTTTACTGTTGGTACCACTCAGTACTCCTGCCGGCCAGCAAGCAGCAGGCGCCTCTTCAAAAAAGCACTGACTCAAGCGTTGGCCACTTCATAGAGCTGCTATTAAATAGTGAGCCTATCTGTAAGCTTGCGAAACTCCTCCCGTATTTCCTCGTTCTGAAATTCACGGATATCCGGCATCTGGAGTGAAATCAGTTGATCAAATGTATTGGTCCCTTCGCGCAACATGGTCACGACGGACGAGCTCAGAGAAACGGTTTTATAGGTGTTATCGGCAATGCTGATTTCACGTTGAGTAACTCTATGGGCTTTAGCGACCTTATCTCGTTGATTTTTCAAAAGCTCGGCATAGAGATCAATGACCTTTAAGGTCAGTTTGTTGGACTCAATATTGTTTTCGAGCGTTTGGCGGTTGTTATTGCCATCAATTAGCTTGCGCGACTCTTGGATGTTGGCAAGGGCGCTGTCCCTGTAGCCCTTCAATTTGGGCAAATAGATCTCGTCGACTGCATTGATGAAACCCGCCTGCATCTGCCCCATCATGCGGTGAAGAATGACCACCATGCCGTAATACTTCTTGGCATGGGCCAGATTTTCCCCGGACTGCTGGGTCAACTCAGCCAGCTGCAAGGTGATATCTTTGATCGTATTGAACACGACAGACATCTCGATGATGTCATCCCCGATCACCGAGGACATCATCGCTTCCAGCTGCTCTTCACTAAGGTCAACGCCGATGGAGCCAAGTGCCTGGCGCATTTGATTCAGGGTGTTAGCCCTATCGGTTTCATAAGCCGAGATGTTTTTTTCGGTTGCTTCGATCAACAGGTCGTAATCTGCCTTGGTGAACGCAACAAAGCTTTTGAGTGTTTCCCCCGGCACCAACTGTGTTCGCAGACTTCTTTCCTCTCTGGTTGCCAATACCCGTTCAGAACGATACTCGACCAGCTTGTTTTCCTGTTCCTTGATCTTCTCTTCCAGCTGGCGGTACTGATCACGTAATGTGTTGATTGCCTCGGACTCAAACAGTGCCATTGCGTCCGCTATCAGCTCATTCAAGTCGTCTTCGGCATCCTGCCGATCGCGCCCAATCAGTTTACTTTTCTCCAGACCCGGAATCTCATCGTGTATTGCCAGAGCCTCTTCCAGTTCCGAAAGAATCGAGCGGGTATCAAAACTGATCACCTCTTCACGCGACCAATCATCAGCATGTGCCGTTCCCAATACGGTGGCAAGTAACGCCACCTGTACACAGTACCCTAACTTCATTGCCGTTCCTGTTCTCAAATATGTTGCTGCCGCCCACATGATCAAGCGAGTCAGATGACAGGGATGATACCTGTTGATATCACTGAAAATACGAGCCGTAAACTCTGGCGGTAGCCAAGGCTGCTTTCAGGTAGATTACGGGCTAGCCCAAGGCGAGTCACAGGGTATCTCCCGACTCGTTTTCAACCTGATTTGCCTGCCACTCCCCGTAGGTTGTTTTGGTGCCTTCAACAAACCAACTGATACGTCCATTCGCACTGCGGCCGGATACCACCGCTGCGGCGGCGCTCGGGCTGGAAAATGCGTGGTCTTTAGTGAAGACACAGTCCTGGCCTTCAGCAGACTCCAGTACACCATCAGTAAGCAGCTGATCAAATAAGCCTTCGTAACCGCCATGAACGCCCACCCACTTTTCACGGGCCTTGGAGCCTGCCAACACTATGAAATCGCCATCAACCTCCTGAGCCTGAGCCTTTATATTGTATTTGGGCAGTGTCAGTTCGAAGGTGGGAGAGGGCGGTGGCGTGGTGCTGGCGCTGTCAGTGTTTAAGGGCTTGGCAGCAGCCTCGCGCAGAAAGTCGAACCCCAGCACCGGTAGGATGGTGCGGATCTGTTCGATGAAGAACGCCATATCGGCCTGATCGGCTTCGGGTAAATTGATGTACTCGTGGGCAGTGCCGTTTTTCAGCCCGCAACGACCGGAGGCGGTTGCCAGAGAGATCAGCTGGCTTTCCAGATACTTCACATGGGCCTTGGTCAGGTTCTGGTCCTTACTCGTGATCAGGCAGACCCGTTCCCAGAAGTCCTTGCCGCCTTTGTCTTCGGGCTGGTTATGCTGTTTGAGTCGCTTGGCGACATCGTCAGACTCGCCGATATAAACCAGCGGACGGGCGGTGTTGTCAGGGTCAGGCCCCACCAGGAAATAGATCCCGGTGCGGCTGCACTCGGGGCGTTTGACCAGCTCCGAAAGGCGGGTGCGTGGCCCGGTCAGGGTATGGCCGGTCCAGTTCATGATCTCGGCGGTCAACAGCCCGTTGGGGCTGCCATCGACCAGAAACAGGCGAATACTGCGTCCTTGCGTCATGGTGACTCCTATCTCGTTACGCTGTTCATGGATGAACCAGTGCCGTGCGCGCATGGATGCGCAGGAGCGGCCTCTGCAGCTTGCTCAGCGGCCATAGGCAGATCGGATTCGGCGACCTGAGTGCTGGTGTTTGGCTGCCAGTTACGCACATCTATCTTGCCGGTGACAGCAGCGGAGATCAGGGCTGTGCGGCGTTCTTGGAGAAATTTAACCATTAATGAAGCCTTGGAAAGCAGGCCGTTGAATTTATTAGTACGCCTAAAAAGCTCTTTCTGAATCTGCATTTGTTCTCTGATTGGAGGCACAGTCACAATAAGCGCACCTTGTGCAATCAGTCCAACGTATGATCGTGTTGATTGCATTGCACTGATTATATCTAGTTGAGTTGCAATAGCCTTGGACTGAAATTGATATGTAAAGTATGACGAATCATAAAACCGAGGAGACCAGCGGTAATAGGTAACCTGAGGAGTAAGCATCCAGTAGGGCTCATCAATCTGCTCTGGCACTTTTGCAACTTCGCCTACGGTCCCTTTATGGGTCAGAAGCATATCTCCAGCCACCGAAAAACCTATCCTTAATTGGTCTGCACGCTCTTTGGTTATTCTTTTGCATCTATTTGTATCGATCTTCCCATCTCGAATATTGTTCGCCATCAGAAATGGAATTCCGACGTCAACATATTCATTGGCTACCGGATGAAGCTCTCCATGATTGCCATCCTGAACCTCCAAATTGCCGGATCGGACCAAATTTCTTATAGACGTCACACACCAATGCTCCGGCACCTGCCCCAGCCACTCTACGCCGGAGTCTTTCATCGGTACATTGGGATCAAGGCCCTTGGTGACGGCATGGGAGATCACCGCCTGCCGTTTTTCCTTTAGCAACTCGATCAGCCGCTGCTGCTTCTCTATCAGCCGGTCGCTACGGGCGGTTTCGTGGTCGAGGAAGGCGGCGATGGTGCGTTGTTCTTCAGGTGGAGGAAGTAATATTGGCGTAGCTTCTACTTTCTCTGCCGTGTAATGCGGTATGGTGGATTTATTGCAGATAATGTCGATAAAGCCAGAAGCCTTTATCATCTTTAGCCAGTAGTTAAGAAAGTTTGGCACGTTGCTCTTGTGGCTACGTGCGCGGTTAACCGCATTTTGGATATAGCACTCTGGTATTTCTGACTGCCATATTGCACTACGTCCAACATCTCCCCCCTCACTTATAAGAACATCGCCCGCTTCAAGCCTCAAAGATAGACGCTCGTTGGGCGAAAACCACATTTTCTTCACGTCATCCAAGTCTAGTCCATGCGGCTGGATGTTAGCCGCACGGAGATATGGCTTCAGCAGATCCATGTCTGTTTTGGGTACCGTCTGTAGCATTTTCCCAAGAACGATGGTGTAGCCATATTTAGTCTGTGTGGCACGCCAGTGTTGAGGGACTCTACCCAACCACTCAACCCCCGAGTCCTTATACACCGGATACGCCTGATACTTGCCGCTCATGCCTGATCTCCTTCCAATACGTTCCGGGTATAAAAATCCTGTTCAACCCGGCGCTTGCTCCGGCACGGAACAATCTGATCATGGACGTTGGGCAATTGTGTCAGCAGTGCTGTCATTTTTTCGTCGTGGCGATTGAACGGGATTTCGTAGTCGACAATACCCACGTTGATCCAGGCATTCGGCACATGGGGTAACATTTCGCGGCCGAAATAGGTGTTTAGCCGTGCTGCAGAAATGAAAAACCCGCACGATTTGAGCATACCAACCGAGGAGGGCATAGGCTTGGCGGGTATATTAACCGGGAAAGAGTAACCCGCCGGTTTGAGGGTGCTGCAGGCAGCATAGCCTTGGCGGGTGTTGTTGTAGAGCATTCTGGCCTGCAAGACGCGGAAAGTAAACGGTCGAGTAGTCATCACGAGTCTGCCTCTGCCAGCAGTTGTCGGCCCTTATCGCTTATGAAGTAGGCCTGATGTGGATGATTTTTAACGCTTGGATAGCGTCGTTCAATCCATCCCTCGTTCAGCATTGCCATAAGATAGTGACTCATCAAATACTTTTTATTCCGGCCTCCCAGCAGTGCTGCCAATTGTTCAGCTGTATAGGCTTGATGGGCGCACAAGCGGAGTACCAACTTGCGAACCTGTTCGCTGGGTGGGCGCTGCCCGAGCTGCGGCAACATTTGAGCCAATTGATCAGGTAAACCGGCAAAGAGGTTGTCAGGTTGAGCCTCGAGGTTGTCAGGTTGAGCCTCGAGGTTGTCAGGTTGAACCTTGAGGTTGTCAGGTTGAGCCTCGAGGTTGTCAGGTTCGCAGGTTGGTGTTGTATTACATGTCGGAAATACCGGTCCTGGAAGGTAATAAGTGGCCGAACCTTTCCCACCTTGAGCCAGCAAGCCAAGCTGTCGGAGTTTGGCCAGTTGCTGGCTGGCTGCAAGTGGATCGATCACGTTGATATCCCGGAAGGCGGCGTTATCAATGGCGCCTTGCTCACGTACGAACAACAGTGCCATTTTTTGCCCATCCGTCAGTTCAAGTGCCTTGAACTGCTCCAGCCATTGCAAATCACCATCTGAAAGAAAGTGATGGAACAAAAAGGTACCACGAAAGGTATCCGCCCCTCGGCGCGAAGCAAACAGGGGTGCGCTCAAACCAGCCTCTTTGAGCAGTCGACGCATGACGCGGATACCGGTCCCTTTGGTTTCAGCAAAGTTCAGTTCATACAACACCTGCGCCAGCACCGGATTACGCAAGCGGGAGCGCGATTCGCCCAGCTCGTCTTCCGGCTTGAGTGAAAAACCCGGGTTACTGATCTCGATACGATTGCTGTAGCGGATGATTTGAATGGGCTCATGCAGATGGTAGTCACGGTGCATCAGGGCGTTGACGACCATTTCACGTACCACCCGCTGTGGCAGTAGTGGAATATCCTGACGCTGCAATTGCCCCTCGGGAAGATAAAAGCGCTTGGGCAGATCATCCAGTATGGCGGCCTCAGCTCGGGGGATCAGACGTAGCAGTGGAGCACGCATATCAATGCTGTCGTAACGGTGATCCGGGTCTTCGACCCACTCTTTACCCGGAACACGGATATAGTCAACTCGATGGACAGGCAGCAAGCGGCGCAGTGATAGTGTTTTGCCCAACAGCAATAAGCCCGCCAGGTTGGGTACCCAGCCCTGCTCGGTCTTTTCCACCAGATGCAAAGCACGCAGCATCTCTTCATCACTGGCTTGCAGCTCTTCCGCACCAGGCCTGATGTCCGCACGCCGCTGGCGATACAGGGCGATCATGTCGGGATCTATATCATCCCATTCCGCCCCCGGCAGTATCGTCTGATCATAACTGCGACCGTTCTGGGCACGAATCAGTGGTTCCAGTTCGGACTCATGGCATTCATAGTCACCATTGATACCTCGCCGCCATGCGCCGGTCTTGCGTTTATTCTTGTTTTTGCCGCCGGGTATCCCTTTGAAGCGTATCGGCTTGGTCGCATCATCAGCTTCTTCTACTTTGATCGCTACCAGCATATTTCCGTCAATACGGCCACTTTCCGCCTGAATGGCAACCGATGCAGTAAACTGATCACGACAGTTGGTTTGCAGGGTGTTTAGCAGCGTATCAATATCGTTCACGCCGATGGGCACAAAGCCTGCTTCATCTTGATCGCTTTCCCTGACGCCCAGCAGCAAATAGCCACCACCCAGGCCGGGCTCGTTGGCAAAGGCGCAGATGCTTTGCATGATGGAGTCGCCAATACCTCCTTGCGCTTCCTTGGCTTCCAGCCGGTCGCTTTCGCCTTCCTCAAGCAGCTGTAGCCACAAGGATTCAACATCAATCACGAATACACCTCCGCCAGCAGTTCCATGATCTCGCGGCTGACCTTGTCCAGATCGGCGTCGATCTCTTCCAGTGAGCGCGGTGGCTGGTACTGGTAGAAGTGGCGGTTGAACGGGATCTCATAACCGACAATACCCACCTGGCCATCCTGCTCGTCGCATTTGCTCTCGTCGATCCAGGCATCAGGCACATGGGGCAGCACTTCGCGGGCAAAGTAATCATGAATGTCTTCGCCCAGCGGCACGTTTTCGTTGTCGCGCAGGTCCGGGTTGGGTTCGGGTTCACCTTTTGTCTTGCAGACTTCCGCTTCGTCGTCCTGCTCACCTATATGCTTGCACAGCAGCTTAAACGCGGGTGCGGGCAGCTTGATCTCACCCAACAGCGCAGTGAGCTGCTTCTTGAACTGGGTGCGTGACAGCAGTCTGTCCTGATCGAATCGGCTCAGGGCGTCCAGAATCGCACTCTGCAGGCTGGCGTCCAGCTTCTCCCAGGCTTTGTCGGCCTGCAGGGCGGCGATGCGCTCGGCATCTTTCGGGTAGAACGCCAGTTTCAGCGGACGCTCGACGGTGATGCGGCGGTAGCCGAAGTCAGTGGTGTTGAACACCTTGGCGATGCCGGAGGCTTCCAGCTCGGCGCTGTCGTAACGGCTGTAGAGGCCGACGATCTTTTCCAGTGCTTCGTCGTTGAGCTGTTTGCGTTTGGAGCCCAGCGACTTGCGCATGGGGCTGTGCAGGTCGGTAGCATTGATCAGCAGCACCTTGCCCTTGCGCTCCACCGGTTTGTGATTGGACAGGACCCAGATATAGGTGGCAATACCGGTGTTGTAGAACATATCCGTGGGCAAGGCGACGATGGTATCGAGCAGGTCATGCTCCAGCACATAACGGCGGATCTCGCTCTCTCCACTGCCCGCACCGCCGGTAAACAGCGGCGAGCCGTTGAGGATAATGCCGATACGGCCACCGGGGTTGGTCTCGGTCTTGGGTGCCATCTTGCTGATCAGATGCAGCAGGAACAACAGCGAGCCATCGGACACACGGGGCAGACCCGGACCAAAGCGGCCGTTGAAGCCCTGCAGTTTGTTCTCGTCCTTGATCACCTTCTCCACCTTCTTCCAGTCCACACCGAACGGCGGGTTGGAAAGGCAGTAATCGAAGGTATGGCCGCGCAACTGATCGTTGGAGAGGGTGTTGCCGAGCTTGATGTTGTCGATCTCCTGACCCTTGATCAGCATGTCCGCCTTGCAGATGGCGTAAGACTCGGGGTTCAGCTCCTGACCGAAGGTTTTGAGGCTGGCGCGTTCGTTCAGCTCCAACAGATACTCCATGCCGCTGGAGAGGAAGCCGCCCGTTCCTGCTGTCGGGTCGTAGATCGTTTTGATGATGCCCGGCTTTGTCAGCGCCTCATCGTCACCGCTGAACACCAGCGAGGTAGTCAGGCGTACAATGTCACGCGGGGTAAAGTGCTCACCGGCGGTATCGTTGGCGCTTTCCGCAAAGCGGCGGATCAGGTCTTCAAACACCAGGCCCATCTGGTAGTTGCTCACCGCCTCCGGCGACAGATCGAAGTGGGCGAACTCCTGCACCACGCGATACAGCAGGTCGGCCTCATCCAGCTTGTCGAGGCTACTTTCGAAACTGAAGTGCTCGAATATCTCCCGCGCATCTTTGGAGAAAGCGCGTACGTAGCTGTCCAGATTGTCGAAGATGTGGGTCTCACCGAGGTGCGCCAGATCCAGTTTGGAGGTGTTGTAGAACGCCTTGTCGGCGGCATGGAGCAGCACCTTATGGCGAGCGTCATCCGGCATCGCTTTGCTGCTTTCGGCCAGCGCCAGCACTTTGTCCTTGGTCGGCGCCAGCACGCACTCAAGGCGGCGTAGTACGGTAAACGGCAGGATGATGCGGCCATACTGCGACTGCTTGAAGTCACCGCGCAGCAGATCGGCCACCGACCAGATCAAGCCAGCCAGCGAGGCGGTGGAGGTGTTCATGGAAGCAGGGTCTTTGGGCAGCATGCGGCGATCCTTGCAACAGGTAAAAGGCCTGTTTGGTTGACGGTTGATTTGGCTATGGGCGAAATCATATCAACAAATCGAGCGACATGGGTGCAGCGGGCAACAAAGCGGAGCAGAGAAGAAAGATAAAAAATGGCGCGCCTGGAGGGATTCGAACCCCCGACCAACAGGATCGGAACCTGCTACTCTATCCAGCTGAGCTACAGGCGCGTAATAGAAGTGTTTGCGGGCCATATAGTACGGATCAGAACCGTGTTTGCCAAGTGAATTCTAACGCCTCTGCAGCCCGCCGGGTGATCCTTGCGACTAAAAGGCAGGTATAAAGTGGCGCGGGAATGCTTCAACTCAATTTCCGTATGGGCTTTTTTGCCGGTATAATCCCGGGTCAGATTTTTGTGTGCGCAGTCATGTCTGCATCAGGTCCTGCCGCTACGGCATCTTCGACCATCAGCCAGGCATCGCTGCCCCGCCAACTTACCAAGTGATGAGGTCGTGACTGTGAATAAATTTGCTGCAAAAGCTGCATCTGCACTCTGCGCGTTTGGTCTGGGCATGGCCCTGACTGTATCGGTTCAGGCTGCTACACCTGCTGAAGAACAAATCATCGAGCGCATCAAGCCTGTCGGTTCAGTTTGCGTTGAAGGCGACGAGAACTGTGGCGGTGCTGCAGCTGTTGCCGCCGCGGGCAGTTCTGCCGGTGGCCGCTCTGGTGAGGATGTATACAAGGCCAGCTGTGCAGCCTGTCACGGCACCGGTGTACTGGGTGCGCCCAAGTTTGGCACCAATGAGTTGCAGCTGCGCCTTGACGAGAAGGGCATGGAAACCCTGCTGACGCATGCTCTGAATGGCTTCAATGCCATGCCACCGCGCGGCACCTGCTCTAGCTGTTCCGACGAAGAGATTCAGGCCAGCATCGACTACATGCTGGGTAACTGATACCTCCCGAGTACTTGTTTTGGACAGGGCTGCTTCGGCGGCCCTTGTTGTTTCTGGTCGGCACGGATAGCCGATCCAATCTGACTCAAGGATGACACTCATGTTCAAACCCGCCTCTGCCTTGTTGCTGCTTGGGCTTCCTTTCGCCCTGCAGGCAGCCCCGGCTTCTTCGCACACTCCCATGCTTGCCACCTCAATTGGTCCTGACGTAGTGCAACCTGAAAGCTTGCATGACTGGCTGGTCAGTGAAAAATATGATGGTGTGCGTGCCTACTGGGATGGTCGTCAGCTCTACAGCCGCAGTGGTTATCCGATCAACCCACCCGCCACAATTACGCAAAACTGGCCCGATACTCCACTGGAAGGCGAGCTATGGATTGGCTATGGCCGTTACAGCGAGGTAGCAGCCCTGATCAATCGCCACCAGGCAACCGTTGATGACTGGAAGAATGTGCGCTTCATGCTGTTTGATCTTCCGCACTGGCCCGGCAATTTCCGCCAGCGCTTAACCCGGCTTGAGGCCCTGATTTCGACAACTGAAGCCGACAATCTCGTGACAATTCGCCAGCACAGCGGGTTGGACCAGCCGGCTCTGGAACGATTGCTGGACGCGACGATCAGCCGCGGTGGTGAAGGGCTGATGCTGCACCGGGCCAGTGCCTTGTATCAATTCAGCCGCAGCACTGATCTACGCAAGCTGAAACGGCACCAGGATGCCGAAGCCGTTGTAGTGGCTCACCTGCCGGGCAAGGGCAAATACACAGGCATGCTGGGTGCCTTGCTGGTCGAGCTGGAGGATGGCCGTCGTTTTCGCCTCGGTACCGGCTTCAGTGATACCGAACGGGCCGAGCCGCCTCCCATTGGCAGTCAGGTCACCTTCCGTTATAACGGGTTGACCACGCATGGGCTGCCACGGTTTGCCCGTTTTCTGCGAATACGTCGATCGGAATGACATCGCTCAAGCTCAGGGGATGCCTGGATATGGTTTTCATTCACGGGGTAACGTAGGATCAGTGTCTGTAAGCCCGACCTCTGAATGCGATAACCATGACTCTTTCCAACCTGACCACCTTCCCCTTACGGCTGGGCAGCACTCTGCTTTTGCTGTTGCTCAGTCTGCCGCTGACTGCACAAACACTGGTGCTGGCCCAGATCAGCGATCGGCCCAAGAAGGATTTTCGCCAGCTGCGACCGATGGTGCAGTTCATGGCAAAAGCACTTGAGGCAGAGGGCTTTAGCCGTGGTGAAGTGCGCCTGTTTCCAGACTATGAACAGTTGAGTGCCGCCATCAGAGCCGGCGAGGTTCACTGGGTGACTGAAACACCGCTGACCGCTGCCCGCCTGGTGCAGGCAGACCTGGCGACGCCACTTCTGCGTAAATGGAAACGGGGCCAGCGTTCCTACCAGAGCCTGATCTATGTCCGTGCTGACAGTGATATCAACACACTGCAACAACTGAAAGGCAAAACAATCGCATTGGAGCACCGGGACTCTTTCAGCAGTTACCTGCTGCCCCTGATGGCGTTGCAGGCGGAAGGGCTCAAGCTCGTCGAGCTGAACAAGCCCGGCCAGCCCACTCCTGCCGATCAGGTCGGTTACCTGTTCAGCCGCAATGAGAAGAACAACATTCTTTGGGTAGATAAGGGGGTCACGACAGCAGGCAGCGTGAACGATGGTGACTGGACAATAGCCGGCCGCCTGCCTGCCGGTTTGACCGAGAAGATGCGAATTATCCACCGCTCGGAACATTATCCACGCGCATATGAACTGGTAACGTCTGCGCTGGCCCCTGCTGCTGCCGAAGCATTGGCACAACAGCTGCTGACACTTGATGACGCGCACCGCTCGCTATTGCAGCGCTATGAGCAAACCCGTCGCTTTGAACCTGCCAGCCAACAGGACCTGGATCTGCTGCAACAGCTCTCTACCGGAATAGCACAATGAAGCCACTGCGTTCACTGGCTGATCGACTGACGCTCAGTTTTGCACTCGTTGCCTGTGTGCTCGTTACGATTTTGATGCTGACCCTGCTATCGGCATTCGGGCGTTTCAACCAGTTCACAACCGAAAGCGGCCAGCGCCATCTGTCCGAGGTGCTCAAAACTCAGCTGGAACAGGATGCTGCCCTGCTGGCCGATACACTCAGCGCACAGCTGGATATCCCGCTGTATCATCTGGACCTGACCGAGATCGGAAAGCAGCTGCGGCAGGTACAGGCCCAGCCGGGACTTGATTACGTACTGCTGTTCGACCATGAACTCAAACTGGTCCACGACGGCTCCGAAGCGGTGGCTGACTACGGCCGTCCACTGGAAAGCATCGAACAGGTGCCGGGCGATGCTGAACAAGCCTGGGTGGACAGCACCCTGCACCTGTTCAAGCCGATACAGGTCTCCAACCAGACCATCGGCCAGCTGGCATTGGCGGTGGACTTTACCCGCGCGCTTGAGAATCTGACAGCACACAGCAATGCCATCTCGTCAGAGGCTGCTCAGAAGCAGCGGCAGCTGGCAGGCCAGCTGGTGATGGGGTCTGTAATCCTGTTGCTGCTTGCGCTGCTGTTTACCTGGCTGTTCTGTCGCCGTCTGTTCCGCCCGCTGCGTCAGTTGGCGGACAAAAGCCTGCGCTACGGAGAGGGTGACAAAAGCGTCAATTTTGGCATGACACAACAGGATGAGCTGGGGCAGCTTGGCAACGCACTGGAACAGATGCGGCGCAGCCTTGAACAAAGCCACCGCCAGACCAACCAGCTTGCCTACCTGGACAACCTGACACAGCTACCCAATCGACACTGGTTCCAGCAATCACTGGAACGGCTGCTGCAGTATTCGGAGCGCAATGGGCAGCGGCTGGGGGTTGTCTTTATCGACTTGGATCACTTCAAGGAGGTGAACGATACCGCCGGTCACGACATGGGCGACCTGTTATTGTTCGAGGCCGCAGCGCGGCTACGCAACTTGTTGCTGGAACTGGATGTCTGCGACCCGGAAACCGGTGAAGTACTGCTGGCACGCCTTGGCGGCGACGAATTCGTAACGCTTTATCCCGCACCCGAGCGCAGTGACCAGGTTGCCGAGCTGGCGGGCAAGGTCGCCGCGACCCTGGACCAGCCATTCCTGATCGATGGGCGCTACTTCAACATATCGAGCAGTATCGGCATTACCCTGTATCCCGATGACGGCGCCAGCAGCAGTGAAATTCTGAAAAATGCCGATATCGCCATGTACGCGGCCAAGCAGAGCGGCCGCAACCAGTACGCCTTCTTCTCGCCACAGATGAACCAGGAACTGTACGAGCGACTGGAAATACTGCAGGGCGTTCGTACGGCACTGGCAGAGTCCCAGTTTCATCTTGAGTACCAGCCGGTGATTGATCTGCGCAACGGCCGTATTCGAGCCGCTGAAGCCCTGCTGCGCTGGAATCACCCCGAACAAGGGTTAATTTCACCGGCACGTTTTATCCCGTTGATTGAAGACTCGGATCTGATGGAGCCGGTTACCCGTTGGGTCGCTCACCAGGCCATTCATGATCTGCTTGAGCTGCAGGCGCTTTACCCAGGTTTCGCCATCTCGATCAACATCTCCGGTGCCGCACTGCATCAGGCCAGTACTCGAACATTCCTGACTGAACTGATCCAGGCGCGGGGCGTACCGCCGCACTGCCTGAGCATTGAACTGACCGAAACCAGCATGATTCGTCATCTGGATGACTGCCGCGATACCCTCACGCAGTGGAAAGATGCCGGCATCAACATCTGGATCGATGATTTCGGTACCGGCTACTCCTCATTGAGTTACCTGCATCAACTGCCGATTGATGGTCTCAAGATTGATCGCAGCTTTATCCGTGAGCTGAGACCCGAATCTGATCACTCGCTGGTGGAGTCGATCGTGACTCTGGCGCGCAGCATGAAGCTGAAGACCGTTGCCGAGGGGATCGAAACCGACTCCCAACTGGCGTGCATCACTGCATTGGGCAGCCACTATGGTCAGGGCTTTGGCCTCTATCGCCCCATGCGCTATTCATCTCTGAAACCGCTGCTGGAACAACAATGCACCGAAACCTCCTCCTGAGCGGCCTGCTGCTTGGCAGCCCGGCACTGGCCATGGACATTGAGCTGAAAACCGATCTGGAATACAGCCGCAGCCCCGAAACCCGTGAAATCCAGTACAAGAAAAGCGGTGCCTTTGATGAACTGGACGTAAATCGCAAAACCCGCTGGGAAAGCAAAACCCTGCTCATACTGGGGTTTTGGCAAGGTGAGCGCTGGACGTGGCAGGGTCGAATGGGGATGAACTACCGCCGCACACAGGACATGAGCCTTGAGTTTCGTGAAGATGGCTCACTCAAGAACGACAAGAGTCGAACCGAGTGGCGTACCACTCCCGTTATCGGCGCCGGTTTTCGTTACGACATCGGACGTGCCCTGGGTGGTTATAACTGGACGCTTGATGGTTACCACGACCGCTTTATAGACGTTTCTTACAAGGCCACCAGCGTTGCTCCCGATGCCAACCAGCGCAGCGGTCGTGGTACCGGCCATGAGTCGAAACTGCTGTTGCACGGCGAATACATGACGCCGGTCAGCAGCCTGTTTTTGCAGCCCCGGCTGGAAGTAAAGCATCAATATTTCAGCCAGTGGCATGACAGTGCCCGTGAGCGTGACGAAGCAGCAGAACAGGAGCTGCAGTATGAGGCCAGCCTCTGGCTGAGCTGGATTCCGCCATTGGATGGCTGGGAGCTGACTCTGGGCCCTACCTGGCAGCGGGAAGACAAGGCAGAACGGGATACGGACAGCCACCAGTGGAGCTGGGAAGACGAGGAACGCTGGCTGGGGCAGGTCAGGCTGGAGTACGAAGCCCCTGTGCCCGGGTTTGAATTCGAGTTCAAGATCGAGCGCCATCTGAACGGTCCCGACCGACGCGAAATGAAGTACCAGGCCGAGCTCAGCTACGAATTCTGAGCCCGGCCGGCCTTAGCCTGTTTACAGACGCACTTCAATCCCGTGCTGGCGCATGTACTCCTTCGCCTGCGGGATGGTGTACTCGTTGAAATGGAAGATAGAGGCCGCCAGAACGGCATCGGCCTTGCCCAGAGTGCAGCCTTCCACCAGATGGTCCAGATTGCCAACGCCACCCGACGCAATGACCGGCACATGCACAGCCTCGCTGATGGCACGGGTCACGCCAAGATCATACCCGCTCTTGACACCGTCCTGATCCATTGAAGTGAGCAGAATCTCGCCGGCACCATAGTCGACCATTTTCCTTGCCCATTCCACTGCATCCAGTCCGGTCGGCTTGCGGCCGCCGTGGGTGAAGATCTCCCAGCGGTCGGGTTCGCCCGGCTGGCTGACCTTCTTGGCATCGATCGCCACCACGATGCATTGGCTGCCAAATCTTTCCGCCGCTTCACGCACGAAGTCGGGGTTGGTCACCGCCGCGCTGTTGATCGACACCTTGTCGGCACCCGCATTGAGCATGGTGCGGATATCCTCGCAGGTGCGAATGCCGCCGCCTACAGTCAGCGGAATGAACACCTGAGACGCCATCTTCTCCACGGTATGCACCATGGTGTCGCGGCCTTCATGGGTGGCGGTAATGTCGAGGAAGGTGATCTCGTCCGCACCCTGTTCATCGTAGCGCTTGGCTACTTCCACCGGGTCACCGGCATCACGAATGTCGAGGAACTTGACCCCTTTCACCACGCGGCCGTTTTCAACGTCGAGGCAGGGAATGATGCGTTTTGCCAGAGCCATCTCGTGTCCTCTTACTTGGCAGTCAGCTGATCGCTCAGCGTCTGGGCCTCGGCCACGTCCAGCGTGCCTTCATAGATGGCACGGCCGGTAATAGCGCCCAGAATACCCTGATCAGCGACTGCTGCCAGTGCCTTGATGTCGTCGATGTTGGTCACACCACCGGAGGCGATTACCGGAATACCGGCTTCACGCGCCAGCTCTACCGTGGCGTCCACGTTCACGCCCTGCATCATGCCGTCACGGCTGATGTCGGTGTAGACAATGGCACTGACACCATCGTTCTTGAAGCGCTTGGCAAGATCAACCGCTTTCACGTCGGTAACTTCCGCCCAGCCATCGATCGCCACATAGCCATCCTGTGCGTCCAGTCCCACAATGATGTGGCCCGGGAACCGCTTGCACATTTCAGTGACGAACTCCGGCTCTTTCACCGCCTTGGTGCCGATGATGACGTACTGTACACCAGCATCCAGATAGGCCTGAATGATCTCGGCGGAACGAATTCCTCCGCCGATCTGGATCGGCAGGTCCGGGTAGGCCTCCGCGATCTTCTTCACGATCTCGCCATTGACCGGCTCACCGGCAAAGGCGCCGTTCAGATCGACCAGGTGCAGGCGACGACAGCCGGCGCCCACCCACTTGGCGGCCATATCGACCGGGTTGTCGGAAAATACGGTGGAGTCGTCCATGCGCCCCTGACGCAAACGAACACAGGCACCATCTTTAAGGTCAATCGCGGGAATAATCAGCATATCGGCTCAGATCCAGAATAAATCAGTCAAAAGTTGTCGTGCGAATGTATGGCTCAGGGGCGGCCGTCCCAGTTGAGGAAGTTCTGCAGCAGCTGCAGCCCCACCTTCTGGCTTTTCTCGGGATGGAACTGCACCGCAAGCACGTTATCGCGCGCGATCGCCACGTCAAAGTCGACACCGTAGTTACAGGTGGCAGCAACCAGTTCTCGCTGCTTCGCCTTTACATAGTAGCTGTGCACGAAGTAGAAACGGCTGCCGTCCTCGATATTGGCCCACAGCGGGTGATCCATCGTCTGATAGACCTGATTCCAGCCCATATGTGGCACTTTCAAGCGCTCGCCATCAGCATCCTTAAGGTCGTTACCGAAGAAGTTGACCCGGCCCTCAAACTCGCCCAAGCAATCAACACCGTTGTTTTCCTCGGAAAACTCCATCAACGCCTGATAGCCGACGCAGATGCCCAGAAACGGCTTGCCGGACGCGATCGCTTCACGCACTTCGGCATCAACACCCAGGCGGCGGATCTCGGCCATACAGTCACGAATTGCCCCAACACCGGGCAACAGAACACGGTCCGCACTGCGCACCTGCTCCGGGTCAGCGGTTACCCGTACCTCAACGCCCGGCTGAACATGCTCCAGCGCCTTGGCCACCGAGTGCAGGTTGCCCATGCCATAGTCAATTACTGCGATACTGCTCATGACTTACAGGCACCCCTTGGTGGAGGGCATAATCCCTTCGCCACGTGGATCGAACTCCAGCGCCATGCGCAGAGCACGGCCGAACGCCTTGAAAACGGTTTCGGCCTGATGGTGAGTGTTCTTGCCACGCAGGTTGTCGATGTGCAGCGTTACCTGAGCATGGTTGACGAAGCCGTGGAAGAATTCACTGAACAGATCCACGTCGAACCCACCCACGCGGCCCCGCGTGAAATCCACATGCATTTCCAGGCCGGGACGACCAGAGAAATCGATCACCACACGCGACAGAGCTTCATCCAACGGAACATAGGCGTGGCCGTAACGACGGATACCCTTTTTGTCACCCACCGCCTGCTTGAACGCCTGACCTAAGGTGATGCCAATATCTTCCACGGTGTGATGGTCATCGATATGCAGATCGCCGATGGCGCTTATTTCAAGGTCGATCAGGCCATGCCGGGCGATCTGATCCAGCATGTGATCCAGAAAAGGCACACCGGTATCCACATCCAGCTGCCCGGTGCCATCAAGGTTGATTGCAACACTGATCTGGGTCTCCAGCGTGTTGCGGGTTACCTGGGCTTTGCGCTCGGCCATCTTTCTCTCCGCCATGGTTTTACCAAAACGATCATTATACATTCAACCGTCGCTGAACGGCAGGTTCATTGCCTACTGACAGAATCTGGCGTTCAGTTCCGCTATACTCAGACTCAGTCTAAATCCCCGGGGAAACACAGGGCCACTTTATGAAAGCAATCAAGTTGATAGCTGTAATCTTCCTGCTGATCATTGCCCTGCTGGTGGCGGCCGCCATCGCAGTGGTGACGCTGGTTAACCCCAACGATTACAAATCACAGATTCGTGATGCGGCGTTGAAGCAGGCCGGCATTGAACTGGATATTGCCGGTGATATCGGCTGGTCTTTTTACCCCTGGCTGGCACTTGAACTGAACAGTGTAGGTGTGGGCTATCCCGAAAAACCAGCACTGGGTCGGCTTGAACGTGCTGAGATTTCAGTCAGCATTCCAGCTTTGCTGAGCGGGCAGCTGCAGATGAACCGTATTCTGGTCGACGGTCTGCAACTGGAGCTGGTGCAGTCGGCCGAGAACAACAACTGGACTGCAGATACTGAGGCCCTGGCAGCCGCTTCTGAGGCTGGAGAGACCGCGGCAGAAACCAAGCCTGCAACGCCGGCCGATGGGGGCAAGACGCTGGCGATCGATATCGAGGCGATTGAGCTGCGCAACGCGGCCCTGACTTTTACCGACCAGACCAGTGACAGCCGCATCGAGCTGAGTGAGCTTAACCTGTCCACTGGGCGCGTCAGCCAGGACAGGGCATTTCCACTTGAGCTGAGTTTTGCCCTGCAACAGTTTGCAGCCAACGAACTGCAGCTGAGCACACAAGCCAATCTGACTACCGATATCACTCTGGACCTGGCACAGAACCACTACCGTCTGGACAATCTCAATTCCACCCTGAAACTGATTGAGGGCGCGGCTGTTCCCGCCGTCCTTGAGTTTGCGCTGGCAGCCAACATTGATGCCCGAATCAATGAGCAGCAGGTGGACATCAGCAACCTTAGCCTTAAAGCTGATCCACTGATACTGAGCGGTAACATCAAACTGCGCAACTTCAGTCAGCCTGAACTCAGCGGCGCTCTACAGAGTAACAGTTTCAGCCCGAAACAGTTGCTGACCCAACTCGGTCAGAACACGCCGGAAACGTCCGACAGCAACGCTCTGACCAGCGCATCCTTCAAGGCGACTCTCGGTGGCCCTGCCGGTGCGGTACAGCTTAAACCGTTTTCTGTGCAGCTGGACGATACCCAACTCGACGGTGAAGCCAGTTTTGTACTCGCTTCTCAGGTGATCGCACTCAAGCTCAGGGGTAACTCTCTGGATGCAGATCGATACCTGCCACCGGCAACCGGCTCAGCCGCCAAAGAGTCGGACGGCACCGGCAACCGTTCAACGGCTCGCAGTTCTGGCTGGCCCAAAGACGAGATCATTCCGCTGGAGCCCCTGCGCGCGCTTAACCTCAGTGCCGACCTTGATCTGGAGAGTCTGAAGGTCAACGGCATCAACATGAGCAACCTCGGACTTAGTACGAGCGCTGACAATGGCCTGATTCGTCTGACCCGTTTCAAGACCGATGTATTTGAAGGGCAGATCAACGCTACCGCTCGCATCGATGCTCGCAAGACACCGCTGCAACTGAGTGTCAGCAAGCAGATCAGCGGTATACAGATCGGTTCGGTGTTACAGACACTGGCCGACACCGATGTGATGGCCGGCAAGTTCAATGCAAAGGCAGAACTCAGCATGAGCGGACAGTCAATCCACGCCTGGATCAACTCCCTCAACGGTACTGCCAATCTGGGCATGGCCGAAGGTCTGATCAAAGGGATTGATGCCGCTCAGTCCATGTGCCAGGGCATCAACAATCTGTCGGCGCTGTGGATCAACGCCGAACAGGTCGACAAAACCACGCCCTTTGCCGATCTGGGCGCCAGCTTCAACATCCGCAACGGTGTGGTCAGCAATCAGGATCTCAAGGCCCAGTTGGATGCGATGGCACTGGCAGGAAGTGGCAGTATCAATCTGCCACAGCAGACACTGGACTATCGAGTTGGCCTGACCATTGAAGACAACCTGTTCAACCAAAGCTGCTCGGTCAATGACCGCCTGGAAGGCGTCGAGGTGCCGGTAAACTGCAATGGCGGCTTTTACGATGAGCCTGCCAAGTTATGCCGCCTTGATACCAGCTTCATCTCCGACATCATCAAGGCAGAGGCCCGTCGCAAGATTGAAGAGAAAGTCGGTCCTCAGGTGGAAGACAAGCTGAAGGAAAAACTGGGCGAAGAGGGTGCAGGCGTGCTCAAGGGGCTGTTTGGCCAATGACAGCAGAGCAGTTCCACTCAGCCGTGCTGGAATGGTTTGACCGGCACGGCCGCCATGACCTGCCTTGGCAGGCCGAAAAAACCGCTTATTTCACCTGGATCTCCGAGATCATGCTGCAGCAGACTCAGGTGAAAACGGTGATTCCCTATTTTCAGCGTTTTGTGGAGCGCTTCCCGACTGTGCATGAGCTGGCAGATGCCGACCAGGATGAGGTGCTGCACCTCTGGACAGGTCTTGGCTATTACGCCCGTGCGCGCAACCTGCACAAGACCGCCCGCATCGTCAGCCGTGAGCTGGGCGGCGAATTCCCGCATACGGTTACAGAGATGGAACAACTGCCCGGCATCGGTCGCTCCACCGCCGGGGCCATAGTCTCGATCTCGACCGGCAGGCGCGCAGCCATCCTCGATGGCAACGTCAAGCGGGTACTGGCACGCTTTTACGCCGTGGAAGGCTGGCCCGGTACCCCCTCGGTGATGAAGGAGCTTTGGGCCTATGCCGAGCACAATACCCCGCATCAGCGGGTGGGCGACTACACTCAGGCGATGATGGACCTGGGCGCAACGCTTTGCACCCGCAGCAAGCCGAGTTGTCTGCTCTGTCCGCTGCAACAGAGCTGTGAGGCCCGAGCGCTGAATCTGACTGACCGTTTGCCGTCCCCTCGGCCGAAGAAAGTGTTACCAGTGAAACAGACACTGATGCTGCTGATCCGCAATGAAGAGGGCGAAATCCTGCTGCAGCAGCGCCCGCCCAGCGGTATCTGGGGTGGCCTTTGGAGCCTGCCTGAAGTGGCCGACCTGCGCGATGCCCCCACAACCCTTGGTATCGTGTTGGATGATGCCGCCACACAGGTACTGGAGCCGCTGCGCCATACCTTCAGCCACTACCATCTGGATATCACTCCGGCCCGGGTTGCACTGAAAGACCCCACAAACTCTGTCATGGAAGGCCCGCCTGCACTCTGGTATAACGTGGACCATCCTGCAAATATCGGGCTGGCCGCACCGGTCAAGCGCCTGCTTGAACGTTACGCCAGCTGAAATCGGAGACAGCATATGACACGCACGGTTTTCTGCCGCAAGTACAAACAGGAACTGGAAGGTCTGGAACGCGCGCCCTATCCGGGTGAGCTGGGACAGCAGATCTATGACAACGTATCGAAAAAGGCCTGGCAGGAGTGGACCGATCATCAGACCATGCTGATCAACGAGAAGCACCTGAGCCTTATGGACCCGGAAAGCCGCAAGTATCTGCAGCAGGAGATGGAAAAGTTTCTCTCCGGCGAAGAATATGACAAGGCTGATGGCTACGTGCCGCCGGAAAAATAATTCCACCTGCGGGGCTTGACCACCTTAAGGCTTTCCGGTTTAATACGCCCCCGTTGCCCAGATAGCTCAGTCGGTAGAGCAGGGGATTGAAAATCCCCGTGTCGGCGGTTCGATTCCGTCTCTGGGCACCAAAATTCAACAAAAGAGCCTCGCGAAAGCGGGGCTTTTTTGTATCTGCCTGTTTTATCTGTCTACCTCAGCGTCTCGTCACCGGAGCCCGAAGCTGTTGCACGGACGTACTGCGTCCGCAATAGGTCTGCTGCACCAACTCTTTGGGCACATTCACCATCAACTCAGACGAGGGCATACCGATAAGGGCGCCCTGTGAGAAGCTGATCCCAAGCCTCAACACCTCCATCTGAATTTCAGGCGAGTGTACAAACTCCGCCACGGTCTCAATCTTCATACTGCGTGCAAGGCCAACAATCCCGCGGGTAACCCGACGCGCATTGGTATCACTGTCCAGGTTGCGGATCAGGCTGGCATCAATTTTTATCAGGTCCACCTGCAGCTGCAGCAGATGCTCAAAGTTGGAATAGCCTGTACCGAAGTCATCGATAGCAATGCGACAGCCGCGCTGCTTGGCCTGATCGACAAACTCTTTCACCTGATCGTAATTGTCGATACTGTCCGACTCCAGAATTTCGAATATCACCCTCGGCCCCACGCCTGTTTCATCCAGTTTTTCAAGAATGAAGCCGGTCAACTCGATATCCTGCAGGTCACCGTAAGCCAGATTAATCGAAAATTGCAGCGGCGAGTCCTGAAAACGGGCAAAGCAGCGCTCCACCATGATGCGGGTTATATGACGGTCAAGCCGCAGCTTTCCGGCCACTCCCAGAAAGTGCCCGGGGCTGGTCGGGTTGCCTTCGGCATCCAGCATGCGCACCAGGCATTCGTACTTGTCGATACGACCGGTGGTATTGTTCAGTATCGGCTGATACCAGGCTACCAGCCGCTCACTGTCCAGCGCTTCACGCAATTTCCCGGCCCAAATCTGATTGTGTTCAAACTGCTGTTCCAGCGGCTGTGAACCATCATACACACGATAATGCAGCCCCTGCTGACGTGCTTCTCGTAACGCTTCCTTGGCGTGAATGAACAGGCTGTGCTGACGCGGAGCATCGTACCAGGGCACCGCTGCACTGAGGGTTGCACTGAGGTTGATCTGGTGGTTTTGCCAAAACACCGGAGCCTGACGCAGGCAGCGCAGCAACGCCTCCAGTTCAGCTTCAATCAGTTCCGGTTTACGCCGTGGTGCCTGAATCGCAAATTCATCTCCGCTGAGGCGGTAAAGCCGAGTTCCATGCCATTCCATGCTACTGATATACCCCTCAAGCCGCAGTGCAACCTCTTTCAGGATATAGTCACCGCAGGCATCCCCGAACAGGCCATTGATCTCGCGGAATCGGTCCAGGTTGACCAATATCAGTGTCACACCACTTTCGTAATGCAACTCCTGTAACAGGCGAGCGCGGTTAGGCAGCCCGGTCAATTCATCGGTGTAAGAGGCTTTCAGCTCGCGCAGAGGGGCAGTGACCTTGAACAGAATGGGCGCCGACAGCAGCAGGATCGCCAGCCCCCCCAACAGCAGAATACGGTTACTGTTTTTCTGCAGTGGCAACAGCACCGCGCTCATCTCATCTCTTGGTACCGCTGCCGTCAGGCGCAGGCCGGCACGGGTGGTAGCGTAATACAGCTCCAGTGGCTGCCCTGCTATCCGGTAGGAATCATGCTGCATGGCGGCGCCCGCCGTTTCGAACATAAGATACTGTTCGACCTGGTCCAGTATGGCACCTGCCTGTGCTTCGTCCAGCGGCATAGCCTGACGCCGGTCATGCCCTGAACTGAGCCAGATTCGCGCACCGGAAGCGATTTCAGCACTGTTAAGCAAGGTCATCAGATTTTGGAGTTGCCAGTCTGTGCTCAAAACGCCCACTACACGGGAGTCTTCCAGTACAGGCATAATCAGGCTTATGACAGGCTCGCCACTGAGTGGGTGGGTATAAATCGGTGTCCACCAGTAACGGTTAGAGCTCACATTATCGGTCAGCAGTGGCTCCCAGTGCTCCTTGCGCAGCTCCAGCCCTGCCTGCGCAGACGCAGTTTGCGCACCGTCCTCGATACGATAGACCTGAGCACCACCGAGCACACCATCACTGCTCACTCCATACCAGAGCCCAACTCCAGCCAGTTCAGATCGCTCCAGCAAAAGCTGCATCAGTTCAGTTTGCTGGCGGGGAGTGGAGCTGGTTTTCAGACGCTGCCCAATGCGTACCAGCCTCAGGGAGTCCTGTTCTATTTGCTGCAGGCGGCTATTGACCCGATCAAGGCTGTTGGTAAAGGCAACTTCGATCTGACGCTGATGAAATTCGGCCAGCGTTCGCTGAGAATATTCCAGATTGAGGCGGGTAATCACCCAAAGTCCAACAATAAAGAGCCCGACCAGTGACAACAGCCCCCAGATAATTGACTGCTTGAGGGGTGCTGTCGCACGCGGTCGTCTGGCCAGCAGGCGGGCCTTGGCTCGATTACTACTGCCGAAAGTCATCTCGGGTCTCCAATCCCTGGGGCCAGCTAACGAGCTGCCGCTGTCCCTGTGGCAAAGTGCTGGTTACCATTATGCAACATACAAGTACCATCGGCACCTTGCTTGGGTCAATGAACCCATGGAAACATGTTACTAAAGAGCAACGCAATAAATCAGCAAGCTACTATTCTTTACCCTACAGAACCAATACGAGTGATCCAATGAGCTGCCAATGCGAACAGAATGCCGCTTTTGATGGTGCCACCTCCACCTATCGACGGGCACTCTGGTGGGTCGTTTTGATCAATGCCGGTATGTTTCTGATCGAAGTCAGTGGTGGCTGGCTGTCTGGCTCAAAGGCGCTGCAGGCAGACGCGCTCGACTTTCTGGGCGATACCCTAACCTATCTGATCAGCCTACTGGTAATCGGCAAGGCCTTGCGTCTGCGCAGCAAAGTCGCCCTGTTCAAGGGCCTGACACTGGGTCTGATGGGGCTTTGGGTGTTGGGATCGACCCTCTATCGCGTCTTTTTCATACTGACTCCTGAGCCGATGTTAATGGGGAGCATTGCCACGCTTGCCTTCTGCGCCAACCTGCTGTCAGTTGTGATTCTGATGAAGTATCGAGATGGCGATGCAAACGTACGCTCAGTCTGGCTGTGCAGCCGCAATGATGCCATCGGCAACCTGTTTGTATTGGCTGCAGCACTGGGAGTTTGGGGTACCGCCAGTGGCTGGCCCGACCTGTTGGTCGCTCTGATAATGGCGAGCCTGTTCCTGCACTCGTCATTCCTGATTATTCGTCAGGCCCTGCGTGAACTGCGAACAGGTTACACACATAACTGAGATATCCAGCCGCTCCTGTGCACAAAAGA
>ERZ1673962.369-NODE-369-length-33102-cov-4.263927_pt1 | contig 33102 bp, 44 predicted proteins | sample MGYA00580188_ERZ1673962 | MGnify/ENA primary metagenome ERZ1673962 (study PRJEB41334, sample SAMN05608104) | rock metagenome | biome: terrestrial subsurface; feature: shale formation; material: shale | place: USA: Pennsylvania ... | reverse complement strand
CCCGCTACACGAATGGCCAGTCTCAGGGGTGTAGCGCGGCGATGGATTTGGCACCGTGCAGCACCAGAATTGGCCCCGGCAAAACCGTTAGAAATGGAGTAGTAGCGGGAAAAGTTAACGGCCTCTGCGGCACCTCTAACGGCAACGCAAAGGCCGCCTAATTTATGGCAGGGCAACCCATAGGTCGCGAGGTGTTACTCGGTTAGATGGCAGCCTGTCGGGGATGTCGGCGCCACCCACATTCAAGGCCTCATAGACCAGCTCTGAGCAGAACCAGGCACGGCGATCCTGCCAGCTTCCACGGAACGGAAAAGCGAAGATGGCCTTCCAGTCGTAGGGCCTGCCGATTTGCTCATCGAGGAAGTGAAGCAACGGCAGCACCTCTGTCGCCTCAACCTCAACACTCGCAATCCGGTCCCACGAGCTGCGGAACTGCTCTTTGCCCCGCCGAATCACGCCGCCCCAAGACACCGCCTCATACACGGTGCTCTCCACCTGAATAGCCACGTGATTCCACTTGCTCATCAGGAACAGGCGCAGCAGCCTGCCGCCGAGATCCTCGCTCTTGCAGAAATGGACAACGACTTTCATAACACCCCCCACTATTTGATCTTGGCTGCCGCGATGAACAGGTCGTCCAGCTGCTCTGGCGTAAGGCTCAGCTGTTTGCCGACGTAGTCCACGAACTGGGACAGGCGGATGAAGCCGGCTTCCTGCCAGGCGATCTTCAGCTGAGGGTCGTTGCTGGCCTCGACAACCGCCTCACACTGATCCAGCAAGCCTGCATTCAGCAGCGCCGCCTTGGCCTGGTAGCGGGTGACGTGCATCCGCTCACGCCGCTTTCTGAGAGCCCACTCTTCGTGGGTTTCGACTACTGTTTCTTCTTCCAGCATTGGGTCCTGGGTTGGCATCGGTAGATCTCCTGAATGTGGTCTTGTTGAGCATGCCGGCAATCGCCTGAACGGCGTTACCGTGCCGGGCATGGTTCACCCAGCTGTGGAGGTTCTGGCGGATATCCGCCAGGTCTATCTGGCCCGCCGCGTAATCGGCTTGCCATTGCTTGAGCTGACGCCCGAAACGTCTCAGGCTTGCCCGGCGCAGACGCCGGGAATTCGGCCACAGGTGGTAGCCGAGGAAGTCGAGTCCGCGCCCGCCTCGGTGAGATACCGGAAACACGCTGGTTTTGTGGTTCGTGCTGAGGTCGAGGTTATCGGCCAGCCACCGCTCTGCATCAATTCTCAGGGCCTGCAGGTGGCGCTTGTCCGGATGGATGACCACGAAGTCATCCATATACCGGATGTACCAGTGCTCGCGCTTTCGGCACTTCATCCACTGATCGAAGGCGTCCATGTAGATGTTGGCGAACAGCTGACTGGTCAGGTTGCCGATCGGCAAGCCTTTGCCCGGGGTTTCGGGCTCGCTGTAGCTGCGGACGATATTCTCGATAACCGCCATCAGCCTGCGATCGGCCAGCCTTTTGCGAAGCAGCTTTAGCAGGATGTCGTGGTCGATGCTGGCGAAGTACTTACTGATATCGGCCTTCAGTACGTATACCCGGCCATGCTTGCGGAGGCACTCCTGAAGCATTTGCTGCGCCTTATTCGCGCCCGCATGGGTGCCCTTGCCGATCCGGCAGGCATAACTGTGCCCGACAAATCGCGCCTCCCAGATCGGCTCTATCGCACTGACGATGGCATGCTGAACCACGCGATCGCGGAAGAGCTTCAAGGCGGTGATCTTCCGCCGCTTCGGCTCGGTGACATAGAAGCTGCGGTATGGACCGCACTGGTACTGCCCCCAGATCAGGTCGTTCTGCAGCTGGATCAGGTTGCCCTCCAGGTCTTTCTCGAAGTGCCGGCAGGGCCAGCTTTTTCGCTTGCCTTTCCGGGCGCTGAGATAGCCCTGATACAGGGCGTCAAAAGTGATGATCTGATCAAAGATTCCGTTAAATGTCTTGGCCATTCTCGTTCCTTGTAAGGCGAGTACTGCAGGCCTCTCCGTGCTGGATACTACGCGCAGCACTCTAACTATTTTTCGGCTCCTGCCGTGGATGTGACGTCCTTTCAGCTGGGCACTGGAAGCACGGCCGTAACCGGGCAACTTCTGGCCACTCAGGAGCTGAGAGCGGGGGCGGAACCCGATATTCGTGTTCGCATTCGTGCGCTCGTTGTTGAGGTTCAGCGCGGCGAGGCCGGCATTGCCGCCATTGTTGCGATTGCCACCCCGGATCGGGAGCCACTTAACGCCACACCCTTTCATTTATCGTCCCTGTCCTTTCGAGCCCGCCTGGCGTTTGGCGGCCTCCTGTTTCATCCACTGCATCCATCTGCCCAGGTAGCGGCCGATCTGGTCGTTGTGCCGCGCCCAGACCTCGTACTGACGGAACGGCAGAAAGCCCAGGTCTTTGCTCAGGCGAACCAGCGAGCGGAGCAGATCCAGCTCGGAGTCCAGATCCTGCATGGTGGTCTTTTTGTAGTAACGGCGGTTACAGACAATGACCAGGCGCAGAATCCGGTACATGCACTGGCGAATCTCCGCCGACAGCACATGCTTCTCGGACTTCGGAAACTGCCGCAGCGCGGCGTACCCGTAGTGGATCATCTCCTCCACCTTCAGCCTGATTTGCAGATCTTCCTGGTTCATGGGCCTCTTGTTCCTAACGCCCTGCTACCGCAGGGCAAACAGATTGCAGGGTTACGGATTACGGATTGCGAAAGCGGGGGCGGAACCCGACAGTCGTGTACGCAAACGTGCGCTCGCTGTCGAGGGACAGCGCGGCGAGGCCGGCACGGCCGCCATCGTTGCGATCGCCACCCCGGAGCGGGAGCCGTTCTCCCGTAAGATTGGTGTAGAGGTAGCCCAAGGGGTCATCCACGCCCTTCGGCACGATCAGCGCTCGCTTGAGCGCGTCACTGGCTCCCGTGTTATCCATGGCTGACCATGTGCTATTGCCGGGGATGTCGAACAGCGAATCCGTGTAGAGCGACTCATCGACGATGCCGTTATCCGGGCTGTACAGCACCCGACCATCCACCATCTTCATGCCGACCAGCCATTCCCAGACGTTGCCCACCATATCGGCGATGCCAGCCATGGTCTGATCGTGGCGCCACTGGACAGGGCCAGAGCCGGTGAGGATGTTGCCGATTCCAGAACTGCCACCCGGCACCCCGTTATCCTGGCGCGTGCCGGTCTCCCAGCGGTTATCGTGGTGGCGGCCATAGTTGGTGTTGCCGCGAGGCTGAAAGCCGTTGGCCATGCACCAGAGCGCAATCGCTGCCCAGTCCCAGATGGTCATCATGTCAAAGCCGGTACCGGCTGCCTGGCACGCAGCGCGGGCGTTGTCGTAGTTGATCGACACCTCCGGCGCCAGTCCCGGCTGGCTGACGGCCTCGCCATCGATCACTGCTGCCTGGTAGGCGCCCACCCAGATCTCGGCGTCTTCTACGCCATCGAAGATAAATGCTTCGTGGACACCGGTGCCAAGCTCGCCGCCCGGGGCGATGTCCTCGCAGAGGAATTTGCCCTGGCGCACGAAATAGCTCGGTTGGCCTTTGGCGGTGTAAAAGACTGTCATCCGTCCGCCGCTGCCGGCCTCCACTGATCGGCGCAGACCGTCGAGCATGGCCGGAGCCTTGCTCAGGGTGTTGCCGATGTTGTCCCAGTCAGTGTTAGAGCTGCTCGGCTCGGATGCGGTGATATCCGCAATGTCGGCTGTCAGCTGCCAGTACTGGTCGTTGTGCAGGACGGTGGTCGGCACGGTGGCCGAGCCGGACTGGGCGGACCACAAGCCGACGAAGTTGGCCGCTGCCTGGGCTGCGTTTCTGGCGGTCACGGCGTCATCACGGGCCAGCTCTGCAGCAACCACAACGCCATCACTGGCGGAGGTGCGCTTCAGGACGGCGGATCCGGCCTCGTTCTTATAAAGGTCCAGATAGCCGGTATTTTCGGAGGACGGCACGGTGAAGTACTCGCCATCGGCTGTGGCCGCCAGGCCGTCTGCGACGTTGTCGTAAGTCCGGGCTGCACCTTCTGCGGCTCGGGCTGCATCATCCGCATCAAGCTTTGACTGGGCTGCCGCCGAAGCCGACTGGGCAGCCGACTGGGCTGAACTATCCGCCTCGCTGGCCTTGGTATCAACGAAGTCGGCCGAGGTGTTTGCCTCCTGCCGGAACGGCTCCAACGCGCCAACGAACGCGTCTGCCTTGCTAGAAAATGTTGCCCCGTCGTCTGCACGACTGGGGGCCTCGGGTAGCTGCGAAATCTGGGGTGCAGGCATTAGGTCAAGCCCTCCACTTCAATGGAACATTCGGAAAACACCGGGCCTCTCAGCACAAGGTTGAAGCCGCGATAGAAGCCGTACACGACGGTTTCGGGCTGCGACTCTGCGCCGATGAACACGGTGGGTGTGGCACGCAATCCGGCCAGTAGCTGCTGGATTGCCGCGATACGGTTGCTGCGGATGCTGACTGGGTAGTCAGCGCGCTTGCTGAACTGGCGCTCGGTGATTACCAGGTTGCCGAATTCGTCGCGCTCCTTGCGCGAGAAGTCGAGGATCCCGACGTCCACGCCGAACTCGGTATCACCGATATTCCGGACACGGCCGGCGACCAGCTCGCCGATGCGGGTGATGCCATCGATCGCCGAAAGCGTGATCCGGATCGAGGCCTCCTTATAAGGAGGGAGTGCGGTGAACACGCTGTCGGTCTGGTAGGACTCCGGGTCGTAGAAATAGGTGTACCAGTCCTGGATGCCGGAGAGATCGGAGAGAGTGATCTCCCCCGAGTCGAAGACGACCGAATCGGTGGCATCGACCAGCTCAATTCGGAAGGCAGAGGCCAGCATGTTGAACAGGCCAAGGCCATCGATGAGCTGGGGTCTGTCTATGGTGATGGTGAGGGCTTCCTGGCCCTCCGTGAATGTGCCGATCTTGCCGTCAATCAGCCTGAGCGCGTTGATCACGCCAAGGTCTAACCATGTGGGCGGCGAGGCCACGGCACCGATATCTGGGCGGTCGTTGTTGTCGATCAGGACTTCGTAGTTGTGGTCTGCGTAGGTGTAAATGTCGCCGGCGGTGACGGAGGGGTTGGTTTGGTCGAGAAGCTCGCCAGAAACCACTTCGTAGATCTTGTATCCGCCGCCAACCCTCGCCCGACCAATCATGTAACCAGACCCGTATACAATCTCACCTGAAAACTGATTGTAAAACGCATCGACAGAAGGCTCTGCGGCCCAATTGGATACATTGAACTTTCGATAGTACGGGCTTACAGATACCTCAACCACCGCCTTCCCGGCTGAGTCCAGAAACAGAGACGAAACGCCGAGCGAAGACACCCCCGAAGGGCGCTCGCCCGTTATCCCAAACGAAAGGTCAATAACCTCCAACTGGGAGGTTAGGCCCAAATAACAAAGAAAGGCGTTCTTGGACGGAACATAAACAGAGGTTCTCAGCCCCGGGTACGCATTGTCGGTTTCCGCCATCAATACGTTTGAATTGCTCCCTGTGTCCGGACTGAAAACTGCAGAGTAAAAATCTAGGCTTGGAGAACGGTTGTAATAATACTTTTCATAACCATAGTAAATGGAGTTGCCAACAATGCCGTAAAGGCCAGCGCTTCTGACAGTGATCTGGTTAAAAACAGCAAAGTCTTCAAGATTCTGCCCAGGCACCTCCTGCCAAGTGGCTGACGAAACGGCGATATATCCAGAATAATTTTCGTCATATTTGCTTTGCCGGATAAAAACATAATCTGAGCTTTCAGACCAGTCTACGAGAAAGATGTTGACACCAAGTTTTGAGAAGACCAGGTTACCAGTGACAACCTCGTAAACGTAAACACCTCTTCCAGCGCCAGATCCTCGCCTTCCGACCGCAACCCACGAACCATCGGGGCTAACTCTTACTCTCTGGCCAGTAGCCTGCGCCTGGCCTGGAGGGACATCCAGCGTATCGCCGGTCGCAATATCTACCCGACGCAAGACGCCGTCATTGTCGGAGTTGACCCAGTCGCCATCCGGCAAAAGCCACAGCTCACCCTGGTGTTCAGAGATCGATATTGAGCTGTATTGCTTCAGAAGGTCCCGTCCAGCTACCTGCCACTGTGCATAGCCATCATCCGGCGCATTACTCTCAACCACCCCCGCCCTAGTCAAATCCATCGGCCTAATAATCTTCATGCGCGCACCTCAATTCCATCCAATTCAAACCGCTCCAGGAGCTTGGCCGTTTTTGAGGTATGCCTGGCGATCGCCTTCTGGGTCGTGGAAAGCTCGGACCTCAGCATCTGAACTTCTCGGTACAGCTGTGGGTCGCTTTGAGCTGCTCGGCTTGACGCCACCGATGTCGGGGAAGACGCGGTCACCGTCGGCGTGATCTGCCCGCCGCCCAGCGTCTGGTTGATCTGCGATAGGCCGGCCACCACCATGGCAGATCCGGCCTCGGTGGCCTCGATCTGTCGGTCGAGGCTGTTCAGCATCTGCTCTTCCACCGCAACCTGCTCATCGGTGATTTCCTGCAGGTCAGACAGCACGGAGCCGGTGGCCGCCAGATCCCGGATGTAGGCTTCCATGGAGCCATAGTCGCTGGCGCTGATGTTGGTGGCTGCGCCCAGGGCCGAGGTGAAGCTTTCACCGTAAGTGACGGAGCCAGCGCGAACCATGCCTCGCAAGGTGTCCAGGGCCTGGGCTCGCCGAGCCTGCTCGACGGACTTTCCGGTTACAAACAGTCCATTGAGAGCGCTCGATAGTGCGTCAGCGGCACGTTCAGCCTCCCTCAACGTGTCTTGGATCATCGCCCGCTGCTCGGCCAGGAGTTCCTTCTGTGCCTGTGCCGCGTCTTCCAGGTACGTGTAATACTCATCGGCCGCGTTGCGCAGCTGCAGGAGCGTGGCGATATTTTCGGCACCGGCCTCGGTGGCCCCGTTCTGGGCCCGCAGCAGCTCGTAGTAACCCTCACGGGTAGCCGGTAACTGCAGATTGGCCTGCCCCAGGGCCCGGGTGAGATCCGACTGGGCCAGCTCGAACTGCCTGGCGTCGGAGGCGAAGGTATCGATGAAGCCTTCCATGGAGCCGATGAACTCTTCCACGCCGCCGGCGGCCTCCATCAGGCGCTCGGACGCCTTGACCAGGTCTTCACCGGTGAGGTCGCTGAACTGGATGCCCAGCCGGTTAACCGCTTCCTGTGCAACCATTGTCTGGTTGGCGACCCTTGCCAGGGTTTCGCCCAAGCCTTCGCCGGCCTGCTGGAACTCCTCGATGAACGGCACGGCCGCCTCAGCAGCCTGATCGAAGATCGTGCTGAAAACGGCCTCGATCTCGGCACGCTGTTCTTCCGCGCTCAGGCCTTCCAGGCTGATGCGCTGAGTGTCGATCGCCAGCCCGCCGAGCCGGCCCGACGCGTCAATGCCGAGGGCGTCAGAAGCGGCCAGCACTGAGTCATAGATTGACTCGAAGGCAAGGCTGAATTGGTTGGTGGCGATGTCCTGGAACCGGTCAAAGCGCTTGTCGGAGCCAAACCAGCCGCCGTCCTCTTTGATAGTTGCGTAGGCCTGCACCAGCGTTCGGTTTACCAGATCGGACAGATTCCCGCCGAGGATCCGGATACCCTCATCCACGACCTTCTGGTCGCCGCCGAACACGCTGGAGCCGATATCGGACAGCAACCCGCCGGTAATGTCGTCCAGGAATTCCATGCCTTCGCTCAGAATTCCACCGAGGGCATCATCCACAAAGCTGTAGATCTCGGAGCCTGCGCCGAATAGCGGCCCGAAGGATCCGGTTGTTACGCCGCCGATGCCGATACCAAGCACCCCGCCCGCCAGCTGTGCCTGGCTGTAGCGAGAGGATGTCTGAAACTCCATGCCGCCGCGTTGGCGCGCGACGATATCGGCGGCGCCGCTAATGCCCAGCTGTAGAGTCTGCAGGGCTCGGAGCATGGACTGATTGATCCCGACCAGCTGGCCAATGCCGCTTTCGGAACCCTCAACAGCTCGGCGGATGCTCTCGGATTTCGCGTTGATATCGCCGAGGACGGTGCCGGTGCCCTGAGCAGCTTGACGAGCTTCGGTCGGGTCCCAGTCGCTGCCGGAGAGCCAGTCGGCAACTTCTGACATGGCCAGCTGCGCAACGCCACCGACGACAGCGCCAGCAACCGGGCCCGCAAAGGCCCCACCGATCTGGGCCAGCATGCCGCTGTCAGCCGTTAGATTGTCTGCCAATGCGTTAGAGATTTCGTCGGAAACGATGCCGGCCGCGGTGGTGGCCAGGGTATTGCCGATCACATCCCCGATATCTTCCCAGTCGCCAGCAGCGATGGCGGTCTGCAGGGCTGTGGAAACGGATTGCGCAGCGGAGTCGAAGCGGTTTACGAGCTGCTCGGCGGCTTTTTCGGCTGCCTCGTCTGCGGGGTCCACCAGCTTGTTCACGATGTTGTCTGCCTGCTCGGCAGTGATCAGGCCGCGCTCGAAGGCGGTCTGCACGATTTCGATATCAGCGGTGAGACTGCGCAGCTCCGCGCCCAGGGGATCGATCCGATCCATGAGGGCGCTGAGGCCTTGCTCGGCAGAGAGCTGGGCGCGGGACCATTCCTTGGCAGCCTGGGCGGAGGCCTTGAGGCCGGCCTGACGCTCCTCTTCAGCCTCAATCGCGTCATACGTGACATCGATCTGCTGCAACAGCGCCTGAATAATCGCAGGCTCAGCCCCTTTTTCCTCCAGAAGCTGAGCTTTGTACAGCGCGATCTTTCGGGCGTTCTTGCCTACGGTCTCGCCCTGGAACTCCAGCTGATTAGTTAGCTCCAGCGCCTGCCTGGTCGCCTGCTCTTTGGCATCGACCAAGTCCTTGTAACTGCCGCCACCGCCATCTCCGCCTGTGGAGTTGTCGATTGTGCGATTAGTGTCTTCCAGTGCAGCCTTGAGACTTTCCTCAGCTCGCAGAGCCTTGATAGCAGTTACGGAGGAAATGCCGAGTGATTCCGCAAGCTTTAATACTTGCGGACTTGACGCACCATACTGATCGGCAAGATCTGCGACGACACCCAGAAGCTCCTGATAGGCCTCCTGGGAGCGCTCGGTCGTTCTTGGCAAAGCATCTGCCAGCGCTTCGGCATCCTGCCGGGTAATCTGAAGGGTTTCGCTGATCTCACCGATGCGGTCGGAATAGATGGTGTCCGGCAACAGCGGGTTTTCACCGGCAATCGATTTGAAGGTCTCGATAACTGTGTTTGCCGCCTCGATCGCAGTGCTTTTGGCTTGTTGAGCATCAACGATCAATTCAATTCTGGCGGCATCTCGGCTAACCGAGGCCAACTCTCGAAGCTCATCGGCCAGCAAGATGGTCCCATCTTTCGCTGTGGTCAGCTTATCGCTCAACCCCTCAACCGAGTCAGAGAGAGTATCGATCCGCTTCGATGAATCTCCCAGCGCGTTGTACAAAACCCCACCAAAAACGCTGGCAATTGCCAGGCCTGCACCGAGCAATGCACCACCAGGGCCTAAAAGGCTGAGCAGCTGGGAACCCTGCTGGCCCATCGCAACGAAGGCGCTGGTACCGGAGCCGATCTGAACCGCCAGATCCTGGAACTGATAACCCGCCTGTTGGAGGGATCCTTTCTGCAGGCGGAACATGCGAGTGGCTTCCTGGCCTGCTGTTGTGAGGCCAGTCATTTGCCGAGTATTGGTCCGGGCCGCGGTTGCGGTACCGGACAGGGAGCCTTCGAGGCCACGGACTTCCCTGGCGGTCTCCCGCACGGTGCCGCTTACACCTTTGTTGTTGGCCCGAATGGCGAGCCTCAGCTCCATATCACTCATGCTCAGTCCTGTTGCTCCCGAAACGCTTCCAGAGCGCCGCTTTCAATCGTCTGGATCTGGCCGAACACCTTGTCGGGGTCTGCCAGGTCGCTCCTTCGGATCACCACGTCCACGGCGGTGTAATCCAGCCCTGTTCGTACTCCTGCCATCCCTGCGTATCGCCACTGGGTTGCGCACTTGAGAAAGGTCAGCACCGCGTCCCAGTTTTCCGGCAGGACCAGGAACTCCCGATCCTCATCCCGGTGCAGCGATTCGGTGTCCACTCCCTGGATCCCGAAGGCCTGTAAATCCGACTCAAGGCCGCCAGGATCTGCCTGGCGACCTTGTACCCAGAACCGGCCCGCTGCCTTCAGGTTCTCGGCCGGTTCTTTTTTGTGATCGACTCCTGGTAGGCGTTCACCAGGGCCGTGCTCACGGATGGGTCCGCTTTGAGGGCGTCGAGCAGTTCGTCACCCTGCAGCGGCCTGCCATCCTTGCCCGGCACTTCCACGCCATCCACGCCGACCAGCACGAGATCCAGCAGGCGCTTGTCCTGGTTTTCCGGATCCTTCATGGCGGTGGCTGGCAGCACCCGGAACTCGGCGGTGAACTGGCCGGTGACTTCCTTGTCGCCGTCGAAGATCACAACCGAGACCGGATAGCGGAAGGTGCGGGTTGGGTTGAGCTTGAACATAAGGGAGGGCTCCTTACTTAACGGTGATCACCAGCTCATCGTTGCCGGTGTCGGGGTTGATGGTCAGCGGCAGGGAAAGCATCTGCACGCCGTTCTTGTCCTGCTCGGTCGGACTGCCGATACCGACTTTCGGTGCGGCGAACTCAACGATGTTCCCGGCCACTTTGCCGTGGGTCACTGCCAGCGCACCGCGAGCGGAGGTTTTGGCCTTCTCGTAGAGATCCACGGTGGCCAGGTCCGGCTCCTCCACCACAGCGGTACCGGTCGGCTGGCGATCGGTGATCTGCATGGAGGTTTCCTTGCCCACCAGCTGGTGCTTCACGGTTTCCACCGCGAGGTTAAAGCTCAGCTGGTCAAAGCTGAGGTCCGCGCCGAACAGGCTCAGGGCGCTGGTGTTGGCGTTGGTGACTGGTGCCGGCATGGTCCAGGCGCTGGTATCCGCCTGAGGGATAGCCGTGTTACTGATCGGCCCGAGGATCCCCATGAAGTTGAACGTCATGTAGGGGATGTTGTTGGTGGACATGCTTAAGCTCACCGTGCCCCGGCCGCCCACAAACTTGTGCAGCACGCCGTCCCGGTGGATCCAGCAGGTGATGGACTCCTCGCCGCCGGTGATCGGGTTGTAGGAGACGGAGACGCCCAGGTCCTCGGTCTCCGCGAAGCCGCAGGCCCGCAGCAGCGGGCCCCACTTGGGCGCGGTGCCGGCAGCGCCAGAACCGGCCAGCTCCACTTCCAGCTGCAGCTCGACGTGCTTCTCACCGGCGATCTCTTCGGAGTTGCCGAAGTGGCCCCGGATCAGGTTGCGTTGAATGTCCTCCCCGGCCAGGGGCGTGACCTGGACGCTGCGGGCAAGGATGGCGTTGGCCGATTCGGTCGGAGCCGCATCGGTGCCGTAGGTGGTCTCTATTGCTGCCAGCACCACGCGCCGGCGCATCTTGAATCCAGACATGAATTACTCCTTCTTCCCGGAGGTCTGTTTGGTTCCGTCGTCCCGGGTTTCCGGCTCGGCGGCTTTGGGTTTGGGCGCACCATCTTTGGTCCGCTGGTACTGGCCACCGCTCTGCGGCAGCTTCACGCGACGTTTACTCATGGCTTCCACCAGTACTCCGTTCGAAAGGCATCCACCCAGAACAGGGCGTTGTTGCTCAGTGTTAGAAGTTGGCCGCCGTGCCACGTGACTTCGGTGTCGTACTCCAGCACCGGCAGCGTGAAATAGTCGTACCAGGTACGGCTGGGCACCTCGGTACCGAAAGGCGGCGGCATCCAGTCCACCAGGCTCATCAGCACCGGCCGGCGCACATCGGCCAGCTGGTCCACCATCGGGCCGCCCAACGGCTGGTTGCCACGGCTCACCCCGGAAACCACCAGCACTTCCACCACGATCTTGTGGCGGGAGCCCTGGGTCATCGGCACGGTGGTCACGGCCTCGCGGCCCGGGACCACCACCACCGATGGCAGCTTTCGGGACTTCTGGGCCGCATCCACATCCGCCGCCAGGGACGCTTTCACGTCAGCGGTGGAAATGCGATTGGCCCAGGCAACCAGGTCCAGCATCAGACAAACCCTTTGCTGTCATCCCGCCCCCAGATCCGGCCGCCGGAGGTGATCTCGGCGCCATCATTGGAGGTGGGCACATCGCCAGTGTCGGAGACGCCCAGGGCCACGCGGCCCATGGACACCTGCTTGAGCAGATCGATAGCAGCCTTGTAGCGCATCTCGACCGGCTCGGGGATGTGATCATCGTGCAGGTGGTACCGGGCAACGTCCGAGCACACCCGCACCAGAACGGTGGGGGTGCTGGTCAGCGGCAGTTCGTATCGAGCGGCCAGATAGCCGTCAATCTCGGCGGTGGCGTCAGCCAGGGCGCGATCGAGCACGGAGGCATCGATCGTGCCGGTATGGCTGCGGTCGGTGAGCTGGATCAGCTCCTGCTCGCCAAACCGCTCTACCATGTCCACCTGGCTGGCGTAGTTCATTTCCGGGTCGCCGAGATGTGCGGATCCGCCTCGATGAGGGCAGCGACTTCTTCAGTCACAGCCACCTCACGCGGTTCCTGGGTGACAATCACCCCACCACGAATGCGGCGCGGCAAGCGGGTGACCACTTCCAGCGTGATCTCGCCTTCTTCCGGTGACGCCTGGTCATCATCACCGGGCAGGTTGCCGTCCTTGGCAGGCCCCCGCTCCTTGCTCTGTTCGGAATCCGTGCCACCCACTCCCGCAGCGGAGGACTGCTCACTCTCTCCGCCGCCGGGCTGGCTGGCTGCATCCCCGGTCACTTCGGGGCTTTGCTTCGAGGTATCCTCGGTCTTGGATTCCTCCGGCTTCTGGGCCGGTTGTTTGGCCTCAGGCTGCTTTGCAGCAGCCTGGGCAGTCGATTTCTTGGCAGCCATCAGTCAGACCTCCTTAGCTCAGCCAGGGAGACACGAGCAGCTCGGCTGTGCCCTGGTAAACGTTGGTTGCGCCGTTGGCATCGCGCTCGGCCTTCAGCACCTCAAGGCCGGCACTCTCCAGCGAAGGCGGAACCACCAGCAGCGTCGGGCGGATGCCCAGCGGGCGGCCACCATCGGCCTTGAAGCTCTGCATGGCGGTGCGTGCAGCGGCGTAGTTGGTCGCGTTCAGCGGCTGTTGGGACTTGTAGGCCATCTGCCAGAAGCCGAAGCCGACGTTGTTCCGGGCGCGGACGCCGTAGCGGTACTCGTCCGCCGTGAACACGTGCTCGTCATCGTTCTTGGTCATCTGCTGCAGATCCGCCGGAACGCGTTCCTGGTAGATCAGAGGCTTGATGGCGCGGCTTACATCCAGCAGGTACCAGGCGGCACCAGGATCGGTGGCCGGGATATCCTGGTTGGCCACGGTGGTCGGGGTGCCGGTGCCGTCTACTTCCGGGTACACCGGGTGATCGGTGTCGAAGAAGTTCTGACCGTCGTAGCACAGGGTGCTGCCACCGGCGGCCAGCAGGGCGAACACCAGCTCATCGGGATGAATGGCGGCAGCGCGGCCCATCTCCTGAAAGAGCATGGAGTAGGCGCCGATGTCGTCGTCCTCGATGTCGGTCCGGGCCACGCCGACAGTGGATTCAAACAGCTTGTTGGTGATCTCGTAGCCGTGAGCGGCCATATCCTTGATCACCCGATCGCCAACCCATTCGCGGAACTGCGGGAACTGACCCAGCCAGCCGTAGGTGTTGGATTTGGACGAGCTGGAGACCTTGGAGGCCAGTTTGTTCCAGGCAGGCTCTGCCATGGTTTGACCAGCCTGGTATTCCTTCTTGAAGCTGGTCATCAACGCGGTAAGCAGTGACGGGGTAATGATCATTTCGCGGTCTCCTCAACCTTGACGCCCTTGGCCTTGAGGAACTCCTCGGGCGTCTGATTCATCAGGCGGCACACGGCCAGCTCTTCGTCGGTGAGTTTGTTGTCACCTTCGGGCGGCGTCTTGCCATCGGTTTGCTGGCTGGTCAGCGCCGCGATCGGCTGGGCGTTGTCCAGGTAATCGCGCAGGGCGGCCACATCCTTCTTGCCCAGGTCGCGGGCCCACTTCTCCATGCTCTGGATCAGGCGGCCGTCTTCCAGGCCTTCCTTCACCAGCTGGTCCACTTCGCCGGTGCGCATCTGGGTGCTCAGGCTGGCAACCTGGTCCTGCAGATCCTTCACGGCGGAGACCGGCACGAATTTCTCTGGATCCGGGTTGTTGATCTGGCCGCGCAGGGCGGTCACCTCGTCTTCGGTTTCTGCGGCTTTGTCCATCAATGCCTGGACGGCCGCTCGAACCTGCTCGGCAGTGGCGTCTTCGCCCAGCCCGAGCATCTTCAGCAGTTCTTTGTCCACGGGTGTTGCCTCCTCGTGTGGTTGGTGCAGATAACGGGCAGCCGCCACATCGGCGATCCCATCAATGGCCGGGTTATTGGTGACGGCCGCCATGAGCAGCTCGGTCACCACACCGGTGTTCGGGTCAAACTTGAAGACAGGAGAGAGGTAGCGGTACTCGTCGCCGGTAATCAGCGCGGCCGCTCGTTCGGTCCATTCCACATCCACCGCATACAGGCCATCGCCTTCGCGCCACTCCAGGGTGGTGAACCACGCAGCGGCCGGAGCCGGGTTGCCGGAAGTCTCGGCATAGAGGGTCTGGTGTTCGTAGTCGATCACGAACGGGGTTTGGCGTTGGGTGGCCAGCGCCACCAACTGGCGAGCAACGTCAGCGTCTACGCGCCAGCCTTCCAAACCCTCGGGGCGACCATCCCGAGCACGGAACAACCCGGCCGGGAACAGCTGGATCTCAGATCCGGGCTTCCGAAGCCGGGTGGTACAGGCTGCAATGTGAGTGCGGGGTGATGTTTTCATGGGGCCAGTTTGGAAGCTGGCACGCCAGGCAGGAACGCGAATGGATTCGGGCAGTGATCCGAGGGCGGGCGCGGGAGGAAAATCGCACCCGGCGACAGGGAGAATACCCCTACGGGGTGGAGCGGCTCAAGTATTGTGCGTTAGACCCGCGTTAGAATCGCCGCCAGCATGCCTATCTGGTTTTGCATGCCCCGTTGGCGCTCTTAGGGGTCAGAATCGATTACAGGCGATCTGAGGCGGTCACTTGAAAGCGCCCGCGAGATGCTCGGCAGCGATCTGCAGTATATCGCGTTCGTCCTCCGGCCCGATACCCAGAAATGGGCGGGCCGGAATGTCGCCCCAGGGAATGGGGCCGCCACGGCTGGTGGTGCCGAACTCGCCCTGCTGGGCACCGAACTGGTGAGTGGGCGCATAGGGCACGTTGGTACCGATCTGGGCGAAGTCCTGGCCGTAGTCGGTGGAGATGGACCCGCGCAGCGTGCCGGCATCCTGCAGCAGGGCGCCGCCCTGGCGGTAGGGTCGCAGGGCCAGCGTGACCTCGGAGAGCGGATCCCAGGCTACGCCGGTTTCCGGATCGGACTCGGTGGCGAAGGCGCGGGCAGTGGCCTCTTCCAGGACACCGGCAATGCGCTCCATGGCCGGCGCTGGATCGTCTACGCGCCTGACCAGGCGATTCAAGGCACGGAGCACCTCGTCACTGTTGTGGGTAATCTCGATGTAACTCATGGCTACAGCAGCCCCTCCAGCGTACCCTCCAACAGCTCATACCGGCCACGATCGGCCAGCTCAGCCAGGCGTACAGTGACGGGCTGCAGGTTGGAGGCCAGCGGGACCGTGGATGTGTTCGCGAGTGGGTAAGGCGCCCGGATGACGCCTACCACCCCCGGCTCGGCGGCATTGGTCACGTACACCAGCGCCTGCTCAGCGGTATCCCACAGGACCGCCTTCGGACGATGCAGCAGCTGTGGGATAGCCTGCCAGAACTCCAGGGCGGTGATGCCGTTCTGGATCTGGTCCCGGCGCAGGATCTCGCCTTCGGAAAGCGCCAGCAGCCGGCCCGGGGCGCTGCCGGTGCGCCGCAGCACTTCGTCTGCCAGGGAATCCGGCAGCAGGCCGGCGGCGGCCCGGCCCTGCCCCGTGGTCTCACCGGCCACCACCTGGTCCACCCAGCGGGCAAAGTTGTCGCTGCGCAAGTCGCTGCTGTTGAGATCCCGGATCACCTGGGTGCGTACCTCCGAATTGCTGATCTGGCCCAGTTTCTGGGCAATGCTGGCATCTGTGCCGTATGCGGATGCGCCGGGATTGTAGCCCCAGCCGATGTCCGGGCTCATGGTGCGGCCGTCAGGCAGGGTAATCACCGGATGATCCACGGCCATCACTTCGCCGGTCTGGATGTTGGTACCGGTTTCCCGCTTGACCATCTGTATGTAGTCCGCGCCGTTCTCGACCGTTAGACCTTCACGCTGCAGGTTGCGTTCGGAGAGGTTTCTAACGATACACCGGCAGCCCCAGCCGTTGGGCGGGTAGATGTACTGCCAGATGGGATCATCCCACCGGAAGACCTTACCGTTCAGGGCAGCATGGCTCGGGCGGGTGCGCGAATCCATGATGGCCTGGTACATCCAGTACGGGCGATCGGCCACCAGCGCCAACTGCCGCCGGTACCGGCCCGCCATGTACGCCGTGGAGGTGTTGGCCCGGAAGATGGTCTTCAGGCGGTGCACGCTGCCCAACTGGACTTCCCGATCGTTGCCCTGGGCGTCCGTCCAGGTCTCCTTGCCCCACCAGCCCTTTTTCTTCAGGGCCGGGGCCAGGCGGTTGATGAACTCCCGCTGGGTGATGCCCTCGGATATCGCTGCGTCTGTGGCCTCGCGGATATCTTCCAGGATGTCCATGCGCATGGCCTTGGCCACGGTGAATGCCTGGGCGTGCGCCGCGCCGTCCATCTCCTGCCACTGGTCGGTAATCCGGAAGCCCTTGGCACGGAAGAACGCCACGGCGTCCTTCGGCGCCATGTTGAACGCGGCCCGCAGGTCCGCCTTACTCTTCGTCGGCATCGAGGCTACCCCATAGCTCTACGGCAAACATGGCCCGCCTCAGGCGCTCTTCCAGTCCGCTGGTGTCCATGCTCGGGTACAGCTCTGCAAGCATGCCCAGCAGCACGTCAGGCCCTTGCTCGGCGGCTTTCATGATCGGCTCCAGCACCGGCACCATCTGTTCGCTCAGTTCGCCGGAGTCCAGCGCGTCCAGGGCATCGTCCACGGCCTGCAGGTCCGGGAAGTCCTCGGTACCGCCGTTGTCGGTCTCCGCACGCAGGGCGGCCGTTGCCGCCATTGGGGCGGGCCGGGCCGGTACCGAGAAGTCCAGCACTTCCTCGCCTTCCTCGGGCTGGGGAATGCCGAGCTTCTCGTGGGCCCATTTGGCGGGGATCCGCATGGCGCGGCCCAGCTTGGGCAGGGCATCGGCGTAAAGCTTGATGTCCTCGGGCTGCTCGGTCTCGAACACAAACGACGGCAGCCGTCGCATGGGCGTGTTAAGGCGCGTGAGCGGCTCCACCAGCTGCTGGGTGATGGAGCTGGCAATCTGGCGGGCATCGCTGACCAGGATGTCGTGGCGCACTTCGTTGTGCACCTGCCCCAGGGCATAGGCCCCGCCGCCGCTCTCGCTGGTCTGGCTGGTGAGGGTGCCGCCCAGAATGGCCTTGCTCATGCTGGCTTCGGCCCAGCGCATCATGCTCATGAACGGGTCGGAGCTGCCCTTGGCCGCTTCCTGGAACTCGATATCCATGCCCTGGGGAATGATGCCGGCCGCTGCGTGGCCGATGTTGACCACCGCCTTCATGAGGGTAGCTTTCTCGGTGTCGCTGGCGCCGGCCGGGTATTTGCCCAGGCGCAGTGGCAGGCCGTGAATCTCCAGAAACTCCGCCAGATCCCGGGCGGAGTAGTTGCGGAACAGGTACGGCCAGGCGAGGATCCGGGCAAGGCCACCTCTGGCCAGATAGCCCGACTTGGCCTTGTGCACGTGCACGAGCCAGCCCCACTTGCGCAGCTCTTCACCCCGGCCGTCCATGGTGCGCAGCACCAGGTGGTCCCGGTTGAAATCCGGGGTCATGAACCAGTCCGGCTGGCGATAATCCGCAGACTTCAGCCGCCACTGGCCCTCCGATCGCTCCCAGTTGTACTCCAGGCAGGCATAGCCGTACAGGATCGCGGCCGAGGCGTCGTAGACGATCTCTTCCCAGTCCAGGCTGCGGATCAGCCGCTCCACGCGGCCGGTCCATTCCTTCTCCTGGGCCGTGGCGTCCTCCGGCGGGCGCAGGTTCCAGTTGAGCCCCAGCAGGGCCCGGCGGCGCTTGCTCAGCTCCGCGAACAGGTGGGCATCCTTTTCCTCCATGTCCTCTGCCAGCCGGGCCTGACTGTCCAGGCGGCCCTGCTCGGCGTCTTCGAGGATGGAAGACAGCTTGGCCGGGGTCAGGCCCCGGCTTGGATGGTCGGAAAACTCCCGGTAGAGGTAGCCAACGCTGGCTGTCTGCGGCTCGCTGGCCGGTCCGGGTTTGGTTTCGCGGGGCATGGGCAGCCCACGGTGATCAAGGATGTCTACCATGCGCCTGTCTCCTGAATGGGCAGATCGTCGTCATCGGCCCAGTTGTCTGTGCCAGCATCCCAGCGGCTTTTGACGCTGGGCGCGGCGGTGAATTCAATCGGGGCCGGATCCTTGCGGCTGGCCGCGTAGGCCAATGCCAGGGCAATCGCAAAGTCCCCGTGGCGGCCGTCCTTGCGCGAATTGTTTGGCACTTTGGCCACGCCGTTGATGGTCTGCACGGCCCGCAGGTCATCCACCAGGTAACTGTCCGCCGGGATCTCCAGCGTGCCGTCCTCGAACGCGGCCTTGAGCGGTGGCATGTTCTCCCGGTACCAGGATTCGGAGAGCATCACCTCCTGCACCCGATGCCCGCCGTAGGCCTGGGCGGTGACTTCCGCCAGATAGGCGCCGTTGCCGGTGGCGTCCATGGCGCCGCCCTGCAGGCGGCGAACCCTGTCCAGGATGTAGTGGAGGATCTGGCGCTGCTGCTCGAAGGGTACGTTGGCCAGCTCCACCACAAACGGTGTCCGGCGCACCAGGTCCTGCCCGATCAGCAGGGGCACAATGACTGTGAGGTCCATTCGGCGGGCGAAGTCCTCGCCGAAGGCCAGCCAGAGATCCTCCGGCAGGTTGATCAGCAGCGGCTTGAGGTGTTGCTCGCACCAATCCCGGATCTCGGCCTCACGCATGGCCGACGGCCATTGCTTGAAGGCGTCATCCAGCTTCAGGCGCAGCACCGGGATGTCCTTACGGGTGCGATCCTCCACCAGCGCCCGGGGCAGCCAGTTGCCGGAGCCCTCCGCCGGGATCACGTCCAGCTCTTCATCGGCCGCATCGCCGTAGAAATCGTAGACCTCCTGCACCCAGGCATCCTGCCCGGCCTGCGTCCAGTCCCTGCCAAGGCGCAGGCACACGCGCTCATACAGGCCTTGATCCACGGCCTCCTTGAAGCTGATGCGCTGCACGGAGCCCTTGCGGCGGCCGGCGCGGAGGTCGTTGATCAGCAGGTTGAACGGGTTCTTGTCTCCGTTGTGGGTGCTGATCACGCGGACCTTGCCGCCCCAGATCAGCAGGGCCAACGCGGCCTTCAGCAGTTCGGAGAGCTGGTCATGGAACGCAGCCTCATCGATGACCACCACGCCCTGCTTACCCCGAAGGTTTGCGGGCCTGCTCGATAGCGCCACGATCCGGTGGCCGCTGTCCGGAAACCGGATGGTGAAGGTCTTGATGTGCTTGTCGTCGCTGTCGTCTTCCCACAGCCCCTCTTCCACGGCACTGGCACCACGATTGAACACGCGGGCCCACAGGGCGCAGGCCTCCACGTATTCGATGGCCATGTCCTGGTTGTAGCCGATGTAGTACACGTTCTGGCCGCCGGCGTTCTTGGCGGCCGCCGCGATCAGCACGTCATCCGCCGCCTCGGCCCAGGTGAGACCGGTCCGCCGGCTCTTCTCGCTGACCTTGAGCTGGCTGTCGTCAGCAATCCAGGCCTGCTGGTAAGGCAGCAACACCGGCGGCGGAGCGTCGGCGTTGGCGGTTGGGGCGTTAGAAAGCGGGTTGTTTGGCACTACGCAATCCCCAATAGTTCGCGCCGCAGGTCGTTGACCACGTCGGCAGAGAGCCCGCCGCGCTTGGCCACTTCCGCCGCCTTGTCCGCAGCTTCCCGGGCCACTTCCTTGCGGACCTCGCGGGCCCACTTTTTCTGGTTGATGGTCATCCGGCCCAGATCCGCCATGGCGTGGCTCACGGTGGCCATGTGTTTGGCCGCTTTCTCCGGCTCGTGCTCGGCACGGCTCAGAGCAAGGGTGATCTGCATCAGCTGGTGCTGGACCATCTGGGAGGTGGCCCCCATGAGGGAGCCCTGGGTGTCTTCGTCCGACTCAGCCCAGGCCTTGGCCATTTCGGTACTCTTGCGGACCGCGCCCATGGCCTCATCGAACTCTTCCTGCAGGGCGCTGCCGTAGCGGTGCACTGCCGATCGGGAGAGCTTGAAGCCTTTCTCGCCCAGCCAGTTGGTCAGCTCCTCATAGCCCTGGAAGCCGTTGCTAACGAGCCGCTCATTGAGCTCGTCACGCAGTTCCTGGGGCAGATCGTAGATCTTTGAACGCGGCGGCATGGCTCATGCTCCCGGCTGGGGTGCGGCAACACCTGGTGTTTTTGCCCGGCCCTCTGCCACGTCGCTGCCACGGCTGGTGAGCGTGATGATCCAGCCCGCCCGGGGCTGTTGCAGGATCACCAGGCCCTGCTCTTCCAGCCAGGCCAGGTCGTTGTGCAGCAGGTCCTTGCTGACGTGGTGGCCGTAGTTGCCGCCCAGTTCGTCGTTCAGGCTGTACTCATTGGCGGTGTACATGTTGCGCCGGGAGAGGATCCGCAAGATCCCGAGCCGGCGGCCTTCGGTCTGGAAGTCCTGGTAATTCACTGGCCCTGGCCTCCTTTCTGGTTCAGCAGGTACTGGTTAACCATCGATAACTGGTGGGAAAGCGCCCGCATCTGGCCGCTGACCCCGGAGAGATCCTCCGCCACGTCGTTGAGGCGGTCGTACACCTTGGAGAGATCTGCGTGCGTGGGCGCGCCGTCCAGCTTGCTCTCGAACACATCCTGACGGCGCTCAACCCGTGATACGCGCTCTTCCAGGCCCGAGAAAGCCGCTTCGGCGTCTTCCCGGACGGTGTTGATTTCCCGGGCGTTGGCCTTTGATCGGCTGGTGAGGTGCTGGTACACCCCCAGAGCAACCAGGCCGCCCAACTGGGCCACGTCCAGCGCGAGCTTGGCGGCGCTGTAGTCAAACTGCGACAGGTCCATTACTTCCCCCGGCGGTCGTGATCGTTCTGGCAGTCCACGCACCGCACGGCACGTGGGTTGGCGTTCAGGCGGGCCCCGCTGAGGCGCTCGTCACAATCAAGGCAAAACCGCTGGCCGTTGATCTCCAGCGGTGCTTCCAGGTGGCATTGCAGGGTCTGCTCGATGCCGGCCCGCGTGAGGCGTTCTGTCAGGGCTTGCGCCTCCTCAAACTGTTTTTCATCCATGACGTTAGCCTTTCCCTTTGATGAGCTTGTCTAACAGCCCGCTGCCAGTGGCGTGCTGGGTGATCTTCTCGGCAGAGCGGCCTATCACGTAGCCGCCAAGCCCGAGTTTCATCAGCCCGAACAGCGAGAGAATCGATTCCTCAGAGAGATTGGGCGGGGTGTAGCCGAACCAGTAGCCGCCGATCAGCACGCCAAACCAGAGCATGGTCAGCGGGCGCCAGTTGCGCTGCAGCCAGCTTTCCCCCTTGGCCTCTGCCTGAACCACTTGCCCCCGTGTCTCGATGCGGGCCCGCTCCAGATCCGCCTCCAGGCCTTTGAGTTTCAGCAGGGCCGCCGGATCCCGGCGCAACTCAGCCTCAATGGCCTCCGGTGACTCTTCCACGCCCAGGGCTTTGGCGATCAGGCCGCCAACCGCGCCGCCGGCGGGACCGCCCAAAGCCGCGCCCAGCATGGGCGCGGTGTTTGAGATCAGGCTCTTGACGCCATCCCAGCTCCAGTCCATCAGCTCACCATCCTCAATGCGTCTTCCACAGGGTGAATGCCGTACACGTAATGAGTCCGGCCCGGCTTGCGCACGGCGGTCAGAAGCTGGCGGCGCGGTTCTTCTCCGGGCTTAGCCATGCCGACATGCACCCATTCGCCAAACTCGTGAATGACCTGATCAAAGGGGATATCGCTGTCAGCGAACCACTGGGCCACCTCCAGCGGGCTGTGCCCGACCACAGAGATATCAGCCGCGCAGCCGTGTACGTGGGCACTGGTCCGGCTACCTCCGATGGCGGTGTTCAATGCGGCAGGGCGGTACCCGGAGCTGATAAAGATCGGCCCGAGGGCGTCCCGGGCCGGCTGCAGCGCCACGCAAGCCAGGTGCTGAAGATTGGTGAACACCTCGCTGCCTTCCGGCGCTTTAATCTCGATGCCATGGCGGGCCGCCGCCTGGGAGCGGGTGAACTCGTGAAGATAGAAATTGGGAGAAAGCTGTATTTTTTTCATGCTCCCAGAGTAGGGAGCGGGTCGGGAGGCCGGAACCTGCAAGGGTTCGGGTAGTTTTCAGTAGGTGGGCAAGGAAACGATACGGCAGGCGGAAAACGTTGGCAAGAGTGAGAAAAAAGGGCGGAAGATCCGCCCTTAATTCGATGCCCCAGATATTAGGTCTACGATTTCTGCGTTCCCATGCAGCTCGGCATATTCAAGATGACTGAGGGGGAGCGGGTTATCAGCCAATTTGATCCCTGACCCCAGAATTGCTTTGACTGCATCAGCGTCGCCTTCGTAGATTGCCGTTTGCAGCTTTTCATGTGCTGTGCGCCCGGCAGCGACACCCTGATCAGTTTTTGAAAGGTCAGACTGACAGTGCTTGCACTTTATGGCGTTTGCCTTAATTGGCTCTTTGCAGTACGGACAGATCGATAGATCTCCATCCCGAAGCGCTTCCTGCGTGCTCTTCTCGCCAGTTTTGGGGGATACCAGTAAAATCAAAACTGCCAATGGGCCAAAGATGAAGCCGAGGGCAGCCCATAGTAGCTCAGACCTGCCCTTGGCTGACGCGATGCCAAAGGCTAACACTGCACAGATAATCCAGATCCCGATATAGACTTCCATAATCTCTCTCCTTTCTTTGCTTTATGCCTCAGACTCCGGCTTGAAGCTGAGGATGTTTACCACTTGGTGACGTATAAGTCGATTTCTTGGGCTTTTTCCGGTTTTTAATGGTGTTCAACCGGCACCGCCAATCATCCCGCTCCGCTTCATCCTCGATCCGGGCCAGCCAGGCGCGGATCTCCGGCGGGCGTTTGGTGCGGATCATTTGCCAGGCCCTGAACCAGCGCTGTTTGTCGCGCTCGGTCTCGGCTCGCTGGCCGTTTGGCATGGCGGCCAGATTCATTCGAACAGGTCCCCCTGGTTGTCGTCCTCCGGATCCGCGTTGAGGATGTTGAGCACCTGCCGATCGGTCATCCCGTAGCGGAGAGCCAGCTCCGCGAGTTTTGCACCCTCGCGGCGTTCACGGCGGATGGCTCGGTTGCGCACTTCCCGCCGGATGGCAGCGCCACGGGGGACCTTGATCCGCTCCCGGGCCATGTATTCGCACAGGGATTGGGCAGCCTCCGGGCCGACTGCCTCCAACAGAGCATGACTGTGATGGAGCTTTTCGGGCACCCAGAACTCGGTGCCACCAAAGGCCTCCATCAGGTTCAGGACTGCAGGCAGGCCAATGATATCGACCAGATCGGCCATGGATTCAGGCAGCAGTTCGGCTTCTACGCTCATGGCTTGTTCACCTTGTACTGGTTCGGATCAACGCCCAGCTTGCGCATGTTGGCTTCCCACTTGCGCTGGGCCTCCTCGGGGCTTTCCTCCATGCCCTGCTTTTTCTCCGTTACCGTCGGCCGGCCGCCATCTGCCTCGGCGGCTGGCCTGCGGGCGTCAGGTGCCACGCTGGCCAGCACCTGCTTCAGGTAGTTGTGGTTCTTGAGCGGGTGGTTTTCGCCTCTCTGGCGTTTCTCATGCAGGCTGCGGACTGTGTCCTGCAGTGCCGCCACCAGGCTGTCGCGGTCGGCAATGGCCAGCGTCTCCTGGGCCAACTTCAGGGCTCGGGCATTGCTGAGGTCTGACTTTGCAGGACGGAACAGCGCCAGGTATTGCACCAGCGGCCTAGCCAGGGGCCGACCGAGGCCGGACAGCAGGCCCAGCAGCTCACTGCCGGCATCGTCCTGAATCAGTGCGTCCAGGTGCAGGTGGCTATGGCATACGGGGCAGCGGCCTAGTTTCATGATCCGCCCCCGATTGATTCTATTTCGCTGACCATCTGTCTAAGGATGTAATGGTTGCAGAGGATCCCAAGCCATTTACGATTCCTTCGCCAATTTTTTGAGAGCTCCGGGAATTGTTTTTCCATGTCTGCAATCGTTAGATTCTGCTCTTCCAGGAGCCGTTCTAACGCGGTCAGCAGTCGGCGCTTCTCCAGCTCGACATCGAGGGCGGCAATCACGCCGGTGAACTCCTCAACGCTCTGCAGCCAGGCTACTCGCTCACGGCCGTACTGGCGCTTGGCAATGGCGTCGGCGTAGCTCCATGGGGCTTTCAGCTCGGCCAGCAGGGCCTCGATCTTCTGCAGCATGGGCTGGGCGTCCAGGTTGTGCGGCTTGCCTGGGTACTGCCCCACGCGCTTCCTGGGCTTGGCCTTAAAGCCGCGCTCCTTCATGTGCTGCACAATCTTGTGCAGCTCGGCCACGTTGCAGTCAGAGCAGGAGCGCTTGCCGCCGGTAACGGTGGCGATCATCTGGCGGTAGGTGTCTTCGTCCAGCGCCAGCTCTTTGCGGGCGATGTGGATCTGGGCTAGTACGCCTTTGCGGTTGTCACGCTTCATGGCTTGACCCCGCTTTCTAGCGCCGCCTGCCTGGAGCCGTTGACGCCCTGGTGGAACTTCACTTTTTTACCGTCGCGGTATCCCGCAGCGAGTGCGCCTTCATCGTGGTGACGCATTCCCTTGGTGTTGTCTCTCGGCTTCATAGTGGTCAAACCGCTTTTAAAACGGCTCTGTTTGTAGATTTCCAGAGCCGCATCATCGGCTTCACTGCGGCTATGAGGAGTGACCTGTCTCGATGCGGCATTGATCCACGCCTCGGCATACAGATCGCCACGGCGAACCTTTGTAGTGCGCTTCAGCCGCTTGTTAAGTGTTGCCAGATAATCTGCGCGGTGCTTTTTGAGTTGGCGGGCGAGTACTTCAAAGGCATAACCAGAAATCTCCCCGGCCCCGTTGACACCATAGAATTCAAACCGACCAACCCAACGATAACTCAGGAAGTCCGGGCCGGCCTTGTAAATGGTCTCAGCACCGAAAGCACTGGCGACCATATTGGCGAGCATCGCGAGATAGGCGGGAGGCGTTTTCCCGGCACCGGTGGCTGCGGTGTAGCTGTCTACATCACTAATCTGCACCTCGTCGGAGGTGACGCCATGAATCTCCATCAGCTTCTGTGCCTGACGCATAGCTGCCGCCGCTTCGTTGGGGTTGCTGGACTGAGCCAGGCGAAGGCACTTTTTGATCTTCTGTAGAATCTTGTCGTTCATGCTCTCACTCCCGCCCTTCGGGCCGCTCTGGATGGCAGTTGCACATAGCAGGCCTTGCACGGCTGCTGCGTTTTGCCCTTTTTGGTGTAGAAGAACTCGGCATCATCGGGCCAGAATTCGCCGCACTTGTTGCAGCGTCGCTCGGTGCCAAGCTCGGTGGTTTTCGTTTTGGGGGCCATAATTCCCTCCGGTTGGCTGCTCATCAGTACCGGGCCACCACGCCCGGCAGACGCCCCGGCTGGGGCGTTTCGCTTAGTGGGCTTCGGTCTTTCTGGCTCGGCTCTCAACCGTCTCAGACTGAACATCGAAGAGTTCCCGGACCGCTTTTCTAATTGCGTCGCACCCTACAAGGGCCAGCGTCTGAATGATGGTCGGGCTTGACATGTCCACTTTGTCCTCACCAACAAAGGTCAACGAGATCTGCACTCCATCCGGGCTGGGCAGAATGCTGATCGTTGCTGCTTGACCGCAGTCCTCAATCCATTGCTTTGCGTTGTGCTCAGCCATGATTGACATACTCCTTTAGTGCCTTAGCCGGCTTGAGCTTCACCACGCGAGAAGCTGGCACAGTCATCTCTTCACCGGTCTGAGGGTTGCGGCCTGTGCGGGCGGCGCGCTCTGAAACCACCAGCTTGCCGATTTCTGGCAGGACTACCTCATTACCCTGGCGCAGCTCTGAGGCAACCACATCGCCGAGGGCGGCCAGAACAGCGGTCATGTCGGCCTTGCTGATCTGGCAGCTTTCGCGCAATTCGTGGTGGCGCTTGATCAGGGCTTCTGTCAGTTGTGCTTTATTCACGTTGTATTCCTCTTAGGTTTGCGGGGGTTGCTTGGTTAAAGGGCCGCTACGTCTAGCGGGATTTGGCGGTGCGGGCCGTCTTCGCCCTGCCGCTCGTAGAAGCGCAGATAGCTCTTGCTGCCGGTAATCTGGATGGAATCCATGATGGCCTGCATGGCCTGCTGCCACTTCTCGTCTTTGATGTTCAGGCTGCGCAGACCCAGCACGCGGGCGGTGCTGATCTTGCCTTCCTTGTCGGTCTGGAAGGCGTGTTCAACCAGGGCCTGCACTTCGGAGCGGCTGCCAGCGGTCCACTCGTGGATGCACTGGTCAATCAGCTCCTTGGCCACCTGCAGGCGCTCATCGAACGCCAGGTGATCGGCTACGGCACGCTTTACCTGGTACTGGCCGTCAAAGCTGGCCAGGGTCACGTTGCCCTTCTTGCCGCCATAGGTGGTGTCGTATTCCCGGGCGCTCAGCTCCAGGAAGGCCTCGACCTCGCTGGAGATCTCCGCCTTTACCCGGCGCATCTCTTCCTGCAGGGCTTTCACCTTGGCAATCACTTCCATGACCAGGTCATCCCGGAGGCGGTCGATGTCCTTGATCTGGTCCACCGGTACTAGGTGGCCTTTTGCGTTTCTGCGGAACTGGTCCGCCTGGGCTACTTCGCTCATAACTCAGAACCTCACGTGGTTTGGGGTTGCGGACGGGTGGTGCGCTTGAAACAGCTCAGCCTGCCGCGTCTTTTGGGGTGCCTCAGGTGGCGCAGGGGCTCGAACGGCCGCACGTTGTTGCGCGGCAGGTTGTCCAGCTCTTGCTCAGCTTCGGCGGCCTGCTGTTGCAGCACTTCGTCCCGGATCATGCGTACGCGCACGCTGGTCTGGGCTGGCGTCAGCGGGAACGGGGCATTCAGCAGATGCTCGTATCGAGCAGGGTCCGCCAGGTAGGCGTCCAGCTTCAGGCCGTGTTTGTAGAGCATGTTGGCCGAGTAGATGTCGGCGTAGTGCTCCAGGTAAGCGGTTGGGTACACAGTCATCTATGCCTCCTCGGCCGTGCGGCCTGGGTTGTTCGGGCAGTTCTGGCACACGCGCCAGACACGCATTGCCATGGGGTTGTGCGTTGGCGCCGGGCGGTCGCGATATTCCCGGCACTGCTCGGTGCTGATGTTGATTCCCTGGGCCGGGCAGTGGATGCCGTCGAGAGCGGCGAGGATCCGCTTTTCCATCCGGGCGGTGCTCGGGCTGGAATACCGGTTTGCCAGCAGCAGAGAGACGGCGGTCCGGCTGATGCCAATCCGATCGCCCGCAGCGGTGCGGCTGGAGGACTCGACCTCCTTGGCCAGCAGCTGGATCCAGTGCGGCGGCTGTTCGCCCCAGTTAGAGATATCGACTTTCCGGGCCATTACTCGCCTCCCTCTGTTGCTACGTGGCGGCGGTAAACCACCTCTCCGGTGTTGGGGTCATACAGCTGCTTGAGGCGCTGAATCATCGGGGCCCGCGGGCCGGTCCAGCGGCTCGGTACCAGGCGGTACCGGGTCGGGACGCCGGGGCTGCCTTGCCGGGTGATGGTCAGGTAGCCGGCGCCGGCGAGCATCAGGCAGTAGTCCTTGGCGGTGGGCTCTGCCACTTCGTGGGCCGGTGTGGAGGCCGCCTGGGCCAGTTCCCGGCTGGTGAAGTCGCCGATAATCTTCACGGTGCGCCACATTTGCTCCCGGCCACGGCCCTGGGTGACTTCGGTGCCGTCTTTACGGACTCTCGGGGCGTCCACCCCGCAGTCCCTGGCCAGCTCGTACTCGGTGGTCTTGCCGGCTTCCTGGCGGGTTACGCGCAGGTAACCGGCGGCCTCAAGGCCGGTCATGTAGTCGCGGACACGGCCCCGAGGACCCCATTCCGCGCCAAGCTCCCAGACCTTGCGGACCGTGATCGGCTGGCCGGCCTTATGCAGCTTGCGCATGGCTTCCCACATGCTTTGTCGATCGCCTTTCGGGCCCTGGGCCTCCAGGTGCACGGGCTTTCGTGTTACGTTCGCCATCCTCAAGCCCTCCGCGCCGGTGGCTGGCCGGTGTGGATGGTGCGTTCGCCCCATGTGTTTAGATCGACACGCTCCCAGTTGTTGTTCAGGGCTTCGCTGTGGATGCGGTAGAGATTGACGGCGATCCGACGGAGGCAGCCCTTCACACGGGTGCGCACTTCCTCCAGTAGATCTTCATCCATCTCCACATCCGGGTAGCTGGAGCGGGCCAGCTCGATTACGTCTTCCAGGCTTGCCGCCTGGGCCGGCACCCACTCCAGAACGCGGTTATGGAGGCGCTCAAGGCGGGCCATGGAAGCGGGCACGCGCTCTTCACCGATCAGGATCAGGGTGCCCTGGCTGGCGTTGTAGATGTCGGTCAACACGTTGGCTGCCGCCTTGTCGATGACGTACTGCACGTCATCAATGATGATTGGGCGGCCGGACCGGCTGAGTTGCTCCGCCACCTGGTCCACCATTTCGCTGAGGGTCTTCATGGGGATGATCCCCATCTCCCGCAGGATGGCGATCAGGAAGGCTTTCTTGGTCCAGCTCTCCCGGCACTCCACGTAGTAGGCGCGGTGCAGGTTTGCCGCGTAGGCGGCGGCAAGGCTCTTGCCGTAGCCGCTCGGGCCATACATCACGACCAGGCCTGGCAGCTCGGGAGGCCGGTTTGCTGCGCTCTCTACTGCCTGGGCAAGCAGTGCCACATTCGTCAGTGGTACAATGGTGTTGACGCTCATAGAACTTCCTTTCGTTTGTTGCTTGGGTGTCATGGCCATGCCCTCACATGGCCCTGCGGGCGCTGACGGTTTTGCCGTTGGCGCTCGCATCCATTACGCGCTTGATAGCGCGGAATTGCGGTTGCGATGGGTAGGTTTCCCACCACTTCTTCTCGTCTGCTTTCAGTTCTTCTCCGGCCTGGACACGCTCATCCAGCTTCAGCCAGAGGCGGTACCGCTCCATGCCGCCCTCGGGGGGCTGGAACTTCTCTTCCTTGGGGGCTGCAAGCTCTTTGGCCTTGGCGCGGCTGGCCTCGATCATGCGTTGGACGTGTTGGTCGCTGTCGGTCTCCGGCTCCAAGAACCGAATTTCCACGTCCTTGCCGGTGATGGTCTTGCCTTTGGTTGCCAGGCGGTTGAGCTGGCCTTTTTCTCGCTTGTCTGCAGCCCGCTGGATCATGGATTGCGGCATGGCCGGGGTGGCGTTTCCGTTCAGTTCGGCTTCGCCGATCAGCTCGCCTTCCAGGGTGAAGACGCCAACGCTATTGGGATCACGGTAGTCCCAGGCCACTTTGACCTCCTCGCCATGGAAGTCGCGCAGCATGTCCAGGAAGTAGATGCCGCCGTTAATTCGCACCTCTCCCCGGTGGGTTTTCCGGACTTCCTGCGGCCTGGTTAGCGATGCCACCAGCTCCGGATCGGCAGCAACGGGCTCCCAGCCTTCGGCCTCGGCGCTCGCCAGTGCCTCCATTGGGCTTTGATGTCGCATGCGGCCGGTCTCCAGATCCCGGATCTTCGGCAGTGACGAATGCGGGGTGTGGTTGTATCGCTCAATGGCCTGCACCAAGCCGTCGTAGAACTCCTGGAAGCTGGGTATGTGCAGCGGCTTCAGGCCGTTCTTGATGGCCTTGCGTGACAGCTTGTGGGCGCGAGTAGCCGCCTCCTTGTCCATGTCGTGGTGGAGGTAGCTGTCGAATTCTTTCGCGTAGCGGATCAGAATGCTCTGGTGCGGCCGCTCAATAACCCCGCGGCCCTGAGAGTTATATGGCAAGGCGTTAGTGACAGTGCCGCCGATCCGGTCAATTACCTCGCGGACGGCATCGTTGTCGAAGCCTGAGCCGTTATCGGTGTAGAACACGGCAAACATGCCGTTGCGGGAAATGCCGTCTCGAAGCGTGTCCAGCGTGGCCAGGGTCGATTCCGCCAGGTTCACGGCGTGGCCAACAATGCGCTTGGTTGCCCAGTCGATAACCATCGTGATCTCGGGCTTGAATGCCTGGCCGGTGAGGGGGTTGATCACCTCACTCTTAAAGGTGTGGCCGTCACCCGCCCACACGTCATTTGGCTGCAGGTGGTCAAATGTCCGGCGCTTGAATGGCTGCAGGGCCTTAAGCTCTCGCGGCCCCATCCGGCCCCGCTCCCGGGCTTCCGGACTCAGCTTCTTGAGCCAGCGGCGCACCTGGTCAATGGACGGGTGCGGCGGATTGGTCTCCGCCACCAGCTGCTCATACGCTGCGGCAATGCTGGGCTTTTGAGGGCGCTGGTACCGCTTCAGGAACTCGGGGCCCCACGGCGGTACAGACATATCCGCCTTGCGCCGGCGCGGTGCCAGGGCCCGCTCGCCGTGCTTGCGGAAGTCAGACAGCCAGCGCTTCAGGGTGCGCTCCGAAAGAGTGCGGGTGGCGGTCTTGCGGTCGTTGGCACGCACCACGCGCTCTGCCAGGTAAGGCGTTAGATCGCCGCTTCGGGCAGCATCCACTAACGTTTGGATGGCCTTCTTCTGGGTGGTCACCTGCTGCAGTCGCTCGATCTCCCGGACAAAGGCCACGCGGGCTGCCATAACGGCCAGCTGGTCTTCGTTCAGGTCCTCGTAGCGGGCAGGCTCTTGCTCTGCCTCAGGCTCGGACGGCTCCAGGACTTGGCCGCCGGTGCCGGCGCTGGTTAGCGACTGGGCCAGGATGGCGTCTTGCATTGCTTGGGGGAGGCTGGCGAAAGCATACTCGGTGGCCTTGCTCCCTTGGCGTTTTCGCCCTTCACAGGACTCGCTCAGGAAATCCCGAGCGCGGCGATCAGACTTCGGGAAGCCAGGCAGGCTAAAGATCTTGGCTATCTCTGCCAGCTCCGCCGCTGTGTACCACTCCTGAACTGGCAATACATCCTGACAGCTCATTCTTCATCCCCCATCATGCGCTTCAGCTCCTTCATCTCTTGCTGCAGCTTGTCCTTCATCTGCTGGAGCTTGCCGTACTGAGCTGCAAGCGCTTCTCGGCCATAGGCAACGCGGCCGCCGCGCATGTGAACCATCCAGTCTGTAAATGCGTGCGTATGACACACCTCTTCCAGCAGCGGCACCCTATATAAAGGGATGTTGTGCTCGGTGCGGGCTGGGCTGGACCAGGCGTCCAGCATGTGTTTTGAGACGTCGTCACCGGACAGCTTGCTCATCTGCATGGCAATCTCATGCCGATCCTGCGGGCAGTGCTTAAGCACCAGGGCGACCAGCTCACTAACCTGACTGGCATAGTTGCCGCTACCAGGTGTCGGATGGATCGGCTGCGGGACCTCGAAGATGTCAATCGTGGCGGTGTCTTTGACGCGTCTCATGGTTATGCGCTCCGGGCCATTTGACAGTGCGCGACAGCGTTAGATTTTGTATGCTGAACAGCACGATCGCGCTTGCGTTCGCGCAGATTTTTGCGCTCACACGAATTTGGACGTTCGCGTACCGGAGCGCCGTCCGGATGCCAGCGGTCGGGCCAGATGTCCTGGGGAGTCATATCGAGCTTCCCGGCAATGGCCCGCTCAACACGCGGGTACCGCACGCGCTTAGCGTTAATGACTGACTGCCTTGAAATGCCCAGATCCTGGGCTACCAGGGCAAGAGACGATCCGCGCATGCGGAGCTGGTATTTCACCCACTCCCAGCGCTGGTCCGGATCGGTTGGAACTTTGGTTGTCATGCGTCACCTCGGTGGCGTTTTTTTGGGTTGTCTATCGGTTCCTTGAAACTAAACATAGCGCATATATATTCGCACTGCAAGTGGAAAAATTCGCGTCCGTTTCTATTTTTCTCGCAGGCCGCGCGGATTTATTCAACTTTATAGGAATTTCAATGACTTACAGAGAAACGGACACAAACGGACATAATGAGGAGAAGCGTCCGTTTCCCTCTGATGGAATCGGACGGTTTAAAGAAAGGCTTAGAGAAAGTATTTCCTCGCACAGTCTGCGAGGATTTTCTAGGCTTTGCGGCTTGTCAGAAGCTACCTTGCGCAGTTATCTGTCGGGGGGTACCTTTCCAACCCTGGACAGATTGGCCCTGATCTCTTCCGCCGCCGGAGTAGAGCCAGAGTGGTTGGCATTCGGTGGGCGCAAAAGCAGGGCCCAGGAAGAACCTGAGGGGATGGAGGACTATGCTTTTGTACCGCTCTACGATGCCCAGTGCAGTGCTGGGGACGGCTCCTGGAACGAGAACTCCAGGGTTCTGACCCATCTCAGCTTTACCAGGTACAGCCTCAGGAAGCAGGGACTGACGCCTGAGCACCTTTCAGCTATACGCGTGGACGGGGACTCCATGGAGCCCGTGCTTAACAGCGGGGATACCGTCCTGATCGATCACACCAGGACAACAATAGAGGGAGAGGGGATATACGTGTTGCGCCTGGACGGCCATCTATATGCCAAGCGGCTGCAGCGCAACTTCGACGGAGTGGTCATTATCAGCGAGAATAAACAGTATCAGCCGATAAACGTTCCCAGGGACAGGATGGACGAGCTGCAGGTGATCGGCAGGGCGGTTTGGTCGGCGGGCTGGCTTTAGGTTGGCTCATGCGCGTTAACCTGGCGTTAGCGCTGGTGCCAAAAATCGCGCCGGATTAGACAGTTCACGGGAATTCGGCCGATTTTCAGCCTTGCGCTATATTTGGCACTATTTTTATGCTTGCAGCGCTCTATCCCTTGTCTCATCACGTTTTGGCCCATTTTATCCCGCTTCTTCTCACTTTAATTCCTGGTGCCAATCCCACTGCTAATTCACAGAAAGCCGGCGAGGCGGTGGCCGACAAACAGTACCTGCCGATAGACCGA